>Ga0190275_10000640_pt1 | contig 28957 bp, 21 predicted proteins | sample Popmic550T_FD_133745 | JGI IMG/M metagenome (GOLD analysis project Ga0190275, IMG submission 133745) | Populus adjacent soil microbial communities from riparian zone of Yellowstone River, Montana, USA - 550 T | ecosystem: Environmental > Terrestrial > Soil > Riparian zone > Trees stand | place...
TGGCTGAGCCCCGCTTCTCGATCCTCACCCCCGTCTACGACCCGCCCGACGACGTCCTCTGGGCGATGCTGGAGTCGGTCCGCAGGCAGACCTTCAGCGACTGGGAGCTCTGCCTCGTCGACGACTGCTCGCCGCGTCCGGAGGTCGGGCAGATGCTCGAACGGGCCGCCGCCGAGGATCCGCGGATCCGCTTCCAGCGGCGCGAGGAAAACGGTGGCATCGTCGCCACCTCCAACGACGCCCTGGCGATGGCGCGCGGGGAGTTCCTCGCCTTGGTCGACAACGACGACGAGCTCCACCCCGACGCCCTCGCCCTCGTCCACGAAGCGCTGCTCGAACAGCCCGAGGCCGACTACGTCTACACCGACGAGGACAAGATCGACCGCGCCGGCCACCACTCCGGCCCCTTCTTCAAGCCCGACTGGTCGCCGGAGCGGATGCGGACCCAGATGTACAGCTGCCACCTCAGCGTCATGCGCCGCTCGGTGGTCGAAGAAGTGGGCGGCTTCGACCCCGAGTTCGAGGGATCCCAGGACTGGGACCTGGTCCTGAAGGTGACCGAGCGGGCGCGGGCGGTGCTGCACGTACCCCGCGTCCTCTACCACTGGCGGATGCTCGAGACCTCCGCGGCGGGGGGCGGCGAAGCCGCCAAGCCCTGGGCCTTCGAGGCGGGGAAGCGAGCCGTCCAGGCCCACTGCGACCGCATCGGCCTCCATGCCGAGGTCGAGCGCGACAGCGCCGACGCCGGCGTCTACCACCTGCGCCCGCGACTGCCGAGCGAACCCCTCGTCAGCATCGTCATCCCGACCGCCGGGGGCAGCCGCGAAGTCCGCTACGAGCCGACCGTGCTCGTCAGCCACTGCGTTCGCAGCATCGTCGAGCGCTCCAGCTACGAGAACTACGAGATCGTCTGCGTCGCTGACACCTCGATGGCGGAGGAGACCCGCGAGGAGCTCGAGGAGATCGCCGGCGAGCGCCTCCGCCTCGTCCCCTACGACCGGCCCTTCAACTTCTCCGAGAAGATCAACGCCGGCGCCGCCCAGAGCAAGGGAGAGCACCTGCTCCTGCTCAACGACGACATCGAGGTCGCCACCCCCGACTGGATCGAGCGGATGGTCATGTACTCGAGCCTGGAGGAGATCGGCGCCGTCGGCGGCAAGCTGGTCCTCCAGAACGGCCGCCTCCAGCACGTCGGGGTGCGGTTCGAGCACGGCCTGCCGGGGCACCCCCACCACGGCTACCGCGGCGACTTCAGGGGCTACGGCAACTCGGTGATGGTCGCCCAGAACTGCCTGGCCGTCACCGCCGCCTGCCTGATGACCCGCCGCGAGCTGTTCGAGCAGGCCGGCGGAATGAACCCTGATTTCGCCGTCAACTACAACGACGTCGACTTCTGCCTGGCGCTCCGCAACCTCGGCAAGCGGGTCGTCTACGACCCCGATCTGCTGATGATCCACTTCGAGTCCTCGAGCCGCACGAGTGAGGTCGAGGACTGGGAGAAGGAGCTGCTGGTGCAAAGGTGGTTACCGTTGACCGCCGTCGACCCCTACTCGAACCCCAATCTGCGCCACGAGATGCCGCGCCTGACCTCGCCCTTTGCCTGGGCGCGGCGCAGGCGGCCCCGGCTGCGCCGGCGTCAACCGAAAGGACAGTTGGTCTGAAGTGAACTACGAGCGCCTTTATTCCTTCCGTTTCCGTGACATCGACCAGGACGGGCGCCAGGCTGTCTGGAACGAGATCGCTCCTCACGTCCACGGCCTCATGGGTCGCCCCCAGACGGTTCTCGACCCCGCCGCCGGGCGAGGCGAGTTCATTGGCGCGGTGCCGGCGAAAGAGACGTGGGCGGTTGACATGGTCAGCTATGAGGCGGCTTTCTACAAGCCGGACGCGAAAGTGATCACCGCCCCGATCATGGACGTCGAGCTGCCGCAGTCGCACTTCGACGGCGTCTACGTCTCCAACTTCCTCGAGCACCTCTACGACCAGGAGGCAATCGCCTCTTTCCTGGAAAAGATGCACGGCGCGATCGAGCCCGGCGGACGGATCGCGATCATGGGGCCGAACTACCGCTACTGCTCCGACGAGTACTGGGACTGCGCCGATCACTACGTGGCGCTGACCCACGTGGCGATCGAAGAGCACCTCTACGCGGCCGGGTTCGAGCTCGACCGGGTGATCCCCCGTTACCTGCCCTACTCGTTCCGCGGCATCCTTCCTCCCTCGCCCCAATTGACCCGGCTCTACCTGAAGACGCCGGCCGCCTGGAAGGTATTGGGCAAGCAGTTCCTTGTGATCGGGCGCAAGTAGACCGGTACTACTCAGTTATCCTGCCCCGCGTGTCGAACGCCCGAATCCCCAAGGGCCGGACGGCCAGGGACGGGCAGGGGGTCCGCACCCTCCTGATCGGCTGTGGCTTTATCGGCTCCCACGTGGTCGAAGAGCTGGCAGCGCAGTCCCGGCCTCCGGTTGTGCTCACCCGCTCGCGTCCGGCGAGCGGAGTTGCGAGCCTGATCCCGGAGGGTGACCTCCACTTGGGCGACGCCCAGGACACGGAGACCCTGGAGCGGGCCCTCGTAGGGGTCGGCCATGTCGTCTTTACCGCCGGCGGCCTGCTGCCGGCGGCCTCCGAGGAGAACCCCGAGCTCGACGAGAAGCTCACGCTCGGCCCCGTGCGCGCGGTCCTCGCGGCGCTTGCCGCGCGCCCCGGCGTCACCCTCACCTACCTCTCTTCGGGGGGCACCGTCTACGGAGAGCCCGCCGCGGTGCCCGTCGGTGAGGACGCGCCGACTGAACCGGTCGGCGCCTACGGCCGCCTCCACCTCGCATGCGAGGAGGAGGTCATGGCCGCCCATCGCGAGCGCGGGCTCAGCGTGCGGATCCTGCGCTGCGCCACGGTCTATGGCGAGCACCAGCACCCCGACCGGGGACAGGGCGTCGTGGTCACCTTCCTACACCGAATCGAGAGCGGCGAGCCGGTCCACCTCTTCGGCGAGGGCGGCACGATTCGCGACTACATATACGCCGGCGACGTCGCCACCGCGATCGTCCGGCTTCTGGACCGCGCGGAGGTCGACCCCATCCTCAACCTGGGCTCCGGCGAAGGGACCTCTTTGGCCGAGGTCCTCGCCCTGGCCGAGAAGGAGGCGGGCCGGTCCGCGAACGTGGTCCGGCATCCGGCCCGAGACTTCGAAGTGCATCGGATCGTCCTCGACACGACCAGGCTGCGCGGTCAGATCGAGTTCGAGCCGACGCCGCTGCGGGTCGGCATCGCCCGCACCCACCGCTGGCTCGTCACCGCCGCCCCGGAGCAGGTATGACGGCGCCGGGCGGACGCATCCACGGGTTGCGTTGGCGTATGGCAGCGATGCGCCGGCTCTGGGCGCCGGGGGCGCAGCCGAATGCGACGTTCCTCCCGAAGGAGACCGTGCCGAGGGAGCCCGCCGGATCGATTGATCTCCAGCCGAAGAAGCTTCCCCGAGCCTCGGTCGGGATCACCGGCTGGGTCATCTTCCCCGAGGGGGCGACCCAGAACGTCGAGGTCTTCCTCGGCGACGTCTCCCTCGGCAAGGCCCGGCTCGGCATCCTTCGGGACGACATCGCCCGGGCATGGGATCTGCCCCAGGCGATCATCTCGGGATTCGAGCTGCTCGCAGACCTGACCGACTGGGAGGCCGGAGACGGCCCGGCCACCCTCACCGCCACGGCAAAGAGCGTTGCCGGTGAGACCTACCGGATCGAGCCGCGGACGGTAACGGTCGGAGCGAAGGAGTTCAAAGCGCCGAAGCTGCCGCCTCCAGCCCCGGTCGAAGGCGGGGCGAAGGGGCCGCGGCCACACGTCCTCGTCTTCACCCATCAGCTGGGTCTAGGGGGCGCTCAGCTCTACCTGCTCGACCTCCTGCGCGAGCTGGTCCGGACGCAGGCCGCCAGCTTCGTCGTGATCAGCGCCATCGACGGCCCCGTGCGCCGCGACCTGGAAGAGCTCGGGATCCCGGTGCACATCACCAGCCCCATCCCTTTCGACGATTTCAGCGCCCATCTCGGCCGCCTCGAGGAGCTGACCAAATGGGTCGAGGGGCGCGATTTCGACGCCGTCCTGATCAACACCGCGACTACCCTCGCCTCGCCGGGGGCGCAGGTGGCCGAGCGCCTCGACCTGCCTGTGGTCTGGGCGATCCACGAGAGCTTCACGCCTGCCTTCCTCTTCGGCCACCTGATCCCGCCGGTGCGCGAGGAGCTCGACCGCGCGCTGCAGCGGGCTTCCTATCTGGTCTTCGAGGCCGAGGCGACCAAACGCATCTTCGAGCCGATCGCCGGCTCGGCGCGCTGCGTGATGCTGCCCTACGGCCTCGACATCGAGCCGATCGAAACCGCTCGCAAGAGCTTCGACCGCGAGGCCGCTCGCCGTAAGCACGACATCCCCGCCGACGCCCGCGCGATCGTCTGCATCGGCACGGTCGAGCCGCGCAAGGCGCAGACGCTACTGGCGCAGGCCTTCGACCTGATCGCCGATCGCCACCCCGACGCCTACCTCTACTTCGTCGGCGGCCGCAAGGACGCCGACTCCGACACCCTGCGCAACTACATTTCCTCCTCCCCGAATGGAGACCGCATCAAGTTGATCCCGATCACCCCCGATGTCCAGCCCTGGTACGCCATGCCCGACTTCCTCGTCTGCGCCTCCGACGTCGAGTCGCTGCCGCGCACCGTGCTGGAGGCGATGGCCTGGGAGACGCCAGTGCTGGCAACCGACGTCTTTGGGCTGCCGGAGCTGATCACCGACGGGGAGACCGGCTGGCTCTGCGAGCCGCGGGACCTCAAAGCCCTGGCGGACGGGCTCGATCGGGCGTTGAGCGCCACCCCGGAGGAATACACCGCGATCACGCGCGCGGCCCGCACCCTGGTCGAAGAGCGCCACTCACTGGAGCGCTACGGACGTGAGATCGCCGGCCTGCTTTCTCAGCCTAAGGCGGATTCAAAGTGAGCAAGCGCGGTCAACTTAGCGAGAGGTGGCTGTGGGCGATCGTGGTCGCGGTCGGCTGCCTCGTCCTCGCCGCTATCCATCTCTGGTGGGTGATGACCTACCGCGATGGATTCCCGCTCAACGTCGACGAGGCCGGCTACACGGCGATCGGCATCAACAACTACCTCGGCTTCGAGAACGACGGCCTCCACGGCTGGTGGGAAGCGGTCCAGACCCAGACGCCAAACGCACCGCTGCTCTCTGCGGTCACCTCCGTCGTCCTCATCTTCAGCCCGGGAGTGATGCAGGGCTTCGCCGTCCTGATCGTTTTCGGGGTGATCCTGACCTTCGCCACCTACGGAATCGGCGAGCAGCTGGCAGGGCCGCGGCTTGGGGCGCTGGCCGCTTTGGCGGTGGCGACCAGCCAAGGCACCTTCCTCTTCACCCGCGAATACATCTTCGCCCTTCCCACCGCGGCCTTCCTCTCCTGCGCGGTCTACGCGCTGCTGCGAAGCGACGGCTTGCGCCTGCGCTGGTGGTCGATCGCCGGCGGCGCCGCGATCGGCCTGATGCTGCTCTCGCGCACGATGGCGGTGGCCTTCATACCGGGACTGGTGGCCGCCGCGGCGCTGCTGATTCTGGCGCGGCGCAACGACGACCTGCCGCTGCGCCTGCTCAACTTCGGCCTCGCCCTGCTCGCTGGCCTGCTGGTCGCGGCCACCTGGTACTGGCGCAACTTCACGCCCGTCTACGACTACCTGACGAACTTCGGCTACGGGTCGCAGGCGCAGTACTTCGGAGAGGAGCAGTCGACGCTCTCGTGGGCCCGCTTCGAATCGGTCGGACTGCGACTGGTACAAGGCGACCTGCTGGTGCCACTGGCGACGCTGGTCGTCGTCGGCTTGGCTGTCGGGGCCTTCCTGCTGGGACGGCGCCTGCACGGCAGCGACGATCGGCGCGGGGAGCTTTGGCGGCTCGCCGGCAGCGGCCCGATCGCGGTCTCCGTCATCTTCATCGCCGGCTATGCGGCCCTGATGAGCTCGACCAACGCGGGCAACGGGTTCACGTATCCGCTGGCGATGCTGCTGCCACCGCTGGCGGTGGTCTCACTGCGCTACTTCCGCGCCGCCACGATCCCGGTAGCAGTCCTGGTCGGGGCGATCGCGCTCGTCAACCTCGCCGCCACCTCCAGCCTCTGGGACGACGTCTCGAAGACGCGGCTGGTCGCCGTCCCCTTCTTCGGGGAACTGCCGTGGGTGACCGGAGAAGCCCATGCGGTGGCGGGGATCAGGGAGCAGGTGCCGGGGCCGATAGACCACTTCGACACCATGGATGAAGGCTGGACCGAGGTCGATTCGAAGATCGCGAGCCTGCTGCTGAGCCCGATCGCACCCGAAGGAATGCCGCGACTCTCGGCCTTCGCCTCACGCAACCGCGTGGTCAGCACCAACAGCGTCGGGCTGGCGGCCCTGCTCGATCATCACGTTGCCATCCCCTTCACCCAGCTGCTTGCCGAACCTAACGACAGCGTTGCCACCTACACCCGGCAGCTGACGACTCCGATCATCGGCGAACCGACCGCGGTGGTAACCACCAGCACCGAAGTCGACGACTTCGAACCGCTCGTCAGCCAGGACAAGGTCGAGATCGCGCTGCGCCGGGCGAACTTCCGGCTGGCGCGGGCGATTCCGATGCCCGACGGCCGTCAGGCACGGATCTGGGTGATCAAGGCGGATAAGCGCGTCGTCAGTTCAAAGACGCCGGTCAAGGCGCAGTAGCGGCACTCGCCAGGCTGCCTCGCCGACGATCGCACCGCTCATCTTCGAATCGCCCGCCCGCCGCTCGTGGAAGACGATCGGCACCTCGATGATGTTGAACCCGGCCTTCAGCGCCCGGTAAGTCATCTCGACCTGGAAGGCGTACCCGCGCGAGTCCACCGCGTCGAGGTCGATCGACTCGAGAACCTCGCGACGGAGGCACTTGAAACCGCCGGTGAGGTCGCGTACGGAGACGCCGAGAACGAGGCGGGCATAGGCGCTGCCACCCCGGCTGATCGCCTGGCGCAGCGCCGACCAGTTTTCGATCCCGCCGCCGGCGACGTAGCGGGAGCCGATCGCGACATCGGCCCCCTGGGCGGCCTCGAGCAGCCGCGGGAGGTCGGCTGGATCATGCGAGAAGTCCGAATCCATCTGCAGGACGTAGCCGGCGCCGGCGGCAAGAACCCGGCGGAAGCCGGCGATGTAGGCCGCTCCCAGCCCTTCCTTGTCCTGCCGATGCAGGACCTCTATCCGCGGCTCGGCGGCGGCAAGGCGATCGGCGATCTCACCGGTTCCGTCGGGCGAGTTGTCGTCGACGACGAGTAGCTGGGCCGAGTCCGGCAGGTTCGCCAGCGCCGCCGTACACATCGGCTCGAGGTTGTCGGCCTCGTTGTAGGTGGGGAGGACCAGCCAGGCCGGCCCCCTCACCTCTCCGGCTCCCGCACCTGGTAATCCCCCCGGCTGAGGGTGTTCTCGAGCCAGACGTAGAGGACGATGAAGAGGTAGCGACTCCCCATCTCTTTCATTGCCAACTTCGCCTCGCCGCTGGTCCGGTTGGTCCAGGAAGTGGGGACGACGGCGAAGCTGTGACCGCGGACGATCGCCTTCAGCGGCATCTCGACGGTGAGGTTGAAGTGTTTGGAGAGCAACGGCTGGATCGTCTCGATCACCTCGCGCCGGTATGCCTTGAAGGCGTTGGTGGTGTCGTTGTAGCGATGGCGGAAAAGGACGCGGATGAACTGGTTGGCGAGGCGGTTGAAGACGTACTTGAGGCGCGGGTAGTCGTTGATCCGGGCGCCTGGCATGAAGCGGGAGCCGAAGGCGCAGTCCCAGCCCTCTTCCAGCAGCCGGTGGTAGCGAACGAGGTCGTCGGGGTTGTCGGAGGCGTCGGCCATGACGATCGCCACCGCGTCGCCTGCGAAGACGTCGAGGCCAGCCCGGATCGCGTTGCCGAAGCCGCGTTCGAGGTGGGAGCGGTGAACGCGGACGCGGGGGTTGCTCTCGCCGATCGCCGCGACCACGGCTTCGGTCGAGTCTTCGGAGTCGTCGTTGACGACGACGACCTCGTAGTCGATCGCTTCGCGCTCCAGCGCAGCGACGACGCCTTCGACCGTCGCCCCGACCGAGCCCTCCTCGTTCTGGGCGGGAATCACCACTGAGAGCTTCATCGCTCGCCGACGCTATCGGAACGGCCGCGAACCGCGGCGGCTAGACGGCGCAGGGGCCTGGTCACGCGCCAACTGAGGCTGGTCTCGTAGCCGCTCACGGAATCGCGCAGATGCTCTTCGGTCTGCTGCAGATCCTCCCGGGTCGCGATCAGTTCTTCGCCCTTGTCGTTGAGTTCGGTGTGCAGCCTCGCGTTTTCCACTCGCACGCCGTGGACCTCCGCCCGCGCCCGCCACTCGAGTCGGACCAGGCGAGCCATGTCGGCCAATGGCGCCTCGGGCCGCCGCTGCGGCGAGGCCAGCCGCCCGAAGATCTCGACCAGTTGCTGTGCGTGCACGTTGGCGCGGTGGTGGGCGACGACGAGGTCGCGATTGACCGGGCCCATCGAGCGGTCGTACTCCTTAAGCGCCGACACCAGACCCGCCCGGTCCAGAACCACGTCGCCGCGCCCGGCGAAGCCGTCGGCCTCGATCTCAGAGTAAGTCTCGGCGGTGACCCAGCCCTCGCCACCCGACCAGTCGTAGACGAAGGCGGCCCGGCCGCACGCCATCGCCTCCAGCACCGCTCGTCCGTACCCGATCACGATGTCGGCGGCGCCCAACGCCTCGCGCGGGTCGGTCGTCTGCCGGTCGTTGCCACCAGCTCTGACGAGCTCCAGGCCGATCTCGCGGCAGGCCTCCTCCAGCATTGCCCCGCGGTCGGCGACAAGATTGTTGCTGAGCAGCAGCGCCCGCCTCGGCTTCTCCGGCAACGGGCCGGGAGCCAGGAACCGCTCGGTGTCGATCGGCTGTCGCAGGCGCACAACCTCGCTGTCGGCGGCGAAGCTGCCCAGGCGACGGGCAACCCGGTCGTTCAGCGCCAGCTGCAGGTCGACCGTTCCCGGCAGCTGCGGCGGCGACTGCGGATCGAAGCTCTCGCTGTGGGCGACGAAGACCGAGGGGACCCCGGGGCGGAGCTCGGCGACTTCATAGGCGACGGCCGCGTCCTGAACCAGCACGACGTCGAAATCCTCGCTCAGCTCACCGGGGCCCACCACAGTCAGCCCCCGCTCGCGGGCAACCGCGACGCCACGTCCCGGCTGGGGTGAGTAGATGACCGGCTCGTGGGCGAGGCGGTCGAGATGCTCGGCGACCGTGAAAACGTAGGTCTCGGTACCGCCGATCCCCAACGAGTTCAGGGCGAGGAGGACCTTCATGTGGCGACGCTACCCGAAGTCAACGATTTGCAGCCAAGTTGCATGACAGATCTTGCATTCTGCGTACATCCTGTCGCAGCCAAAACATTACGCTAGGATCATGACGGTGATGGCGGCCAGAGAGAAGTGGACCGACGAGCGCCTCGACGACCTCAACAAGAAGGTCGACGAGCTGAAAACCGAGATGCGCGAAGGCTTTGCCCGCGTGGACACGGAAATCCGTGATCTACGCAGCGACATGAACGCCCGTTTCAATGCGATAGACGCTCGCTTCGAATCTCTGAACCGCAATCTGCTCGCGGGCATGATGGCGATCATCGTTGCCTTGATCGGCAGCAACGCCTTCTGACGCTCAGGCCGCGGCGCCGACCCAGCGCTCGAGGTTCTGCTCGTACATCTCACGGAGGATGTCGTCGACGTTGTAGCGCAGGTCCCAGTCGGGGTAGTCGGCTTTGAACGGCGCCAAGTCGGAGATCCACCAGCGGTGGTCGCCGATCCGCGGCTCCTCGCCCATCTCCCACTGCAGCTCACGGCCGGAGATCCGCTCGCAGGCGTCGATCGCCTCCAGCATCGAGCAGTTGCTGAAGCGACCGCCGCCGATGTTGTAGACAGCGGCGGCGCGGGGCGCTTTGCGGAAGGCGTCGAAGGCGGCGATCAGGTCGGCGCTGTGGATGTTGTCGCGGACCTGTTTTCCCTCGTAACCGAAGACGGTGTAGGGCGTGCCGGTGACGGTGCACTTCATCAGGTAGGCGAGGAAGCCGTGCAGCTTGGCGCCGGCGTGCTGGGGCCCGGTCAGGCAGCCACCCCGGAAGGCGACCGTGGGCATGTCGAAGTAGCGCCCGTACTCCTGGACGAGGAGGTCGGCCGCGGCCTTGGAAACGCCGAACAGCGAGTGGGTGGAGGAGTCGATCGACATCGTGATCGGAACCCCCTGGTAGTACTCGTGGTCCTCGGGCAGCTCCAGCCGTTTCTCCAGGCTCTGCAGCGGCAACCGGTTGGGGGTGTCGCCGTAGACCTTGTTGGTCGAGCAGTGGACGAAGGGGGCGTCGGGGCAGTGAGCGCGCGCCGCCTCGAGCAGGTTGAGGGTGCCGTTGGCGTTGACGCCAAAGTCGGTCTGCGGCTCGCTCGCAGCCCAGTCGTGGGAGGGCTGGGCGGCGGTGTGGATGACCAGCTCGATCTTGCCGCCCTGCTCGCGGAAGATCCGGTCGATCGCCTCGGCGTCGCGGATGTCGACGTTCTCCCAGCGGAACTCCGCCGGGTAGGCCTCGATCAGGCGCTGGGTGACGTGGGAGGTCGAGGACTCGGCGCCGAAGAAGCGCGCCCGCATGTCGTTCTCGATCCCGACGACCTCGAAGCCCTGCGAGACGAAGTGGTCGACGGCCTCGGAGCCGATCAGGCCCCCGGCTCCGGTGATGATCGCGACAGGCATTCCTTGCTTACTCCTTCTCCCCACGGGGGGCGTCGATGTTCAGCGCCTGGGCGATCCGCTCGGGATCGGCGGCGATCCACTCGTGGATGTCGGCCAGCACCTGCTCGGCGCTGCGCTGCGGCCGCCACTCGTCCAGGCCGTAAAGCCTCGTGCAGTCAGACAGGTATATCGGCACATCTCCCTGCCTCGTCTCCTCGACCGGCGTGATCGGCACCTCGTTGCCGGTCAGCTTTTGGCAGATCGCGGTCGTCTCCCGCAGCGAGAGGCTGCACTCGCGGCCGCCGCCGACGTTCACGGTGCGCCCGTCCCACTCCTCGGGAGCGAGCAGCTGCCGCTCGACCAGGTCGACGAGGTCCTCGACGTGGAGAAGATCCCGCACCTGCTTGCCATGCCCCCCGAACCCGATGTACTTGAGCGGGTTGCGGAAGTGGTGGGCGAGCATCCAGTGGGTGAAGACGCCCTGGTCGACCTTGCCCATCTGCCAGGGGCCGGCGATGACGCCGCAGCGGTCGATCACCGCGGGGACGCCGAGCCCCTCGCGGTACTCCTCGATCAGCATCTCCGCCGCCAGCTTGGTGGCGCCGTAGAGCGTTCTCGCCCCCTCCAGGGGGAACTCCTCGGAGATCCCCGCCGGGGAAACGCCGCGGACCTTCTGCTCGGACGCGATCTCGAGCCGCGTCTCCGCCTCCTCCAGGTTCAGCTCGACCTGGGGGGCGACGGGATAGACGCGACTGGTCGAGAGGAAGACGACGAAGGCGCCGTCGCGACGGGCGAGCTCGAGGCAGTTGTAGGCGCCGGTGAGGTTGGTGTGGACGAGGTAGCCGGTGTCGCCGTCGACCCCGCTCATCACCGAGGGCTCGGCCGAGCACTCGATCAGCGCCGTCAGCTCGCCGACCGCGGCGAGGTCGCCCGGCTCGCGGACGTCTCCCTTGACGAACTCGACCCCGGCCCCCTCGAGCCGCGGCAGGTTCAGTTCCGAGCCCCTGCGATAGAGGTTGTCGAATGCGACTATCTCCCAATCAGGATGCCTGGTGGCAAGGGAGACAGCCAAGTTCGAGCCGACGAATCCGGCCCCGCCCGTGATCAACAGCCGGTTCAAGAGGGGCGAAGCTATCAACTGGAATCGGCTCGCCTGGAGTTCCTCCCGGGTCCGGACCGTCTGCATCGTCCCTCCGGAGAGCTCCACATCTGGCGCCTGCCCGCCTCTCCGCTCGCTCTGAGGCAGGTTTTGGCCGTTTATCTGGACCAGGAGCCAGAGCAGATCGAGCTGCGGGAAGGCGAGCACGGCAAGCCCCACTTGGCCGATTGCAGGGAGCAGCTCCGGTTCAACCTCAGCCACTCCGGCGGGCTCGCTCTTGTCGCGGTCAGTGGCGAGTTCGAGGTCGGCGTCGATCTCGAGCGGGTGCGGCCGCAGCGGGCGGAGGACCACTACTGGCGCTGGGCCTGCCGGGAGGCCCACGTCAAGTGCCTGGGGTCCGGGCTGCTGCGGGCGCGAGAGGCGCCGCTGGAGCCCGTCGCGATCCAGCCAATCGCGATCGGCCCGGGGTACGCGGCGGCGGTGGCAGTGGCGGGGGCCACGGTGCCGCCGTTGCAAGGATTCGATATTCGCTCGACCGCTACCTGAAGGCGGGTAGCGGGTTAGCTAACTTGGTGACCTTGACTCGGGCAGTGGGGAAATTTGCGCTCTCTCTGGGGCTGCTGCTGGCTCTGATGGGCGGCGGCGCCCAGGCGGCTTCCCTGGAACCGATCGGGGCCGGGTTCGAAGGGCCGGTCTTCGTCACCTCCGACCCCCAGGACCCCGAACGGATCTTTGTCGTCGAGCGGCGCGGGACGATCCAGCTGCTCGAGAACGGCGAACTGAAGCCGTTCGCGAATCTGACCCAGGTCGTCTCCGCCGCCGGCGAGGGCGGCCTGCTCTCGATTGCCCTCGCACCCGACTACCACGCCAGCAGCCGCCTCTTCGTCTACTACACGGGCGTCAAAACGCCCACCGAAGCGATGAAATCTCCGCCCGAGATCCAGGTCGCCGAACTGGTGGCGAGCGGCTCCAGTGCCTCCATCGCCAGCCTCCGAAGCCTGCTGACGATCCCCCATCCCACCTACGACAACCACTACGGCGGCCAGCTGCAGTTCGGTCCCGAAGGGAACCTCTTCGTCTCCACCGGCGACGGCGGCGGCGGCAACGACGTCGAGCGCAACGCGCAGGACCTCGCCAGCCCACTCGGCAAGATCCTCCGCCTCCACCCCAACCCCAGCGGCGTGCTCCCGTACACGGTGCCGAACAACCCGTTCCTGGCTACGCCCGGGGCCGACCCGCTGGTCTGGAGCTACGGGCTGCGCAACCCCTTCCGCTTCTCCTTCGACAAGCTCACCGGGGACATCTGGATCGGCGACGTCGGCCAGGCCAAACGCGAGGAGGTGGACTTCGCCGCCGCGCCCGCCCTCGGCGCCGGCGCCAACTACGGCTGGAGCTGCCGCGAGGGGACCAGCCCAGGGCCGGCGGAAGACCCCGCCTGCGCCACGCCCGGGACCTACGTCGAGCCCGTCTTCGATTACGCGAACCCGCCCGGCTGCGCCGTGATCGGCGGCTACGTCTCGCGTGGCCCGGATCTCGACGAGCTCTATGGGCGCTACGTCTACGGCGACTTCTGCGGCAGCGAAATCCGCTCCTTCGCCCCGGGCGCGCCCGCCGCCACCGATCGCGGCGAGGGGCTGCGGGTCGGCGGCCTGAACTCGTTCGGCCAGGACTCCTGCGGCCGTCTCTACGCCGTCTCCGGCGAAGGATCCGTCTTCCGCATCCGGGGCGCGCAGGCTGCCCGCTGCACGGCGGCAGCGCCGGCGCCGAGCCTGGCCGCCACCGCGGTCGGAATCAGGGCGCTGCGCCGCAAGGTGCCGCGCAACAAGCGCGCCTTGATCAGCGCCTGGGTCTCGCCCTGCAAAGACCGCCGCGGCGACCCGGTCACCCTCTGGCGCGGCCGCAGCAAGCTGGGGACCCGCCACCTCGACCGCGTCTGCACCGCCCGGTTCCGCCCCCGGATCAGCCGCCGCTCCGCTTTCCGCGTGACGGTCAAGGCCGACGCCAACTACGTCGCCGCGATCTCGCGCAAGCTGACGGTCAAGCCGACGAAGAAGCGCCGGCCCAACCGTCGCTGACCGCGCGTTGCGCAGCACCATAGGCTCCACTCACATGGAGAACGGCCCGCGCCACGAGATCTCCAACCTGGAGATCTCCCCCGGCGAGCTCTGCTTCGACGCCACGGTCGACGGCACGACCCACGGAGTCTGGTTTCGGACCGAGACCGAGGTCGAGGCCTACCCGGAGGCGGCGCTGGCGGCGGCGCTGATGCCGGCGATGCGCAGCGGCGGCACGCTGACGATGAGCGACCCGATCAGCCCGCGCGTGCTGCGCAACCAGCGCGAGTTCCAGGGCATCCAGCGGGCCTGGTCGCGGGAGTGGAGCTTCGATGAGCCGCCGTTGCGGACGGTCGAGGTGGATGCTCCCCTCCGCTCCGCCGAACGTCGCCCCCCGACCGGCCGCGTCGCCGTCTTCTTCAGCGGCGGCGTCGATTCCTGGGCGACCATCCTCGGCGAGGAGGACGTGACCGACCTGATCTTCGTCCGCGGCCTCGACATCCTGTCGAGGTTCGCCCACCAGGAGGGCCTCGCCGACAGGGTGGAGGCGCGCCTACGAGAAGCGGCGGATGAGCTGGGGCTGCGCCTGCACGTGGTCGACACCAACGTGCGCGAGCTCTCCGAGCTGAACGGCCCCGAGCAGCCACTGGTCCGCTGGGAGGCGTACTACCCCTGCACGCTCGCCGCCGTGGCGCTCCTCCTCGGCCCCCTCTTCGATCGGGTCCTGATCTCCACCGGCCTGGCATACGAGGACCAGGAGCAGATCGGGGCCAGCTGGATGGTCGACCAGCTCTGGGGCAACGAGAACCTGGAGATCGTCGACGCTGGGGGGCTCCTCGGCAGGGCCGAGCGGGTCGAAGCGATCGCCTCCTATCCGGTCGTCCAGAAGAGCCTGCGGGTGTGCTGGCACAACCCGGATGGGGCCTACAACTGCGGTCGCTGCCGCAAGTGCCTGGTGACGATGGCGACGCTGGAGGCGATCGGCCGGTTGGATGAATTCGAGACCTTTCCCCACGAGCTCGATGCAGAGCACTTGGAGCTGCTTGCCGCCCAGGAGGTCCAGGAACCCCTCCACCTCTCTCTCTGTGAAGAAGCGCTGGCGGCGATGCGGCGCAGCGACAAGCCGGAGTTGGAGCGAGCCTTCGTCAGGCTCGTCACGCGGGGCAGGCGGACGCTCGGGCTGCCGCCGGACTACACCAGTCGGCACGACCCCCCGCTGCCAGGCGCCGCACCAGAATCCGGAACCCGGCTCCTGACCACGCCCGAGACCGCCCAGGCGATGGCGGAGGCGACTGCCGTCGCCTTCCTCGTCGGCAGCTATGACGGCTCGGGCAACTTCGGCGACATCGCCCAGCTCGACGGCGCTCTGCGGATGCTGGGCCGGCTCGACGGAGGGCCGCTGATCCTGCCAGTCCTCGAGCGCCAGTACGCCGCGACTCATCAGGCGCTGCGCGGCGACCTTCTCCACGCACCCGAGCACGCTCTCTACTTCGACGACGGCGGCGGCAACTTCGGCGACAACTTGGTGCCGGTGACTCCGATGGCGCCCCGCTTCGCCCTCTCCTACCTCTACGGGGGTGGCTTCCTCAACCCCTCTTGGGGCGAGCGCAAGCTGGCGATGCTGCGGGCCGTCGAGGGGGCTGTTGAGGGAGCGGGAGCAGTGACCCGGATCGCTTCGGGCCAGCAGGTGGACGCCGGCTGGATCTCCCAACTGGGTCCCGCGGACACCGCCTTGCTCGCCTCCTTCGAGCTGCTGGGGGCTCGCGACGATGTCTCGGCCCAAGTCCTGCAGCAGCTCGTCGGGCCAGACTCCGCGACCAACACCGGCGACGACGCCGTCGGCGTGCTTCCCGAAGTCGTCGGCGAGGGCGAAGGGAGCAAGGGGCGCGAGGCCCTCGAGGTGAACGTGCACATCGCCGAGCACCCCTGGGTCACCGAGCGGCCCGAGTCGGTCCGCGACTTCAACGTCGGCCTGCTGGCGGAGCTCTCCCAGCTCACCGGCCGGCCGCTGCACGTGCGGCCGCTGCTCGCCTACCTCGACCCCCGGGTCGAGGAGCGGTCAGGCCTGGAGCGCTTCGCCGCTGCCTGCGCGGAGCGCGGCATCAATGTTGGCGAGCCCTTGGTCCTGCGCCCGGCGAACATCGTCGAGGCGGCGGCGGACCTGAGCGGGGCGGCGCTGACCGTCAGCTGCTCCTACCACGTCGCCCTCACCTCGCTGCTGCTGGCGGTGCCGACCGTGATCCTCAGGGACAACCCCTACTACGACCAGAAGGCAAAGGGCCTGCTGCGGGACTTCGCTCTGCCCGATGCGCTTTCGCCCAGCTCCGATGGCGATCCGGAGCGGTGCGCTGCCTCGATCGCTGCCCTACTGGAGGAAGACGGCGCAGAGATCCGACTCCGGCTGCGGGAGCGCGCGAGCGCGGTGCGGCGGCGGCGGGTCGACGCGGAAGCCGACCTGCTGGCGCGAGTCGCGCGGGGATCGATCGCCGCCGGCGGTTCGCCCGCTCCTGCTGCCCCTCCCCAGAGCCAGGACTCCACTGCGCCGCTTCGCCCTCTGGCGCCGCAGCCGACTGCAGCGCCGAACCTTCCCCGACACGAGATCGCAAACCTCACCGGGGGCTCGGGAGAGCTCAGCTTCGAGGCCAGGCTCAGCGGCCGTGAGCCCCAGCGGCTCTGGATCCGCACCAGCTCCGACGTGGAGCCGAGCGCTGATGCTGCCCTGGCGCTCTGCCTACTGCCGGCGATGCGAGCCGGCGGCGCCTTGACCATGGACGAGCCGGTGAGCCCGCGGATGCTGCGCAACCAGCGCGAGTTCCAGGCGATCCAGCGGGCCTGGTCGTTCGACTGGAACTTCGGCGATCCGCCGTTGCAGGAAGTCGAGGTGGTCGCTCCCGTCCGCGCCCCCGACAGCTCACCTCCGAGCGGCCGCGTCGCCGCCTTCTTCAGCGGCGGCGTCGACTCCTTCGCGACGATCCTCGACAACCCCGAGATCACCGATCTGATCTTCGTTCGCGGAATCGACCTGCTGCCGAGGCTTATCCACCAGGAGGGCCTGGCCGACCGGGTCGAGGAGCGGCTGCAAGCCGCCGCCGCGGAGCTGGGGATGCCGCTGCACGTGTGCGAGACGAACGCCCGCGAGCTCTCCGACCCGTTGGTGCCGTGGGAGGCCTACTCGCCCTCTCCCCTGGTCGCGGTCTCGCTCTTCCTCGCGCCGCTGTTCGAACGGGTCCTGATCGCCGGCGACAACGACTACGAGACCCAGCCCCCGATCGGCTCGGCCCGCCTCGTCGACCAGCTCTGGAGCACCGAGGGCTTGGAGATCGTCGACGCCGGGGGACGCTTCAACCGCGAGCAGCGGCTCGCGCGGATCGCCTCCCACCCGGTTGTCCGTCGCACCCTGCGTGTCTGCTGGGAGAACCCCGACGGCGCCTACAACTGCGGCCGCTGCCGCAAGTGCATGATGACCAAGCTCTCCCTGGAGGCGATCGGAGCCCGCGAGCAGGTGACCACCTTTGCGCCGGAGCTGGATCTCGATCTGCTGAAGGGCTACGAGCTCTCCCAGCCGATCCAGATCGTCCTCTGGGAGGACCTCCTCGACACCGTCCGGGACCGCGGTCGCGACGACCTGGCGGGCGCGATCGAGCCGCTGGTGGCGCGGGGAAGGGAAGCGCTTGGCCTGACCCCGGCCCAGCGGCTGCGCCGGAGTCGCGGCGGGACCGGGTTCGGCGGACCGACTCTCGAGCTCGAAGAGACGAAGCGGCAGCTCGCGACCGTTCTCGACTCGCGCTCGTGGAAGCTGATGGCACCGGCCCGCCGGCTCGGCGGCAGGCTCCGTGCCCGCCTACGGCGTTAAGCCGTCCCGGCCCGCTCAGACCCGGCAGACGGTGGCCGCCTGCGGCGCCTCGACGAGCAATCGCCAGGGCTGCGATGCGCGATCTGGAGGGATCTGCAGCCTGGTGGTCGAGGCGGGGGCGATCGTTTCCGCAACGAGGGGGTACTGCTCGCGTGCGAACCGACGCAGGCTGATCTTTCCCGGCTCTCCCTGCCCGAGCGCGATCGTCGTCGTCCCCGGGGCCAAGGCCAGAGGCTCGTCGCCGCGCCCGGCCCCGCCCGGGACCTCGACGCAGCGCCGTGCCCGCGCTGCCGCCGGCGCGGCCATCGTTTCGATGTTCAGCGGTAGCGCATTGGCGAGGACCAGATCGGCCTGCACGCGACCCTGCTCGGGCGCGGCGGCCAGCTCGGCGGCGGAGTAGGCGGGGGAGCCGTATTCCTCAACCGCCTGCAGGTACTCGCCGGCTTCAATTTCGTTGAGGAAGGGGGTGCCGGCGGTCTCGGGCGGAAGGCGGAAGCCGGGGTCGACCTTCGGGGCGGCGATCTCGATCGCCGCCAGGTCGGCCCGGGTCAGCACCGTCTGGCCCTCGAAAAAGTCCCTGCCTTCGCGCAGCGGCACCAGGTTGAAGCCGACCACGACAGCGGTCAGAGCGCCGGCGGCGAGCAGGCCCCAGCGGTTGAACCGGACCCCCTGCAGCAGGTTGGCGGCGATCAGGATCAGGAAGAGGGCGCCGACGTAGAGGTAGCGGCTCGAGTAGGCCTCGCGGCCCGGGATCTCGTTGAAACCGGCGAGCAACCAGAAGGTCACGGCGGCGGCGAGAACCGGCCAGAGCCCCTCGGGCAGGCGGCGCTGGCGAGCCCAGCCGTAGGCGACGAGGACCAGGAGGGCGACCAGCAGCGGCAGTCCCCACTGCGAGCGGGCGACGGGTTCGTCGGCGATCGTCCCCAGCGCCAGCAGCGCGTCGAGCGAGGCGACGAACCCTTCGCCGAGGTAGCGGGGGGAATCGAGGACGTTGTCGGCGCTGAACTGGCTCGGCGCCGTGTGGCCCCACCCCAGATACCAGGCGGCATAGAGCACCAACGGCGCCGCCGCCACCCAGAGCCGCCGAAGACCGTGCCGGCGCCGCTGCAGCAGGATCTGCACCGCTGCCGCAACCACGAAGGGAATCCCCAGGCTGGAGAAGGCCATCGCGCTCGCCAGCAGGATGCAGGCGATGAGATCGCGGCGGCGGTCTTCGCTCTCCAGCACCAGCAGCGCCGCCAGGCCGCAGAGACAGGAGCCGACGAAACCGATCTGGAAGGGCCAGAGCAGGTCCTGCCAGGCGGGGCCGAGGAAGAGCAGCAGGGTCGTCATCAGCAGCGCCGGCCACGGGCCGACGCGGCGGCGGACGTAGGCGAAGAGACAGCCCGCGGTGCCCAGCAGCAGCGCCACCAGGACCACCAGGTCGGGAGTGATCGAGTCCATCCCGAAGAGCCGCAGGGAGACGATCTCGATCAGCGCCGGAAGGACGACGATGTGCTCGCTGTGAGGAGCGAAGACCGCCTCGGCGGTGAGGTCCCGCCGGTTCATCAGCAGCTCCCAGGAGTCCTGGAAGTAGGTCAGCCCGGAGCCGTAGCTGAGGATCAGCGTCGCTGCGGCGCCCATTGCTACGACAAGCAGGACGAGCGCAGCGTTACTACTTAGGGCCTCACGGCCTCGCGCGGCCACCGGTGAGGGCGACGAAGGCGTGCCAGGCGGGCTTGGCCCTGAACTTTGGCCCGGCGCGGAAGAACCCGACCGAGTCGCAGAAGGTGCAGGATTCGGGCAGGTCCTTCCAGGAGAACCAGTAGGCGGACTTGAGGTTGAGCCGTCGTGCGTTCGCCATCAGGTAGGCGTAGGAGGCCTTCAGCTGCTTGGTCTGGCCACGGATTCCCTGCTCGAAGGCGACCTCCTCGACGTTGTTCTCCGAGCCCCAGCCCAGCTCGGTCAGGTAGAGCGCCGGGCGGTCGTTGTTCTCCCGCGCCACTTCGGTGAATTCCTCGATCATCCGTTCCAGCTCTTCGCTGTCGGCGGCGTAGGGATGAAGGTCGAAGCCCTCGAACCGGCTCTTGAATCCGGGGATTTCATAGAGCCGCTGCAGGTAGGTGGTTGCCGGCATGCCTTTCTTGCCTCTCGCCGTCGGCTCGGCGAAGAGTCCGGCGAGGATCAGTTTCCCCTTCGGGTCGACCGACTTGATCGCCTGGCTGGAAATCGTCACCAACTTCGCGTAGTTCGCCGGTGAAACGGGATAGGCGAAGTAGAAGAAGTTCGACTCGTTCCAGATCTGCCACTCGCGGATCGGTCGCGGGTTGGAGATCGCCGGTTCGTAGTTGGGGGCGATGCCTCCGGTCTGGCCCCAGAAGTCTCCCCCGGGCCCGTAGCGTTCGACGGCGGCGCTGAGGAAGGAGGCCCAGCCCCGGCGCAGCTTCGCCGAGCCGACCGGCATCGTCGTTTCCTTGCCGGTAGCCCAGCGGGGCGGCGAGCCGACCGAGGGCAGGACCCGCAGCCCAGCGCGGCTGGCCATTTCGACGGCGGCGTCGAACCCGGTCCAGTCGTAGGGCCCGTTCCGTTTCGGCTGCACGCCGGCCCAAGGCAGCGTCAGGCGGATGCTTTCGACCCCACCGGCCCGCATGTACTCGAAGTCTTCGGGCCCGAGCGGCGTCTGCGGGACGATCCCGAAGAAGCCCTTGGGCACGCGCGGCAGCGGTTTGGCGTCGCCCGGCTGGCTGCCGACGACGAGGGCGAGGAGGAAGCAGGCGAGCAGTGGAAGGGCGAGGAGGCGTCGTTTCATTGAGGTCCGGAAAGGTAGCGGGCGATCAGGTCAGTAGGTGCCACCGAGCTTGCGGTGGTCCCAGGTTGCCGTTCGCAGCGGCGGAAAGCTGATCGCCACTCGTTTCGGCGCCTGGGCTTCCAACGCCGCCTTGGCATCCCCCTCGACGGAGGAGATTCCCTCGGCGTAGCGCACGGTCAACTCCTCAGCGAACCCGAGCACCGTCTCGAAGTCGCGGTGGATCTCGACTTCGGATTCGATCATCGCCCCCCGCAGCTCGCCGTACTCGTGCCCGGCCTCGATCAGAACCGTCGCCCGCGGGTCGCGTTCGAGGTTGCGGACCTTCTGCGACTTGCCGTAGGTCCAGATCCAGATGACGCCGTCGCGAGGGACGAACCAGAGCGGCATTGAGTGCGGCCAGCCGCGCGGGCCGAGGCTGGAGACGATCGCAACCCGCTCCTCGTCCAGCAGCCCCCGCAGCTCCTGCGCGTTGAGCTTGATCTGGTCACGGCGGCTCATCGTCCGCGACTCTAAGGGGTCAACCTGGGAGGGCTAACCACGGCGCGTGATCTGGACGAAGGCGTGCCAGGCCGGCTTCGGCCGGAAGCTGTCACCGCGGCGGAAGAGCCCCGAGGAGTCGCAGAAGTTGCAGCCCCCCGGCAGGTCCTTCCAGGTAAACCAGTCGACCTGGCGCAGCCGCAAGCGATTCCGGTTGGCGAGCAGGTAGCGGTAGGCGGCGCGCAGTTCGCGGGCCTGACCCTGCAGGCCGACCTCGAAGGCCACCGTTTTCGGGTTGTAGGCGGAACCCCAGCCAATCTCGGTGAGGTAGAGGCCGGATCGGCGGTCGCCGTGGCGCGCCATCGTCGCCCGCACATCCTCGACCTGGCGGCGCAGCTCGGCTACGTCGGCGGCATAGGGGTGCAGGGCAACCGCGTCGAAGTTGGCCTTGACGCCGCGCTTGCGGTAGAGCTGCCGAAGGAAGTCGACCGCGTCCATCGCCCGCGGCAGCCCCTGGCGCGGGGCACCGAAGAGCCCGCCAAGGACGATCTCGGCGCGAGGATCTGCCGCGCGGATCGCCGGCCGGGTGACCGCCAGCAGGCGCGCGAAGCGACCCGGCGAGACCGGCTTGACGAAGTAAAAGTAGTTCTCCTCGTTCCAGATCTGCCAGGCCCGGATCGGCTTCGGCGGCAGGGGGTCTTCGCTGCCCGGGGTGTGCTCGGACCAGAACTCACCGCCGGGGCCGTAACGCTCCACCGCGGCACGGACGAACGCGGCCCAGGCCTGCCGCTGGCGGCCGCTGTCGACCGGCATCCGCCGCCAGTTCCCCGTCGCCCAGCCGGGAGAGGTCCCGAGCACGGGGAGGATCCCGATCCCGTTCTTCGCCCCCAACCTGACGGCACCGTCGAGGCCGCTCCAGTCGTAGTCGCTGCTCGGCGAGCGCTGGATCGCCGCCCAGGAGACCGGCAGCCGGACCGTTTCAATTCCCCCCGCTTGCATCCGCGCAAAGTCCCGCTCGCCGACCGGAGTCTGCGGGACGATCCCGAAAAAGCCCGGGGGCGCCGCCTGGGCAGCCGCCGGAACCAGCAGGAAGGCGATGGTCAGAAGCAGGGGGAGAACGACTTTGGTGCGTGGCATTCCTGGAATAACCCACCAGGGCCGGGCAAGTCGCGGCGGCAGTCGCGGCTAGAGGGTTCCTGGCTCCGCCAGCCAGATGCTTTCGAAGCGAAGCTGCGTGTGCTCGAGAATCAGGTCGTAATCGCGGTCGTAGTGCAGCACGCCGCCGCCTGCCAGGTGAGCGCAGGCAGCGACCACGCAGTCCGCGGGTGAGAGCCGATGGTGTCCCCTCAAGGCGAGTTCGTGCTGCGCGTCGAGGGCAGCCAGTTCAACGGCGCTGTCGATCGAGAAATTCGGTAGCCGCTTGAGGCGACCGATGATCTCGCGATGATCCTCGGCAGTACGAGCGGAGAAGCCTGCCTCCAGCAAGAAGGGCAGGCAAGTTGCCAGCCTTCCTCCTTCGATCCAATCGAGGACGACTGCCTCGCGATCTTTCGGGGCCCTGCCTGCCAGGAGCCGAGACCAGGCGGAATGGTCGAGGAGCAGCAACCTACTCGTCGTAGTTGGCAACGAGCCCGATGTACTTGACCTCTTCGGCCGCCTCGAGATCGATCTTCGGTCCATTGCCGGACCGAATCCACTCGGCAATTTCCCGGCCCGCCTGGCGCGCCGGCTCGCCTTCGGCTTCGAGCTCTCGAACCTTGTCCTTGGCGCCACGGATGACCAAGTCGGGAAGCTCCACTTTCTCTCCCCCCTGGAGCTGTCGCAGCTCGTCCAGCGCCTCCTTCACGGGCTCGGTCTCGGTGATCATGTGGCGGGGTCGGCTGGTCGGCACGGGTCGAGTGTAGCACCGTGCAACACCTGCTTCTGCGCTCCCGTCAGGGGGCGGGAAGGAGGTCCAGCTCCGACCAGGGCCCTTCGCCTGCCATCGCCTGCGTCCGTCCCTCCAGCCAGTCGGCCTGGAGGTCGTCGTAATGGGGGCTGGCGGGATGGCCGGACTGGCCGGTGAACATCTGCCAGCGCGAGCGGCCGGGGTCGGTGGGGTCGGCGACCATCCGCCAGCTCGGCGCCCAGACCGCGTTGTAGGGGTCGTTGGGGTCATAGGCGATCTGGCTGACGGTCTCCTGGGCCCCGCCGGCGCGGAGGCGACGGTTGAGCAGACGATCGAAGAGGGGGTTGGCGTCGCCGAGCGGATGCGGGAATTTCATCTCGTGGACGCGGCCCCAGCGCCAGTCCCGCTGGTCGGGGCCGAAGCGGTCGCTGAGGTCGTCGAGGGCGCCCGCCAGCGCCTGCAGCACGAGCTCGTCCCAGGGGCGGCCGACCAGGTCCTCGTCGCCTTCCTCCCAGAGCGCCATCAGGTGCGAGTGCCAGCGCCAGGGGGAGGTGATGTGCGGGGTGAAGCCGTTGTCGGCGCGGTCGAGCCAGCGCTCGCAGAGGTCGCGGTCGCCGATCGCGCAGCGCGCCACCTCGCGCGCCAACCGCAGCAGGAAGGCCTGGTAAATGGTCCCGGCGACCGTATCCGGGTCGAGGCGGCCGTCCCAGCTGCGCAGCCGCTCGATTGCGCTGATCTCGCGCTGACCACCCGGATGCAGGCGGCTCAGCCGCGCCGCCGCCTCGAGCCCCGGCAACGAGAGGTTGTCGGACTGCATCGCCTCGAAGCTCTCGAGGTCGTGCTTCTCGGTCTCCTCGAGCAGCTGCTCGATCCGCTTGGCGCGGAAGCCATCGAGCCATTCGCTGGTGATGTGGTGCGGGTAGGAGTCGCCGACGATGCGGTTGTTGGCGGTGACCAGGAAACCGCTCTCGGGATCGACCACCTCCGGTAGCTCCTCGTAGGGGACCACACCCTCCCACTCGAACTCGCCGCTCCAGCCGGGCTTCGGCAGGTCGGGGCAGCCGCCGCGCCGCAGTGGCAGGCGGCCGACCAGCTTGTAGCCGATCGAGCCGTGGCGGTCGGCCCAGATCAGGTTCGAGGCGGGCGCGGTGTGGCCGCCCAGCTTCGCCACCAGGTCGGGGCCGTCGGCGACGTCGAGCATCTCGAACATGCCGCCAAAGGCGGTCGCTTCGTGCAGTGCCTGCCAGGCGAGCGCCAGCGGCTCCCCCTCGTCGGCGCCGAGCGCCTCGTTGACGATCGGGCCGTGGTGGGTGCGTCGCACCTCCAGCACCACCGGCTCCTCCCGGCCTTTGACGACGATCTCCTCTCGCACCGTCTCCAGCGGCCGCCACTCGTCCTCGAAGAGATAGCTCTCGCCCTCGACCCGCTCGACGAAGAGATCCTGGGTGTCGGCCATGACGTTGGTGAAGGTCCAGCAGACGTCGTTGTTCTGGCCCATGTAGATGCCGGGCATGCCCGGCATCGAGGCGCCGCGGACGAAGCGCTCGCCGTGCTGGAGGCCGACCTCGTACCAGATGCCCGGCATGCTCGGGGGCAGGTGCGGGTCGCCGGCGATCAGGGGTGCGCCGGTCTTCGAGCGCTCGCCGCTGACCGCCCAGTTGTTGGAACCCGAGGCCTCGGTGGCGAGGCCGATCGAGCGCCGCACGCGGTCGATCTGCTCGACCAGCGGCATCCCTTCCCCGGTCCACGCTTCCAGGCTCTGGGTGACGACGGGGTTGTCGGCGGGGTAGACGGGGTCGAGGCGGGCGGCCAGCTCCGGGCCGAGCTCGCGGACCATGTCGGCGCGCAGCAGCTCCCGCTCCCAGTTGGTCGAGAGGCCGAAGGCGAGCAGCTTGCCGAGGCTGAGGATGTCGACCGGCCGCCAGGGGGCGAAGCTCTTCTGACGCAGCACCTGCATCTCGAACGGTAGCGATCGTGCCTGCGCGGCGCCGGCGTTGACGCCGGCGCAGAAGCGCTCGAGCTGGGCCCGCAGCCCCGGCTCCAGCTCGGCCTCCTCGCGTTCGGCGATCCGCCGGATCCCCAGCGTCCGCATCAGCCGGTCGACGGCGAGGCCCTCGTCGCCCGCCATCTCCGCGATCCGCCCTTCGACCACGCGGCGGTAGAAGTCCATCTGCCAAAGCCGGTCCTGGGCGTGGCAGTAACCCTGGGCGAAATGCAGGTCCTCGCGAACGTCGGCCTCGATGTGGGGAACGCCCCAGCAATCGCGCCGCACCCGCACCTTGCCGTGCAGGCCGTCGACCTCGATCGTCCCCTTTACCTGCGGCAGCGGCCTGCGGGAGAGGCGGTGCCAGACGAGCGCGGCGGCAGAGGCGAGCAACCCGGTCGTGGCAGCACCGCCGACCAGCACGTACATCCCGACCCTGCTCTGTCGACGCCCGCCCATGGCGATTGTGTATCACGTTTGGCCAGCTAGCCAGGAACTGCTGCGAAACTTTTTGTTTCGAACAGTTTTGGAACCGGCATGAAGAAGATCCTGCTGTCACTTGTCCTGGCTGCCGTGATGGCGCTCCCCCTCTCCGCCGAGGCGAAGACCGGAGCGCTCGACCCCTCTTTCGGGGACAACGGCCGCGTCGTCAGTCCGTCCCCCCGGGAGGGGTACACCAAAAGCCAGATCGCGCAGGCGCCTGGCGGCACGGTCTACGTCCTCGAAGCCGGCGTCCTCCAAGCCTTCTCCCCGAACGGCCGGCCGGACCGCGCTTTCGGCAACGAAGGAACGCTGCCTTTGAGCCAACGGCTCTCCTCCACCGCCTTCGCCTCGTTTGCGATCGACCTCGAGGGACGAGTGGTCGTGGCGAGCAGCACCTCGAGCACCTACGGGAAGCCGACGAGCTTGATCCTGGCGCGGCTCCTTCCCGACGGGCAGCTGGATCCCAGCTTCGGCAGCGGCGGCATCGTGACGACCGACCTCGGTCTTAACCCGAGCGAGGGGCCCCTCGGCCCGACGTCAGAAATTCCGAGTGGAGTGCGGGTGGCGGCGCAGAACGTAACCGTCGATCAGCTCGGCCGGATCGTCGTCCTGACCAGCCACGTCGTTCGCTTCGAACAAACCAAAAACGGTCCGATCCCGATCACCGAGGGAGTAGCCGCCCGCTTCGGGTCCGGGGGAGCGCTCGACCCCTCCTACGGGAGCGGCGGAGTTGCGATCGGTTTCGCCCCGCACGCCGTCCAAACCTCCGCGTTCGCGCCGGACGGTTCCGTTTTCGTCGCCGTCCCGGCCGCGGGTGGAACCGCGCTGCGCCACCTCACCGCCGATGGCCGGCTCGACCTGGAGTTCGGCTCGGAGGGCTGGCGCCTGCTTCCGCCCGAATCGGAAGCGAACTTCGTCGCGGACGGACGCGGCGTCGTCATCTGGCGCTCGCAGCATCGCGCGGACCCGAAACAGATGACGGTCCGTCGCCTGCAAGCCGACGGACGCCTCGACCGCGGATTTGGTCGCAACGGGGTTTTCCGCCAGAACTTCGGCATCAATGAACTCAGCGCCGTGGTCCCCGACGGAACCGGCGGCTACTTCCTGGCAGCAACTTGGCGGCGGAAGCAAGGCGAGTCGATAGGCGCGAAAAAGGGTTTGCTCCTGGGCCGCCTCACCTCCCGCGGCACCTTCGACAAAGGGTTCGGGCGGGTGAAGACGGGGTTCGGGCAAGACGCCGAAACCCACTTCCGGGCAATGGGGGTCGACCGGCGGGGGCGGCCGTTGCTGCTTGGCTCGACGATGAGCCCGGGGACGGGGGGAGAGCCAGTGCTGGCCCTGGCGCGGTACCGCCCGCCGCGCTAGCTCCCCAGATCCTCCGGCAGCCGCCCCTCGCCCTCGAGCTTTTCGAGGTGGGCCTCCATCGCCATCGCCGCCATCGGCAGCAGCTCGATCGGGATGTCGTCCCACACAACGGCGAGGAGCTGGGCGCGCGAGCGCTCTCCCTCCTCCAGCGCCGGGAGCAGCCGGCGCTCGCGCATCTGGCGGTGCTCGACGTACTCGGCCAGCTTCGCCGCCGGGTCGGTGATCCAGGGGCCATGGCCGGGCGCGATCAGCTCGATCTCCTCCGCCTGCAGCAACGCCAGCGAGTCCATGAAGGCGGCGAGCGAGTTGCCGCCCGGAGGCACGATCGTCGAGCCGAGGCCGAGGACGAGGTCGCCGCTGAAGCAGACGCCGTCGGCGCTGAGGAAGCAGACGTGGTCCTCGGCGTGGCCGGGGGTCGCGAGGACGCGGAGGGCGGCTTGGACCTCCCCCCCTGCGGGCAGGACCACCTCCGCCCCGAGCTGGTCGGCGCCGGCGGTGTGGTCGCCGTGGGAGTGGGTGAGAAGGACGATGCCGATCCCGCCGCGTTCCTCGGCCGCAGCCCGGATCGCATCGAGGTGACCCGGATCGTCAGAGCCCGGGTCGATGACCGCGCAGGGACCCGACCCGTAGAGGTAGGTGTTGGTCCCTTCCAGCGTCATCGGCCCCGGGTTGGGGGCGACGATCTTGAGGACATCTGGGTGACCGGGTGCCTCGTTCATCGCTGCTCTCGCCGGGCGAGTGGCGAGTTAACGTCGCTATAGCGAGGCAAATTCGCCAATCGTCAGTTCGAGGAGGACTCGACCTCTTTGGCGATCGCCTCGCGCGCGTCGGAGGGCTCGAGCACGACGAGATCGCCGGCGCCGCGGAGGATCTCCCGCACCAGCCAGGGCTTGCCGGCGTAGGGAAGCTCGACGACGACGGCGCCGTCGGCCAGCTCCTCGACCACGGTGCGCTCCTCGCGCAGCCAGCGCGCCCGCTCCGGCGAGACCCAGACCCGGGCCACCTCGGCGGTCGGCACCTCGCCGTGGGTCATCCAGCCCTCGACCCCGGCCAGCTCCTCGACCTCAGGCCGCGGCTCGAACTTCACCTCGGAGAGGCGCGCCTCCTTGACCCGGTCGAGCTTGAAGTGGCGGACCCCCGCTTTGGTCAGGTCATAGCACTCGACGTACCAGCCCTCTTTGCCGTTCTCGAGGCGGTAGGCCTCGACCCGGCGCTCGGTGAACTGGTCCTCGTTCTCCTTGTAATAGGAGAGCTCGAGCACGCGGCTCTCGGCGATCGCCTGGTTGACGATCCGCGCGACTCCGGCGTCGCCGCCGCCGGGGGAGGCGATCTCCAGTCCCTCCTCGGAGGGGTCGTGGCCGAGCGCCTTGACGATTTTCTGTCGGGCGCTCTCAAGATTCGACTGCGGCAGGTGGTCGCCGAAGAGGTCGATCGCCGCGACCAGCGCCTTCGCCTCCAGGGGCAGCAGGCGGGCGGGGCGGGCGAAGTTGTCGCCGTAGGGCTGCGAGTCGACCTCGATCTCGTCGCCGAGGATTTCCGCGTAGAGCACGTAGGTGCCGCCGCCGAAGTTGACGACGTTGAGCAGCTCGACGTCCTCGCGGAGCTCTTCCGCGGTCAGCTCCAGCCGCTCGCGCAGGTCGGCGATCTGCAGCCGCTCGCCCTTTTTCGCCGCTTCGATCAGCATCCCGGCGAGGGTGACGAGGCGGGCGAAGCGCTCGGGCCGGATCGCCGCCTCACCGCGGCCGTTGGAGCGGCTGCGCTTCGGTTCCTCCTCCAACGGTCGGTCGACGACGTCGGCGGGACGGAACCCGTTCTCGTGGCGCTGGAGCAGCAGGCCGCGACGCTTGTCGGACTCCTCGCGCAGGTCCTCGGGCGCCAGCACCTGCGCGTTCTGCCGCCAGCGCAGGACCCAGGCGATCAGCTCCCGCTCGGAGGCGTAGCTGGTCTCGAAGATGCGACCCTTGCCGGGCGCCCCGTCGGACTTGACCGCGTTGCGGAGCTCGCCGTAGGAGCCGAAGTCGCGCTCGATCAGCCAGGCGATCCGCTCTCGGATCCAGATCTTCGCCGTCCCCTTGGTCTCCCCCAGCTGCCAGTCGGCGCGGCTGCCGTAGTCGCGGCGGTCGAAGTTCTCCGGCGGCGAGAAGTCGTGCTCGGCCTTGGAGGCGTAGCCGACCTTGCCCTGGATCCGCGAGAGGCGGAA
>Ga0190275_10000641_pt1 | contig 28953 bp, 47 predicted proteins | sample Popmic550T_FD_133745 | JGI IMG/M metagenome (GOLD analysis project Ga0190275, IMG submission 133745) | Populus adjacent soil microbial communities from riparian zone of Yellowstone River, Montana, USA - 550 T | ecosystem: Environmental > Terrestrial > Soil > Riparian zone > Trees stand | place...
AAAGCAGTTGCCCCACCGTCACGGCCCACACCTGCAACGGCCGGTACTTCGCGTACCCGCCCCACAACTCCGCGTGCGCGGCGCTCAGCGTCCCTACCGCGTCCCCGCCGCAGTCCTGAAACGTGTACCACCCCGCCTCCGTCGCCACGGCGGCGTTGACGACGGTGATGCCGGGGAAGGGCTCCGTGTCTTTCAGCAGGCCCGCGGCGGCCGTCGGGGAGGGTTCCACGAGCACGCCGCCCCAGCCGAGTTCGGCAAGGCGGCGGACGTTGCTGAACGTGGCGAACGACCAAGCCCCGATGTCCAAAAACCGGCCGGGGGTGTCGCCGGCGAAGTGGTCTACGATGGCCTTCTCTTCTTCGCCTTGGGAGTACATCAGTCCTCTACGTTTCGCCAGAAACTCCCGTCCCGATGCCCGCCCGGCTCGAACGTGTGCCCGCCGTGTTGAAAAAAGGTCTGGGGAAATAGTTCCTTGTCCATCTCTACCGAGTTCCCGAACTGGCACGCCTCCCGGTACAGCCGCACGCCGTACCGCTTGGCGAGGTTACTCAGCACGCTCTGCTCGCAACGGTTCTGGACGAAGCCGGGCAACTCGCTGCCGAGAACCGAGGCGTCGAACGTGTTGACCAGCGGCGAGGTCGTGTACGCCAGCCAGTCCCAGAGGAAGTGCTCCGCCGGGAACTTGCCGCCCTTCTCGAAAAGCATGAACCGGGCGACCGCGTGCTGCGCGTACCAGTAGTCCACCTCGTCGCAGCCCATCACGATAAAGGCGTCCCGCTTCGTCCAGGCGTAGTTCACGCAGCCGACGGCCGAGAACAGCATCACGCCGCCGTCGTCCCGGCACCGCTGGTAGAGCGGCAGCAGGGACGCGATCGGGTATGTGTCGGCGTCCGTGTACAGGACGACGTCGCCGTGCGCAACCCGGCGGAGGGCGTCCAGAATCACGAACGGCTTGAACGTGAACCACCCGCACCCGCGGTGCTCGGGGTGGTCCCAGAAGTAGCTCATCCGCTGGACGAAGCCGGCGCGGCACCGGGCCAGCCACACGTCGTCGTAGACCAGCACCTTGTCGGCGCCGTACTTCGGGGCGTCCTCAACGATGCGGGTGGTCTGGTCGTGGTACTTGGCCCCACTGAACGTGGCGACGTAGTTCATACACCGACGGCGCCCCTGAACGCACCAACCTCGAACGTGCGGAGGGCGTAACCGAGCCCCTTTCCAGTCGCGCCGCGACTCGCGAGGTAAGACACCTTTCCCTCTTCCCACTCTTCCCATTCCAACGGCGTGCCGTTGTCGGCTTCGGCGGCGGACTTCGCCTCTTCGCGGGTAAAAAAGACCCCGTCGATGGTCGTGTCTTCAACGCAAGTTCCGGATTCGAGCACGTAGACCGTCATGCCTCTACCTCGTCAAGCTGCTCGACCCGCGTACACATCTTCCCGCCCCACACGGCCGACCCGCCCTCGCGTATCGCCTTCTCCGCACCCGCCCGCGTCAGGTTCCCGTCGTCGTCGTACACGATGATCGGGACGACTTCCCGCAGGCGGTAGAAGTAGTGGTAGAGCGGGGCGTCTACAAAGTGCTCCCGCATCGTCGCGCCGTGCCGCTCGAAAAGCCGCCGGCTGTAGTCCGCGTCCTCGCCCGTGTCGAGCGACTTGTAGCCGATGGATAGCGCCAACTCGCGCCGGATCGGGTTGAGGTGGTTGGGCGTCCGCTCGTAGAAGTAGAGCCCCGCCGCGGGATCGTGCTCGTACTTCCACTCGCTCACCCGCAGGCTGTGGATGGCGTGGCCGGTCAGTACGCCGTCCGTGTAGTGGTTGAGCCGGAAGCCCACCACGTCCGCCCCCGCCCGCAAGCCTTCCAGCACGCAGGGGCAGTAGTCGTCCGACACGAGGTCGTCGTCGTCCACGAACGCCACGTACGGCGTTGCGGCGGCCTGCAGGAGCAGTTGCCGCTTGCGGCCGACGGTCAGTTTCCCGTCGTCCGGCAGGGGCAGGACCGCCACCGCGCCGCCCGCGGCGTCCACCTGTGGCCTGAGCCGTTCCCAGAGCCTGCCGAGCAAGGGGCGGCGGTCGGGCAGGGTGGGGATCAGGATAGAGAGCAGGGGTGTCAAATAGTGACGGGCTCATGCAAGGTCTTGGAATCGACCTGTCGCGCCCGGCTGAGTTGAGCGGTAACCTCTTCCGCGGTGCGGAGGGCCTGCGACACGGCCTCCCGCCCTTTCGCAGACGCAACCCACTGCCTGGCCTCGCGCGCCAAGCCTTGGGCATCCTTGCCGTGGGTGTTCTTCTTTGCCGTGTCCATCCGTCGCCGTTTTCCTCTCTCGCTGGCTGCGCTCTTGGCCGAGGCGTCACCGGGCGCGGTCGCGTTTCCGCTGCGCCGCCTTGACGTCCTTCAGCGCCTCGGGGCCGATGCCCCTGACCGCCAGGATCTCGTCGTCGCTCTTGCCGTCGAAGTAGCTCAGCTTGTGGCCGTGTACCTCCGGCTCCGGCTCGCCCGCCGGGTGCGTGCCCGTGCGGTCGGCCGCGGCGCGGGTGCCGCCGGTGACGGTAGCCGTCGGCCCCGCCTCCGCCGTGCCGAGCTGCCCGGCCTGCGACTGGCCGAGGTCGGCGAGTTGCTTCTGCGCGTCCGCGATCTGGGCCTGAAGCCGCGCGCGTGCGGCGTCCTCCGCCTTGTTGTCGCCCTTGGCGAAGTCCGCCTCGGTGGGCAGCTTCTCGACGGACGTGTAGAGCTTGCCGCCGATGCTGACGCTGCCGCCGCCGCGGATGATCGTCTCGGCCTCCGCGCGGGAGAGCCGGCCTTGGTTGTCGGGCATGATGGGTTCCTCGGTTGAAAACTAACCGCCGCCGCCGCCTTACAGCGGGGCCGGGACGGTCGTGTCGAAGGTCTCGGTCGGGGCGCCGATGGTAAGCACCGCGCTCGCCGCGTTGATGTGCTTACGCGGCATCCCGCGGGCGACGGCCCAGGTGACGGTCCCCGGCGGGTTGAGCGAGGCGTCCGCTAGGGTGGTGTACCCGATGGGGCCGCGGCCACGCTGAACGCTGCCCACGACGTTCGACGGGAACATCCCGCCGACGATGCCCTCCGTGACGGGGCAGTTGGCGAAGTCGTACGCGGACGAGTTGCCGTCGTTGCCGCTGTTCGTCAACAGCACCTTGCCGATTGGGTGGAAGCGGTTGTTGGTGATGAGCCCCGCTTTGTCCTGGCTCCAGTATCGCCGGTCATCCAGCTCGATCGAAAACGCCTCGCCCGTGCCGGCGATGACCAGCTCGCCGAGCCGCTTGAGGAACGGGTCGCCGTTGAGCGCCGGCGTCGGCGCCGGGCCGCCGAGCAGGTTCTGGAGGTAGACCGTCTTGACCTGCGCCTGGAACTCCGTCGTCGCCACCATCGCCCGGAGCGTCGGCGTGCTCATCGTCGCCCGGTTGAGCGTCACGCCGTACCGCTGCTGCGCGAGGCTGCGGACGTTGTTGATGTCCGTGATCGGCAACCCCGTCGCGCCCGTCCAGACCGGGGAGACGGTGACTTTCAAGTCGCTGTACATGCCGAAGGTCACGTTGCTCATCTTGATGCCGAGGCGGTCGTAGTCGAGGCCGTCGAGCAGCATGGCGAGCTTGAGGACTTCCTTGCGGACCTCGACGCCGAACTTGGCGTCGGCGACGTTCTTGTTCCAGCGGTCGGTGAAGAACTGCGTGTCGTCGTTCTGCACGCCGCCCATGGCGCGGATGCGGTCGAGGGCGTTGATCATCGCCTGGTTCATGGCGATGCCCATCTTGATGTTCGGTACCTGCGTCGATTTGAACTCGAACCGCCCGGTGCTGTACGTCACGGCCGCCTGGTCGTCGGCGATCAGGTCGGCGATGAGCACCTGCCCGACGTACTTGGCGGTGACCTCCTCGTCCGTCGCGGGTACGTCCGGCACGCGGGCGTTCCACGTCAGGGGCTGCGGCAGGAGGCGGGGGTCGTTGAGCCCCTGCATGATGCCGGTGATGCGGGCGGAGCCGAAGAATCCGATTTGGGCTGGCGTTGCCATGTGAACTCCCTGTAATGGGAAAGGGGTACGCGGGTACGCTGCGCGGTGGCGCGCCAGCCTCGCCGCGGTGGCGATTTGACTCGGGGTAAAAAAGGGAACGGGCCGCGACTACTCTTCGCGGACCAACTGGAGCAGCGGGAACGTGAGGATCAGGTTCGCGAACGTCGGGCCGGCGGCGAGCGACGCCGAGCCCGTGCCGCTCTGGATGATGCGGTCAAGCCACGCCCGCCCGCCGTCGAAGACGCCGCCGATGTGGTCGTTCTTCGGGCTGAGCAGCGCCGTCCCGCCGCCGAACTCCAACACCGTCTCGTCCACGATGAACGCCCGCCCGCGCGCCAGCGTCTCACGCCCGTTCGTCAGGGCGGGGTCGTACGGCGCGTACTTCAGGGACGCGGTGATCATCGTGATGACCTGGCCGTACCGGATGTACTTCTGCCCGGCCTTGATGATCGAGCCGTCGCCGAGGGTGACATCGGACAGCGGGGCGATGATGCCGCCCCAATCAATCGTAACACCCGCCGCCTTGTAAAGCGGCGAGCCGTCGGCGGAGACGCGCGTGGGGAAAACTGCGTTTTGGGAGAGCAGGGTCGGGCCGTACATGGCGTTACCTCGTTAATGCGCGGCGGCGTCCGCCGGGCGGGTTGTGGGTTGACGGTGGACGCGGTTGGTTCAGGCGGTGGCGAGGCCGCGCGACTGTTGCAGGCGCTTCTGGTACTCAGCCGCCGCGGCGCGGCCTTCCTCGGCGAGCTTCGTGTCGTCCTGCTCCTCGCCCTCGACCTGACGGGACAGGGTGAGCACCTTGGCCTCGCCCGTCTCCGGCGCCGGCTTGAACTCCCGCAGCAGGTCGATGAAGTCCATCGCCACGAGGTCATCGCCGCCGGACTTGCGGGAGAGCATGAGGGCGTTTGGCGTCTCCGGCGTGCCCGCCAGTAGCGCCGTCGCCTTCTGCACCCACGCGGGCGTGCCGCCCACCTTGGCGAGCGCGTCGCGCAGGCGTAGCCGCCGCTCGTGGGCCAGTTCGGGGTCGAGTTCCTTGGGCTTGTCGCCGGCGCCGCGGCTCAGTTCCGTAACCTTCGCCTTGGCGTCGTCCCGCTCGCGGGAGAGCGCCGCCACCTGGTCGGACAGCGGCTTGGTGGCGGCGTCGATTGCCGGCTGGATGCCGTCCAGCTTTTCGATGAGCTTCGCGGACACGTCGGCTTCGGGGGCGTTGTCGGCGAGCCCGAGCCGCTTGCGGAAGGGGGCGAGATCCATTGTGGGTTCCTCGGTTCGGGCGGCCATGTAAACGGGGACCGCCTCGGCCGGGCCGCTGTCGCGGCTGAGGGGTACGAAGTCGCCCAGCCCCATCGCGACGGGGTCGGGGCAGATTGCCAGGTGTTCCAGCATCCGCGGGTACGTCTTGCCGTTCCCGCCGACGAAGTCCTTGCGGACGCACACGCTCACGTCGTTCCGCGCCGCCTCACGGTGCGCGTCGGCGCCGATGAGTTGCACGGTCCCGTAGAGCGTGTCGCCCTCAACCGCGGGGTCGAGCAGCCAGCCGTAGTTGAGCGGGGCCTTGCCCTCGGGGAACGCGTCGGCCCGCGACTTGTGGCCGGGGGGCAGGTAGACGCGCCCGCCGTCGGTGATGAAGTCGCGGGTGCCGCGGGCCGTGGCTTCGAGGTCCGCCCGCGTGAACTCCAGCGGGCCGAGTTTCGGGTGCGAGTAGCGGCCGGCTTTGAGGATCGCCTTGCGGACGTACTTGACGGGCTGGCCCCCGATGTCGGTGGGCAGCCCTTGGAGCGCCGCCGGGACTTCGCGGCCCTCGCCGAGCGTGCTGCGGACGATTAAGGCTTCCGTGCTCATGCCTTCTCAACGTAAATGGGCTTGTACTCCCCGCCGGTACGGAGGCTGTGGACGAAGTGGCAGCAGTTGACGAGCATCTTCTCAGGCGGCTCAATCAAGTCGGGACAAAACGTGTAACCAACTAGCCCAGCCAATTCGGTGTAGACGTCACGCCAACACAGATCGTCGGCACGCGTAGACACGACGCGACGCACAGCACTTTCCAGGCTCTTCAGCCGCTCGTATTCCTCTTCATAAACAAGTCGCTTGGGATGGCTCATGCGTACACCGTCTGCGAAGCGGCGGCCCCGAACCCTTCCATCGGCACCGGCCAGTACGGCAACTCCCATTCATCGGTAGGCGTGAACCGCCCGATGATCGGCAGCAGCACCGACCGGCAGTTGTAGTGCAGCGGTACCCGATTCTGCCGCAGCCACCAGTGGCCCAACGGCAACTTGACGCCGTGCCGCACGCGGCAGATTTCCGTCGTGCGTTCGTCCAGAATCCCCACGAACCGCAGCCCGTTGATGACGCCCTCGGCCTGTGGGGTGTCGTACGCCTGCTGCATCCCGTTGGCGTAGGCACTCACGACGGCCGTAGACGCCGCCCGATCGGCCCCGTAGGGGTTGGCCTCGATGTACCCCGCCGCCCGGAACGCTTCGGCAGCCGCCGCAAGGTCCGCCACAATAGCGTCAGCCTCAACCGCGTCCGCCAGGCGGTCGTCCACCTTGCCCGCCAGCGTGTCCACGATGCCCTGTAAGGCGTCGGCCGCGGCGGGGGCGTAGGCGTCGGACAAGTCCGCGAGCGGGTCGAGGGCGGGCAGTTCCGCCCCGACGATGCGGCCCACGCGCCGGTAGCCGGTGGCGTGTGTCTCGGCCATGCCGCGGGCGAGAAACCGGGCCGGGTCGGGGAGGTCGATGACCTCGTTACCCCGGAAGGTGTCCCGCAGGCGGGCGAACCAATCGACGCCGTACCGGATAGCATTTCGCACGCGGCGGAGGGCACGGCCGGCGAGCGGGAGGATGAAAGCCTTTGTCGTCCACCGCTCACGACTGCGGCGATCCCGCTCAACAAGCCTCACCCATTCGGCTTCCAACTCGGTCATTCGTCCCCGCCCACGACGTCCTTAATCCAACGTGAGAACGCCATTGCCCGCTTGCCATTCACCTTGGGCTTCCCGTTGGCGCCGCCCGGCTTCGCCCCCGGCATTTGCGGAGGCTCCGGCAACTCCAACTTGATCGGCGCCGCCCGCTTGACGAACCCGCTCCGCTCCATCACCGCGTCAACGTCGTAACGCTGGTACAGGTCGCGGGCCATCTCGGGCTTGGTGAAGACCCATTCCACGAGGTCGTGGTCGAACGCCGCTGCGTGTCCTCCAGCGGCTCCGCCTCGATCCAGACCGTGCCCTTGGCGTCGTCGCCCCAGTTGATCGCCAGCGTTGAATCGACCGGACCCTCGGACACGGCGCGGGCGATGCCGCGGTCCACGAGTTCCGAGGTCATAATCGCAACGTTCGCGTGCGCCCCCGCCTCGGCCTTGGTGCCGAACTGCCCCTCCAGTACCGCACGCTCGGGCACGAGGTAGCCGCGGCACTTGAGCTTGTCGAGGTACACCTTGTCCTCGACCAGGGCCGTAATGCTGCCGCTTGGGTCGCCGAGGTCTACCGGGTTGAACTGCCACACGCTCATCTTGAGCAGCGTGGCGATCTGGTCGGCGGTCATGGTCTTGAGCTTTTCAGGGGTGACCAGCCCCGCCAGCGTCTCGTAGGTGAAGTAGCCGTTGACGTTCCCGACCACCATCTTGCCTACGCCGTCGGCGAGCGTCTGGTAGCTGGCCGGGTTGCCGGCCGTGTCCTTGCCGGCGCCGGGCGGGTGGCCGACGCCCATCACGATGCCGCTGGCCTTCTTGCCGAGCTTGGCGCTGCGGTCATTCGTCTCCCGCCAGTTCCAGATGGCGTCGAGCACGTTCTCTAGCCGCGACCGCCCGTACCAGTTCTGCCCGTACCGCCCGTAGGTGTAGGCGAACGCCTTGGGGCCGAGCAGTTCGACCGCGTCGGCCTTCTCGTCCTTGCGGTCGCGCAGCCCGACGAACCGGCCGGCGGCGTCGGTGAGGATCTGGTCCTCACTGTCGCGGTGCGGCACGAGGCGGGTGTAGTCCACCACGTACTTGCCGGCGACGACCTCCCAGACGACCTCGCTGCCCGCCCAGCCCATGTCCACCGCCCAAAGCAGATCCTCAACGATGCGGACGCGCTGGGGGAGAATGGTTTCCTTGATCAGCTCGACCCGCTCCTTCGGGGCGTCTTCCTTGCTCTTGACGCTCCACGAGCCCGCCAGGATGGGATTGAGGGCGAGCGCCCGCGCGAGGGCCAGCGTGGGGTCGCGCAGGGCCTTCCAGAACGTGGCGTACGTGTTGGCCGGGCGCGGGCCGTAGCCGAGCACGTCGCCGTAGCCGTAGGCCGCGGACGCGCCTTCGTTGTCGGACTTGCGCCCGCCCGCCTGCTGGCCGACAGGGGGCACGTCCGGGGCGGTGCCCTTGGGCTCGCCCATCGTGCGGCCCAGGCCGTAGAGGCCGCGGTAGCCGAGGGTGGGGATGCTGAAGGTGGACATCGGCCGCTAGAGTTCCGTCCCCGTCACGCGCAACACCAACAGCAACAGCCACAGCCCCGTCAGCACCACGGCCACGACGATCAGGCACGTCCGGATGGGCGGGTCGATCTTGCCGCGGCCGAAGTAGAGGATGGCCCCGATGATGGCGAGCACGATGATCAGCCCGATGGTAGACGGGCCGAACCAGCCGCCGGAGCGGTAGACGACATCGGCGGCAAGGGGTAGTGCGTTCATAGTCAATCTCCGCCAAGGTCCACAAATTTCACGACGCGGTAGCCGTGCGGGACGCGGAGGAAGCCGAACGTGTGCGGCCGGCTCATCTCCGCCTCGCGTTCCTTCCGTTCCCGGCGCTCCTGCTTGCGCTCACGCCGCCGCTCTCTCTTCTGACGCTTGCCCATCGTGGCCCCGCTACATCGGGCATACGCTCATCCGCCCCCCACCGAAGTCCAGCCGCACGAAGGAAGACAGCCGCTCCCGCGCCAGCGCCAGCGCCATCACCCCGTCGTCCGTCAGCCCCTCCGGGCAGGTGTAATGCACGCCCCCGGCCGTGTACTCGTACTCGAACGTCTCCAGCTCCGACCGCAGCCACCCCTCGGGGTACGTAATCTCATGCCGCTGGAGCCCCGCGGCCAGCCCTTCCATGAGCCGCTGTTTCGACGGCTTGCTGAATACGTACCCCTCGAAGTTCCCGCCGCCCTCGGCCTGGAGCATTTCGAGGATCGGGTCGCCGACTCCTGTGGAATCTAAAAGGCACGGCGCGTCGCCCACGTTGTCGATGACCTTGCGGATGGTCTGCCGCCAGTCGCCCTGCCAGCGGTCAAGGTGGCAGCACCCGCCGGCGTCGTTCAGGCCGCAGAGCACGGACCAGTCGCGTTTCTTGGCGAGGTCAAGCCCGAACGCGGCCACGGGTCCGTCGGCCAGCCCTTCGCGGGCACAGGCGGCGATGGCGTCCATGCCGAAGGGGTTGCCGCCGTCGTCGGCGGGGATGCCCATGAATTCCTGGTCGAACGCCGCCGGGGGCATGTCCCGGCGTGCGGCCTCGACCTCGGCCGGGTCGATGTACGGGTTCGTGACCGTCGGCAGCCGCCACGCCCGCCAGTCGGGGTCGTTGCCGCTCTCCCCGCGTGCGAAGAGGCGGTTAAAGAAATTGCGGCCCTTGGGCGTGCCGAGGAACCACGCCTCGCCTTGCAGGTCCGTGAGCGTCGGGCGTATGGCGTTCTGCCAGGCGCTTTGCAGGTTGCGGGCGATGCCCGCCTCGTCCACGACGGCCCGCTTGTACTTCCTGCCGCGGGCGGGGTCGGCGTCGTCCAGGGACCAGAAGTCGAGCACGCCGCGGGTAGGCAGGCCGATGCGTTTCTCCTGGCTGTTCACCTTCGGCTTGAGCGGGGCGAGGATGTCGAGCGCCTCCCGCCACACCTCGGCGAGCAGCTTGTAGGTCGGCGCGAACCACGCGACGGGCCAGCCGCGGAGGCCGCCGTCGATGAGCAGGTGCGTGCCGAGCTTCGTCTTGCCGAACCGCCGGCCGCACTGGAGGACGTTGAACCGGGCCGCGCCGTCCAGTACCCGCTGCTGGCCGGGGTGGGGGCGGTCGAGTTCAATTGTCGCTGACGGCATCGGAGGGGCGGTCCCGGTAAATCACTTCGATAGTCAGGTGCTGGTCGGGCGCGCCTTCCTCGCGGTCGAGGATTTCCTTGGCGTGCTTGGCGCTGCCCCGCTTGAGTTCCTTCACGAACGCCAGGGCGGAGGCGTCGAGGTTGCCACCTTTGGCGAGGTGGTCGCGGATCGCTTCGAGCAGGGTGCGGCCCTTGGGGCGCCCGTTCGGGTTGCCCGACACGCCGGGCGGAAACTGTCTCAGGTTCGCCAGCGAGCGCTCATTGATTTTTCTTTGTTTACCAGAGACTGCCATCGCAACCGACCTCTACCACCCCGTCCCGGTCAGGTACTGGCCGGTCGGGTAATTGAGCCTGTGTACGCCCGTGGTCTCGTCCGTCCGCGGAGCGTTTGATTCGGCGTAGCGTGCCGTCGCGAGCGGGAACGAGTACGCCGGGAACTGCCCGCACCCGTACATGGCGAGCGTGGCCATCGCGTTGCGGCGGATCTCCTCGAACGTCGCGGCGGTAACGCCCGAGTCCGGTCGCGACTTGTGCAGGTGGTAGACCATCAAGTCGGTGACGGCGGTTTCGGCTTCGTCGTTTATGACGGCCGAGGTCAGGGGCGTTGCGTACCGCTGCGAGAAGATGGATTGCGCCGCGGCTTCGGCGGTGCGGCCGGCCTGCGCGATTGCACCGAGGTCGCGCGTCTGCGTACCGTCGCGCGAGGAGTAATTCGTAATGTTGTAGACGCCCGCCCGGATGTCCGCCTTCGTCTCGCTGGTGATGTCCCCGGACCAAGCGCCGCCCGGTATGGCGACCGTCACCCCATTCCAGGTCACGCCCTCCAACGCAACGATCAGATCGTCGTTGTCGTCGGGTGTGGCGCCGAGCTGGTTGTAAAAATGGACTTTGTAGAAGACGCCCGACGTCGTGACGGGAAGATCCGTCGCGGGCGGCACGGTGAGGACGTAGCTGTCGCCGCCCGTGTCCGTCAGGGTCATCAGGTACGGTACGGGGCTGTCGCCGCCGGTGCGGGCGGCGAACAGCCCGTCAGCGGGGGTGAACCACAAGCCGTCAACAATGCCATCGGTCAACCGCTGGACCGTCATGTAGACGGCGTGGTTGACGGCACCACCGAAGCTAACGTGGAACTGCTCGTAACCCATTTCGTGTTACAATGCGAACCCGATGAAACGCATCTCCGATCTCATCGCGGACCTGCAACGCGCCATGCGAGAGCACGGCGACATTCCCGTCCACGTTTACGACGACTGGAGCGACTTCCCTTACGGGGAGACGGAGGTAGTCGCCGCGCCTGAGTCGGACAATACCGAGTACATGACGAAGTACCCCGCCCCCCGCGCCGTGATCTATCGCGCCACGGCTACGCCACAACAACCGCCGTCGCCGTCGTCAGGCGCGGAGTCACGCCAGAGCTGACCACGATATTCGGGGTGACGGTCCCCTTGAACAGCAGCACGCCCGCCCCGCTGGCCGCCGTACCGATGCCGAAGTGGGTCACGGTCCCGCCGGCGCCGCCGGCCGACGCCGCGAACGCCTGGATTGCCGCGAGTGCGGCCGTGTCGGCGGTGACGGTCCAGCCGGCGCCGGAGCGGGCCACGGCAACACGGGCGTAGTTCGTGTAGGCGATTTCCGAGGTCGTCTGGTCCCCCGTCTCGCCGGGGTCGGCGGTGTGGAGGGAAAGGTAGAGTGAGCCCGCGGCGGTACTGCCGCGCAGGCCGGTGGCGTCGCCGACGTTGGCGAAGTTCGTGTTATTGAAGATCAGCAGGGCCAAAGCTGACTCTGCGGCGTTGGTTGCGGACATTGGTTAAGTCTTTCGTGTATAATTCAACAATGGCCCGACCGTACAACCTCACGCTTCCGTCTCACCCTGCCGTCAGTTCCGATTGGCAATTCAAGAAGCTCTATGGCGTGAAAACTTGGTGCGCCGAAGTCACGTGCCCCCACTGTTCGGCCAAGCGCCTCTATCCATTGTTCACGCTCCGCCAACAACTCAAGCGACCGAACTTCAACGGCCAATGCCGACCGTGCGGACAAAGAGAAAGCCGAGCGGGCTACTACCGATGGGCACGCAGCGCCAATGCAAAGCCCGATGGGAGGCGGGGATTTACTAAGTGCGGCTACATCGCCTTGGGGCCTACACACGTCTCTGATGCCGACCTGCCCATGTTCCGCGCGATGCAAAAGTCGGGGGCGTTTGTGCTAGAACACCGATGGGTAATGGCGAAGCACCTTGGCAGGCCGCTGCGATCTGATGAGTGCATTGACCACATGGACGGCAAGAAGGCCAACAACGACATTTCCAACCTGCGCATTTACCTCAAGGGCAAGCAACAGCCCGGCTCTTGTAATGGCTACGGCACCTACTACCACGAGTGGCAAACCGCCAAGGCACGCATCAGAGAACTAGAGGCCGCGCTTCAGACCCGCACACCCAAGCTCAGCGCTTAGAACGCCCCGGCCATGTGGCTGACGCGGCGCCTGCGGTCCCAGCGGTTGCGGTAGACGGTGCGGTACGTGGAGGGCGTGCCGGACTGTCCGAATCCCGTCGCCGTGAGTGTCAAGGTGGACGCCCCGGCAAAGTCCCCGAAGGCGTCCGCATCGGCTACTGCGGCGAACGTCAGGTCCGTTGCCCCGATCCCGTCCCCGAACGAGACGCCCGCGGCCGAAACGGCGAAGGCGAGTGACGACGCGCCGACCGCCTCGACCAGCGATTCGCCGGCGGCGGTTGCGGCGAACGTCAGAGACGATTCCCCGTCGCCGTCACCCGGCGGGGCGTAGTCGCCGGTTGCCGTAAACGTCAGCGTCGAAGCGCCGGCGGCGTCCGCCTGTGCCGAGCTGGTGCCCGCGGGGGCGAACGTGAGGCCGGAGGCCCCGACGGCATCGAACAGCGGCGAGCCCGCGGCGGACGGTGCGAACGTGAGCGACGACGCCCCGCCCGCGTCTGCCTGACTGCTCCCTGCGCCCGCGGGTGCGAAGGTGAGGGTCGATGCCCCGGCTGCCTCAGCCGTGCTTTCGCCAGCGGCCGTGGGGGCGAACGTCAGTGACGACGCGCCAGCCCCGTTGGCAAGGCTGTCGCCGGCGGCGGAAGGCGCGAACGTCAGCGTTGACGCGCCCGCCCCGTCGAACAGCGGCGACCCGGTGCCGACCGGCGCGAACGCGAGCAACAAACCGCCGAACGAATCCGCAAGGCTGCTGCCGGCGCCCGCCGGGGCGAACGTCAGGGTTGACGCGGCGGCGGCGTCGGCGAGTGAACTACCGGCGCCCGCGGGGGCGAAGGTGAGCGTGGAAGCGCCGGCCCCGTCAACGGCCCCGCCCGTATCCTCCAGCGTGAACGAGTTCTCCCACTCGTCGGCGGTGAACCCGCTCTCCCACTCGGCAAGCGTGAGGTTGTCAGACCAGGCGACGGCCATAGCTCACACCGCCGCCCAGCCGTCTTCGAGCAGGATTGCCATGGCGCGGCGCTAGGACGGTGGTACAATCAGGGCATGACTGACAGACTCAAAGGCTTCGTCGTGACGCTCGACAACGACTACCGCACCGACGACGCGGAGCCCATCGTCAACGCCCTCAAGCAAATCAAAGGCGTCTTGTCCGTCCGCCCCTTGGTGACGGACCTCAATGACCACCTTGCCCGCGAACTGGTGAGACAGCAGCTCATCCAAAAGCTCTGGGAGGCGCTGAAGTAAGCCGCACGAGGTGCCGCTGCTCGCTACCCATCAACTGCCACTCCACCGCCGTCGTCACCCGCCGGTCGAGGAACGGGGCGAGCCGCAGCAGTTCCATCGGCGTCGCGTCCGGGCGGAGGCGGACGGCGTAGCGGGCGGGGGCCGGGGCGCGGTAGACTTTGGCCGCCATGAAACGATATTTGCTCTTTGCTGGATTCGCCCACGACGCAATCGGCGGATGGAACGACCTCGTTCGTGACGGCGACACGGTTGAGGATCTGCGACCCGCAGAGTCCAGCAGCTTCGATTGGTGGCACGTCGTTGACATCGAGACCGGGAAACAAGTCGCAGGCTGCGGTGCCGATGGTGGGATCTACGCGGGTGACGAGGGGCGGGTGAGAGCCGTTGACCGCTACCCCAACGGCACCACCCCGACCGTTACCTTCCCCGGCGGGTCAATCGCTTCGGCAGTCATCGCCAACGGCCAAGTCATCGCAGTGACCCTCACCGCACCGCCGAACCGCTAGGACCGCGCCATGGAATCCCCGCTCACCATCGCCCTGCTCGCCCTGTTCGGCTTCCTCGCCCTGTGGGACTTGCTCCACCGCGGCGGCCGGACGCTCATCGACTGGCTGCCGTACCACAAGTGGGTGCGGCCGAAGCGGCGGCGGTAGCCCCGTAGCTTTCTCCGAACTCTCGCAGGTTCGTTCGCAAGTCCGCCAACAACTGTTCCCGCGTGTACGTTGGGTTCACTTCGTAACATTGGCGCGACATCCAATTACCCATCATCCGAAACAGGCTGTACGCGGCGTTCTCGATTAACTGCTCGCTCTCGGTCATTGCCCTATCCTCGCGGGATCGTCACGCTGCACTTAAGGCGCAGCCAGCCAATCAGCTCCGTGCCGGGCTTGAGACGAAACGTCGTGAACGCCGGAACGTGCAACATGGTGTGAAGGTGGTAAGTCCCCGGCGGACACGTAAACACCTTCTCCCCCTTCTTCCACGCGGCATCGATCATGGCCTGAAGCGCCGGAGCATCATCGCGGCAGGCGTCGTTTGCCGCACCGCCGCCCCGCGTAAACATCACGTCCGGGGCCATGTCGTACCCCGTACCTTCACTCGCAGTGGTAACGTTGGGCAGCATCAATGCCGCACAACCCGCCGCTACCGCCCGCATGAAGTCCCGCCGCCCGATCGGATTCTTCGCGTTCATGCCCTCACCTCGCCAGCGCGTAAGTCGTCAGGTCGAAGAAGTCGATATCCACCGACTTCGCCGCGGCGGTGCTCGGCAGCAGCTCTACGAACGGCATAAGCAGCGTGCCCGACGGGACGATGTTCGTGTTCACTTCCACTTCCGCCCGGTCGTCCACCGAGAACGCGATGCGGTCAGTCCCGTCGGCCTTGCGGGCGCGACGAATCCTCAGCCGATACCACGTCGCGTTCGCCAGCGTCACGCCGGCAAAGGCGGTCCGCGTCTGCGTGCCGCTGTTGCGGGTGACCATGAACCACGTCGAGCCCGCCCCGTCGGCGATGAGGTGCTCGAAGTAAATCCCGCTGGTGGGCTGCGTGGCCGCCGCCTGCCCGCCGATCACCATGCCGACGCGGATCGTCACGGTCGCGTCGATGAGCGTCGGCCGGATGATCCACGTCAAATCCCAGTAGCTTTGGCTCTGGACGATGCCGGCGCCACCGGATGTCAGGGTGCCGCCGGACTTGGTCCCGATGTAGCTGGCGATGCTGGACGACGCGAGGCTGGTGAACTGGATGTGGCCGGGGTGGTCCGCGACGCTCGCCCCGCCTCCGACGGCAATCGTCGGCCCCGTCGCCCCGCTCGTGACGCCGACGCCCCAGCCGGGGCCGCCGAGGAGGACGTGGCTGTTCGCGGCCAGCAGGCTGTAGGTGCCGTGGAATTCGTCGCGTACGTGCGTGCCCGTCTTCCAGTCGAGCATCCCGCCGATGACCGGGCCGCTGGTGCCGTCCTGGTTCGTGGACCCCACCACGCGGGACTGCGGCAGCCGCTCGTAGGTGTTGCGGCCCCGCATCGTGTCGATGTCGGTCGTCCCCTCCTCGCCCGTCCGCGTGAGGATGACGCTGTCCGCGTAGGCTTCTACGATGCTGCCCCCCTCGGCCGAGGGGTTGTTGTAGTACTGGTTGATGCGGTTGTTCTTCGTCTTGTTGAAGACGATCCCGCGGCGCCCCGTGGCCCCGGCGAAGGTGTCAACCGCAAGGTGGTAGAAGCTGTTCGCGTAGACGCCCGCCTCGTTGGCCGCCCCGCCCCGCGTTACCGCGAACGTGGCGCCGGAGCCGACCGCCGCCGTGGCCGTGGGGTTGCTCGTGTACCCGACGCCCGGCGTCGTGATGTCCACCATCGTAATGGCGCCGGCGGAAACCGCCGCGACCCGGCCCGTCGCCTGCGTGGACGCGCCGCCGCCGCTGAAGGTGACGGCGTTCCCGACGCTATAGCCGGTGCCGCCGGTCAGCACCGTAACCAGCGTGACCTCGGTGGACACCGAGTCGTTGTAGATGACGCCCGTGGCGTTGTTTTCGGTCAGGGCGATGCGGACGCGGTCGTTGAAGCTGTTGTTGTCGCACCACTTGGCGAAGCGGATGCCGGTGACCGACACGTCGGCGTCGAGGCTGTCGAACTCGTTGAGGGTGACGAGCGAGTCGGGGCCGACGCCCTCCAGGTCCACCAGCTTCCCGCAGATCCCGCACTTCATGGCGAGGAAGCGGTTGTAGCCGGCGATGCGGCTGTTGTTGATCCCGCCGACGCCGCTGGTCACGTCGCAGCGGACCTTGATCACCGTCGTCCACGGCGTCGTCTGCTTGCCGTTGCCGACCTCGAAGCCGCCGAAGGTGCAGAGCTGCGGCGAGTGCAGGTCGAAGACCGTCGTGGCGGCTAGGGCGGGGTCCACGGTGGACGCCACGTTGCCGACGACGCCCGACTTGAGGAGCGGCGCGCCGATCGGCGAGTCGAACATCGTCCCGTTGAACGCGCCCCACCACCGCAGGATCGTCCCGTCCGCGATGCGGACGATGACGTTGTTCTTGAGCGTGATGGTCCCGTCGTAGGCGACGACCTCCTCGGCGGAGTTGCCGCTGACGATGACGAGCCCGCCGCCGTTGGCGTTGGCGGTGGTGATCGCCGCGTTGATGGCCGCGGCGTTGGCGATCGCGTTCGTGTACACGTCGCCGGGTACGACGGCGGCGTAGTACGACTGCCCGCCCGCCGCGCCGATGATCGAGCCCGCGACGTACAGGTCGCGGCCGAAATAGCCGTCACGCGCCCGCCGCGACGGCTCGCCGATGTCGTCCGTGTTGTGGACCCTGAAGCGGAGGGGGCCGTCGCGGTAGACCTCGCGTTGCCGCTGGTACGACTCGCCCGTCCCGGCCGGACCCATCAGCTCGATGTCAGAAGAGAGCGGGTTGTTGGTGTCGATGATGTCAAAGCACCCGGACGGGAGCGGGTCGATGTGCAGGTGCTTGACGAACGACCGCTTGGAGTAGTTGATGCGGACGCCGACGCGGCCGGTCGCCGCGCCGAAGATGTCGATGCCCACCCAACCGTCGAAGACGTTGGCGTACGTCGCGACCTCTGCCGTCGGGGTCGCGGTGTCGTTGAAGATGATGCCCTCGGCGTCGGCCGCCGTGAGCCCGACGTACGTGTGGTGGAAGTGGTTGTTGTCCGACCACTCCAGGAACCGGATGCCCTTGACCCGCGTGTCGGCGAACCGCAGGTTCTCGAATCGGTTGTCGGTGACGGGGTTGTCGGTGATGCCGACGAAGACGGCGCCCGTCCCGAGGGCGTTGAACGTGACGTTCTCGCAGACGTTGAAGAAGCTGTGCCGGCTGTTGTACAGCCCGCCGCTGTTCGTCGTGTCGCACCGCCACTCCATGCCGGTGGCGGTCGCCGAGGCGTTGTCGAACTCCATGTCCCGCAGGACGCAGAGCTGCGCCGACCGCATGACGAGCATCTTACCCGTGAAGCTCGTCTGCGGGTTGACGCGCAGGCCGAAGATGCCTTGGCGGAACGCGGGGTCGGGCTCGCCGCACTGGATGATCGTGCCGGACGTGCTGCCGATCCACTTCAGGACCGCGCCGTATCCGTACAGGACGACACCGTCTTTGTTGATAATCGTCGAACCGGCGGCGTAGGTGCGGCCGGGCGGGAAGAAGACGGTACCGCCCCCGGCGGCGTTGGCGGCGGTGATGGCGGCGTTAATGTCGGCCGCGTCGTCGGTGGTGCCGTCGCCGGCCGCGCCGTAGAGGGGGTCGCGGACGGAGATTGCAAAGTCCTGTACCTTCTCGGCGATGCGCGAGAACGCCGTCTTTTGCTTGGCGCCGGCGTCACTCGTAACGGGGTTGACCGTCGTCGGCACGTCCAGAAAATCGCGTACGGTCGTCCAGGTCATGAGGGAAAAGAGAAGTGCGAACGCGAGCATGTGAGAATCAAGCGGCTACGCCCCGTCCGCCCCGCCTTCCGCCAGTTCCCCCGCCAGCTCGTCCAACGTGACGCCCCCCGGCCCGGCCAGCGCCGCCCGTGCCGCCCCGGCGTCCCGCCGGTCTTCCCGGTCGCGCCGCGCGACGTCCGGGCGGCGGAGGGGCTTTACGGCGAAGGGAGCGTGCTTCGCGGCGGCGGCGTCCAGCGGTGCGGTTTCGTGGGTCATGGTTTTAGCCGGTCGCCCCGCGTGCGAGCGTGATTAGCTTCGCCGCAGAGGACGTACTGACGAGGGCGCGGATCTCGCCGTCGGACAGAGCCGCCGCGCCCTTGACGGTGTTCCCCGCGGGGAACGCGGCCGGCTTCGCGCCGGGGTCCACCCGCATCTGCGGCCCCGGCCAGCCGGCGACCGTGTTGCCCTTGATCTCGTGCTTCTGCGGCGTCGGCGTCCAGTGCGGCTTCGCGCCGTACCGGCCTACCGGGATGCAGCCCATCAGGTAGTAGCTCGCCGCGGCCGTCGTCTTCTTGGCGGCCTCGGCCAGTTGCTCCGGCGTGGCGAGGAACACGTTTCCCGTGGCGGTCAGTTTGCCGGCGTTGTCGAGGATGCCGCAGTGCCCGTCATAGTTCTGCTGCCCGTCGTCGTCCTTGCCCTTGAACTGGAAGTGCCCGCCGACAAACGCGCTGTCACGGACGGTCACGGCCGGGCCGATGGCGAGGATATGGATGGCACTGTCGTAGAAGAAACATTCCTCTACCGTCCCGCCGAACCGCATCTGCGCCCCGACGGCGGCGGCGCGGGAAAAGACGCACCGGCGGAGCACCGTGCCCTGAGTCGCCCGGCCGAGGTACAGGTGGTGCCGGTACTGCGTTTTGGTCTGCGCGCCCGCGACATTGGGGTGCCAGCCGTTGCGCTCGAAGAGGACGCCCTCGAAGGTCAGCCCCTCGGGTCCGTTCGTCTCGTCGGTCCCGCCGGGCGGGACGGTGCCGTTGCTGTAGCAGCCCTGGCCCCAGTACGTCCCGTCGCCCTTGGGGGTGACGGTAACGGCCCAGGCGTAGTTGTACTTCCCGCCGACAAACCGCGGGTTCTTGTGCCTGCCGACGATGTGGATGTTGTACGCGAACCCGCTGGCGTCGCAGTCCTCCACCAGCAAGGCGTCCACCGCGCCCTGAAAATCGAAGCCGAACGCGCGCCCGCTCTTGGGCACCGCCTCGCGGCCGGCGGCGCGGAGCAGCAGGTGCCGGAACGTCAGGTCCGCGAGCTTCGCCCCCTTGGGCGTGCTGACCGCGCCCTGCTCCTTGCCGACCGGCAGGAGCGGCAACGTAAAGCACGGGGGGTTGCCGGGGTCAATCGCGTCGATCGTGACGCCAGACTGACGAATGACTATCGGGGGCCAGTTGCCGCCCTCAAAGCGGTAGGTCTTGCCCTGCTGGAAGTCCGGCACGGGCTGGCCCTGCCGCACGTCCACGACGTTCGGCTTGGGCGGTGCCGGCGGCACGGGCGGCGTCACGACGGGCGGCGGCGGGGACACGGGGACGGGCTCCGGGGGTGCTGGGGCGGGCTCCATCGCCTCCAGTACGTCCCGCGTTGCCCTGGCCCAGCCCGCCTCGGGGTCGAACGCCGAGCCGTGGCCGCCCCACAGGACGACGCCCGCGAACCGCTGGAGGCACGTCTCCAGTTGGTGTCTAAAGAAATCGTACGGGATGGGCTGGCCCGCCAGCGGGTTGTTGTCGGCCTCCCACCAATACGTCATGAGAAAGGCGTAGACCGGCTTGCCGGCCCGGACCCGCTCCGCCTCCTCGGCCACGCCCGCCAGTAGCCACGTCCAGTTGCGACGGTCCACGTCGTTGATGACATAAAGCTGCGGGCACAGGAAGTCCATGTGCGGCAGCAGTTCCTTCGCGATCGCGTCATTCCCTTGCCGCCACTCGTGCCACTTATCCAAGTGCGGCTTGACGTCCGGGTGGTTCGGGTCACGCCGCCAGGCGTCGGCGGCGGGGTCCACGAACGCGGCGTGGACGGCGGCCGGGTAGTTCGCGGGCGTCGGCAGGAGCGGGTACGCGCCGATCAGCCAGCCGGGGCCGAGGCGGGCGCGGAACTGCTCCAGGGCGTACCGGCGGGCGAAGAGTCGCGTATGCAGCAACCACGGGGTTTGCGGGTTGCCGGGGAAGTACGGGTACTCCGTCGCCGGAAAGCCGATATCGGCGTCGGCACCTAGCCATTCCAAGTCGAGGGTGGCGACGGCGTCCAGTCCCCGGATGGCGCGTGCGCGTTCGTCGTAGTTGGCGGCGCTGCCGAGCTGGTGGCCGGTGGGCGTGAAGGCTCGGGCGAGGTGCCGGGACGGGTGCAGGCGGTCGGGGCGACCGGCGTAGTTCGTGCTGTCGAGTATTCGGGCAAAAGCGGCCATTCTAAACGCGGGTCGGATTTATACCTTGACTACTACGCCCTGACGTACTATGCTTATCCGTATGAAACGCACGCGGAAGAACCTTGTGGCCGAGTACTTCAGCGAGCTTTGCGACTTCGGCGGCATCGCCGCGACGCGGGGCGAGATTTACGCCCACGTCGTTGCGTGCGGCAAGTCCCGCAAGGTTGACCCCAGCAGCTACCACCGTGCCGCCGACCGTTCGGCCTCGCAGTACCGACAGATTCAGTCGCCCGCCGAGTGCGCGACCCGCATGACCTACAAGCAGGCTGATGCGGCCGGGATGCTTTGAACTATGCTTGCCACGATGCCAGACCTACGCCAAGCCGTACTAGCGGAATTAGAGCGCCGCGAGTGGTCCGCCTACCGCCTTGTCCAAGCCCTCAAAGGCAAGCGGCCCAAGGGTAAGGACGTGCCGCCGGTGACGATCTACGAATTCCTGAGGGGCGAGACGGACATCAACAGCGCCGATCTTGGGCTCATCTTCGACGCGCTGGGGCTTGAGCCGCGGAGGAAACAATGCCGCCGACGATGACGCGCCGAACCTGCCAGCAGTGCGGTAAGCCATTCCTAGCCCGCCTGTGCATCGTGCGCGACGGGTACGGAAAGTTCTGCGGAAAGAAGTGCTTCTACAGGCACAGGTGGCAGGCGCCGGAAGAGCGTTTTTTCTCAAACATCAACAAGAGCGGACCCGTCCCCTCATGCGATCCGTCCTTGGGTCCGTGCTGGCTCTGGACCGGACGCTCGCGAAACGGGTACGGCGCCCTCTACTTTTACGGCCGGGAGCGCATGGCCTCTGCCGTGTCCTACGAACTAGCGCACGGCCAGCCTATCCCGGATTCCCGTCACGTACTCCACAAGTGCGACAACCCGCCGTGCGTGAACCCGACTCACCTCTACCTCGGGACGCCCGCCGACAACTCCCGCGACAAGGTCAGCCGCGGCCGGCAAGCGTGGGGCGAAAAGATTGGCGTTGCCAAGTTGTCGGCCGTTCAAGTTCTGGATATCCGCTCACTGCTAGAGCAGGGCAACACCACCACGTCATTGGCGAAGCGGTTCGGTGTCAACCAGTCCACCATCTCCCGCATAAAAAACGGGAAGCGGTGGGGTCTTCTCTAGCTGACGTCCCTACGCCTCCGCCGCCCCGCCCCCCGGCGAACCCCCGCGCCGCGTCACGTCCACGCCGCCGACGAACACGTCCTCTATCTTCCCGTCGGCCTCAATGTCGATTTCAACGTCCACGCCCCCGGCGTGAAGCTCTACGACGATGCCGCCGCCCGGCCGCGGGACGAACGTGAGGGCGGAGGCCGTCCGGAGCGCCGCCTCTTCGATGGCGGCGGAGCCGTGGCCGTTCCAGCCCGGCGGGAGCGCGCGAAGTTCCGCGAGAGTCGTCATGTGTTCCCCGGCACGTCACCACGCCCCGCCGCGTCACGGTCGCCGCGGCGCCGGTCTGGTGGTCGGCTTCGTCGTGCCCGTGACCGCACCACCGCCCTCCGCCTTCCTCTGGATTTCTTCGGACCTCTGGGAGTCCACGGCGGCGTCTGACGCCCCCCGCGCCTTGTCTTTGTCGCCGGGGTCGCGGTCGGCAATGATCTGTTTCAAGCTGGCGATTTCACGCAGGGCGGTACTGAGGTTGCCGTCCACGAGTACGTGAATTTGCTGAAGCTTCTCGCCCGTCGTCTTCGACTCCTCCAGCACCCGCCGCTCGATCTCGCCCGTCTCGTTGGCGAGTTCGTGCTTGGTGATGACCAGTTGCTTCTCGGTCGCCTCCATCTTGTTGAAGTTCACGCGGCTCTGCATCCACGAGCCGAACGCCGCGATGAGGGCGAGGAAGACCGCCCCGAACGTCGAAACGGTCTGGGCGCTGACGCTGATGCCGTGGGCGGGCGCTGCGGGCGCGGGCGTCGGGTTGGGTTCGGGTCCACTCATTTTTTCTCCCTTCGCTGCCGGGCCGCGCCGCTACGCCTCACCGCGCGCGAGCGCCGCCAACTGCGTTGCCAGCGCCACCACTTCCGTCTCCCGCCCCTTCAGGTTCTCCCTGATCTTCGCCGCCTCCGCCTCGGGCACGGGCGGCAGCATCGCGACCGCTTCGGCAATCAGCCGCTCGCGGTCTTCCCGGTTCTGCCCGATGCCGGTGCGGCGTGCCGCGTCCTGCTCCGGCGTGGACGTGTCGGCCGGCGTGGCGAGGGTCTTGCCGAGCCAGAAAAGGATCGGGATGAGGGGCGCGAGTTCGATCATGGGGACGGCCTCGTTGTGACGGGTAGCCCGCGCTGCGCTTGAACCTTCGGCCGCAGCAGCCGCTCCTCGTACTTCTCCAGGAACGCCCGCACCAGCGCCCGGAATGTCGGCACGTCGGGCGGTTCCCGTAGCGCGGCGTCCTCCACCTCGGTCAAGAGGTCGGCCACGATAGTCATGCCGTTGACGATCCACGGCCACGCGGCGTCGGAAATCTTGCCGGCCTTCTTCTGGGCGATGAGCGCTTCGGCGGTGCGGTTGTAGCCCTGGCCGAGTTCGTCGGCAGTCTGAAGCGGGGGTCGTTCGTTGGCGGGCTCGAAGAACTGGCAGCCCGGCGCGCACGCCAGGAGTGCGAGCAGGACGGACAGGAGAAGGGCGTTGCGGTGTCTGCGTTTCATGTTCGATTGTTTGCAGCGATAAATTCCAACAGGGCAACGTGGAAGTCGTGCCGGCGAGTGCCGGGCTTAGGCATCTCCAGCTTGTCCGGCGGGAAGTTCGGGCGGCGGCGGGCCTCTGCGGCTCGGGCGTGCCGCTCGCGCATCGAAACGTTTACGCGCTTTCGTGCCTTGGCGCTCATAGTCGGTTCAGAAAGCCGCGGGCAAGTCCGGCCTTTGGCGGCTTCGCGTTGGCACCCCGACGGCGCTGCGAAGGGGTGGGGCTGACCGGATATCGTGCCGGACCTCCCGCGGCTACTTGACCACCGTTTCCTTGACCGTCCCGAACCCGAGCGGACGATTCGCTTTCCATCGCCCCCACGCCACCATCCCGGCGCCGATGAGGTAGCCGATGACCTCGAATGCCGCGTTGCCCACCAGCGGGGCGAGCACGTCGGGGATCGTCCCGTTTTGAACGGCCTTCTGAATGCGCCAGTTGATGAAGACGACTAGGAGCCCCCAGAGCGCGGTGCTCTGCCACGGGGACTTCGGCGGGCCGACGACGTGGTCGCCGGGCTCCACGAGTTTTGTGACGGGCGGGTTGGGCGGGGGAAAGTCGGTCATTTTCGTTAAGGCGTCCCGCGTGGCCGCTCTCGCGCAACACGGCCACACGGGGTTAGCCAGTGCCGGGCTACGGGGGAGAAGCCCGGCCAGGGGGTAGGGGAACAACCGCCACGCCTTGCGGGGCCGTGGCGGTCGGAAGGAGTTGGCACCCCGGCGGAAGACCTTGGGTGGGGTGCCGGTCGAGTACGGGTCAGGCCGCGGCAGCTTCAATCGGTTCCACGTCCGCGATGTCAATGGTCATTTCGATTGAGCCGAGAACGCCCTTGATGCCGAGTACCACGACCATCGAGTTGGGCCGTCGAATGACCACGCCCTCGATGCCCTGGAACTTCCCGCTGGCGATCCGGCAGCGACGACCCGCGACGACTTCGGGGGAGAAGTCCACCCGGCCGTTCGACTTGATGAGCGCCGTTTCGAGGTTCAACAGGTCTGAACGCAGCCGCCCCTGCGCGCCGTCGGGGACGATTACGGTGCTGAGCAGGTGCCCGTGGGCGTAGCCGATTTCCCGCACCGTCCCGATGATGCCGTCGCCGCACGCGAACACGTAACCGCCGATGAGCGGCTTTTCGGTGACGTAGCGGCGTCGCCCGGCCCGCCCCTCCACTTGGCACAGCGGCAGGTAGAAGCCGATGCCGTGGACGGCAAGGGACCGGACCATCTCCTTCTCGTGACGGCCCTTGACCATCGCGAGAACGAACCGGCCCGACAGGTCCGCAACCGACAACACCCCGTCCGGCAGGGACGGGGGCGCATCCGTGAGCGTGGGCATTTTGGTAGGGGCGTGCGTTACTACGTCGGGTAAACAGCCGCGGGGCGTTTTTACCGACCTGCGAGGCACGTTTGAGAAGGACGCCAGTGCCCCTACGGGCGGTAGCGTCACCCAAATCATAGGGATAGCCGGGGGCGTGTCAACGGGAAATCATAGGTTACGACAGGTGCGGGGCAACTTTTCCTTGGCGAGCCGTTCGGGGCGGGTACGGTCGCAAAAAGCTGCCCCCGCTTGACCGACGGGGGCGTGAAGTGCCGGATTGGATTCAAGGATCGTTACTCCATCCGGCGCTACGTCGCCGCCCTTGTCGATGGCGGCCACGACCGCACTATCACGCGCGGCCGACTATCGAACGATGACCACCTCGATACGCTTGCCGTACTCCTCTTCCGGCGTCTCGTCCTCCCCGTAATCCTCCGTCCAAGCATCCGTGGCCGCATCGTACAGGGCCGTGTGCGGCGTGAACGTGACGCGCCGGTAGGAATGGTCCGACGCGCTCTGAATCACCGGCGCGTCGTCGGGCAATCCTTCCAGCAAGTCCCGAAGCTTCTTGACCGTCAAGTAACCTCTCATCGCCTTCACCTCATCCCTTCCCGCCCCTCGCCCTCCCCCGCCCGCGGCACCGTAGGGGGCACCCGCGTCAGTCGCCGCGAAACTTCCGGGCGTAGACCGACACCACCAGCCCCGGCTTCCCGCCGCCGGTCACCATGTACTGGTGAATCACGCTATCGACCTCCAGCCTCAAGTGCCCGCTGTGGACGAGCCCGAAGTGTTTCATCACGGCACCGGGCACGTTGTCGAGCAGCAGTTGCTCGCCCTCGCGGGGGAAGACTGGCGGCGGCACGTCGAGTGCTAGGACTTGGTGCTCGAAGAACGACTCGCCGGTGCCGTCACAGGCGTACACGACGTATCGAAAGTATCCGACCGAGTTCATCGCCTTCCACCTTTCCGCCGTCCCCCGCCCGCCCCGCGTGGCCGCGGCGCCGGCGCGAGGGGGGAGCCCGTCACGAGACGATCAGTACCTTGTGGCGCTTGCCGTAGTCGGCCTCCGGCGTCATCTCTTCGCCGTAGTCCTCAGTCCAGTGGTTGCCCTCCGATTCGAGAAGGGCGGTCCCCACCATGCCCTCGGCGGGCTTGTAGGAATGGTCAGACGCGGGACGCAATACCCGCGTGTCGTCCGGCAGATGCTCGATGAGCTTCCGCAGGTGCGCTACCGTCAGCAGTTTCATCGCATCGTCCTTTCAGTTGCCCTCCGCCGCCGCGTCCGTCCGCCCGCGGGGGAGGTGCGGGGGAAGGGGGACGGGGTATCACTTCGCCTTGCGTGGCACACAGCCGTACTCTTCCGACCCCACCAGCGGCGCGAGCGCCCCGTGCAACTGGACGACGCCCTCGGGTTGGGTGAGGTACAGGAACGCCAGTCGGCACGCGCAGCCGAACGTGTTGCCGCTGTGGTCCCCGTACGCGACCTCAGGCACCGCCGCCTTCTGTTCATCAATCGGCATGTCGTTGAACTTCCGGACCCACTCCCCCGCCCACGCCTTCGCGTCTTTGCACTTGATGCCACCGGCCCTCTTGGCCCACTCCGCACCGGCCAGCACCAATGCGGCATTGGCGATCAGCACGGCCTGCTCGCAGCAGAACATCTCGTACGATTCAAACTGCCAGCGGAAGTCCGGGTTGTTGCCCCTGAACTTGTCCAGCCGCCGCTGGAACACCTCGGGCAAGGCGCGGTATCGGCGGTCGAAAGCGGCGCGGTTCTTCTCGAAGTCGTAACGCTTCTCCCGGTCTCGTTCCTCCGCCTCGCGCTTCATCTTCGCTTCGTGCTGCGCTACCGTCTGGTAGAAGACCTCGGTCCCGTCCAGAACCAGACCGCGTACCGGGAAGCCGAAGCCGCGCCCGTACAGCCTCGCCGCCATCCCCGGCTTCGGCTCGACCGGCGACTCGGGCGGGCAGAAGAAACACATTCCGTCCATGCCCAGAAGCCACCCGCCGCCCTCTTGGGGATCGACGTTCGTTACCCGGTGCTCCTCGTACGCGGGGTCGTTTAGTCTCACGCTCATGCTGCTCCCTTGCCGGCCTCCCGGCGTTCGATTGTACCACTCCCCCGCCCCCCTCGTGCCGCCCCGGCCGCGTCACTCGAAGCGGTCGCCGACGCCACGGTCGAAGTCGTCCCGCTCCGCCTGCTCCCGCTTCGCCTTCTCCCCGTCAATCGACGCCGCCAGCCGGAGGCACAACGGCTTGTCCTTCTCCCGCTCCAGGCCATAGTCGCGGATGAGCCGGTCCAGCCCGCCCGCGTCGTCCTTGGGCCACGGGTAGCGCCGTTCCGCCTCGTCAATCGTCTTGCGGCACTCCCCGCACACCCGATCGGCCTCCGGCATGTCCGCGGGGAACACCGCGGGGCGCTCGCAGAGGATGCAGGGGGCGTGGATGCCGTGGGGCTCGCGGCGGTTGCCGCCGTTGCTTTGGGCGAACGCCCTGATACCGTTACGCATGGTCGAAGCTCCTGGCTTCGGCTACCCGCCGCCCTGCGTAGTTCACACGCAGGGCGGCACCTTTCACGCCCGGCACGCGCCGGACTCACTCTGCCGCCGGTGTTTTCCGGTCACCGCCGAACCGCGTCGGCGCGTCACTTGCTCGGCTCGTCCGGCAGCGGCATCCAATGGGTGACGTTCCACGCGGACGGGCTACCATCGACGTACCACTCGCCGCGGCCTTCGGCATACAGGACGTACCGCCCGAAGAAGACGCCACGGTCGCCGTTTTGCCGCTTCCACTCCGGAACGAAAACGATTACCGGCTTCGCGTCCGACGGCTTCGCATCGCCAACCTTAATCCACCGCATCGACGTCTCCTTTCCGATCCCCCCGCCGCCGCACGCACCGGGGCCGGGACGGAACGGCTACGTCTTCCCGTGCGCAATCGCCAGCTCACGCATCGATCCAGCATCGATAAAGTCCTGCAACGTCCCTCCGCGAGCGGCCACGTCTGCAAGCCGCTGCGCAACGAGTTCATAGGCAGCGTAATACTCCGGCGCGACGGCAATGAGGCGGGCGTTCGCCGCCGCCTCTTCCGACCGATTGACGGGCAACAGCCCGAACCCGGTGTGGAAGATCATGCGCCCGTCCGGCGCGTAGACCGCGAAGTCCTGAGAGCGCCATGGTCCCAACGTGTGTCTCACTTGCTCCGCCACGCTCGCACCTTGTCCTTTCGTCACCTGTCACAACGCCGGACCTTCCCCAAGCCCACGCCGGCCACGCCCATCAACCCCAACCCGATTGCCACGAGCAGCCCCAGGCCGCCCAAGCTGAAAAGCACCACCACGACGCTAACCCTGAACCTTTCCGGTTTGAACGACACGCCCCCGCGTCACGTCCACGGCATGACGCCCGCCGCGAGACTGGCCCCGTCCGGCTGGTTGGGCAGCGGCATCCAGTGCCGAACCACAAAGAAGCCGTTGGTGCTGATCGTGGCAAGTTGCCAGCCGCCTACCGCCTCGAAGTACCGCGCCAAGTGAACCGGCGGGTCTCCGGTACGACACACCGCGCCCGGCATCCACACAAGCACCAACACTCCATCCGGGGGCAACCGATCAGCCGAATTAATCCAGTCCATCGCCGTCTCCCGTTTCGTCGCCGCCCCCTTCACCCCTCACGCCCGCTCCGCCTCGTACTCCGCCTTCGCCCTCTGGTATGCCGGCCCATACACCGCCACGTACCTCCGCCGCTGCTCGGGGTCATCCATCCCCAGCCGGTCGCAGTCGGCCTCGGCGATGCCGCGTAGCCGCTCGACCTCGGCGGCGTTTCTCGCGTCGTCGTCAGCGTCGAGGGCGGCGTCTCGTGCGTCAGCCATGTCGCACACGTAGTTCAGGAACTCCCTCCGGTCGTTGGTGCCGGCGTAGGCGCCGACGTCCTCCAGCTCCAGCCGCTCGGTTGCCTCATTGCCGCACAGGTCACGGATGGTTACATTGCTCATCGCAGGGCCTCCCAAACAGGTCTTGCCACGGGACGGGCGTTCGAGCGCCGCGTCCCATTCTTTCGCGCCGGGGTTACGCCCCCGGCAGTTACTTCGTGCGGACGTAAAGAGAAACGCCGCTGCTGAGTACATCCCCGACCTTCGACGACTCCACCACTTCCGCGGCCCCCACGTAAGCGCCGATGCGCTCCAGGTACTCGGCCAAGGCCGGACCCGTCCGGACGTGGCCGTCGTCGCGGGTCCATTCCTGTTCGGCGATGTCCACCACCACATGCCTTACGTGTCGCTTGCTCTCGTTCATCGCTTGCTCCTTTGCCTGCTCCCCCTCGGTTCGGTCGCCGCCGGGGAAAACCGCGGCGGGGGGGGGGGGGGGGGGGGGGGGG
>Ga0190275_10000642_pt1 | contig 28950 bp, 17 predicted proteins | sample Popmic550T_FD_133745 | JGI IMG/M metagenome (GOLD analysis project Ga0190275, IMG submission 133745) | Populus adjacent soil microbial communities from riparian zone of Yellowstone River, Montana, USA - 550 T | ecosystem: Environmental > Terrestrial > Soil > Riparian zone > Trees stand | place...
CTCACGGGTCGGATCATAGGAGACATTTCGCAGCACCTTGGCGCCGTCGGAAGATCCTGAGCAAGCGGCTAAACAAAGTGCGAACAACAATACGATGGCCCGCTGAGACATGCTGCGCAATCTCTACTCTACCAAACCAATCGAGATTAGGTGAATAGTCAATCATAGCCGGACACTGCTAGAATGAAGCCCGCCAGATGCGACGATCGTTCGCGGTAGCGAGTACTCCCGAGGGCCTTCGGGAGGATCTTGCTCATGCCATCGCGCATGCCGCCCACCTGCTACCTGCGCAGGGACCCATCGGTGTATTCATCCATCACAACACCCTTCACGCATTCCAGCATCTGCCTTTCGAACAGGCGGTGGTGAACGCTTCAAAGTTGTACGGGACTGAGCCGTACATGAAAGAAGAAGCCTACCGATCTCAACTTGAAGCTGGACGGATCCGCGAAGAGGATATCGACTGGGTGCTGGCTCACGAGGCTGGAGGCGTGGAACGCAATCAGCTTCGCCGCCGGATGCTGCTTCCTGGTATCCGACATTTCGAGAAGAATACTGTCGAGTGGCTCCTCACCGAAACAGATCTGATTACGCGATTTCGCCCGGATCTGGACCCGAAAACACGCACACGGCTGATCACGGAAGGCTGGCCGTATGCACTAAAGCACGGCGCGACGAAGCCGACAGATGATGTCGGGCACGAGTCGAGCGCGGCTCATGCTTTGTTCTCGGTTTGCTTTCAGCGAATTCCCACAACCGCGCCGTTGGGCGAATCTTCGATTCCGGAGCGTCGCCGCGACATCGATGAGCTGATCCATCCGCTTCTGATCCAACTCGCCGCGGTGTTTCTCGATCAGGGTATGGCGTATTGGCCGATGCCGAATCGAGAATACGGCTTTCTGCACGCTGTTCGTACGTTGCTGGGACGACCTCTGGTTTTGTACCCGAAGTGTCTCGACGGTTTGGCAGACGAGTTTCGACGCCAGGATGGAGCCGACTCGACTACAGTCGCAATTCGAATGCTCGATCGATTGGGCATTGCCGGAGATGAGTGGGAGCAGTTCGTCCAAGCTGAGTTGCTGGCGCTGCCGGGATGGGCCGGATTAATGCGTCGGCTCGAAGAAGAGCCCGAACTTGCGCCGCATGAGTCCGTCCCATGTTCGCTGACCGATTTTCTCGCGGTTCGTCTGACAATGATCGCGGTCGCATCGGCCAATGTTCCACGGCAGACCAAAGTAGCTCGCATGGACCGCCCGGAACTGGAACACCTCACTTCTGCGGTTCGTTTATTCGATGTCGCGCAGTTACTCGGACTCTCGGCGCCACAGCTTGCCGCTATGGATTCGACCGCGTTATGGAAGCTCCGCCAAGAGATCGCAGACTTTACCGACTTCGAACGCCGCCGCATCTTTCATCTTGCCTATGAGCGCCGGCACGAACTACTGATTCTGGGACCACTCGGAAAACACTGCTCCAAGGCACATCCTAAGTCGTCGAAACGACCGGCTGCACAGGTGTTTTTCTGTATCGATGAGCGCGAGGAATCGATGCGGCGTCATCTCGAGGAGATCGATCCCGCCGTTGAGACGCTATCGGCTGCTGGCTTTTACGGTGTGGCCATCGACTACACGGGCATCGATGATGCTCACGGGGTGGCTCTCTGCCCGGTCGTTGTAAAGCCTCAACATGCGATTCTCGAGAAGGCGGTGTCCAACGACGAACAGGTCCTGGAGCGAAGACGCGAACGCCGGCGCCTATGGTCAAAGATGGCCTTCGGAACGTACGTGGCGTCTCGTTCGCTTGTACGCGGATGGCTGAGTACCGCTGCGCTGGGCGGATTGTCGTTGTTTCCGCTGGTGACTCGTGTATTGGCCCCGCGCCAATATGCGAGGCTGCGCGACGCCGTAAATCGAAGTTTCCTACCCGAGCCTAGAACGGAATTGGCGTTCATGCGCACCGATGTACAAGGAAGCGCTGCGCTAGGTGGTCTCTTGTTGGGGTTTACGATACGCGAGAAGATCGACCGCATCGCCGGGGTTTTAGGTACCGCGGGGCTGCGAACAGGATTCGCACGAATTGTCGTTACTCTCGGGCACGGATCGAACAGTTTGAATAATCCTCATGAGTCGGCACACGATTGCGGCGCATGCGGAGGCCGACGCGGCGGTCCCAATGGGCGTCTGTTCGCCGCTATGGCGAATCAACCTCAAGTTCGAGCCGGTCTCCGGGAGCGCGGCATCGACATACCGGACGATACGTGGTTCGTGGGTGGGTATCACGATACGTGCCACGACGGAGTTGATCTTTACGACCTCGACGTCCTGCCAGCAAGCCATCAACCCGATCTAGAACGTATTAAGGCATCGTTGGACAAGGCTCGGGCCTGTGACGCGCACGAGAGGACGAGGCGCTTTGAAGCCGCCAATCCAAGCGCGACACCCCAGCAGGCCCTGCGGCATGTCGAGGAACGCGCGGAACATCTTGCCGAGCCTCGCCCGGAGTACGGCCACTGCACGAACGCAACATGCATCATCGGCCGGCGCAGCACCACACGAGGTCTGTACCTCGATCGTCGCGCTTTCCTGATTTCCTACGACGCCACGCAGGATCCGGAGGACAAGAGTCTCGCGGGTTTGCTTGGCGCAGCCGGTCCGGTATGCGCGGGCATCAGTCTTGAGTATTACTTTTCGTTTGTGGACAACGAAGGCTATGGATGTGGAACGAAGCTTCCGCACAACGTGACGGGTCTGGTCGGCGTCATGAATGGCCCATCCAGCGATCTTCGAACGGGCTTGCCTTGGCAGATGGTTGAATTGCACGAGCCCGTACGCATTCTGTTCGTGATCGAGACAACGCCCGAACGCGTGATGCGAGCATTCTCAACCAGCGCGCTACTTATGGAGTTGCTTGAGAAGCGTTGGATCCGCATCTCAACGCTGGATCCGGAGACGGGCGTGATTCACGTTTATCGTGATGGAAGGTTTGAGCGCGCGGAGGAGTCGAAACAGGCTCTGCCGTCCGTAGCAGATTCCTTGGAATGGTACGGAGGCAAAATGGATCACTTGCCAATTGCTCTCGTCAAAAAGGGGATAGCTCGATCTTGATTGAACTATACGGGGCGATGCAGATGTGTCTCGTAGCAACTTCTTGCATTCCAGGCGCTATGTTCCTTACGCTCGGACTAGGGTGGTTATTGGGCTGGAGTCCGAGAGAGCGCACAATGGCTGCGCTGACGAACGCTACGCTGGTGACCTCGATTGTTGCCACTTTGATCCTGATGTGGTGGATGGTTTCGTCGGGCAGCAATGTAGTTTCCATCGCATTCGGAAACTGGTTCTCGGTTGGAAATTACCACTTCCCCTTGGCGTTCTTTGTCGACTGGCTATCGCTCCCGATGGTCACGCTGACGGTCTTACTCTCCGGACTCGTCTCGGCGTTTTCTAAGCGCTACCTTCATCGCGAACGGGGTTTTTTGCGTTTCTTTTTCCTGCTGCAGCTATTCACGTTTGGAGCCGTGCTGGTATTCACCTCGGGTTCATTCGATCTTCTGATCGCCGGATGGGAGCTGGTGGGCATTACTTCCGTCCTGCTGATCTCGTTTTTCCAAGAGCGCGCTGAACCTGTTCGCAATGCCATCCGTGTATTTGCCACCTATCGAGGTTGTGATCTCGGATTGCTGGTCGGAGTTTTCGTGCTGTATCACCATTCCGGAGCGGCGACCTTCGACCGACTGTTCCTCGGAACGTGGCCGAATCAAACGACAACCTTGGCTGGAGCGACAGCGACAACCGCGGCGCTGCTTTTGCTACTCGCTTCGATGGGGAAATCGGCTCAAGCGCCGTTTTCGGGATGGCTGCCGCGGGCCATGGAAGGTCCGACACCCTCCAGCGCGATCTTTTATGGCGCTATCTCCGTTCACGTCGGCGCGTACTTATTGCTACGAGCAAGTCCGGTGCTGGTAGCTTCTCCACTTGCCAGTGCCGCAGTTGTGATTATCGGCGCGTGGAGCGCTCTGCATGGAACCTTCGTGGGCCGAGTCTGCCCCGACGCGAAAACCGCACTCGCATACGCGGCGATGGCGCAATTGGGCTTGATTTTCGTGGAGATCGGACTCGGCTTTCCGCGGCTAGCTTTAGCGCACATTATCGGGCACTCACTTGTCCGAATGTTGCAGTTCCTGCGCGCTCCGTCGATGTTGCATGAGTATCACGGTATGCACGCAGCCTCAGGTGGACATCTTGGACGTACCGGTTTGCATTATGAAGCGATAATCCCGGCTGCGTTACGTTCCTGGTTGTACCGATTGGCGCTCGATCGGGGGTATCACGACACCGCGATAGATCGTTATGTGATCGATCCATTGTCTGGGTTGGCTCGGATACTCGGTGTGCTCAGTCTGCGATCGACAACAGGTACTACGCCTTCGAGACCGACATGCATCCCGGTAACTCCGCTGCATATCGAGAGGCGCGCTGATGTTTAGTCTGCCTCTGGCGATTCTGGCGCCCCTGATCGCAGTCTTCGTCGTTCGCAAGATTACGAGTGATGCAGGCCGCAAGATTGCGGCGATCGCAGCTACATTGACGTTGCTCAGCGCCTTCTGGGCGAATTGGCAAGTCCGCGTAGCTTCCGGATGGTTGGTAGTCGATTCCTTGAATACTGTCACGATAGCTCTGTTCGCGGCAATCACTCTGTCGACAATCATCTTCGCGCCGAGACGCGACTGCACCTCGCAGTTCCTCAGCAATACACTGCTGACGCTCGCGGCCACAACGATGGCTTATGCATCTGGCAATCTGATTCTGTTCACGATCGCGTGGGCGCTGGGACTGTTGCCTTTCGTTTCGAAAGAGACAGTTCCAAAAGCCGTTCGCGCAATCCTCTTCATCAGCTTGGCAGCGCTTATCGCCGGGGCAGTCTTGCTGGGAATCGAACGCTCCAACGCGCAGTCGCCCGATCCGTTCTCGATGTTCGGCGCACATCCGTCATCATCGATGTACGCTATGTGGGGATTTGGATTTCTCGGGTTCGCCGCAGTGCTCCGCACCGGACTATTTCCTTTTCATTCCTGGCCCGCTCTCCTACTGGGTCAAGGTCCATTGCTGGGCGGCGGCCTGCTTGTGAATGCTCAACTTGGGGCGTTTCTTATCGCACGCGCCATGGTGTCGATGCTGCCGGATGCCGAACGGGAACTGCTCGTGATCCTCAGCAATCTCGGATTGTTCACGAGCGTTTATACCGCCATCCTCGGTGTTGTCGAGCGAAATCCTCGACGTCTGCTCGCCTTGCTTACGGTCAGTCAGTCGGCGATTCTATTCGCGGGCATCACCAGCGCAAGTGTCGAAGGGATCGCAGGAGGCCTGGTGCATTGGTTTGTGATCGCTGTCTCTACAACCGGCTTGATCGGCGTCTATCGAGGCCTAGAAGCGCGGATTGGAGAAGATGCAGGCGCAGACTTGAGCGGACGCTTTCTTGGCTTGGCGACGCAGTTCCCTCGACTCGCCGTATTTTTTGCGGGCAGCAGCCTGGCGCTAGTCGGTCTACCGGGAACTCTCGGTTTCTGCTCGGAAGATCTATTGCTGCATGGGTCATTGCAAGCAGACCCCTTGATTGGAATCGCAATGCCGCTGGCGACGGCGCTGAATGCTGTTCAAGTACTACGGCTGTTCTCGCACCTCTTCCTTGGAACGCGTGGCACACTGGGCGAGGGCGTTCCCGATGCGCTTCCTCGGGAACGCTGGGTGTTATCCGCTTGTTTGTTGTTCCTGGTCTGGGGCGGACTCGCGCCGAGTGCGCTTGTGCGTCTGCAGACACCAGCGGCCGAAGCGATCGCGGGAACGGCGCAACATCGTTGATTTAGGCGGATTTCAAGACAGCCTGGACACGCCGCGCTACCACTTCGGCTTCACCAGGCTGCAGCATCCACACGGCGATTATCAAATTGTCCTTGTCCGTCGCAGGAGACACCTCGATGGACGGCTTGCCTTCCCGCAGTTGTTTCATCACTTCCTGCGGCGTTAACTTGATCTGCGCCTGATCCCAATGGATTTTCAAGTGCGGCACCGCGTTGGCGATCTCTGGAATCCACTGCTCCGTCTGAACTGACTTGACGCCGGCAACCGAGTCCCCGATCAGTTTGACCCTACGCTCCCATTCCTTCCACTCAGCTTTGTGGTCCTTAGCCAGGTAGGTTTCGAGCGCGACCATCATGCTGAGCAGTTCTTCTTTGTTGACCTTCTGTCCGCGCGAAATCGAATCGCTATTCGGCGAAGTGTTCATACGAGCGGCTTGAATCAAATCCTTGCGGCCGAAGAGCAGACCAGCACTCTGAGGTCCGCGGATGCCTTTGCCACCTGAGAACGTCACGAGATCGAAGCCCATCTTGACGTACCTTGTTAGATTCTCGACGGGTGGCACGTCCGCAGCGGCATCGTTAAAGGTCGGAACCTTGAGCTTCTTCCCAAGGGCCACAAATTCGGGCGCTTTGATTTTTCCAAGCGGCTCATTCGCATTGAAGAACAGCATCATTGCGGTGCGTTCATTTGCGGCGCGCTCCAGTTCTTCGGCCGTTTCGATTTCGATCAGCTTTACGCCGCACGAGCGAACGGCATGATCGTAACCATAGCGGTGGGTCTTTTGAACAATGACTTCGCTTTTGAGTCCGGTGAGATCGGGAATCTGTTGAATCGCCTTCTTGTCCGCGCCGGTAATACACGCGGCCGTCGCGCACGTCATAGCGCCGGCAGCGCCGGAGGTGACCATTGCCGCCTCGGCTCCCAGCAGCGTCGCGATTCGCTCGCCGACCTTATCATGCAACTCCAGGAGTGACACGAAGTGCTTCGACGCGTAGTCATATGCGCCGACAACCTCGGGCGGCATCAAAGACGCAGTCAACGTCGTATAGGTCCCGGCCGCGTTGATGAACGTACGGACACCCAGTTCGGAGAAGTAATCCCGCGTCTTTGGCGCGGCTTGTACAGCTTCCGGCTTCGTCAAGAATGCCCCGGCAACCGGGACTGTGCTCAGGCGCTGCAGAAATTTACGGCGATCGGACATGATTTTCCTCTATTTTTCTAGGTCTACGACGGTGTACGTTTGTAGCGAGGGCACTCGGAATTCTGTGCCGCCGCGATGATTGCTTACGTCCATTGCCTGCATCTGAGCATCGGCGCTGTCGAGGAGCCGGACTTTCGAGTATGCGCCCAGAATACGAATGTGCACGTCCTTCGCGGGACGTCGAGCATAGTTCAAAAGATGTAGCCGAACTCGTGGGCCACTACCAGTCAAGTATCCAATGACAGTACTTGTGTTGTAGACACGGAGTGAGCGCTTTTCGTCGCTCAGCTTTTCTCTCACACGCGCTGCAAAGTCGCTTGGATTGGCGGCAGAAGCCTTTGGGAACTGCTCCGATCCAAGCTCTACGTTAAGTTCCAGCTTTGGGTCTTTTTGCGGAACGATTCGATAAAGTAGGTTCCGTCGGGTGAGCAGGTTCAGCACTTCCCCAAGGAGAGCTGATCCGTCATCGACGACTCCGATATTCGCAACCGCCGGCAGATCGACAGGCGGAATCGATTGCAGGAACCGCAGCATAGCGGCGGTCGCCGTTGTGTCGGCACGATCGGGGGCAAGCACCGCTTCGGCGCCGTATGCATAAGCCTCGGCTGCTGCGAGCGGAGCCGCTCCGGCCATTAAGTTGGAGTAATAGGCGCGCTTCACTCCGCGGCGATACCTCCAGCCGTTGGAATCGACCCAGGGAATACTGGTCGCTGCGGCGCGGTCGGCGCGCATCTTCATTCCGGGAGCTGGAATATTCGTGTAGTCCTTCAGTTCGCTGTCGGGGACAGCTTCGATGCCGCTACTTTTCCACTGGCCGATATTAGCTGCCGGCACATAGACCCGCTTAATTCCGGCCTTAACCAGGTCTGTCGCGTTTGTCGGGCTCTCGGAAGTGAAAATCGATGGAATTACAGCAGCGAGAAAGAGTGCCGCGATCACGCCTTAACCTCACGAATATCGAGTTTTTTCTTATCGGCTATTCCCAAACCCAAGCCGGCCGCATACTCGATGTGACCAGGCTCCCGAATGTAGTTGTTGGCGTTTGGATCTTTGCGGAATCCGGGCTTCAGACTGTCGTCCGAGCGGTCCCATACGGAAATGGCTTTTTCTTCGCGACGCTTTTCCTCGATGACATCGAGCAGCACTCGATCGAGCGCGACAGGATCCGTTCCGAACATGATCCGCCTCGGATAGAAGCGGAACTTTTTATCCGGGGCGAACGGACCGCCATGCCAAACGCCCTTCAAACCATCCATGACGTTCAGCACTGTGCGGGAACGTAGCGGCTCCATTGAGGCCAACGTTCCGATGAATGACAACGTATGAGTGTCATTCGAATAATGGGAGCGCGCCACATTGCTGTACTCGCCATAGGCGATGTTCTTCAGGCATCCCGTGACGCCCGAGGCGCCGTGGTCTTTCATATTGGGAACGTTGACTATCTTGGTCAGTCTCTCGCTCACCAGTCTTTGCAGATTGGAACGAGTGTCGTCTTCTCCGAAGAAACTTACTTCCACGTATGTGTAGGGGTCATAACCCATCGTGTCGGCGGTGACAACGTGGGCGCCATTCGGAAGAAATGCCGCGTAATTGACCGTGTTCACCTGCGATTGAAATCGCTCATGAACCCAGATGTTTTCCGGCTTCACGCCGACCGCCACTAAATTCTTGGCAATTTCGCCGACGATCTCAGGGCTGGAATTAATATTAGGCGCGCCGGAGGCGTTGATCTTGATGCCGACGACGTCTTCCGGGACGAAAAAGCGAGCCCAGGCATCGCGGATATCCTTATCGCCGGTAAATGCGAGCATGCCATCGCGCATCATCTGCTGCACGGCAGCAAGATTGATTTTTTCTGAATCGGGATCGACGGAGTCCGCTCGATGAATGGTACTGAGGCGGCCCGGAAATGGGCCAGGCATCCCGGAGCCTGATGTCCCGGGTTTAAAGGAAGTTACTTTGGTGTATGCCGGCGTTGGCCGCGTGCTTCGAGCGAGAACCTGCGATGCAGCCGCGAGCTGCAGGAAATGGCGGCGATCCATAGGCAAATGCTAACACTTCGAACGGGCGTTCCGTCATGTGGCGCAAGACGCGTCGATCATGTCACTTCTTAGTCGTCGCCTTCACAGCGCGTCTTCGAAAGCGGAGCACGACTTCCGCAACATCTTCGTACTTTTGGGCGAGCGCGCGCATGCCGATATATTCCCAGCCGTTGTCCGTCAATACCTGCTTGTGTTGTTCCAGGTCCTGCAGTTGGAATTCTCCAGATCGTTGCAGAGTTATCGTGACGCTTGTATATTCCCAGCCCATTTAGATAGCAGTTCATTGTACGCGTTAATGGACAAATGATATATTTACCCCCATTGAGGGGGATTACCACATGCGTACGAGTACTAAGTCGCTACTCGTCTGTTTAGCGCTAGCAGCGTCGTTGCTGGGACAAGGCCTGACAGGCTCCATTAGCGGTACCGTAGCTGACGCCACCGGATCAGCGGTTCCAACCGCCGAGATGACGCTGACAAACGTCGATACAAGTCAAGTACGATCGACCACATCACAAGCCAGTGGCGATTTCGTGTTCACACAACTACTGCCGGGCACTTTCAAGCTGTCCGTCGAAGCAAAGGGCTTCCGAAAGTACGAGCAGACTAACATTGTTCTAACAGCCACGGAGCGTGTCGTCCTTGGCCGCATCGATCTCGAAGTCGGCGAGCTGACTCAGACGATCGAAGTACAGGCGCAGACGGCTCGGCTGCAAACCGAGTCGGCCGAACGCAGCGGACTGATCTCACTTGCGCAAACGCAGAACATTCCCCTGAAGGGTCGGGACTACCTCGGCCTAGTGCGATTGTTGCCGGGTGTTGTCGACAATCAAAACCGCAATGCGCCAGGCTGGAACAATTTCAGCGGCATCAGCATCAATGGCAATCGAACGGGCACAGTCAATCTAACGCTGGACGGAGTCTCGTCACTCGATACAGGGTCGATGACGGGTCCGTATCTAGCGCCGTCCGTCGATGCGGTCGCCGAGATCAAGGTGCTCCTGACGAATTATCAGGCCGAATACGGCCGGTCTTCCGGCGGCACGATCAACACGATTATCAAAAGCGGCACGCGCGAGTTCCACGGCGGCGCATACTACTTTGCAAGAAACGAAGCGTTCAACGCCAATGAATTCTTCCGCAACCGCGATGGATTGCCTCGTCCGCAATACCGCTTCAACTATCCCGGCTATTTCATCGGCGGTCCAATCACAATCGGAAAGTTCAACAAAAACCGCGACAAGCTGTTCTTCTTCTGGTCGCAGGAGTTTTTGCCGCGCAAATATCCCACATCACTACAGCGCCGCACTTTCCCAACGGCGCTCGAACGCCAGGGAAATTTCTCGCAGACGTTCGACCAGAACGGCGCATTAATTCCGATCGTCGATCCGCTCACGCGTCAACCGTTCGCAGGTAACATCATCCCGACGAACCGGATTGACAAAACAGGACAGGCGCTTCTGAACATACTGCCGCTGCCTAATGCGACAGACCCCGCGCGCTCCTATAACGCATTGATTCAGGCGACGGTAGATCAGCCGCGACGCGATACGATTCTCCGCATCGACTACAACATCGGACCCAAGACGCAATTCTACTGGCGCGGTATCAACGATTACGAAGCCTACAAGGGCGAGTTTGATTTCGTACTCGCGAGTTCGAGTTGGCCACAGTTGCCAATCAAGTATCAGATCCGATCGGCAGGCTCGGTTGCGACGCTGATCCACACGTTTAGTCCGACATTCATCAATGAATTTACGTTTGGCATCAATCGGGCAAAGCAGACGGTAGACCCGCTCACGGAAGAGGGCTTGGCGCGCAATCAGCGCGCGGCTATTGGACTGAACCTGCCGCAGTTCTATCCCGGCGCGAACCCCGATGATCTTATTCCAAACGCGAACTTTGGTGGTGTGCCGAATGCCGGGATCCTTAGCATCGAGAACCGGTATCCGTTCTTCGGCACGAACAATATCTGGAACTATTCGGATAACGTGTCGAAGATTCTCAGTTCTCACAACATGAAGTTCGGTGTCTATATCGAGCAGACCACGCGCAACGCGTCCCGAGGCTCATCCTTCAACGGCACTTTCAATTTCAATCGGGATGTCAACAATCCCTACGATTCGAACTACGCGTATTCGAACGCGTTGCTGGGAAGTGTGCAGAACTACACGGAATCCACGAACCACCCGCACGGCCATTCCCGCTATCTGAACGTCGAGTGGTTTGCGCAGGATACATGGAAAGTTACTCGCCGGTTGACGATTGACGGCGGTGTGCGTTTCTACTACATCCAACCCAGTTGGAGCGCTGACGATCAGCTCGCCTTTTGGGATCCAGCGCAGTACGATCCATCGAAGCAGCCGGCGCTGATCCAGCCATACCGCAATGCCGCAGGTCAGCGAGTAGGGCGGGATCCGGTGACTGGACAGGAACTGTCGGCCGCAGTTATCGGTCAATTCGCTTCTGGCGCAGCGCCCTTCCAAGGTATGCAGGTGGTTGACGAGCATCTTGTCCACACACCTCCAATTCAAATTGCTCCGCGACTCGGATTTGCGCTCGATGTCTTCGGTAATGGTCGTACCGCGATACGTGGCGGAGCTGGAATTTTCTATGATCGTTTCAACGACGATCAGATCATTCGTCATCGAGAGCAACCGCCATTGACGATCACGAATACTGCTACATATCTCACCATCGCCGATCTATTGAACAGTCCATTGCGCACCTCGCCCTCGACAGTATTTGCGATAGAGCGTTCCTATCAGCCGCCAACGGTATACAACTGGAGCTTCGGAATCCAGCAGAATCTGGGATGGGGCGTGGTGCTGGACACGTCGTATGTGGGAAGTGTCGGACGTCACCTGCTGCAACGTCGCAATCTGAACGCGGTGCCGTACGGCAAACGATTCGAATCCTCGAGCATCGATCCGACAACCGGGAACACTCCGCTACCGGACAACTTCCTGCGGCCTCTGCCTGGCTACGGCGACATTCTGTATGTCGAGATGGCGTCGTCATCAAACTACCATTCGTGGCAGACTCAAGTGAACAAGCGCTTCTCGTCCGGTCTGCAGTTTGGCCTGTCGTATACGTGGTCGAAGGCGCTGAACCTGGTGAATGGAAACGATGACCCGATCAATCCATTCCTCAATTACAGATCCCGCAACTACGGTCTGTCGAATTACGATCGTACGCATAACTTCGTGTTGAACTATACGTACAACATTCCGCGATTGAGTTCGGCTATGCCGAATCCTTTCGTGAAGGCGGTGTTCGATGACTGGACGGTCGCAGGAGTGACAAGCTTCATCAGCGGCGCTCCCTTGGGCTTAAGTTACTCTCTGGTCAGCGGCGCAGATATCATCGGCGGAGCTGGTTCCGGGGTGGATTCGCGTGTGAATTTAACAGGCGATCCGATTCTGCCGAAGAGCGAACGCAACGTAGCGCGGCACTTCCGCACCGAGGTTGTCCAACCTCCGACACGCGCCGAGTTCGGCATTGGAAATGCCTCGCGTACGCCGCTGCGCGGACCGGGTCAGAACATGTGGGATGTTTCGTTCTACAAGAACATTCCGTTCTCTGAGTCGAAGAGATTACAACTCCGGTTCGAATTCTACAATTTCTTCAACCACGCAAATTTCCAGAATGTGGATACGGCAGCACGATTCGATGCCGCGGGACGTCAGGTGAGTGGAACATTCGGCCAATACACTTCGACTCTCGATGCTCGACGTATCGTGTTGGGAGCCAAATTCTACTTCTGATCGCGACCCTACTGGGTTTCGGGGATCTCAGCCAGACAGCCTGTGAGTCTCGCTTCCCCGCCCCAGGCATCGAATCTGGATTTGACCTCAGTCAATACTCTTTCGGGTGTGATCGGATGGGCGAGACGGTTTGCCGGTCCGGGAAAGATCAGCACGATCGATCTCGGTCCTTGAAAGCGCGCCACTGCGTCTTTGCGGTTGGCGGGGATACTGCCCGCAGGCAAGCCGTTCAACATCCGGTTCATCTCTACCGACGCTTCCCCGATTTCATTTGTGGGACCGGTGTCGCCGATGATACCGAAGGCGAAGCGTCGCGGAGATCCAAGCGTCATCGCCACGACAAAGCTTCGTGTTTTCGCGTTGCGCGTTTGAAACTCTGACCCTCCCGGAACAACAAGCGCCGGGATGGTGAGCGCGTCAATCCATTTCTTCTGATCACAATCGCCCTCGCGATTGAAACCTCCTGCGACCGCAACATCGGCGGTTTTCGACACCAGGAACTTATCCGCTGTCATGCAAGGCTTATTGTCCTTGCGCAGCTTTGTGTCTTTTTCGATCACGCTGGAACTAAGGACTTTCCACGTTTCGTCGACCGGTTCCCAGTTGTTGGCTGCAAGGCGTTCGAAGTCGGCAAGACGCGCGCCTGATCGCATCGCGTTCTGGATGTGGTTGATGGCGCCATTGACAGCACGCGGATCATCGGCCTTGTAGGAGATGCGTGTACCGTCAGTATTGACCTTAAGGCTGGACACGAAGGCGAGAGGTTCCGTACCCCCGGAGCGTGGTTCCGACTTTGCCGCGTATACAGGAACTTTGCGCGTGCCGTTCTCGTCAGGGCGGTGAAATGCGACTGTGAAGTTGCATGCTTCGGCAGCAAACAGCAGAATTGGTAGCAGCATCGAACACCTCTACTGAATTATGCGGAATCGACGGCTGCTCCGGGACACTCCTAGAGATTGTGGGTCTCCAGCGATTCCCCTCCCAAGCTGCGGTCCAGGTTATAGGCTGCGGTAATCAAAGCCAGGTGCGTGAAAGCTTGCGGAAAATTTCCTAGCGCTTCGCCGCGCGGCCCTGTCTGCTCGGCGTAGAGACCTAGATGGTTAGCGTATCCAAGCATGCGCTCGAATAAGAGGCGAGCTTCATCCAGGCGGCGGCGGTCACCCGCAGCGCCCATCCGCGTGAGAGCTTCCACCAGCCAGAAGGTACAGATATTGAATGTGCCTTCACGGCCTTCCAATCCATCCGGCGTTTCTTCCGCGTTATACCTGTAAACCAGGCCGTCCGATACAAGTCCACGCTCAGCAGGAGGCTTCAGAATCGCATCGACGGTCTTCACCATGCGCGGGTCGGTAGGCGACATGAAGAGCACGAGCGGCATCATCAGGAGCGACGCGTCGAGCGAATCCGAGCCGTAAAACTGCACGAACGCATTGCGCTCTGAGTTCCAACCTTTGGCCTGGATCTCTTCGTAGATCTCATCGCGGGCCTTAAGCCAGCGTTCGCGGTCGGCCGGAAATGAACGCTTCTCGGCCAGTCTGAGCGCCCGATCGATTGCGACCCAGCACATCAACCGCGAGTACAGAAAATGCTGACGACCGCTGCGAACTTCCCAGATCCCTTCATCCTTTTTGTTCCAGTGATCGCAGACCCAGTTGGTCAGCCGGCGCAGGTATCGCCAGAGATCGTAGGAAATCGGACTGCCGTACTTGTTATAGAGATAGACCGAGTCCATCAACTCGCCGTAGATATCGAGTTGCAGTTGATCGTAGGCGCCGTTGCCGATTCTTACCGGCGAGGATTGCCGATAGCCCTCAAAGTTCGAAAGAATCTCCTCTTTCAGATTGTGGCGGCCATCGATGCCGTACATGATGTTCAAGCTGCCATCGGATTCCATCTCATGGCAACGTTTTTCGATCCAAGCCATGAAATTCGCAGCTTCTTCGGTGAAGCCGATTCGGAGCAGCGCGTATAGCGTGAATGCGGCATCGCGTATCCATGTGTATCGGTAGTCCCAATTGCGCTCGCCTCTAATGGCTTCCGGCAGGCTCGTGGTTGGGGCAGCAACGATAGCGCCGGTCGGTTGATACACAAGGAGCTTCAACACCAGAGCGGAGCGATGAACCATTTCCCGCCAGCGGCCGGTATAGGTGCACTTGCCAACCCAGCGCTGCCAGTACTCGACAGTCTCGGTGAAAAGGCGGTAAGCTTCCTGCTCGCTGAGGCCGATGTCGTCTGAGGCGTTCTTGCTGAGCTCGTGGAGTTCGAAGCTGTTACTCTCCTGCTGCTTCAGCGTGAACTCTCCCCAGACTCCGTTCTCAATTTTGTTGATATCGCAGTCAGCGGCAAGCGCCAAGTTGAGATTCGGGGACAGGAACTTCGCGCCACCGGGGACGATTTCCACCGTGTGCTGATCACGGCCGTAATTAAATGCGGGAAAGCATTCCACACGAAACGTCATCTCGCCACGGACAACCTTCACCTGCCTTACCAGACCATGGAAGCCGCTTCCTTCACGGGGCGCTCCAACCGGCATGTAGTCAATAATCTCAGCGACACCGTCCTCCGACAGGAAGCGAGTAACAAGCACATTTGTTTCGGGCCAATAGATTTGCTTGTAGACGATGCCGTCTCCGTTCGCCGGACTGATGCGGAAGTACCCCCCACTTCGCTCATCGAGGATACCGGCGAAAACGCTCGGGGAATCGAAGTGGGGGAAACAGAACCAGTCGATCGATCCATTCATCCCTACAAGAGCAATCGTCTGCAAGTTTCCGACGATCCCATAGTCCTCGATGGGCAAATAAGCCATTACCTCAAATTAACGCACAATGGCGGGATGACTCCTCATGCGAGACTGATTTGAGTGAGTGTCCGCGGCAAGCGACTGCTTTATGCGGTCACCGTCTTCTGGAGCGCGCTTCTGCTGCTCCTGGTTCAACCGATCTTAACCAAGGCCATACTGCCGTGGTTCGGCGGGTCTGCAGGCGTGTGGATCACAAGCATGCTCTTCTATCAGAGCCTGCTTCTGCTTGGATATGCTTATGCTCACGTAATGGCGCGCCGGTTTACTCTGCGGCTGCAAATCCTGACGCACATCGCTCTCCTGCTTTCCAGCCTGCTGCTGCTTCCTCTGAGTCCATCCCTGTCGTGGAAACCGGACCCTACGGACGATCCCGCGATGCGTATTCTTGGGCTACTGATCACGACGGTAGGTCTTCCCTACTTCCTGCTCTCGGCGACTAGTCCGTTGGTTCAATCGTGGTTCGCCCGCTCGGGGCCTGCCGAGACACCTTATCGATTGTTCGCCCTATCGAATCTCGGCTCGCTCGCCGCACTGCTCTTGTATCCGGTGGTAGTTGAACCACTGCTCGCGACGCGCACTCAGATGACCTTCTGGTCGGTAGGATTTGCGGTATTCGTGCTCCTGTGCTCCCTTGCCGCTTTACAAAGCCGGACCGGAACCGCGATGGCCGAGGGACGGCTCATCATCGATCGGCGGGCTTGGACTTGGCTTGCGTTATCCGTCTGCCCGTCAGTGATGTGGCTTGCGCTGGCGAATCATCTGAGCCAGGATGTGGCAGCGGTCCCGTTTCTCTGGGTGATGCCCCTAGCTCTCTATCTGTTGAGTTTTGCGCTCAGTTTCGATTCGCAGGGCTGGTACAAGCCGAAGCTGTATCGTTGGCTGTTGCCTCTGGCGTGGATCGGAATCATGCTAGGCGTCGGCCAGCAAGGGCTGATGCCGATTCGGCTCACTCTCGTCGTCTTCGCCCATGCAATCTTTGTCATCTGTATGTTCTGCCATGGTGAGTTAGCCCGGCAAAAACCGGAAACGAATGAACTGACCGCTTATTTCCTGACGATCTCCGCTGGCGGGGCACTGGGAGGCATATTCGTCGGGCTGATCGCGCCCCGAATTTTCAAAGAATTTCTGGAGCTGCCGATCGGGGTGCTTGGGTCGGTGATGCTATCGCTTTGGCTCCTGTATCGCTTCCCCAAAAAGCGCGTGCTTCGGATCGGCGCCGTTGCCGCGGCTGCGGGCCTGGCCGTGGCGATTGTCCCGGATACGACACTGACCCGCCATCTGCGAGCACGTAATTTCTACGGCACTGTCCAGGTGAACGAAGCGGGCCCAACCGACGCCAGATACGTTTCTCTCTTCAACGGCACGATCCAGCACGGTCTGCAGTTCATTTTGCCGGCACGGAGCCGCATTGCGACCACATACTACGGTCAAGCGTCGGGAGCGGCGATCGCCATCGACAGGCTTCGCCGCGGTCCGATGCGCGTTGGAGTCGTCGGCTTGGGCGCTGGAACGCTGGCCGCTTATGCGAAGCCGGGCGATGTCTATCGCTTCTATGAGATCAATCCCATCGTGATCGACATTGCGCGGACGCAATTTCGTTATTTGAGCGAGTCGGCAGCGCAAATTGAGATCGTTGCGGGCGATGCGCGTCTCTCGATGGAGCGGGAGGAGCCCCAGTCGTTCGATGTACTAGTTGTTGATGCGTTCTCGGGCGATTCGATCCCCGTTCATCTTTTAACAGCAGAAGCATTCGATTTATACTTCCGGCACTTGAAGTCCGGAGGAGCGCTGGCGATCCATGTCACAAATAAACATCTTGATCTGTCCCCAGTAGTCAAGAAGATCGCCGAGCACGCGGGTGCCCGGGCGTTGACGATTCACAATAGCAGCGAACTGATGAACAAGATTTACTCGTCGAGTTGGGTTGTGGTGACGAGAGATGAGAGGCTTGCGGCTTCGATCCAGAACCTGTCGAGCCCCGTCACAGCGAAAGTCCCGCTTTGGACCGACGACTATAGCAATCTGCTGCGCATTCTCAGGTAGCCCGCGCGAGCAGAAAGTAATAAACAACCGGCATCGTAAAGAGGGAGCTATCCAGGCGGTCAAGAAAGCCGCCGTGGCCGGGAAGTAGAGTTCCGCTGTCTTTCAGTCCTGCGCCCCGCTTCAGCGCCGACTCCGCAAGATCGCCCAATTGACCTGCGATATTGCACAAGATAGAAAGCCCCACAACCTCCGAAATGCTGATGTTCAGCGCAAACTGCTTCTGCATCGCCACGCCGAACACGATGGCCCCCAACACGGAGCCAATCGCTCCTTCCCACGATTTTCCGGGACTGACCCGTGGAGACAATTTGTGCTTCCCGAACGTCCGTCCAACGTAAAACGCCGCGATGTCTCCCACCCAGTTAATCGCAAGGGCGAACAAAATCCAGTAGGGGCTGATCGCACGGAGGTCGATGGCGCAACGCCACGCCCCGAAGATGTAGAGAACGCCGAGTATCGTTGCGGCCGAAAACCCTAGTACCTTGGTCAGGTCCGCCAGCCGAAGAGCGAAGGTCAGAACGACAATAGGGAAGAGGCGAACCGTATTGGGTTCGGCGAGAAACATCCCGCCAAGTCCAAAGCCGATCCATACCGGCCCGGAAACTCCGCTGGCTCCTGCGATGCCAACGAATTCGTGGTAACAGGCAATCGCCATCATCGCGACGATGATCACGAATACCCAGTGAGGAGCCCAGAAGATTGCGTAGAGTGCGAATGGAATGAGAACGAGCGCGGTTAAGACACGATTCATCGCGTGGGCGCTACAACAACTTCGGAAAACCCGTCGTTCGCGGCAGCACGGTCCACTTTTACACCGCCGAAGCGCCTATCGCGACGCTGATAATCGAGAACTGCCCGCAGCAGATCCGATTGCTTGAAGTCCGGCCAAAGCGTCTCAGTAACGTACAACTCGGCATAAGCAATCTGCCAGAGAAGAAAGTTACTCAGACGCATTTCGCCGGACGTACGGATCAGCAGATCGGGGTCGGGCACATGGGCGGTGTAGAGATGTGACGAAATCATTTGCTCGTTCACTTCCAGACTCCCAATCACTCCGTCGCGTCGGGCGAGTTGAAGGATCTGATTCATCGCATCCACCAGTTCTGCCCTTCCACCGTAGTTGATGGCCAGGTTGACTCGCAGACCGGTATTTCGATTCGTGGCCTCCATGCCCGCAAGCAGTTCATCCTGCACTTGCTGGGGCAGATCATGGATCCGGCCGACGGCGAAAAGACGGATGTTGTTCTCGAGGAGCTTGGGCAATTCACGCTTCAGGTAATAGCGCAAAAGCCTCCAAAGCGTCTCCACTTCATGGCGGGGACGCTTCCAGTTTTCGACCGAGAAGGCATACAGGGTAAGCGCTCCGATTCCAAGGCGCGCGCACGCCTCTACCGTATTCCGGACCGGATCGATGCCGGCCTGATGACCAGCCACACGCGGCATGTTCCGGCTATTTGCCCATCGGCCGTTTCCATCCATAATGATGGCGATATGCGCGGGAAGTCTCTGGGGATCGATTGCCTGCGCGAGCAGCCAATCCTCTTCCCCAGGCTTCAGCGAATCGAGGAGAGCTTGCATGCGTAAGTTACATCGTACTACGCAGCGCTAAATGAGATTGCCCTGCCGAAATGGCCGCAGCGTAACTCGTTTTATCTAGTCTTTTTGAGAGCTTTTGCCTGCTCTAAGAACCACTCCTGAGAATTGAGTGGTTCGCCCGAGGAAGGGATCGGTTTATAACTACCGTCGCTACTCATCCGGCGCGCTTTCACATTGTCGGCTAGATAAATAGACAGGATGCAGTTTCGAACATGATCCACGAGCCCCGGTTCTTCGAGCGGGAACAGCGTCTCGACGCGGCGGTTAAGATTCCGGTTCATCAGATCTGCCGAGCCGAGGTAGATCTCCTCGTCCCCGCCATTGCGGAAATAATAGATCCGGCTGTGCTCGAGGAAACGCCCAACAATGCTGGTAACTGTAATGTTTTCACTGGTACCTGGGATTCCGGGACGAAGGCAGCAGACGCCTCGAACCAGCAGTTCCACTTTCACCCCCCCTTGCGACGCCTCATATAGTAAGCCGATAACCTGAGGATCGGAAAGCGAGTTCATCTTGAAAATCAGATGCCCTTGTTCGCCGTTCATCTGATGTTGAATTTCACGCCTGATGAGGTCCTCAAAGCGCGTTCGCAATGTCACGGGCGAGACAAGGAGTTTCTGGAAGTCGCGCTTGGCCGAGTAGCCGGTCAGGTAGTTAAAAAGGTCGGTCGCGTCAGCGGCAATCTGCTCATTGGCCGTGAACATTCCGATGTCAGTATAGACATGCGCCGTAATGGCGTTGTAGTTGCCCGTCGAGAGATGCACGTAGCGCCGGATCGTATCGGCTTCCCGGCGTACCACCATACACACCTTGCAATGAATTTTCAGTCCTACCAGACCGTATACGACGTGAACGCCTTCTCGTTCCAGGGCCCGGGCCCATTCAATGTTGCTTTCCTCGTCGAACCGAGCTTTCAGTTCCACAAGGACGGCGACCTGTTTACCTTCCTCCATCGCTTCCAGTAACGCTTCGACGATGGGAGAGTTGCGGCCAACACGATAGAGCGTCATCTTGATGGCAAGGACGTCGGGATCGTGAGCCGCCTTGCGGAGAAAATCGACGACCGGCTGAAAAGACTCGAAAGGATGGTGTAAGAGAACGTCCTGGCGGCGTATAGACGCGAATATGTCCTCGTCATCGGCGTTCTGGAAAGCCGGGGGCTGCGCGGGAACGAAGGACGGATACTTCATCGCTGGCCGATCAATACTGGCCAGATCGCTGAAACGACTCAGGGAAAGGGGGCCCTTGATTCGATAGAGTTCGCTCGGACTTAGCTCGAGGTTCGACATCAGAATGTCCAGCATGGAGCCCGGCATGTCTGCCGTTACCTCGAGCCGGACAACATCCCCGAAGCGACGCTGCCGAACACCCGCTTCAATCGTCTCGAGGAGATCTTCGGCCTCCAACTCCTTGATCGCCACCTCTGCATCCCGTGTGACGTGGAAGGGATGCGCTTCCACTACGCGCATTCCGGGAAACAGCGCGTTAAGGTTCGCGACGATCAGTTGCTCCAGCCAGACGAAGTGAAGATGCTTGCGCAGGCGCCGCTTTGCCGACTGCTTAGGGTGTCGATCCAGCGGTACAAACTGCGGCAGTGTACTCGGGACTTTGATGCGCGCAAAACGATCCTGTCCCTCGCTATCGCGTATGAGGACCGCCAGATTCAGACTACGATTGGAAATATGTGGAAAGGGTCGTCCAGGATCGAACGCCAGCGGCGTTAACACCGGGAAGATTGTGTCATGAAAATACGCATCGGCTGTCCGGCGCTGCTTATCGTCGAGTTGCGAGTAATCGAGCACATCGACGCCTTCCTCGCTCAGCTCGGTGGCCAGTTCGCGCCAGCAGCGATGCGCCTCGACAAGCAGCTTCTTCACCTCACGACGAATGGCCACTAATTGCGCTGACGGACTCAATCCGTCCGGCCCCGACTCAACCAGACCGGAATCAACCTGCGCGATCAAGCCGGCCACACGAACCATAAAAAATTCGTCGAGGTTAGATCCCACAATCGAGAGGAACCGTACCCGCTCCAGAAGTGGGTTCGTTTTGTTATGCGCTTCCTCGAGAACGCGATATTGAAAAGAGAGCAGTCCGAGCTCGCGGTTGAGAAACAGTAACGGATCGGCAGGTCGGGGCAGCTCGGCCACTACAGCGAGAGCAGTTACGGGTTTTTCGGCGCTCGCCTTGGGTCGGCGCTTGGACATTCGCATCGCTACTTCTAGTAGAGTACCGCGAACCCAACATTTTCAAGGGTTTGGGTCTTGATACCTACTTTTGAACCTGCTGGACACCGAGCGCTTTTAACTCGCTCGGGGTCATGGGCCGGTGACTCCCGATCGGCAAGTCGCCGATTACAACCGTCCCGATCGCTGTCCGTACGAGTTTGCGGACCCGGCTGCCGATCGCTTCGATCATTCGTCGGACCTGACGATTCCGGCCTTCGGTAATCGTGATCTCAAGAAACGTGGAACTGGAGGAATCTCGGAGTCGTTTGATAACGGCGGGGCGCGTGGGCCCGTCACTGAGACTTACGCCATTGCGTAATTGCTCGATTGCGTCCTCGCTTAATATCGAGGCGGTCTTCACCGTATAAGTCTTTGGGATCTTTTGTTCCGGGTCCGTGATGCGGTCGGCGAAATCATTGTCGTTTGTCAGAATCAGTAGACCGCTGGTGTCCTGGTCCAATCGACCTACAGGCGCTACCCATTGCCCCGCATCCTTGATCAGGTCGTAGACGGTCGGCCGGCCGTCGGGATCGCGATAGGTCGTGATGTAGCCCTTGGGTTTGTAGAGCAGGATATAAACCCTTTCCTGCTCCGTGACAAGCACCCCATCGAGCGCCACGCGATCGGAATCGCTGTCCACCCATTGATCCGGTGTCCGGACGACTTTACCGTTCACCGTGACGCGACCCGCGCCGATCCATTTCCGCGCATCGGTCCGCGATCCCATTCCGGATCGCGACAAGATTCTGTCCAGAGTTTTCTTCAAAGCGGCGAGCTTCAGCGCTCCAGCTTATAGATGGTCAAACCAGTTAGGAGCTTCGGATAAAAATCCGTCGACTTCTGTGGCATACAACCGCCCGCAAATGATGTCTCCGCTACTTGTTCCACCGTAGTCGCTTCAAGCAGAAACGCAACTTGCGCCTGACCGCTCGTAACCATGTCGGCAGCGGCCTCGAGCCCGCGCACGTACTGAATGTAGTGCTCATCGCGCACCGCTTCGGGCGTTATATCCAGTAAACCTTCCAAGATATCTTCGTGCAGAACGCGAACGTCGAGGCCGTTATTGCGATCTCGTTCCAGCAGGAATACACCCTCTTCTCCTTTGACCACCATGCCAATCCGGATACTGCTTGGAGCAGGCTGTTCGAAAGCCTGCTTCAAGGAGGCAACAGAATCATAGCGGTCGATCTTGAACGAGCCCGCGGCCTTCTTCAGGAATGCTTGGAGGTTAAAGTCGCTCAAGCCCTTCAGGACGCGATGTGTGGCAAGAATGCGCAATCCCCGCGAGTGCATGTTGACGAACGTCATCATCACCCTTTCGGCGTCCTTCGAGTCAGGATTGTCCTTGCGATAAGCCAAGGCTGTTTCATAGCGATGATGCCCATCTGCGATGATCAGCTTCTTGTCCGCCATCTCGCGCGTAACAGCCGCAATCACATCCTGATCGGAGATCTTGTACAGGGTATGCAGAACGCCGTACTCGTCGGTAATGGTTGCGGTCGGCTCGGCTGGTAGCGCGCCTTCGATCAACGCGTCGACACGGCCCTCAGGGTCGGGATAGATCATGAAGATCTGGCCGAAATGCGCCTTCGTGTGTTCCAATACCTGCCGCCGATCCTTCTTCGGACCTGACAGCGTCTGTTCGTGGCGATGGACGACGCATCCCTCGTAATCCTCGACCGCTCCCAGCGCGATAAATCCTTTTCGGCTTAACGTCTCGCCCGAATCGGGAACCTGAAATTCCTGAGAGTAAGCATAGATACTCGGCTCGGCCTCTTTTTGGAGTATGCCGCTCGCGATCCAATCACTGAAATATTTCGACGCTCGCGTATATACGTTGTTCGCCTCAGTATCGTCATCGCGCCGCGGACCTAGGATGACACGGACAAGATTATACGGGCTCCGCGCGAGATAGTCCTCCTGCATCTTCGGGCTGATCTTGTCATACGGCTGAGTGACAAGGTCGTGAAGCTCGCCTGCTTTTGGACTGTAACGGTAGGGCAGAAAGGATGTGATTTGCGCCATGTGGATATTGGATCTACAGCATATCAAGCAGTACGCGCCGGAACGACTTAAGGAAATTCGTTGATATTCATAAGAGAATTTGCTACCGGTTCCACCACTACTGCGTTTAGTCTCCCTAAATTTCAAGAAATGAGTAAGGAAGAATTGAACGCGACTATTCGTCTATCAAGTCACGCCGTCGGTCACTTTTCGGCGTCCTGAGATCGTACTCTGCCGCGAGATCAGCAGTGGCTGTAGCGACCGTGCTCGTCCTCAGCGTTTCGGCAGTTGGCGCGCCGAGCGAAACGCTCTACAACGGGATCGTCCTGCAGCAGCCGACGGAACATCCTGTCGAGAATCCCAATATTTCCTATCGAGACTCTACCTGCCGACCCGGTTAAGCCCTATTACATGACAACCGGTTTGCCCAATCCCATCAAGATCGATGTGGGCCGGCAATTATTCGTGGACGATTTCCTGATAGCTAATACGAGCAAGCTTACCCGCACGCCACATAACCCGTGGATCATCCCGGAAACCCGGTATTTGAAGCGCTTCCGTCGCCAAGCTGGGAAGCAAGCGGAAGCGAAGATAAGCCGTTCGGAGCACCTTACAACGACGGCGTCTGGTGGGATCCTTCCGTGAATCTTTGGAAGATGTGGTACATGGGCGGCTATGGGGCTCAGACCGGTTATGCGACCTCTCCCGACGGAATTACGTGGACGCGCTATCCGAGTAATCCTCTAACCATCAACGAAACGCAGCGGGATGCCGGCATGGTGTGGCTCGATTTGAGACCGGGAGTTCCGATATGGGAACGCTACAAAATGAGCCGGTATCGCGCCGGCCTTGAGATCCGTACGTCTCCCGATGGCACGAACTGGACACCGCCGATCCTTACTTATAGTTCCAACACGCAATTAGGGGGAGATCACACCACATTTGCGCTCAATCCTTTCCGCAATAAGTGGATATATCTTCTTCGCGCTCAGGAATCGAAATATTCCTACTCGCGCTACAAGCGCTACGCCGAAGGCGATAGCTTCACCGCCAACAATTGGGCCAAGTTCAGCAAACAGCCGCATTGGTTGAGAGCGGACAACCTCGACAAACAGCTTTGGGACGAAGGGCTCGATGTCGAGGAGAACGCCAAGACTCCGGACCTTTATGACTTCGAGATGGCGCCATATGAGAGCCTGATGCTCGGATTCTTCTGCATCCAGGCCTATGAAGCCGAGCACGATTTTGATTTCGACCCGCCGCAGCAGGTTGCGCCGTACCGTCCGAAACATAACTACCTGACACTCGGCTACTCGCGCGATGGCTTCCACTTCGAGCGTCCCGATCGTCACGTATGGCTTGGACCGGCTGACGATCCGAACCCGAACGACGGTCAGAAAAACACACCGTGGAACTGGGGCAACGTTCAGGTTGTCGGGGGTTTGCTGGGTGTCGTCGGTGACGAGCTCTACATCTACTACACAGCCCGAGGCGGTTGGGGAAATCCCGACGGCTTCTTTACTTCTCCTTTCTGGGACGGCACTCACACCCGCATGGGTCTCGCCAAGATGCGCCGCGATGGCTTCGTTTCGCACGATGCCGGAGAGGCCGAGGGCACGCTTACCACACGAAACGTGCAGTTCAGTAGCAATCCCGGGCACTTCTTCGTGAATGCGGATGTAGCTCCCGGCGGATCGATTAAGGTGGAAGTTCTCAATTCCAGCGGTGTTCCTGTCACTGGTTTCACCAAGTCCCATTCATCATCCGCCACGGGTACAGGCGCGGGAAGCACGAAGCAGTCGATTACGTGGTCCGGCGGAAGCATTGGATCCCTTGCGAATACCACCGTTAAATTCAAGTTCTACCTCACCAATGCGAAGCTCTACTCGTTCTGGGTCAGCAATAGCGCCGATGGACGCAGCAACGGCTACGTTGCGCAGGGTGGCCCAGGATTGCCTCCGAACAAAGACGACGGCGGCGCTCCGATCGGAACGGCCGAAGTGGAAGTCCGCGGCAATGGCAAGGTGATCGCCGATGGCGATTCAACGGTGGAGGCATCGAACCACACTGACTTCGGCTCAGTGGTCGCGGGCGGCGCGGCGGTTACCAGAACGTTCACGGTTCACAATACCGGCAACGGCATTCTCAGCACCACCGGTGTAAACATTCCAGAAGGCTACCACCTCATCGAGGGGCTAAACGCATCCATTCCCGCGGGCGGAAACGACAGCTTCACTGTCGAACTGCCGACAACCAGCGCAGGAGTATTCACCGGTGACATCGGATTCGGCACGAACGATGCCGACGAGACCACATACAGCTTTAAAGTACGCGGAACCGTAGTCGGGCCGGAGCTCAGTGTTATGGGCAGCGGCCTAGATATCACTGACGGCGATATCACGCCCTACATGTCCGACCAGACTCTCTTCGGCACGATCGTCCAAGGTGGTCCATCAGTGACGCGCACGTATACAGTGACCAACACCGGAACCACAACACTGACCCTAGGCAGCGTGAGCTTACCCTCCGGATTCGTCTCCGGCGGCGACGCATTGACATCGAGCCTGGCTCCCGGCGCATCGGACACTTTCAACGTGACGCTGCCCACTTCAACCCAGGGCACATTCGACGGTGACATCGCCTTCACGACGAATGACGCCAACGAAGAGGCGTTCAACTTTAGAATTCGCGGTCGAATCGGACCTGCCGGACCGGAAGTGATGGTCATCGGCAAGAGCAAAGACATCGTGAATGGAGATAACACACCCAGCGCTACAGATCACACTGACTTTGGCTCACAGAAGCAAGGCGCTAGTCCGGCGATCGAGCGCAGGTTCGTCGTGACAAATCACGGAACGTCCAACCTCACGATTAGCGACCTGCGCGTGCCCACGGGCTTCAAGACATCCCCGCTGGTTCCGGTTCTGATCCCATCGCAATCGCATGCGTTCACGGTGCAGCTCATTCCGGACTCCGCACCTGGAACGTACTCGGGACAAATCACATTCAACACGAACGATCCGGACGAAAGCGTATTCCGCTTCTCCATCACAGGCAAGATTCTGTCCACCGGCGACACACCCGCCGTAGAACTCAGCGGCAATTCCGTAGTGATTGCGAACGGCGACACAACTCCGGCTGCGAACGATCACACGGACTTCGGAGCCAGCGCAACAGCAGTCACACGCACGTTTATGGTCTTAAACCGTGGAACAACGGCTCTGACAACCAGCGCGCTTGCCGTTTCCGGTGGATTTGTGGTCACAAAAAATCTGTCTGCCAGCATCGCAGCAGGAGAATCGGACACGTTCACTGTTCAGATGCCCACAACGAAGACCGGATCTCACAGCGGCGTCGTTACGTTCCTGACGAACGGCGAGAAAGAGGTTCCCGTCAGCTTCAACATCTGTGGCGAGATCACAGGCGCCGACCCGGAGATTTCCGTCACCAGCAATGGTTCGGAAATCGTGGACAATAGCATCGCACCGACGGATTTCGGGTCAGTCGCCGAGGGCTCCGCGTCCGTGAAGCGCACATTCACGGTGACCAATCACGGTAAGAGTGTCCTGACACTTGGGGGCATCACTCTTCCTGCAGGCTTCCTCCCGGGCGCCGATAGCTTGGCGTCGAGCTTAGCGCCTGCTACATCGGACACGTTCGACGTCGTTCTGCCGACCACCAAGCTGGGAAGGTTCAGCGGGCAAGTCAGCTTCACTACAAATGACCCGAATGAGAATCCATTCAACTTCGGCATCACTGGCGTGGTCACATCGAAGGGCGATCCCACGATCACCATCTCCGTACCGGATGCCGATGCGTCCGAGTCGGGCAACCCGTCCATCAACAAAGGCGTGATCCGCTTCAGCCGCTCGAGCGCAAGCAGCAGCCCGCTGACGGTCAACTTCAGCCGGATCGGCACAGCAATCTATGGGGCCACCGGCGACTATTTGCTGAAAGATTCTACTGGCGCGACACTCACGACCAAAGTGGTGATTCCAGTTAACAAATCCTTTGCAGATGTTCTCGTTGAACCTATTGATAACCAGGCAATCGAGTCTGAGGAGACCATGGGGCTGAACGTCATCGCCGGAGCGGGATACACTGTCGGTCCGCCTAACAGCGGTTCCGTCACGATCGATGACAACGAACCGGTAGTGAGCATCACGCAGACGGACCCAGACGCAAACGAAACAGCGGTTAATCCAGGAACGGTACGGATCAACCTGACAGAAGCGCCGACAGCGACTCCGCTTTCTGTGCGATTCACCCTCTCGGGCAGCTCGGCCGTACATCCAAGCGACTACACGATGGTCGTGATGAACGAAGATGGATTGGAGGGTGCGCTACTTGGAGGTTCGCCGATCATCATTCCGGTGGGCCGTAAGCATCTGGATATCAAAATTAAGCCAGTCGAGGATACAACTAGAGAAGGCCTCGAGGCTGTGAAAATCACACTCATGCCGAGTTCGGGCAGTAGCTACAAGCTGGGGTCTGACACGATCGCAACCATAACAATCACAAGTAACGAGTAGACCTTTGAGTTTTGCCTATGAAGGGCGGCGAGAGCCGTCCTTCTTTTCTATGAACCCTTCCGAAACGATGGACCTGCAATCCACAATTAGACTGCCGGAAGCACAAGTAGCGTCAGAAGAGTAGAAGTGACCATTCCTCCGATTACTACCGTCGCTACTGGACGTTGCACTTCAGCTCCCGCGCCCCGAGAAAAGGCCATCGGCACAAAGCCGAGGCTGGCGACAAGCGCAGTCATCAGGACCGGGCGCAGCCTGGTTTGCGCTCCTTCGACGACAGCATCGATGAGTGGCCGTTCTCTATTTCGCAGTTGTTGGATGTACGTCAACAAAACGTTGCCGTTGAGAACAGCAATACCGAACAGGGCAATAAACCCGACGCCCGCCGAGATACTAAAGGGCATGCCGCGCAACGCAAGGGCAAACACACCGCCTGAAGCAGCCAAGGGGATATTGAGGAAGATGAGTGCTGCCGGAAGACCGGACTGGAAATTCAGGTACAGCAGAACCAATATGAGCAGCAGAGCCACCGGAACTGCAATCATCAGATGCGCAGCGGCGCTCTCGAGTTGCTCGAACTTCCCTCCCCATTCGACCGTATAGCCCGGAGGTACACGAACTTTCTGTTCCACCGCTGCGCGCGCATCGCTAACGAAGCCTCCAATATCGCGATTTCGAACATTGACCTCAACCGTAATGCGTCGCTGGCCGATCTCTCTACTAACTTGGGCCGGTCCCTCGTCGTCGAAAATGTCAGCCGATTGGCTCAAGGGGATGAAGTGTCCATCGGCATCGCCGACCTTCACATTGCGAATTGCCTCCGCGCTCGATCGCTGCGCCTCGTCAAAGCGCACCTGAAGAGCAAACCGCCTATTTCCTTCC
>Ga0190275_10000643_pt1 | contig 28948 bp, 27 predicted proteins | sample Popmic550T_FD_133745 | JGI IMG/M metagenome (GOLD analysis project Ga0190275, IMG submission 133745) | Populus adjacent soil microbial communities from riparian zone of Yellowstone River, Montana, USA - 550 T | ecosystem: Environmental > Terrestrial > Soil > Riparian zone > Trees stand | place...
CGACGGCGGCGCAGCCGTGCCCAGCCCGACGAGACGGGTGCATCGGCGTCGGCCTGCGACACCTCGGTCCCCGCGCGTTCGGCTGCTCGCGAGGCGGCGTGCTCGACCGACGTGACCCGCTCCTTGCCGAAGGCTCGGTCTCGGGGTTCACCGCTTTCGGGCCAGAGGCCTAGTGCGGCAGCTGCAGTGGGCAGCAGGACGGCGGCCGCGGCCGCGTATCCCTCGGCGGAGGGGTGGAACTCGTCAGCGCTGAACATTCGCGGGTCTCGCGCGAAGGTGGGTCCCAGGATCGCACCCAGTGAGACCGTACGACCGCCGGCCTTGACCACTGCCACGGTCTGGAGTGCCGCTAGTTTGCGACTCCACCGGCGGGCGAGGAAGCGCAGCGGTTGATGCACCGGGCGGATCGTGCCGAGGTCGGGGCAGGTCGCCACGACTACCTCGCAGCCGGTCTCCCTGAGCCGACCGACCGCCTCGGACAAGAAGCGGACCGAGACTGAGTTCCGGGTCCGTGACGTGACGTCGTTGGCACCGATCATGATGATGGCCAGATCGAGGTCCGGAGTCTCCTCCAGAGCCAAGCGAACCTGGACGGCGAGGTCTCGCGATTCCGCACCGATCCAGGCGAGCCGGGTGAAATTGATCGGCCGCCCGGCCAGTTCGCTCAGGGCACTGACGATAAGCACCCCGGGCGTCTCGTTCGTGGAGTCCACACCCAGACCCACCGCGCTGGAATCACCCAGCACCGTCACGTTCAGCGGCCCGCCCGGAGCGTCCCCATAGATCCCGTCTCCGGTCGGGGGACCCACAATCGGGGCTCGCAGCTCGACCACGCGACGGGCCGAACGAGACTGAGACGAGATCAGGCTCATGAAACCGCCGACCAGGGCGCCGAGGCTGCCCACCGTGATCGCCGTCCCCAACGCTGCGCGACGCATCGTCGTGCTGCTCATCCCGCTCATCACGAAGCTGAGATTAGCCCTGCACGTAGGGTGAGCGCCGTGCGTTTCGTCGACAGTGTGGTCGATCTCATCGGAGAGACTCCCTTGGTCCGGCTGGGCCGGATCGGGTCGCAGACCCAGGCAGTGCTTGCTGCCAAGGTGGAGTACTTCAATCCTGGCGGCTCGGTCAAAGACCGGATCGCGGTACGGATGATCGACGCAGCCGAGGCCTCCGGGGCCCTGGTCCCAGGCGGGGTGATCGTCGAACCCACCAGCGGCAATACCGGCGTGGGCTTGGCCCTGGTCGCCCAACAGCGGGGATACAGGTGCATTTTCGTCTGTCCCGACAAGGTCTCCGAAGACAAGATCAATGTGCTTCGCGCGTACGGCGCCGAGGTGATCGTCTGCCCGACCGCGGTGCCCCCCGAACACCCGGAGTCCTACTACAACGTCTCGGATCGACTCGCCCGCGAAACCCCGCAGGCATGGAAGCCCGATCAATACTCCAATCCGCACAATGCTCGGTCGCATTACGAGACCACTGGTCCCGAGCTCTGGCAGCAGACCGACGGAGCTATCACCCACTTCGTAGCCGGAGTTGGCACCGGGGGAACGATCAGCGGCACCGGCCGCTTTCTCAAGGAAGTCTCGGACGGCCGAGTCCAGATCATCGGCGCGGACCCGGAAGGGTCGGTCTACTCGGGCGGTACGGGTCGGCCCTATCTCGTGGAAGGCGTGGGCGAGGATTTCTGGCCGGCAGCCTACGATCCGAAGGTTCCCGACGAGATCCTCGCTGTGTCGGACCGGGATTCCTTCGCCATGACCCGGCGGCTGGCGCGCGAAGAGGGTCTGTTGGTGGGGGGATCGTGCGGCATGGCCGCCGCGGCCGCGCTGCAGGTAGCAGAACGTGCCGGACCCGGGGATCTCGTCGTGGTCCTGCTCCCCGACTCAGGACGCGGTTATCTGTCCAAGATCTTCAACGACGATTGGCTGGCCGACTACGGGTTTGTCTCCCGAGGTTCTGAGCAGACGACCATCGGGGACGTCCTGCTCGCCAAAGCCGGCTCATTGCCAGAGCTCGTGCACGTGCATCCCAATGAGACCGTCCGGGAAGCAGTCGACATCCTGCGTGAGTACGGCGTCTCGCAGGTTCCGGTAGTCCTGTCCGAGCCACCGGTGATGTCGGCCGAGATCGTCGGCTCGGTGGTCGACAGCGAATTGCTCGACGCGTTGTTCACCGGTCGAGCCAGTCTCGCCGACAAACTCGAGTCGCACATGGGTCCGCCCCTGCCGCAGGTCGGGGCCGGTGAGCCGGTTGCCGAGCTGCTTGCGGTACTCAAGGGTCGCGATGCCGCCATCGTGCTGGACGAAGGAAAGCCGCGGGGCGTGCTCACCCGACAGGACGTGCTCGGCTACCTCGCCAGCGACCTCTAGGTCTCCGGCCGCCAGGGACTGTCCCTCGCGCGCCTCGTCGATGTCCTGCTGGGCGGCGAAGGCGGCGGCGACTGCCATGGCTGCGACGACGATCGCCACGATCACCAACCCGGCTGCGGCGGCCGGCCAGATTCGACGACGTAGCCGCCAGGACCGAGCGGAGCCGTGCACGAACGCGGCGCAAAGCTGTCGTCGTCGTAGGGCAGCCGCGTCCAGGAGCAGTCGCTCCGGATCAATGCCCAGGCTGTTGGTCGCGCTGGTCGCGCTGGTCGCGCTGGTCGCAGCGGCCCCGCTGGTCCCAGATGCGGTCGCGGCGCTCCCGGACGTCGGGCTGTTCATCATCTGCGCTGCTCAGTCGAACAGTCCGTGCAGGTGATGGGTCAGCCGGCCATAGGAGTCCGCGGATTCATGCGTGCTGACTATCAGTCGAGAGAATGCCGACTGAACGGCGGTATGCAGTCGCTCGTATTCCGCCGAGGCTTGGGTGAATCCAGCTTGACCGGCGCCGTCCCACTGGCCCAGCGTCTGCTTGGCGACGGAGTCGATTGAGTTCATGACCCCCTGAAACCGGTTGTGGAAGCTCTGTTGCGTGTCGGCCAAGTTCTTCAGCAGGCCGACATTTCCGTACACGTCCCAACTCATCGAACTTCTCCCCTTGTCTAGTGGTGGTGACTAACGGTTCGTAGCATGCTCAGTCCCAGGCACTTTCAGCCTCGCGACATCCGAGAGGTGATGCCGTCGATGGTCGAACCGACGGAGGCGAACTGCTCCGAGCCCGCCTGGTCAGTGGAATCCACCTGGACCTGAGCGTCGCTGAGGTTCATGCCGTTGGCCCGACAGAACGAGACCAGCTCCTGGAATCGGGCGAACAGTTCCTGCTTGACGCGAGTGAATGCCTGCAACGAGGCGCCCTTCATGGCCTGGTTGTCAGCTTCCAGTTCGCCCACGAGCCCCCGGAGTTCGCTGAACAGCTGCGTGGAGCTGCTGTCCAGCTCAGTGCCGCCCTTGCCGAGTGCATTCCCCTGGGCAAGGCCGACGAAATCGTCGCTCATGTTCCCTCCTCGATGTGAGGCCCCGGGAGCCACCGGTGATGGCGGTACCGAGTGGCCTCGATGGGCCAGACGTTAGGCGCGTCGGCACTCACCCGCAGGGCTGCGCTGGCGAACTGTGGACAACTCGGGGGGAGATCGTCGGCAGTCCCGCTGGCGCACATCGCGATGTGGATAACGCCAGCGACCGGAAGCTTCGGATGCCTAGGTTCCTTGCCGAGGCCGGCGTCGGGTTGCGCGGCTCGAACACATTCGATTCAGACGGACAACGCCAGGAGGTTGAACATGGGTGTCGGGGATGACGAGGTCGGAGTTTCGACCAACGAAGCCGCGCAAGCTGCGGTCAGTGCTGCGACGGTGGCCGAGCAGTACGAGGTGATTGATTTCGAGTTCCGCTCGGTCATAGCGGACGTGTCGGGCGTCGTTGTCGAGCCGCCCGTCGTCGACGGAGTCTTGATGTTCGGCGAGGAGCACCTCATCAACCTGGTTGCGCTGCGCAGTCACATGCAGGGGGTCAGCGACGGCGCGGCCGCGGGCGGACAGGCTGCAGCCGAGACCGATCGCGGAAACAGCGAGCGCTTCGAGCCGTATGCCTTCTGAGTATCAGCTGAGGTGACGACCGTCCTGCTCCGCCGCCCGGCGCCACTGGAGATCGCCGAACCGGCCGGGAGCCAGGGCCCCCTCGTGCTCGCGGCACCGCCCCAGCTCAACGATCAGCAGGCGGCTTCGACCAACCTCGCCATGCTGGTGATGCCGTTGGTGTCTGGATCGGGCTCATTACTGATCGCGCTCACCAACCAGGACCGCCCGCTGTTCGCAGCAGCCGGACTGTTGTTCATGGTCGTCTCGGTCGGGTTGGGAGTTGTGCTCTTCGTCGGCACTCGATCAAGCGCTCGCCGCCGCCAGCGAGCCGGCCGGGAGCGCTACCTCGACTACCTCGAAGGGATGCGCCGGACCGCCCGAGAAGCTGCCGCGGTGCAGCGCATGCGAGCAGCGTGTCGGCATCCAACACCCGACGAGCTCCTGGACATCGCGCGGCTGCCCGCGCGACGGTGGGAACGCCGGCCGGGGGAGGCCGACTTCCTCGACGTACTGATCGGCGTCGGGATTAGGCCGCTGACGCGGGGGCTGAGCGTGCAGACCGACCGCGCCGATCCGATGGTCAGCTACGACCCGATCTGCCTCAACGCAGCCGAAAGCCTGGTCGACCGGTATGCACAACTCAGCGACCAACCGATCACAGTGCCGCTGACTGAGGTCGGCCATCTCAGTGTCGTAGGGGATCGCGGGCAAGCGCGCGCGGTTGCCCGCGCGATCATCGGCCAGCTGGTTGCACTGCACCCACCCGACGACCTCCGGATAGCGGTGGTGCGAGCCGCTCCTCTTACCGAGTTGTGGGAGTGGGCGAAGTGGTTGCCGCACAGCGCACATGGATCTGCCAGTGGCGGATCGACCGGCGAAAGCCACCTGGCGAACCAACTGCTGGTCACGACCTCGTTCGAGGAACTTCTGGCCAGGATCGGCGAGGATCTGGACGTGCGTCGAGCCGACGCCGAACGTCGCCGGGGCAGATCGCCCGGTCGTGGACTGCGGCGACTCGTGGTGATCGTGGATGGTGAATTCCAGAACGGTGCACCGATGCTGGACACCGGATCCAGTGATTCACCGACCGACCTCGGGATTCATGTGATCCACCTCGTCGCTCACCGGCGCGAAGAACCCGAACAGGTTGATGCCCGGTTGATCCTGCGACCCGATCCCGTGTCCGGGCAAGATCTCGGTGCTGTCCTCGAAGGACGGCACAGCGCCGCGGGCGCCGTTGTCCAAACCCTGGATGATGTCGATCACTCGCTGATCGCGGCGTTGTCCCGCTCGCTGTGCCCGCTGCGCCTGGCCGAGGACGACGTGTCCGATGTACTCACCTCGACTGTCGGACTCCGAGACATCCTCGGCGTGGCCGATGTTGCCGAGCTCGATCCAGAGCACAGCTGGCTTCCTGGGTCGGCTCGGGACTTTCTGCGCGTCCCCGTTGGAGTCGGCGCAACCGGGCAACCAGTGCATCTCGATCTCAAGGAGAGCGCTCGAGGTGGGATGGGGCCGCACGGGCTGGTCGTCGGAGCCACCGGATCGGGCAAGAGCGAGATGCTGCGAACGATGGTCACCTCGCTGGTGATCGGTCACCCCCCGGAAAGCCTCGCCCTGCTACTGGTCGACTTCAAGGGTGGAGCGACCTTCGCCGGCTTTGCCGGGCTCCCACACATGGCCGGAATGGTGACCAATCTCGCCGACGATCCAGGGCTGGTGCAGCGCTTTCGGGATGCGCTGTATGGCGAGCTGACCCGCCGGCAGCGCATGCTCGCTCAAGCCGGCAACCTCGCGAACATCCACGCCTACGCCGATCTTCGGGATCACAGTCCCGAGGCCGCTGCTCTCGAGCCGATGCCGCATCTGCTGGTCATCATCGACGAATTCACCGAACTGCTTGCTGCCCGGCCCGACTTCGCCGAGCTGTTCCTCGCCGTCGGCAGGATCGGACGCTCCATCGGCGTTCATCTCCTGCTCGCCACCCAACGCCTGGATGCCGGAAAGATCCGTGGATTGGAGTCACATCTGTCCTACCGGATCAGCCTGCGTACGTTCAGTGAGTCCGAAAGCCGTGAGGCATTGGGGGTTCCGGACGCCTATCACCTCCCGCCCGAGCCCGGCGCCGGCTACCTCAAGGTCGACACCACGGTCTTCGAGCGGTTCAAGGCCGCCTTGGTCTCCACGCCGTATCGGGGCCCCACCGCCCCTGTCGGCAGGCAGGAGCCGATCCTGCCGTTCTCCACGACGACCGACGTCGTGACTTCGCTTGCGACTGAGGCGCACCTGCAGGCATTCGCGGAAATCCAGGACGGGGCCGTTGCGCAGGCATCCAGAACGAGCACCGGCGCGCCGACCATCCTGGACGTGGCAGTCGAGCGGCTGAGCTGTGCCGGTGCACGGCGGGTGCGCCAGGTCTGGATCGCCCCATTGCCCGCGGTGCTGACGCTCGACTCGGTGCCGGGGGGTTCGGCCTCGGGGCAGGCAGGCCCCGGTCATGAGTGCGGCACGCCACAGGTGAGCGCCATCCTGGGCCTTCAGGACATTCCGGCGCAGCAGCAACAGGTGCCCATGGTGTGGGACTTCTCCGGGCCACAGGGCAATGTCCTGGTTCTCGGCGCCGCGCTGTCGGGCAAGAGCGTCCTCTTGCGCACGATGATCGCCTCCCTCGCGCTGCGTTATGCGCCAGGGGAGGTGGCCGTGTACTGCCTGGATTACGGCGGCGGCTCACTGGCTGCGCTCGAAGGGCTGCCGCACGTGGCGGGGGCCTGCACCCGGTCCGACCCGGATCGGGTACGCCGAACAGTCGCCGACGTGTTGGGCATGCTTGACACCAGGGAACAGCTGATGAGCACCTACGGCTGGGACGGTGCCGATGGTCTGCGCCGTGCCAGGCGGGCGGGAACGCTGCCTGCCGATGTCCTCGGAGACGTGTTCCTGGTGATCGATGGCTGGGCGGCACTACGCGAGGCAGAGGCCGACCTGGAGGACCAGGTAATGACCATCGCCAACCGCGGTCCCTCACTCGGCGTACACACGGTGTTGTCGGCCTCTGCCGGTTCGCAGGTACGGATGCGCCTGTCGGCGGCACTACCTGGGCGCATTGAGCTGCGGCTGACAGATGCCTTCGACTCGGCGATCGATCGGCGATTGGCCGAAGCCCTGCCGTCGGACCGCCCGGGCCGCGGACTGGTGCCTGGGGGCCATTTCGTCCAGATCGCACTGCCACGCATCGACGGCGTCGGGAACCCCGAGGATCTGCCGATCGGCGTCGACGACCTGCTGTGCGAGGTACGACGACGCTGGCCCCGAGGCGCGGTGAGCCCGGTACGGGTACTTCCGGCGATGCTCACGCTGTCCGACCTGATCGATGCTGACCGGCGGGTCGAGTCACCGGGTCGCCGAGGATCTGGTGTGTCGGTCGGCCTGTCCGAACGAGACCTCGCCCCGGTCACTATCGATCTGTTCGGCATGGATCCACATCTGCAGGTCTACGGCGAATCCCAATCGGGAAAATCAGCTTTCCTGCGAACCCTGCTCAGCCGATTGGTCTCCTCCCGCAGCCCGGCAGAACTGGGCATCGTCCTGATCGACTACCGCCGAGCCCATCTGGACCTGGTGGCCCCTGAACACCTACTTGCCTACTGCACCGGTGCCGCTGGGACACGACAGGCCATCGCTGACATCTGCCAGGGGTTGGCCCAGCGCTTGCCCGGACCCGAGGTGACAACTGAGCAGCTGCGTGCCCGTACCTGGTGGAGCGGGCGAGAAATCGTGATCGTCGCCGACGACTACGACCTGGTCTCCGGCGGAGCCGGGAACCCGATGGCTGCGCTCACCGAGTACCTGCCGCAGGGCCGCGACGTGGGTCTGCACGTTGTGACTGCCCGCCGTACGGGCGGGGCCTCTCGGGCAATGTTCGAGTCGGTTACCCAGGTGCTCAGCGACATGGCCGGACCCGGCCTGCTGTTCTCGGGCGACCGGACCGAAGGCCGACTGATCGCAGGCGTTGCCTCACTCCGTCTCCCACCTGGCCGGGCTTTGCTCGCCCGTCGGGGGATGCCGGCAGAACAGGTTCAGATCGCCTGGAGCGAGCCGGCCTGAGTCAGCGGGTACTCATGACGTCGGCGCCGAGCACGAGGACCGACTTCAGGCTGGGGCCCCCGAGCAGGCTCAGCTCGATCGCTTGGCCGCGACCCAGCTCCGGGTCGTGGGCCAACACGTGAATCGGAATCCCATCGGGCAGTTGCCACTCGGTGGAGGCGCCATCGGCGCCTGCTGCGCCGCGCCCTCGAACTGCCACCAGGATCAGACGGGTTGGCGATCCGGAAGGCAGGCACGCCCGCGACCTGCCCACGACCCCACGCATTGCCGAGATCGCGTCGGGAGAAGTCCCGCTGGTCAGGAGCACCGTGTCGAAGAGCTCGACCACGGTCGCGAGATCACCTATCCGACTGGCCACACCTGCATCGACCACCACGTTGGCATGTCCGGACGCGGCCACGTCGAGCAGATCCGGCAAGCCAGGCTCGGGCGTTGCACCGCCTGGAGGAGGTGCAGAAAGGACTCGAAGGCCATTGCGAGTCAGGGGAGTTGGCGGGATCTGACCGTGGTGGCGCAGACTGGCCAGGACCTCTGTGACGCTCGGTGCGTGCGGGATGGCCAACCGGGCGGCGACGTCATTGGCGTCACTGTGCATCGTGAAGACCATCGTCTTGTCCTCCCGCGAGGCGGCGAGGACACCTGCCAGCAGGACGGCCGTCGTCGTGGTGCCGACACCGCCGCCACAGCCGATCACTGCGATACGCCGCGGCCGCACCTGGCGCGAGCGCAGGGCGATGGCCGCGGTCTGCTCCTCATGGGCCACGGCCGCGGCACTGTAGGTAGTCAGGCCCTGTCGGATCGAACTGAGCAGGCGACGCCAGTCCTGGGCAGAATCAACGATTCCCTGACGCACTGTCAGCTCACCATCTCGCGTACCCAGTCCAGCAGACCGAGGTTTCCGGCCATCAGTGGCACCAAGGTCGCCACCATCAGCGATTCGATGATGTCGAGCAGCCGTCGGCTGCGGGCACCACTTACGGCGTTCAGCGAGGACAAACCACCGCGTACGAGCACTGCTGCCGATCCCAATACCAGGACCAGGGCGGCGATCGTGCTCGCCCGTGGCGCTCCGTCAGCCAGGTCCGAGATGAGCTGCACGAGCAGGGCGGCGGTCCCGGCGAGTACCAGAGTCTGCACATGCAGGAACTGGGTGAACGCGCGAGCCCGCAGCAGGAGACAACAGGTCAGAACTGCGGCCTGGGCAACCTGCATGGAGGAGCCCGCGAGCTCGAGCCGGACTGCCCCGGCGGCGGTCAACGCCGCAGTGGCCAGCAGGGCGCCGGTGAGCAGCGACCGGGACCGCGCGAAGGTCGCGGCGACGGTACTGAGGTCCACACCCCCGTGCGTCCGTACGAGGTAGTCGAGACCGGCCAGGCCGCCCGCCGCAAGCGACGCGCGGGGGAGGACACCCAGGCTGAGGACGCCCACGACAGTTCCGGCGGCGATGGCATCGTCGAGTGCACGCCCGGTGAGATCTATGGCCGCCCAACCCGCTGCGGCGGTGCACGCGACGGCCGCCGCGGAGGCCCAGGCGACCAGCGCAGGCACGGCCCAGGACACGAGCGCGACGCAGCAGAGAATGGCGCCGCACGTCAGGGCCGCGCGTACTGCCGGACTGGGCGTGTCGGGGAGAAGACTGGCCGGGCCCGTCAGGATCAGGATCAAAGCACCTGTCCAGGCCAGTCCGACAGTCAACAGGGCGTGCGCGGCCACCATCCATTCGCGTCGGGCGACGAGCACGCAACCCCACAGCAATCCGCTGGCCATAGCAGCGGCGATGGGCACCCCACTTCCCGACCACTCTGCCCACAGCGCCGGGGTTGTCAATCCGATCGCGGCAAGGGCAGCCAGGGTCAGCACGGCCATCGTGCTGGTGTCCTTGCGGCGCCAGACTCCGAGCGTCTGGTCGACCGCGTCCTCGGTGACGTCACGCACGTCCTCGACGGTTCGCCGTGCCGCAGCATCCGTCCGGGGGCAGAGCTCCAAGACAGACCCGTCCAGCACGCGAGCTGACTCCAGGCTGCTCGCCCACGCCAGGGCGGTGCCGCCCACTGGCCGAAGCGTCCAGGCCAAGCCCCCGGTGCGGTCGTGGTGATCGGTACAGAGGTCCAGCAGCTGCGTCATCAGGTCACCTACCGGCATTGAGTCCGGAAGCGACAGATCAACTCGCCGATCCGGGCTGACGACAGTCACGCGGCTGTGTCCGTTGGCCATCGGCCTCCATTCCTCTGAGCGGATCTGAGAAGCCGGGCGCGAGCCCGGAGGTTCCCTGGTTGGCGTAAGAGAACCGGGGCAAGGCTCAGGCTAGGTACTTCGGGGCGTGGCTCGCTGGCGTTGTCCACCGGTGAACCGCTCCTCGCTAACCTCGGACCGATGAAGTTCGAGACCGCCGCCATCCACGCGGGGCAGGAACCCGATCCGATCACCGGATCGGTCGTCGTCCCCATCCACCAGACCTCGACCTATGCCCAGGATGGTGTCGGTGGTCTGCGATCCGGGTATGAATACAGCCGCACCGGCAATCCGACCCGGACGGCGCTGGAGACCTGCCTCGCGGCCTTGGACGGCGGTGCCCGGGCTTTGGCCTTCGCCTCCGGAATGGCAGCAGAGGACACCCTGATCCGCACCATGTGCCGACCGGGCGACCACGTGATCATCCCCGCCGATGCCTACGGTGGCACCTACCGGCTGTTCAGCGCTGTCCTGTCCCAGTGGGGCATTGCGCACACTGCCGTCGACCTCGGCGACCTGACCGCGGTTCATGCCGCGGTGACGCCGAATACCAGGTTGATCTGGTGCGAGACGCCCACGAATCCGATGCTGTCCCTCGCTGACGTCACCGCCCTGGCAGAGATCGCGCGCGCCGGTCAAGCCCGGCTGGTCGTGGACAACACCTTTGCCTCGCCATTCCTGCAACGCCCGCTGGCGCTGGGGGCCGACGTCGCCGTCTACTCCACGACGAAATATCTCGGCGGGCACTCCGACGTCGTGGGCGGTGCAGTGGTCGTAGCCGATCCCGGGCTGGGGGAGGAGCTTGCCTATGCCCAGAACGCCGTCGGGGCGGTGCCCGGCGCGTTCGACTCCTGGCTCGTGCTGCGGGGGATCAAGACCCTTGGTATCCGAATGGAACGGCACTGTGCCAACGCCGGCAAGGTCGCCGAATGGCTGTCCACGCACCCAGCCGTGGAGACCGTGCTCTACCCCGGGCTTGCCCATCACCCCGGTCATGACATCGCAGGTCGCCAGATGGATGGCTACGGCGGAATGGTGTCCTTCCTGGTCAGGGCTGGGGAGGCTGCCGCGCTCGACATCTGTTCGCGGACACGGGTGTTCATTCTCGCTGAATCACTGGGTGGGGTGGAATCCCTGATCGAACACCCGGGCCGGATGACCCACGCGTCAACGGCGAACTCCCCGCTGCAGGTACCGGCTGCGCTGGTCCGGCTCAGCGTCGGCATTGAAGATGTCGATGACCTCATCGCAGATCTCGATCAGGCCATGGTGGCCTCGTAGTTTGACCGCGTAGCGGTTCAGGCCTGGCGGTCAGGAGCGGGTGGAGGCGCTGGGATCTCGATCCGCTCGACATCAAGGCAGCCTTCGATCTGGTTGTCCTCGGGATCGGAATACTCCGTCTGCCCGCTGGCCCCGATCTCCGTTGCCCGCCCAACGGTGGTTTTGACCGCAGCGGTCTTGGTGACCACGGTTGCCTCGTCCTGAGCGGGCCAGGTGGTTGGCGTCGCGGTGAACCACCCTGCGGAGTCCAGACATCCGTCGTCTGTGGCCACGACGTGATCGCCAACGACAAAGCACGCAGCAGCCAGTGACGCACCGGTGATCACGGCGGCCGGCCAGGCCCGCCAGCTCACCGCACACCCCCGCCAGGGCAGAGGGCAGGCAACCCCTGGCCGCGGCTCATTTCCGCACCATCTCGGGGCGCAGCACCATGCCGACGTGCGCTTCGGGCGCGCCTGGCACAGCGAAGGTCCCGCTGACCGGACGGAAGCCCAGCCGGATGTAGAACTGCTCGGCACCCATTCGGGCATTGCACCAGATCAGGTCCCCGCCCTGGGCAAGCACATGGCCGACGGCGCCCTCGACCAGCAACCGGCCGATCCCACTCCCGCGTACTGAGGGGTCTGTGGCCATCGCGCGCAATTGCCAGGGTGACTGAGCGGGGACCTCGAGCGCGTCTGGCCAGGGACAGTTCACCGGCTCCAGCCGTAGGCAGCCCAGCACCTGTTGGGAGTCATCTGGGGAGCGCACGGCGAGATAGGCAGTCTGCGGGTTCTGGTCTCCGGACAGGGCCATCTGCTCGATCGAGAGATGGGGACGCAGGACGGTCCGACGCAATGCCGCCGTCTCCTCCGCAGTGGCCCTGGTCACCGCGTAGCCGGTGCCGCCGCCGATACCGGCGATCGGACCCGTCGCGTGGATGTCAGCACTCATGCCGACCGTGCGGACGGCCGCGCCCGTCGACCACGGCGCGAGTCCAGGTAGTCGGCGACCACGTATTCACCGAGGTGATCGGGGTCGGGCTGGAAGAGTCGTCCACCAGCTTGCCGGACCATGGAATCGACGAAGTCGATGAGGTTCGGGTCGGGGTCCAGAGCGAAGACATTGATCTGAGCTCCGAGCCGGGTGCAGCGGGTAACCTCGGTCATGGTCAGCGCGACGGTTTCTCGCAGCGGCGGCCAGGAGAACGTCGCCCGGCCATCCTCGGTGAGATGTGCCGTCGGCTCGCCATCGGTCACGATCATGATGATCGGCTCGCTGTCGCGGTGCCTGGCCAGGAATCGCCGGGCCAACATCAGACCGTGCTGCAGGTTGGTTCCTTGCAGAGTGTCCACGTCGAGGTCAGCGAGGTCAGCGAGGAGATCTCGCGGGCCCGGCTGGCGAAACCGATGATCTGGATCGCATCCTGGGGGAACTTCGTGCTCACCAGGGTGTGCAGCGCCAGCGCAGTGGACTTTGCTTCCGGCCAGGTCCCGCGCAGCGCCATGGAGTAGGAGAGGTCGACCAGCAGCGCGACCGCGGCACTGCCTCGGCGCTCGGTCTCCACCACTGCCACATCGTCCACTGCGATCGGCACGCTCATCCGACGTGTGCCGGCAACGTCTGGTTCCAGCTCTGCCATGTCGACGGACAGGTCGGGTCGCGCTCCGGCCGTACGCAGGACTGCCCGTCGTACGGTCTCCACGACGTCGATGGGCTGCTCGTCGCCGAATGCCCACGGACGCGAGGACCCGGTGAGCTCACCAGAGGGACCCGTGGCGCTGACGTCGTGCTGGCCGCGCCGGCCCTCGGAGAGCCGGCCGAAGACCCGTCGCAGGGCTGTGGCACCCATCCGGCGAACCGCTTTCGGAGACAGCGTCAGCTTGCCGGCGCGGCGATTGAGCCAGCCTTGGTCCTCGAGTTCTGACTCCAGCTCCCGCAGCGCTTCGAGGTCGTCGACCGCATTGCGGCCCAAGGCATTCTCCAGTGCTTGCGCGTCGATGTCGCTCAGGTCAGCGCCTGGATAGTCCTGGGACAGGGCGCGGGACAGCGCCTCGAGGTCGGCCAGGTCCCGTACCGCGGCGGTGGCATCACCAAGACCCAGGGGCTCCGCCCCGTCTGGCACTGAGCCCCGGTCCCAGCCCAGATCGGGTCGGGCTCGCCGCAGCTCGTCGGCCAGGGCGCCGATCTGGTCGCCGACACCCAGTTGCTCCCAGGTGTCTGCGATGAGGTTCGAGAGTTCGATGCGCTGATCCCGGCTCATCCCCGCCAGCATCCGCTGCTGCGCGGCTGCCTGGCGGGCCAGGCCATCGATCAGCTCCTGGGTGTTGCGCGGATTGTCCGGGAAGGCATCTCCGTGCCGCTCCATGAAGTGCTCGAACGCCTCGGTGGTGTCCGCACCGCGGTTGTGCGCCTGGATCAGGTCGGTGAGCTCGGAAATCATCGTGCGCAGGCGCTGGGAGTCGATCCCGCCCTGTCCGTCCTTGCCGCCGCCGTCGCCGCCGGTCAGGGCGTCGCGCATCTGCCGGAAGGAGCTGTCGAGCACCTCTCGGCGCAGCAGGTCGTGGATCTCCTGGTACTTCTGGCGTGCAGTCGCGTTGGACCAGTCGTAGTCGGTCAGTGCGCGCACCGCACCCGCGGTGTCTTCGGGCAGTGAAGCCAGCTCCGATTCCGCCAGCCTTGCTCCGGGACGAGGGTCGAACTCGAGGGTCTGCTGCTCGGCATGCAGCGCCTCATCGAGCAATCGCTGCACATCCCGCAGCGTGCCGTCCATCGCCCCGCGAGTCCGGGCGCCGCGTAGCCGCTCGCGGATCATGTCCCGCAACGCATCCAGGCCGCGTCGCCCAGCCGCACCGGCTCGCATCAGCCGACGCAGGGCATCGCGTGCGCTCTCCCCGGCCAGCACCGAATCGCCTAGCGCATCAACCGCTGTGGCGACGTCGTACGGCTCTGCGAGCGGGTCCGGGCCGCCCTGCCAGGCGCCGTACCGATACCGCCTTCTCATCGAGGACTACCCGCCGTAGAGCGTGCGGGGGCCGTCGACGTCCTTGCCCAGCCTGCGGGTGAGATAGAGGCCTTCGAGAGCGAACTCGACAGCCGCGGCGGCCTGGTCGGGCAGGTCCTCGCTCTCGGTCACCCCGAGCGCGGCGAGCAGTTCGGCCAGGCCCGGTACGGCGCCGAACTGGGCCAACAACGCGGCTCCGGCGACCAGCTCCCCGGAGTCAACCGTCTGGCCCTCGGCGAAGTGGTCCTGCAGGCCGGACAGGTCCACTCCGGCCAGGCGGTTCCGGAACGTCTCCGCCGTGGCCCGCCGGAGCAGGTGGGCCAGGATCTCCAGCTCCCGCTCGCCCTCGTCCTCGCCGCTGGCATCGGCGAACTCGACCTTGCCGCGGGCCGCTGGCAACGCGCTGGGCAGGTCGCAGACCCGCGCGACAGCCCGGTCCTCGCCGGTCAGGGCAGCGCGGCGTACGGCGGATGCGGCCATCGTCTCCACGGCGGCGATCGCGAACCTGGCGCTCACACCGGAGCGCCGGTCGACGTGCTGGCTCTCGCGGACCAGGCGGGCGTAACGGGCGACGATTTCGACGATGTGGTCAGGGATCAGCGGGCGAGGCAGGGCCAGATCGTCGGCCCAGGCCAGCGTCGCCTCCTGTCCGACCAGCGCGATCTCATCGCTGAGTTCGAGCGGGTAGTGGGTGCGTACCTCGCTGCCGAAGCGGTCCTTGAGTGGGGTGATGATCCGGCCGCGGTTGGTGTAGTCCTCGGGATTGGCACTGGCGACCAGGAGTAGGTCGAGGGGCAGTCGCAGGCGATATCCGCGCACCTGGATGTCGCGCTCCTCCAAGACGTTCAGCAGGGCCACCTGGATCCGCTCAGCGAGGTCGGGCAGTTCGTTGATCGAGAAGATGCCCCGGTTGGTGCGTGGGATGAGCCCGAAGTGGATGGTCTCCGGGTCGCCGAGCGTCCGGCCCTGCGCGACCTTGATCGGGTCGACGTCGCCGATCAAGTCTCCGACGCTGGTGTCCGGGGTGGCCAGTTTCTCGCCGTACCGGCTGTCCCGGTGCAGCCAGGTGACCGGGGCGTCGTCACCGAGTTCGGCGATCCGGCGGAGCCCCCACGTCGAGATCGGCGCCAGTGGGTGCTCGTTGAGCTCGCTGCCGGCCAGCACCGGGGTCCACTCATCCAGCAGGCCGACCAGCGTCCGGATCAGCCGGGTCTTGCCCTGGCCGCGCTCGCCGAGCAGTACGAAGTCATGACCGGCAAGCAAGGCTCGCTCGACCTCGGGGATCACCGTGTCGTCAAAGCCCACGATGCCGGGCAGCGAGGGCAGCCCAGCCGCGATCCGGCGCAGCAGGTTGGCGCGAATCTCTTCTTTGACACCGAGGGCGCGGGCGCCGGCGATGCGCACGGCGCCGACCGTGGTGTCAGGAGGTGCTTCAGTCATCGCGCTCGAAGGTACGCCGCCAATTCTGGATGGAGCCGGCTGTTGACGGGCTACCGGCCGGACGGCTATGTTCCTCGGCAGCACTCTGCGTCGCAGAGTTCACTTGTTTACAGAGAAGTCCAAATAGGAGAGAACGTGATGACCGAACACTCCGTGGCGGCTCCAAGTCTTATCCGAGAGTCCGCCGGATACGGCCTACGGGTCTTGGCAGCCGCGCTCGACGCTCTGCTGATAGTGCTGGGGCTCTATCTCATTTCCCTGTGCTGGTCGGTGCTCACCCAACCGATGGAGCCCGGGTACCCGACGTCGATTGTTGCCCTGATGTGGGCCTTTGGGCTGCTGTACATCATCGGCACCGGTGTGCTGGGCAGGACCGTTGGCATGATGGCTACCGGACTCCGCATCACCGGCGCCGACGGCGCGCCTACCCCTCGGCTACGCCTGATGGGCAGAGCTGCCCTTCTGTCCGGCGTCGTGGCGACCATCGTCGCGCTGGGAGCATGGGGATGGGAGCCATTGCTGCTCATCGCGTACTCCCTCTGGATGCTCGTCGATTCCAAACACCAGTTGCCCCACGACCGGCTGTTCGGCACTGTCGTCGCGCGGCGCGCAGTTCCGACGGCGACCCCGGAAACCCTCGACAAGGTCCGCTCCCAGTACGGGGACCTTCCGACTCCAGTGGCCAAAATGCTGCTCGGGGATCTCGACCATCTGCGGCGCCAGACTCGCGGAGCTTTGCACCTGGCCTCGGTGCCGATGCTCATCCTCGGCCTCATCGCTCTGGGGGGTGCAGCGGCCGGGTTAGAGCGGTTGGGCTTGGCAAATTATCTGTACTGGATTCTGGCTGGTCCCGTCGGCTTGGCGGGTACTGCGTGGTGGTTCACTCGGCAACGGCGCCGTGACGGTGCAGTCGGCAGTCTGCGCATCATCTGGCTGATCACGATCCTGGCCTCGTGCATCGGCGGCGTGCTGGTGCCGTTCTCATTGGGTGGGCCCATCGCGGGCTTCGGGTTTCTTGCCGTCGCCATAACCATTGGCAGCGCAGCCCTGGGCGTCGCCGCTGGCATATTCACCTTGGTCGCGAGCCTGGAACTCCCCTTCTTCGCCATCTCCAACCGGTTCCCGACCTCGCTGGGTGAAGTCATCGACTACAACGGCACCACGGTCATACTCGCCGGCTTGGGACTGCTGCTCATTGGAGCCGCCGGTGTCACCTTCCGGCATGAGCGGATCAGTGCCTGACGTGCGGCGGTTCGAGACGGCCGGCTATCTCCCCCGTACGACAGCCGCTCTGCTGGACGGACTGGTCCTGTACGCGATCTTCGTTGCCATCGAACGGATGTGGATCTCCTCACTCACTGACTCGGAGTTGCTGCTGGACAAGCCGCCACTTCCTACCTCCATCACCATCCTGGTGGCGGCCTGTGTTGCGTTCTACATCGTCGGCACGGGCCTGCTGGGCCGCACGCTCGGAATGTCGGCCGTCGAGCTACGCATCACGCGAGCCGACGACACCGCAGCCACCTGGTCGCGCCTGCTCCTCCGAGCCGTCGTGCTCGTGGCCGTAGTGGCAGTCCTCTGGTGGATCGAGCCGTTTCTCCTGCTGGCCTACCCGCTTTGGATTTTGTTCAACGGCAAACAGCAAATGCTCCATGACCAGGTGTCCGACACCGTCGTGGTGCGGCGAGCAGCCCCGGTCGCCACGCCGCGGGCCGTCCTCAGCGCTCGCGCGCAACTTGGTGGACTCGCGCCCCCCACGGCAGGGGTTCTGCTGGACGACCTCGATCGACTCCGCCTGAATGCCCGGGCGAAGGTGCACACGGCGTCACTTCCGATCTTCGTACTCGGGCTGCTCGCGAGTTGCGGCATGGCGGCCAACTGGGTCTCAAACGTGTCTGCCCAGTACGCCAATCTCGGGTACTTCTACTGGGCGCTGGCTGGGCCGCTCGGGCTCACCGCGACCGCGTGGTGGTTTTATCGTCAGCAGCGCGTCCTGGGCGCAGGAACCAGGGTGGGCCCGTTGGTGCTCATCACGCTCCTGGTGGCCTGCGCTGCCCTGGTCACCGCCCCGTACTCCCTGGGTGGGCTCATCACCGGGGCGGGTTTTCTTGCTGTGGCGGTGGTCCAGCACAGCCGGTTGCTGGCCGCCGCGGCCGTCGCCTTCGGCTTGGTCACGGGTTTGGAGCCCGCCCGGGCTGCGCTGTCCGGCATGGTCGAGTACGGTCTGTCCGGCGCGTATTCGCGCTTCTACTTCGGTAGTTTCGAGACCGTATTCGACTTTCTCGCACCAGGAGTTCTGGGGCTGATTCTCATCGCGGCCGGCGCAGTCGCCTTCCGGCGGGAGCGGACCCGATGAGTCCCCTCCCACCAGACCAAGCGGTTCCGGCAGAGGCGCATCCGGCATCGGCACTCAACGACGTGGTCCACCATCGGGCCCGACTCGGCATCCTCACCGTGCTGGCCGAGGTCCGATTGGCCACTTTTCCCTATCTCAAGTCTCTGCTGGAACTCACCGATGGGAATCTCGGACGCCACCTCGAGGTGTTGGCCGACGAGGGTCTGGTCACGATTACCAAAGGCTATGAGAACAAGCGGCCGCGCACCTGGGCGAGTCTGACCGACGAGGGCTACGTCGCGTTGACCGCTGAGATGGCGGTACTGAAGGAACTGCTCTCCCAATTCGAGAACGGCGGCCCGCGAGCGCACTGAGCTCGCGGGCGGGCTGACAGGATGCCTAGTCGTGGGTGAGGAACTACAGCTGGTCGGTGTGCCGGAGATCCAGGACGCGCAGGCGGTCCTGCACGGGATCGTCCGCCGTACACCGATGGAGCCCTCCCGGGTCCTCAGCGACCGAGTCGGCGGCCCGGTGTTCTTGAAATGTGAGAACCGGCAACGGACCGGGTCGTTCAAGATCCGCGGCGCCTACCTGCGCATCTCCCGACTGACCGTGGAGCAACGCTCCCATGGAGTCGTAGCTGCCAGCGCCGGCAATCACGCGCAGGGCGTGGCGCTTGCCGCGAGTCTGCTCGGCTGCTCTGCGACGGTATTCATGCCGACCAGCGCCCCGCTGCCCAAGGTGGCGGCCACCCGTGCGTACGGCGCACAGATCCATCTCGTGGGTCACACGATCGTCGAGCCGCTGGAGGCGGCCAAGGCCTACGCCGCCGAGACGGGGGCGGTCTTCATCCACCCCTTCGACCATCCCGATCTGATCGCCGGGCAGGGGACGGTCGGCCTGGAGATCCTCGAGCAGTGCCCCGACGTCGCCACGGTCGTGGTGTGCACTGGCGGCGGAGGCCTGTTGTCCGGAATAGCGGCCGCCGTCAAGGGCATTCGACACGACGTGCGGGTAGTCGGCGCTCAGGCCGCCGGAGCAGCCAGCTTTCCGTCGTCACTGAGCAAAGGTTCGCCACAGGCGTTGGACATCATGGACACGATGGCCGACGGCATCGCCGTACCGGCCCCGAGCGAGCTCACGTTCGCGCACGTCCGCAGCCTCGTCGATGACATCGTGACGGTCTCGGAGGAGTCGCTGTCTCGCGCCCTGTTGCTCTGCCTGGAACGCGCCAAGTTCGTAGTCGAACCGGCCGGCGTTGCAGGCGTTGCAGCGGTCTTGGACAACCCCTCGGCGTTTCCGGCACCTGTCGTTGTCGTGCTCTCCGGTGGCAACGTCGACCCGGTCCTGCTGCTGCGCGTCATAGAACACGGCATGGTTGCGGCTGGACGCTACCTGTCGGTAAGGCTGCGCGCGCCGGACCAGCCGGGCTCGCTGGCCAAGGTCCTGTCAGTGGTGGCTGAGGTAGGGGCAAGCGTGCGTGAGGTCGAGCACTCCCGTACCGGCTCTCGACTCCATCTCGGCGAGGTGGAAGTGGTGTTGTCGCTGGAAACGCGCGGCGCTGAACATCGTGCAGATGTCGTGCAAGCGCTGCGCTCTGCGGGTTATCCCGTCGATGTCGAGTGAGCCCGTCACCGAGGGACTTATGCCAAGGGCGCAAGGGCACGTGGCAGTCGAAAGAGAAATAGGTCGTACCCGCTCTATAGCCTTCCGGTCGTGACTGCAGCCATTGAGGTCGAAGGCCTCGTCAAGCGATACAAAGAAACGACCGCGCTCGCCGGAATCGACTTCAGCGTCGCCGAGGGCACGGTCCTGGGACTGTTAGGACCCAACGGGGCGGGCAAGACGACTGCCGTCCGGGTCCTCAGCACCCTGATCAAGGCCGATGAGGGCCGCGCCAGCGTGTTCGGCCTGGACGTGGTCGCGGATGCTGACGCCGTAAGGTCCACGATCGGATTGACCGGGCAGTAAGCGGCGGTGGACGAGTACCTGACCGGCTTCGAGAACCTCGAAATGGTCGGGCGGCTCTATCAGTTGGGCAAGGCGGAATCGCGGAAGCGGGCGTCGGCTCTGCTGGAGCGCTTCGACCTCGCGCACGCCGGCAACCGGATGGCGAAGACCTACTCCGGAGGTATGCGCCGCCGGCTGGATGTTGCGGCCTCATTGATCGCCCAGCCCCGAGTGCTCTTCCTGGACGAGCCCACAACCGGACTCGACCCGCGCAGCCGTCTGGGGATGTGGGAATTCATCGAGGAGCTCGTGGGGGAAGGCACCACCATCCTGCTGACGACCCAGTATCTGGACGAGGCCGACCGCCTCGCCGACCGCATCGTGGTCATTGATGAGGGCAAGGTGATCGCCCGCGGCACGGCTGACGAGCTCAAGGCTCAGGTGGGCGGTGAGCGGCTCGAGTTCACGGTGAGCCACGCTGCGGAGCTGCCTGAACTGCGCGATCGCCTGGCCTCACTGGCCGTAGAAGACCCCGTCATCAACGAGCAGACCCGCAGCCTGACCGTTCCTGTTTCCGGCGGGGCTGACGTCCTGCGAGAGGCACTCAAACGGCTCGAAGGAAGTGGTGTCACGATCGTGGACGTCGGGCTGCGCCGGCCGGATCTGGACGACGTATTCATGACGTTGACCGGCCATGCCGCAGAGAAGGCCACAGATGTGGCCGAGGACAACGACGAGGCCGGCGAGACCGGTCGCGGACCCAAGGCCACCGCCACGTCGAAGTCGACGACGAAGGAGACTGTCCGATGAGCCCGCTGACCCGGGTGGTGGGTGACAGCCTGGTCATCACCAAGCGCAATCTGATCAAGGTCAAGCGGGTGCCAGACCTGATCGTGTTCGCCACCCTGTCGCCGATCATGTTCGTGCTGCTGTTTGTCTATGTGTTCGGCAGCCAGATCCAGATCGAAGGCATCGGGTACGCCGAATTCATGGTGCCGGGCATCTTCGTCCAGACCGTGATCTTCGGCAGCACGATCACCGGGGCGAGCCTGGCCGATGACTTGCAAAAGGGCCTGATCGAGCGATTTCGATCCCTTCCGATGGCCCGCTCAGCGGTCGTGATCGGCAGGACGGTCGCCGATCAGGGGCTCAATGTCATCACCATCATCGTGATGTCACTGACCGGACTGCTGGTCGGCTGGCGGGTCCGGTCGTCGGTCTTGGATGCGTTGGCCGGATTTGCGTTGTTGCTGTTGTTCGGCTTCGCCATCTCTTGGATGTTCGCACTCGTGGGCTTACTCGTCCGGACTCCCGAGGTGGTCAACAACGCCGGGTTCATTGTCATTTTTCCGCTCACGTTCATCGCCAACACGTTCGTGCCCATCGACAAGTTCCCCACTGTCCTGCGGGTGTTCGCCGAGTGGAACCCGGTCTCCTCGGTGGCGCAGGCGTCTCGGGAATTGTTCGGCAACACCAGCCCCGCGTTGCCTCCGCCGGACGTGTGGTCCCTGCAGCATCCCGTCCTGTACACGTTGATCTGGGTCGGGATCATTCTGGCGGTCTTCGTCCCGCTCTCGATCCGGCAGTACGTGAAGGCGGCCGGGCGGTGAGACTGCCCGTCAGATCACCGGGGCGCTAGGAAGCTAGAGCCAGGGGAGTTCGAGCAACAGGTCGAGGTCATCCGGGGACTGTCCTTCCCGGACGACTCGGTTGGGCTGGCGCTGACCACAGGTCGTGCAGCGGTGCACGATCTGCCAGCCTTTGCCGCCTTTGTCGACCAAGCCAGACGGCTCCATCAGGCCCGCGCAGTCCGAGGCGCGGTCCCCGGGATGGACATCGACATGCTTGGACCACAGGCAGCGCGGGCAGTGGTTGCGGTAGTGCCCGTCGGTGCTGGACACGACATCTGCCCCGCAGCGGCCACAGCGGAATGCCGTGTTCTCCTCGGCCCGACTCATGCCCGCCGCGCTCCTGTCTTCGAGATGTCCTTGCTCTGCAGATGGCACGCCGGCGCGTCCTTCGGCAAACCTGCGACATCAGGTGACGGCTGGGCCCGCGTCCTCATGATGTCGCAGCTGTGCAGGTGGCACGCCCGGGGTGTTGTCTGCATATCTGCGACATCTTCGGTTCATCGGTCAGGATGGCGCTATGACGGCCATCGACCAGCTGGATGCGCAGCTCATCGTGCTGCTCACCGAGGAACCACGAATCGGCGTCCTCGAGGCATCCCGACGCCTGCGTGTGGCCCGGGGGACCGTGCAGGCGAGGCTGGACCGACTGCAACAGGCAGGGGTGATTCTCGGGTTCGGCCCGGAAGTGAACCCTGCGGCGCTGGGTTTCACGGTGATGGCCTTCGCCACCGTCCAGATCCGCCAAGGGCGTGGTCTGATCGTGGCCGAGCACCTCGCCGGAATCGACGAGGTCCTCGAGGTGCACACCATCACCGGGGACGCGGACATGCTGGCCAGGATCGTCGCTCGGTCACACGATGACCTGCAACAGGTCATCGACCGGCTGGTTGCACACCCGGACATCGTGCGTACCTCGACCAACATCGCACTGACTGCGCCGGTCCGCTATCGAACCGAGGGGCTGGTACGACGCGCCAGTCAGCATGCGGATGCCAAGCTGCACCCATGACCGCGGATGTGCCTGGCGAATGGGGTGGCCACCCGTTGCTGGATACGGTCTCCAGCCTCTGGCCCACCGCGCGGGTGTCCATCGCCCCGGGGCGGAGAAAGGCTGGTCGCAAGGAGTTGATCTACGTCCCCAATGCCGATGATCCGCGATTGCTGGTGCCGGCCGGTCACCGCCGTGCTTCCTCAGCCGCCCTACTGCGTTTCAACCACTACCTACCGGTCGCGGACCGGATCCGGCGGGTCGTTGCCGCCGGCGGCATGCGCGTCGGCGCCGAACGGTTGCTGGCTCATCGCATTGCAGTCGTTGAGCGTGCGACGGCGCCCGACTCGATCGAGACGTTCCTGTCAGGTGTCCTTGGGCGCGACGTCGTGGTCAGCCTCGGCATCGGGCTGACTCGGGCAACGCAGAAGCCGGTGCTGCAGGCATTTGACCCGTCAGGTGAGTCGCTGGCGTTCGTAAAGATCGGTGACACCCAGAACACCCGCAGCCTGGTTCGCAGTGAAGCCGAGGCCCTACGCCTGATCGGTGAGCGCCACTGGACGGCTCTGTCAGTTCCGACCCTTATCCACGCGGGCACCTGGCACTCCTTCGATGTGCTCATCATGTCCACGCTCGACGTGCCCGCAAAGCCAGCGCTTCGACGACCGGTCTCCATCCCCCCGGCCAGGGCAATGCGAGAACTAGCCCGTGCGTTTCCCGAAGGCAGCCAGCTCGTGATCGACAGCGGCCTGGTGCAGGAGCTACGCGCCAGCGGCGCGGACGTGGCAGACACAACGGCGGGCGAGGCCTACGCGCATGCGCTCGACCGGATCGAGGCCCGACATCGACATACCGTTCTGGACTTCGCCGCCTGGCACGGCGACTGGTCCCCATGGAACATGGCTTGGAAGCGAGGCCGGGTCCAGCTCTGGGACTGGGAACGTTTTCGGACCGGCGTACCCGTGGGGATGGACCGACTGCACTACGTTCTCAGCGCGCAAACCAGGATCGAGGGGTTCACGCCGCCGACCATCCTGCGCGCACTGAGCCTGCCGGCGGCCCGTGCCTATGCGCGCCCGAGCCAGCAGGACGCCCTCGTGCAGCTCTACCTTGCCGTCATCGTGCACCGCTACCTGATCGGTTCCCAGCACGAGCGTGCGGGCACAGTGCGAGACCGCGCAGCTGCAGCGCTGCAGGCACTGCAGTCGTTGGGCCAAACTTCCTAGATCCGGAACGTCTCGAGCGCGACGATCTCGACCTCGACCTTGTTTCCATTCGGTGCCGGGTAGGTGACGCTCTGGCCGACCTTCTTCCCCACGATGGCGATTCCCAGCGCTGACTCTGGCGAATACACAGTCAGGTCCGTGGTGCCACTGATCTCGCGGGAACCGAGCAGGAACTTCTCCGTGTCGTCGTCACCGACGAAGCGCACGGTCACGACAGTTCCGAGCGCGGCAGCCTCAGCGTGATCCGGCGGGTCGCCGACCTCGGCACCGCGGAGGATGTCGCTGAGTTGGCGAATGCGTGCCTCGGCCTTGCCCTGCTCCTCCTTGGCTGCGTGGTATCCGCCGTTCTCCTTGAGGTCGCCCTCTTCTCGGCGTGCGTTGATCTCTGCGCTCATCGCGGGGCGGCCGGCGATGAGCCGGTCGAGTTCGCCACGCAGCCGGTCGTAGGCCTCCTGGGTCAACCAGGTGGTGGGTTCAGACGTGGGCTCGACGGTGGCGCTGGACACGGTGGGACTCCTCAACTGCGTGGACTCAGGTATGGGCCGCGCGAATGGCTCCGAGTGCTGCTCCGAAGCGGTGTTGCCGCGATCGGCGGTCCGGACTAATGGCCGACGCTACCGCGTTAAGGCCCGGGCTGCCGCATCGCCGGATTGCGGCATTGGTCATGATAGGCAGGTGACCACGCAGGGCACGACGCTCCGGCTGATGGCCGTACACGCTCATCCCGATGACGAATCGAGTAAGGGAGCGGCGACAATGGCCCGCTACGTCCGGGAGGGCGTGGAGGTGCTCGTCGTGACATGCACCGGTGGCGAGCGTGGGTCGGTCCTCAATCCAGCCATGAATCGCCCTGATGTCCTGGCCGACATCGCCAACATCCGGATGGCCGAGATGGACCGTGCCCGGGAGATCCTCGGGGTATCGCAGGCGTGGCTGGGCTTCGTCGATTCCGGACTCCCCGAGGGTGATCCACTTCCCGATCTGCCCGATGGTTGCTTCGCGCTGGTTCCGACAGAGCAGGCCGCTGCACCACTGGTAGCCCTGATCAGATCCTTTCGCCCGCACGTGATCACGACATACGACGAGCGCGGCGGATACCCGCATCCCGATCACATCAAGACCCATGACGTCTCCATGGTGGCCTTCGACGCCGCCGGTGATCCCGAGCGTTACCCCGGTACGGGCGACCCCTGGCAGCCCAGCAAGCTGTATTTCCACATGACCTTCACCCGGGCTCGCCTCACGGCCATCCACGAGGCCATGCTGGCAAGGGGTGCGGAGTCGCCGTACGCGGAGTGGCTCGAAGGCTGGGACGAGGCCGAGGACAACTCCATGCGGGTCACCACCCGCGTTCCCTGTTCTGAGTGGTTCGAGACCCGGGATCAGGCCCTGATCGCGCATGCCACGCAGGTTGATCCGCTTGGCCGCTGGTTTTCGATCCCGCTGGATCTGCAGCGCGAGATCTGGCCGACCGAGGACTACGAACTCGTGCGCAGCCTGGTCGACAGTCCACTGCCCGAAGATGATCTGTTCGCCGGCCTCCGTGAGACGGTGTCGGCGTGAGCGGCGCACTGCTCATGCCCGTCGTCCTGGCGGGTGAGGAGGACGTCGGCAAGGCCGGCCCGGTGGGATTGTTCATCATCCTGAGCCTGCTCATCGCGGTGTTCCTGCTCGGCCGCTCGATGCGGACCCATCTTCGGCGGGTGCCTCAGGAGTTTTCCGACATCAAGCCAAAGCCGGCGGGTCAGCCCCGGAGCACTGGCACAGATGGTGCGGGTCTCGAGGGCGGGATCGAGGGCGAGATCCTGGACCCACCCGACAGACGACGCCGTCCTGGATCGGGTAGGCCGAACGAACCCGGCAGTTCTCCTCCCGACTCGGCCTGACCGCAGGCGCTCGTCGCCTACCCTGCACCTGACAAGGCAGGAGCCCACTATCGACGCAGCCGCGAGAGCAGCCCGGCGGGACAACTCCCTCCTGGCGTTGCTGCGCATACCGGTCTTTCGCCGGGTCTGGGCTGCTATCGCGCTGTCCAGCCTCGGGGACTGGCTCGGCCTGCTGGCCACGACGGCGATGGCCCAGCAGCTCACGGCCGGCGAGTCGATTGCCGTCCAGGGAACCGCGATCTCCGGAGTCATCCTGACCCGGCTCTTGCCCGACCTGCTCCTCGGCGCCTTCGCCGGGGCCCTGGCCGATCGTTTGGATCGACGCAAGACGGTGATCGTCGGGGAGACCCTGGCTGCGCTGCTGTATCTGTCCATCGCGGTCGGTTACGACCTGCTGTGGCTCTATCTCGCACAGTTCCTGATCGAGGCCGTCGGGCTGTTCACGATGCCGGCCAAGCAGGCGCTCTGGGTCAACATCGTCCCGCGCAAACGCCTGGCCGTGGCCAACCAACTCTCCTTGCTGTCGGTCTACGGCGCCGTACCGATCGCGGCGCTGCTCTTTGCGCTGCTCAACACCGCCAGCAGGTTCTTCTCAGATCCCGGCAACGTGGACCCGGAGCTGGCTGCGGCTCTGGGCGGAGCAAGTGTGCCGATCGTGATCGCGCTGAGTTTCAATTCGATCTCCTATCTGGTCAGCGCGGGGACGATCTTCCTCTCTCGGCATGACATCCCTGCCTACACCGGGGAGCGAGAGAAGAGTGCCGGATTGCTGGCGCTGATCAAGGAGGGCGTTGCCTTCCTGCGTACGAACGCGCTGATGAAGGCGCTGTTCGTCGGGATCCTGGGCGCCTTCGCCGCTGGTGGATTCGTGATCGGCGTCGCGCAGCTCTGGGTCACCACGCTCAGCGCGGGTACTGCGGGTTACAGCATCCTGTTCGGGACGGTGTTCACCGGATTGGCCCTGGGCATGCTGCTGGGACCGCGGCTGGTCCCGGGAGTCAGCCGGCGCCGAATCTTCGGTGTCTCGATCGGATTGGCCGGCCTGGTGTTGGTGGTCATGTCCCTGATGCGCGAGTTCGTGATCGCTGCGGCACTCGCCGGCGTGGTGGGGTTCTTCTCCGGCGTCTCCTGGATCGTGGGTTACACCTTGATCGGGTACGAGGTCGTGGACCGGTTGCGGGGAAGGACCTTTGCCTTCGTCATCTCCTCGGTACGGATCATGCTGTTGCTCACGGTCGCAGTCGGCCCGCTGATGGCCGGCTTTCTCGGGGAGCACACGATCACGGTGGGACAGGCCGAATTGGTCTTCAGCGGGCCGGGCCTGACGCTGCTGATCGCCGGCATTCTCGCCATCGGGGTCAGCTACTACGTCGCCCAGCGGGTCGCCCCCGGTCAGCGGGGAGTGGTCAGGGGCGCGATCCGCAAGCTGTTCGGAGTTGCGCCGCTTGGTCCGGACGAGCCGCCGGATCAGGGATTCCTCTGCACCGTGGAAGGCCCGGACCCAGCCGAGCGCCTTCGGGTGGCTACCGAACTCGTGGGTTGGCTGGCTGGTCATGGCCACGACGACATCGTGTTGACCGGACGGTCCCAGGAACGCCCGGTTGGCGGACGCTTCGCCGAATCGGTGGGCCCGACAGCCTCCGAGCCCCATGTCCACCCGGCAGCGCAGGCCCTCCTGGCCGCCGCGGCGCATGCCGAGCACGTGGCCACGGTGATCCGACCGGTCCTGGATCGCGGCGGCATCGTGGTCTCAGACGGATTCCATGACGACGTGCAGGCACGTAGCGCGCTCGCGGACGCGGCGGACACCACTGAGCAGATGCGTGCCCTGCGCTGGGGAAGCGGCAATCTGGTCCCGCACCTCACCGTCGTCCTCGACGACGCCGACGCGCAGCAAGATGAGCTACGACAGCGGCTGATCGGGCGTGCTCAGCTGGCCCCGGATCGCTATCTGGTCATTCCCGCTGAGCGCGGTCAGCCTATCGCTGAGGCGCTGCGTAGCCGGGTCAGCGATGCCTTGAGCACCTACGGGCTGATGGTCGTGTCCCCCGCCGAGGTCGACAGCGCACTGACCGAACCGGACCCGGAAGCTGAGCAGGCCGACGAGGACACGACCCACCAGCCACCTAGCCATGCTCCGCCTGTCGGGCGGTCGGCAGAGCGATCCAAGACCAGCAGGTAGCCTGCGTCGGTGACTGATACCGCTCCCGTGTTCTCCACCGCCGACACCGAGCAGGTCCTCTGCTGCCTGTGCGGCGACGCGGGTGTGGGCCTGTACGACGTGCCTCCCTATGGCGTACGTCGTTGCGCACGGTGCACTTTGGTGTTCGTTTCCCCACGCCTACGAGAAGAGGCCTTGTCTCGGTTCTACGACCAGGTGGACTACTTCGAGGGCGGGGTCTATGGCGGTCAGTCCCGCTGGTCCCCGCCGATGGTGCTGCAGCGGATCTGGACATCGGGTCGCCTGAACCGTCTCGCGGCAGCTCGCTCGTCGGCCGAGCGAAGTAGGTCGGGAAATGGTCAGCGCCTGTTGGAGTTCGGTAGTGGGTATGGACTTTTCCTCGCTGCTGCCCGCGAGCGGGGATATCAGGTGCAGGGGGTCGAGCTCTCTCGCCCGGCGGCCGAGGCCACCTCTGCTCTGGGGATCGATGTCTACTGTGGACAGCTCGTCGACGCACCGCTCACCGGCCCTTACGAGGTCATCTGCGGCTGGGACACCCTCGAGCACGTACCGGACCCACTTGCCGTCCTGCGTCGCATCCGCGAGCTCATCGCCGACAACGGGACGGTGGCGCTGTCCACGCCGTACTTCTCCTCACTGCCGAGCCGGCTGCTGGGCCAGAGGTGGTGGACGCTGAAGCCGGCCGAGCACATATGGCATTACAC
>Ga0190275_10000644_pt1 | contig 28887 bp, 26 predicted proteins | sample Popmic550T_FD_133745 | JGI IMG/M metagenome (GOLD analysis project Ga0190275, IMG submission 133745) | Populus adjacent soil microbial communities from riparian zone of Yellowstone River, Montana, USA - 550 T | ecosystem: Environmental > Terrestrial > Soil > Riparian zone > Trees stand | place...
CATAGCCTATCGTCAGTACTGGTCGTGGTTTACCAGCTGAGAAGACACCCCTGCATTTGCAGGAAATAATATGCAGCAGGTATTTATGGGATAGCTTCTAGCAGCTGGCAGCGCTGGCGATGCTTATCAAAATGGTGCATTCTAAGATACCCTGGCTTACAAACACTATTCGCTTAAACACCTGACATCCACAATTGCTATGTTTCTGTTTATTTCAGTTGACTATTGTAAAGTTTAAGCCTCTGAACATACGAATAAAGTATAAGTGGGCTATCTAGCTGGGGTAGTCCGGTGGGCTGTCGCGGATGGGTTCTGGCGGGATATCTGCCTGCTACGCTCTCCCTATGCGCTCACCAAAACAATCTAATAGATATATTAGATAGACTCTGGCCACCAGATATACTGCGCCCATCCCACCCGGCACGCCCACGCCTACTCGACTCATTTCTTCAGCCATGAGGTTGCGAACGATTTATGCGCCTTTTTCAGCACGTTGGAGAACTTAGAAGGTATTTGGATTGCTTCGAGGCTTTCAAAGGTTCTTTTTGGAACTTTTTCGCACATCTCCGAGGAGCTATCTGATAAAATAACCGTTTTGTAGATGAACGCGTCCAAATGCAGAAAAACCTCGTCGTAGTGCTTCGAAAGGCTTTTTTGGGACAGGGGCCCTTTGATTGTTTTTACGACAGCGGAGTAGAACGCATCAAGAGCCTCGGATAGAGCTATTTCGTTCTCCGAAATAGGGGCGTAGAGAAGAATACACAGGTCCTCGACTATTTTGAATATGACGAGGTGCTCGTCGAACAAGACAATGTTCCCCTCTGCCTCCTTTGTTTTTTTGAACATGCTCGCTTCGAGCGCTTTAATTTCGTCCGGCACAGAAAGAGGGGACCCCATAAGCCTGTTTCCGCTCTCTCCAAGTATCGCCAACCCTTGGACCATAACCTGCTCGTCTCTATGCATGCTATAAACAGGAAAATAAAATAGTAGAATTTGTAACCGCAGGGGCTTCTTAGATGGTGCAAAAAGTCCGCCATCAACTTAGGCGACAACGAGTACTGACAGATGCTAAGCCAGCACAAACAGCGGTTTTGTTGAAAGCGCATGAATCAGCTCATTTATATACTTGCAAAGATCTCCGCTCTCGCACAAATAGCGGTCGGTATAGATGGCCCGCGGATGGCTCTAACACCGTGCTATTTCTTCGTTGTCTGTTTTGGGAGCATCGCGGTGGTTGCAGCTCTTGCTTTCTCAAACTCCTCGAGGATACGGGACGGCCCCGCGATCTCTGGCGATACGTCGATGTCGAGGTGCGCGTAGAGACGGAGCAGCTCTTTTCTTTTCTCTGCGTCCACTTCGGAGCATATTTTGAAAAATCTGTCTTTCAGGTGCTCTTTGTTTCCTTTTTTGGCTCCAATAAAAATCAGAAGAGACAGAACGAGATTGTCGTACGTCGATGCGCCCGTCTCAGCGAGATCCACTTCTGTGTTCTCCGCTACGACCGTGTACAGGAACTGCGCGCTGCATCTGATTTCTGGCCTATCCGACGTGTCCATCGTGTTCTTTGCGAACGCCAGAATCTCTGCGTGCACCACAGGCGAGAGCGCGACCTTCTTCTCGAGGATGCAGAGCACCTGCAGAACGTAGAGAAGCAGCTCCTCGGAAACAGGCGCGCACTTCGGAAGCCGAGCCAGCGCTGTGGCGAACTTGTCCGATACCGAAACGTCGTTTATCTTTGCAACGTAATCAAGAATAACTTTTCTTCTTATCTTATCTATGTTTTTTCCCTTTTTGGTATTTTTGTAAAACGTCTTGTACTCCATCTGCTTTTCTGCGCTATCGTTCGCAAGCCTGCGGAACAGCGTTTCCTCCACAACCAGAAGATCCTCTTCTTTTGTCGCCGGGTCGACTCTCTTCTTCTCCGTGTGCCGCACGTGCGCCTTGTCGTATCCGCGGGCCCTCTTTTTGTTCCTCTCCAGCGGAGGCTGCGCGAGGTCGATTTCCGTTATGAAAAACGATGCGATTGTTTCCCGCACGTCCTGCTTTACCTTCACATAGTCGTCAACCGTTCTCGACCTCTTGTCTCCGCTCGCTTTCTCTGCCTCCGTGTAGAACCCGTCGAGCTCTACCATTTTCCGAATGAGCAGAGCTATCTCCTCTTTTCTGCACTGCGACACGAAGTACGAGACCGTTTCTTTCAGGGACTTTTTGAACTCCGGGTGCTTGACGTATTTTGGAAGCGTCAGAAGGTATATCACATCGTAGAAGTACCCGTTTCTGAGAAGAGCAAGAACCGGCGGATGCGAAAGAAGGTGGATCACGCTGCACACCTGCTCGAAGAGAAACATCGGGCGCGCGTGCGAATGGACCTCGCTCGAGAACGCCCCTTCCGGCGGAATAAACAGCCCCTCCTGCACAAGATACCCAAGCGTGCGCCATTTTTCAGCCATAAGCGTGTCCGAAAGCGCCCCCAGTTCAGCGCCGTCCCTTGCGCTGTTTCTGTACGCTTCTGCCCTGCTGGGCGAAAAGACGCTGGATAGGAGGCTGTGGTGGTCGCCGAAGAACACAAGAGGCGACCCCGAGATCCTTCCGAGATAGACCATCAGGTGTGCAGTTCGCACCTGCGAGATCAGATAGACTAAAACATCGTACGACGCCGTTTTTCTCCACTCGCTGTGCTGTTTTATGCCCTCCAATGCGCGCTGGTAGATGCCGTTCGTTAGAACCGCGAATGTTTCGAGCTTCTTCCTATCAAGAGACACGTTTTGAACGCGCTCCACGTCTTCTTCGCTGTCTTCCGCGCTCTCTTCTTTCCCGCTTGCGTCTTTTTCTGCTGCTTCCTTCTGTTTTTTTTCTGCTGCAGCTTCGGCCTCTTTAATATCGGGAATGATCCGTACTTTTTGTTTTTTATGTACGGTAAGCTTTTTGACCATGTTCGAGATTTTTTCGCTGTTCTTGGCGCCTCCTTTCCTGTGGATGGTCCTGTTCAGCGCGCAGTTTGCAACCGCTTCCATGCACTGGAGCACGTCGTCCACGTCTGACACGGAGAGGTGCTCCGAGGATTCTATGGTGAAGATGCAGGATAGATAGGAAAGAAGGGAGAGGAGATAGTCGAAGCGCCCGTCAAAGAGGTCTGGGTGCGCTTTGAGAAGGGCCCACACGCAGTTTGCCATGGCAACCGCGTTTTTTTCGACGCGGTGCGTGCGGATGTACTCGCCTAGTTTCGAGAACATCTTTTGGAGAGGCGCTTTTGCAAGATCCTGGTCGTTAATGCAGAAAACAAGAGAGAACAGAAGCCTTTTGTCTATCTTCTGCGTGAGCACTCCGGCGGCGACTTCCTTGTAGTAGTTGATGATGTGGACTTTTCCGTAGAGCGAGACAAGCATTTCGCGCGCGCTGCTGTCGACGCCAAGCTCTGCGAAAAGCCCGAACGCGGTTTCTATTTTAACGTCTGGCAGCGCGCACTTTTCGAAAAGAGTCTTCAGTATGCGGACATAGGGCACGGTCTCTCTGTACAGGTTTCTGAACGTTCTTGCGAAGAAGTAGAGCTGCTGCACGCAGAAGTCGGAGAGGCAGGGGTGGGAGGTGGACATTTTTTCAAAGACGTAGAGGATCAGATAGGGGCTGTCGCATCTTGAGAGAAGCTGAATAAGCGTCCTTTCAACGCCCAGGGCGTCCTGGAGAGAGAGCAGGTCGAGGAACTTTCTAACGGTTTTTTCGTAGGAGGAGGTTTTTGCGCGGCGTAGCGACAGGCGGTCGAGAAGCGTGTCGAGCTTCGCTAGCGCAGAGAGCTGCTGCTGCTTTGAGGCGTTTTTCTGGTCGGAGGGGGGCGCTGGGTCTGTGGCCGGGTCCCGGAGGGCTTTCTTGCCGTACTCCGTGGCCTCTGGCTTGAGAAGGGAAAGGGGTATCTTTTTCGGGTTTGCGCTCTCGGGGTCTGGAGAGATGTCTATTTCGACGGTTTTTTCGTCCTTTTTAACGAGATTTCCTTTTTCGGTGACAACAGAGCTGTTTTTCTCGACTTTTTTGCGGAGGATTCTTCCGTCCTCTCTTTTTTCGTAGAACTGCACGTATGTGCTCTCTTCGCCGGGCATGCTCTCCAACCCGGGCAGATGAAATACGGCTTCTAAAACAGTTTGAGAAATAGCCACTCAGTAGAGATACGGGTGAGGGAGTTGGTGGGAGGGGCTGATATGGAGGGGGTTGTAGGTTTGGCGTTGCATATCTTGGAATTGGGCCTTGTGCGTCGTTAGATCACAGTTGGGTGTTGTTAGATCATAGACATCAGTATCACCCAATAAAAAGGCGCTGGCTTTATACCGACTAGAATTATACTCGTTATCATACTTCCATTGCCATTATACTCACTGCCAACGCCACTACCATTATACCGACTAGAATTATACTCACTACCATTATACCCATTATCATACTTCCACTGCCATTATACTCACTGCCAACGCCACTACCAACACCCCCACCACCACAGCAATGTAACGGATAAGCCTCAGATAGATTGTAGACCTCATACCAAAGAGTAAAACACCCCACTCTCAGCAAAGATAGTATATGGATTTACCTGAATAACTGAAAATTTGTTTGCAAGATATTTTTGATGTAATTAAGAAATCCGCACTTGCACGTACAAATCTCTGAGCTTTTTATTTTGCATGAAGGTCAGACTTCCGCTGGTGCCTTCAAAGAAGCCGCTGATCATAAAAATACCGCTATCGGCGGTCCGAATAGAAGAAACGCCAACAGTCAGCTTGTCCAAGCTCGTTCAAAACAGAATCCAGGCCATTCTCAACGGAATGTACAACGTCTTTCATAGCGACGCAAAAGAGCAGGAAAAGAGAAGAGCGCTGGTCAGACTGTACACAAAAGAGTCAAACGAGCTCGTTAAACTCGCCACGCTCGCGCTTTCCTCGAAGTATCTGAAGGAAATACAGAGGATAGAGTCGAAAGTGTACAGGCTGACGAAGTACAACGTGGAGCAAGAACAGCTTGCAGACCAGCTTGTTTACAAAGAAGACGCGCTGAAACTACAAGCGACGCCAAGCTACGACGTGGAGCGAGCGATTGATGTGCTTTTCAGAAGAGAAACGAACTTTCCAGCGTCGGTCCGAGAGCTCTCAAAAATACTCAGCATGAGAAAGCCAGAAGAGACAAGGTTCGAAAGAATAGAGCAGCTCCTGAAACTGCACCTGCAAAAACAGGGGGTGTGGCAGCAGAGAGGAGTGAAGATAAAATTTGAAAATGGAACGCTTGTGCTGGAGTCGTTTGGGTTTAGAAGCACCCTGATACTGTGTGGGGAAATAGAAAACCCAAAGTGGCACGTGCTATCGGTTGAGCCCGAGAAGTACAGGGGCAAAACCATCCCCCAGGGCCTTATCAAGGGAGAGTGCGTTTTGAAAGAGCTTCTAGCAATCACTAAATACACAAGCGTTGTGCTAGAGCTGGAAGAGATATACAAAGTGATGAAAGAAAAGACAGAAAACAAGCTGTTTGAAATATCGATAGCGGGGACGTCTAAAGAGTTCACAGCAACGATACTTGGGGTCTTCAAAGCAGACTTGAAAATAGAGAAAAACTGGAACGGCCCGACGATATTCTGCGCGCTGCTGCAGGAAAACACAAGCAAAATATTCAAAGACGACGTGGTGCGCAATATATCTCTGGAAATCGAGGGGTATCTCAAAAAAGAGTTCGGAAAACACGTGTCGTTCTCGATCGGCAGGGGGCTGGTGTACAAAGAGGCGCCCATGATGAACATCAGAGAGCTGCAGAGAGAACAGGCCCAAGAAAGAGCCGGGCAGAAGATGTCGTACATACCCAGCATGGTCACGATGGAAAAGACCTGCATACTAGTGGGGGAGAAGATTGTGGAGGCGTTTTTCTACACGAGAGGCAAAGACAACGAGTACATATGCATGGCCTGGGACGAGCAGGGCAGGGACGCGCAGCTGAGCAGGGGTGGGAGCCTCAGCAGTAGCAGCTCGCCAGGCGGAAAAGAAGCGAGAAGCGCGCCCAAAAGAGACCCTTCTCCGTCGTTGGGCGGGAGAGGCATCAGGGTGTACTACGGGGTGCATAAAACTGAGGCCATTTCAAGCGGGCACGAAATCCCGGTCAACAGGAAAGACAGGCTGTACATCGAAGCGCCGTCTGGAGGAGAGGAGGCGGTGCGAGCGATCCAGAAAAAGCCAAAAGAGCTGCTTGCAGCAATCAGCGCGTACAGGAAAATCCGGGCGGTCCCAAACATCGAGGCGAAAATAACCGTTGGAAGGGGAGTTGATCTGCTTATATGCGGCACAATCAGCGTGAAGCTTGAGAGAAAAGAAGGAGAGAGGTTCTACGCGGAAATACTTGGGCCGAAAATCGATTTAAAGGACGTGCTCAGCAAGAAGGAGGTGCAAAAGCTCGTGTGGGTTGCTGTGATCTTCGCAGGGGTGGTTGCAAACTCGCAGGTGTTTCTTCCGCACACGCTCCGGCACGTGATCACCTCTGGGTCGGTCAGGTACCCGAAGCCAAGGCCGGAAAACGGCGTGATGTTTTTGAAGGGCCGGGTGCAGTTCAGCATCACTTACACGAAGGGGAGGGTTCTCTGCAGGTCTGAATACCTGCTGGTGGCAGCGTGGGTGCAGTCTGCAATCGGGACGCAAAGCATCCGAGGGCTAGAGAGCGTTTTCGCGCTGGAGGAGATCGTGTGCTATCCCCGGCTGGTGAGCACTATCCCGCTGCACGGGGTTTTTGGGGGGTCGCTCGCCAAAACGCACAGGACCTCGATTCTGTACAGATGCGATAAGTACATCGAGCTGGAGTGGAGCAACGGACACAACGCAGGAATCGCGGAGATATTCCGGCCGGTCAAAAAGATCCGGGAAACAGAAAACATGATGGTCTTTGAGAAGTCGCAGATGGGGTACGTTTTGGAAAGGATCAGCTATCTCCTGTCCTGCGAAAGAGCTGCGGTGTTTCCGGGCCCGTTCACGGTCTCGAACGAGAAGTCTGCAGCGACGTACTACCTGGCCCACGGGGAGAGCTTAATATGTAAGAGAATGGAAGGAAAGCAGTCGGAAGAGGTTGTGAAAATCATGGAAAAGAGTCCAGACCCTGAAATCTTCCTTATGTCTATTAATTGCACAATCAGGACAAAGTAAGCGATATGAAAAAAATAGCATAAATACGAGATGATGTTTTAAAAACATGAAGAAAAGCATCTTGGCGTTCGCGATGGTACTACTTGAAGAGGTAGCGTGCAAAAACAGGAGCAAAGACAAAGACGCGGTTACAAAAGACGTCGAGCGCCTTGAAAAGACCGCAATCAAAGGCGCAGCCGAGAACGTGCTGACGGCGATTGTAGGGGCCGAAGAGAACCTGATCGAAAACGCAACGGTTAAGGTTAACTCAAACAAGAAAAAAAACCAGAAGGTAATTGAACAGACTGTAAGGGACATTGAGAAGCTTGAGGAGGGTGCCGAAAAGGTTTTGGAGGTCTTCACCGATGGGGCGGAGAGAGCGCACCCTGAAGAAGAGGTCCTGGTAGAGGAGGTTCTTGTAGGAGAGATAGAAAGCTTCATAAAAGCAGAGGAAGAGGCACAGACCAGCCCAAAGCAGGAAGAAAGTGACGCTGATCTCGAACACGGAGACGCAGAGATGGATGGGGAAGGCGTCAAGCGCATAGAAGGCAGAATAACGCTCTGTCCTCTTAACTTCCAGGAGTACACCAGCGAAACAGAAGAGGAGAAGAGGCTGTTTTCGCTTATCGACGAGAGAATCAAGGCAGAAGGCTTCCGCAAGGAGCAGGTGCTTCAGAGGTCGATTGTCAACGCTGTAAACAAAGTAAAGAGCCCGGAGACGGGAGACGAGAAGACGTACAAAGCGACTTCGGGCAGCTGGGGCGCAGAGGACCTGAGCAACGCTTCTAACCCGGTTATACACATTAAAGTGGTGGATTTGACAAACTAAGAGGTCTGTAGAATGAATAAAGGCAGTCTTTTTCTGTTTCTGCGCAGCTTTGGCAGAGCTCTTGGAGGGCTCTTCGGATGGTCCTTTTAATTTACGGAAGACGCGCATAGTGCTGTGTATGGAAAGTGCGCATGATGTAGACTACATATCAAAGACTAAAAGATATTTATTAAAAATTATTCACTTAAATACCCATGGTCGACACATGAAACGACCGGCTTTTGCATGTGAAGATGTTATTTCGCGCTAGATTCGTGCTGCGCCTATGTTCATACTGGTTGGCAAGCGTATTTTGACTGTAGCGCCCGCGGGGCAGCATTTTTGCCCCGTACCCATTTTTCGAAATTTCCAAAGTCTAGCGTATCTTTTTTGTGAAAAGTACCGAAAGGTTTTTAGCGGAGCACGGTCAGCGCCAGCAAGGGTTATTTGCTTAAATACCCGAGCCAGCATAAATCAAGGCTAGCACCGCAAACTATTCACTTTGTAGACCTCATATCAAAGACCAAAAGATGTTTATTACAAGTTGTCCGCTTAAATACCTCAGGGTCAACACACTTAAATACCCGCACGCAAATACTAAAAAACAAAGCGCCCTTACCAGGACATTGCCTCTCTGATAAAGATTGCAAACGGGCTATGCGCGAATCCAGGAGGCGGATATCCTAAATATAGTACAGATTTAATTAGTGCTGTGGCTGACCAGGTCAAATAGCAGGTTCTTCACCACCTCGTTGTCGGGAAGCGTCTTCGCAACGTGCTTGCTAAGAGTGCTGGAGAGATCAAGCGCTTTTTTGTGCTTTTCCGGAGACAGCTGGTAGTCCAGCCCAGCCACCTTCCCCAAAATATCTAGGTGCCTGGCGAGAAGCTCTTTTCTCTCTTTCTGCCCCAGCTCCTCCGACTCCCTGAACGCTCTTATGGCAGAAGATATCGCCAGCAGCAAAAAGTCGCTCTCCGTGTACGCTCTGTCTTCTCTGCACCCAAACCAGTACAGAATCTGGTCGTTGAACACCCTCCAGTGCTTCACTTTCCCGATGACCTGGTGGTATATCGAAAACACCATCCAGTGCCGCTTTCTGAAATACTCGTGGAAAAAGACGTGCAGGTACTGCGCGTCCTCTGCCTTTGTGTTTTCGCTGTAGAACTTCTCTACAACTCTTGATATAAGCACTGCCGCCTCTGTTTCGTTCGGGATTTCCGAAAGAAGCAGCTTTGTCGCCGCTCTGTCTCCGTCCTCCGCCGTGTTTTCTGCGATCTTTTCGTAGACCCACTCAAAAATATGCCTCCTGTTTCGGAAAATAACCGCCAAATCGACAAGCCCAAGAAACGCGCCCTCTGTTCCCGCGGCGAGGCTTTCCCTCAGGCGCGCAAAACACTCGTCGGGCTCCTCCTTCTCCGCCGCAGCCAGCACAAGAGCGCGCGTAGCAGACGCTCTGGCAACGGGGTCTCCAAACAGAAACATCTCCTCTATTTTTCGCTCGATGTGCGCGTGGATCTCCGGATGGCGCTGCTTTACCGCCGGCAGGCTCTTCAACAAGAACTCTCCAAAAAGCATCTGCGTCCTTTCTGCGCCTGTGGAGAGCGCCTTCGCCAGCACTCTGTCGTCTTCCGACCCCGCGCACGCTTTAATAAGCATTTTGCACACGCTTTCTACCACCTCTTTTACCGCTGGCTCGCTTAGGCCGAGAATGTAGAGGCCGCATTTTATCACCAGCGACTTCTCGGGGTTCTTGAACACGTCGTAGTATTCGAGAAGCGAAAAAAGAGCGTGCGCTATCGACCCAGGGTACACGTCCTCGTCCTTCAGCTCCGCCGCCGAGTCTATTATCGCCTTGAGAAGCACCTCGATTTCCGGAAGCGCGATCTCGTCCCTGCCCCTCTCGTTCTCGACGTGCCTGAGAGAGACCCTCATCAAGAAAAGCAGCGACGGCGTCAGCCTGCTGAGAAACTCCTTGTCAAAGCCTGCTGCGTATTCGTGCTTCTTCATCAGCCCCTCCAGCACCCTCTCCAGCGACCGGTTGTCCCTGTTTTCAACGTAGAACGCGTTGACAAGCGGCTCGTACTTTCCTTCAAAAGAGTCTTCGAAGATCGCGTCGAACTTCTGGAGAAACTTTGTCCGTATCTCTTCAGCTCTTTCTTCCTCGAGCGTTTTCAGGAGAAAGTGTCTTTGCGCCTGCGTCAGCTCGTCCCAGGGGATCGCGCTCAGCTTGCAGCACACAAACGCCATTCGCACGCCTTCGTTTTCGTCTGCAGCCCTTGTGATGATAGCTGGCACGGTGCTTTTGTTGACCACTGCCATCAGAAGCGCTGTTTTTCGGACTTCTGGCGAGCTGTCGTACTTGACAAGGTCTTTCAAAAGCTTGTAGAACGGAATGTTTCTGTCGAGGTTGGTCTCCTGGTACTTAGTTACGATGTGCACCGCGTGTATCCGGACCATCACTTCTTTGTCGAAGAGCTTTTCTCCTATTTTGATCTTCACGAGGTTCCACAGCCTCTCGCTGACGTTGTCGAGGTGCTCTATGGTCCCTCTGAGTATCACGAGGCTGTTGATTCTTGTGTACCTGTGTTTCGAGTCTACGCCGCGCACGAGATACTTTATCAGGTTGTGAATGAAGTTTCTTCCGTTTCTTGTGTGCTTTAGACACTTCATCAGCTCGTTGACAAACTGGATGATCGATTTTGGAACGTCTTTTCTCTTGCACCCGATAACGATGCTGACGCACTCGCAGAACTCCCTGAATATTTCGACAGTGTCTTCTCCCGACACGAGGTCTCGCAGGTCCTCCAACGCTTTTCTCGACCCTTCTATGTTTCCGGTCTGCGCTCTGTTGAAGATCTCAGCAACGCGCATAAAAACAAACTAATTTTGCAATTTATGTCCGACCGCGAAAGCGACGAGAGCGTCTACGGAAGCGACGACAAGAGCTTCGAAGAGAACAACGAAGACAACCTGGTCGTGGAAGAGGAGGAGCAGGGAGACGAGCTGGAGGCGAAAAAAGAAACAGAGGCGGAAAAGAGGTTCACTTCTCCTATTATGACGAAGTTCGAAAGAGCAAAAATCCTTGGAATCAGAGCGCAGCAAATCAGCATGTCTGCGCCAATCATGGTGGAGTATGGAGACGAGACAGATCCCGTGGAGATAGCGAAAAAAGAGCTAAGAGAGAAGAAAATACCGCTGATTATTTTGCGAAGGCTGCCGGACAACACGTATGAGAAATGGTCGGTAAAAGACCTGATAAATTTTTATGATTAAGCGCTGGGAATATCTGGCAGTCCAGCGATCGAAAATGCCCAGGAAGTCAGGCGTGTTTATTAATTGCGAAGGCCGCAAGGATAGCGAAGATCAGCATTAGATGTAATGGAGTGGGGTGGATGTGGCAGGTAGGATGTGGCAGGTGGGATGTTAGAGGTGAGATATAAGAGGTGGGGTGTGGCAGATAGGATATAGAGGATGGAGTTTAATGAGTGAGCCAAACACCACAACCTGAAGAATATCCACAAAAATCTGGAGAATATCCATAACGATCTAAAGCATATCTACAATCATTTGGAGAATATCCATATCGATCTGAACCAAGCACAACAATCTGAAGCATATCCATATCGATTTACGCCATAAACCATACACCTACTGGCCTGCACTCCATACCAGGCCGTAACAAACCCGGAGGTTAATAAAGTGAGATAAATTTTAAGAGCAGTTTTAATGCGCTGCGGCTCTGGTCTTGGCCTGTTGAAATAGAGCGATTTAAAATTGAATTTGAAAAACAGAGTCAATGAACACAGTCCAGGCAGTAATAAGGATTAAGCCGCTCACAAACGAAGAGAAAATGAAAGGAAAAAAGCAGGGATGGAGCAAAATAGGAGAAAGGGGAATAATCCAGCACCTCGGGGCGGAGGGACAGGAGGTGTCTGCGCAGGCGATGTTTTTTGACTGGGTTTTTTCTCCCTCCGACACAAACGAAAGGATTTTCAGCCACCTGCTGCCGGTTATGAAAAAGTCTCTTGAGGGGATCAACACCTGCGTGATCGCATACGGGCAGACCTCGTCTGGAAAAACGCACACAATGAGGGGAAGCATCCAGGACGCGCTGGAGACCGCGCCGAAAAAACAGAAACTTTTTCCAGATATAGGAATTATTCCGAAATATCTCCAGTACATATTCGAGCACAGAGAGGGGCACACCTTCACTGTCTCTTTTATAGAGATATACAACGAGAACATATACGACCTGCTTGGAGACCCTGGGGAGACTCTCCAAATAAGAGAGCAGGTGGCAGGAGAAACGTACATACAGAACAGCACAGAGATCCAGGTAAGGACGGAGGAGGAGGCGTTCGAGGTCTATCTTCGCGGAGAGAGGGCGCGGAAGGTGGGAGCGACCAAAATGAACAGAGAGAGCAGCAGAAGCCACGCGGTGCTGAAGATCAGGATAAAAAACGAGATGTACGCCAACACAGCGACGTTCGTGGACCTAGCAGGGTCGGAAAGATCGAAAATGACAAAGACGGAGGGGGAAAGCCTGAAAGAAGGCGGGCACATCAACAAAAGTCTTCTTGCGCTGACAAGCGTGGTGTCGAAGCTTTCGAAGAAGCATGCGCACATTCCGTACAGGGACGCGAAGCTGACGAGAATTTTGCAGCCTTCTCTTTCCGGAAACTCTCTAACGGTCATTGTGTGCAACGTGTCGGCGCTGCCAGAGTGCGCAGAAGAGACCGCGTCCACGCTGAACTTAGCGAACAGAGCGAAGAATATAGAGGTGAAGCCCGTGGCAAAGGGGCAAAAGAGGCCAGAGAGGCACCAAAGCACGGAGATGCTCAGAACGACAGAGGAAGCGTTGGGGGAGATAAAGCGCGCGCAGAGCGGAATCAGGGAGATAAAAACAGCGATGGAGGAAATACAGAACGAAATACGAGAAATAGTCGTGAACACAGCGCCGAGGGAGAGCACGGAGCTTGGGAAGCTTCTAAAAGAGCTAAGAGAGACAAAAACAAAGCACCTTTCGAAGCTGTCAGAGCTTTCCATATCGGTCCAGTACCTTCTAAAACAGGAAAAACGGCTCTCAGAGTCGATACATCCGCCGCCAGACACAAAGACTCTTTTAGCGCACCTTGTGGAGGGAGACAGGCTGATACAGCAGCAGAGAGAGCAGATAAAAGCTCTTCTGAGCGCAAAAGGAGGGGAGGGCAGAGCAGAAGAGGCGCAGAGGCAAAGGGAAATAGACAGGCAGAGCATATCGCTAGCTCTGGAAATAGACAGACTGAAGAAGGAGCATCAGAAGGAAAAGAGAATGCTGCAGCTGAAAATAGCACAGTTAGAAGGGCCAAAGTAGAAAGGGGCGGATAGGCTGAATGAGTGGCTTGGATTGGTAGAGCTGCGAGGAGCAAGGCTGAGGCGGAGGGCGTGTTCAGCTTTTGCAGGTCCGTGGTGAAGTAAATGTCAGTGGTAGTTTGGTAGCCGGTGTTTGGACAAGGGGTTGTTGGGCTGGCATGTAGCTCGCTAGTGCTTTTATTGTTGGCCGTAGGGTACTTAACTGAACAGTTTTTGTAGGTGTAGGAGCATCTCAGAAGGTATAAAGGGCTGGTAAAGTATGAATGGTGGCGAGGATAGATACTGGGTAGTGATAGCGGTGTATCATGGCTGGTGGCGGTGATAGATAGTGGTTGGTGGTAGCAATATATCATGACCAAACTCAACGCTAGTGGTAATGATAGATAATGGTCAGTACCAAGGACACATCAAGAACAATCCAAACAATACCCAACAGACAATCCAAATAACACACCGCAACCTGAACATATCTCTTACTATCTGATATGAGTCTACATGATTATTGAACAGCAAAGAAGACTTTTCAACCAGCATGCCAACGGATAGACGGGCAGCCCTTACCACGTCTAGCACATCTGAAAAACGCGTCTTGTTATGGAGTTTTAAGGTTCATTTCCGTATGTTTATCAAGATCTTCCATTGCTTGCGCTTCAGTCATGAATTCTTTCACGCTGCTCCAGCTGTTAGGAGTTTTAACGTATGTTTTAGCAGGGGCTGTGCACAGCGTGAAAATCCTTATATTAATTTTTTTTTGCCTCCCCATGCTGCTTAAAGAGTATGAGGTGTACTCCTCGGAAGCGCCGGTGAAGGGCAAAGCCTCTGCACAAGTGTTCAGGTCCGTTGTGTTCTCTGAAAATGAGATGAAAGCAAGAAGCGAAGTGTTTGGGATGCTCAGAAGAAAACACAAAATCAAGTCGACAGGAGCAGTGGTTCTGAAGATAAAGGAAGTGCCGCAGTACAGCGATGTAAAGGTAAGGTACTTCAAAGTGTCGGGAGCGTACAGGTCGAAAACAAAGATGCACAACGTAATCAAGGAGATCGCAGAGATCACCAAGGCAAGAGCGGTGGCGAAGTTCTACTCGGAGCTTAGGTCGCGGCACAGCGCGCTTCCGTCGTGCGTCACGATCGTGGGGGCGGAGGAGATAGAGAAAAGCGAAGTCACGTCGAAAGATATTCTCCAGGTGCTCGAGGATCCTAAGTACCCGCTTTTTGATAAGAGAATGCCGTCAACTGCGCCAAACTTCCAGTTGACAACGTTGGACAGAGAGTAGTTATTGAGGCGTGATAATAGTAATAAACTGTCAGGAATGAAAAAGAGATTTGTTTGTTGGATCGGGCTTGGAGTGGGAGCTGCGGTGTCTGAAAGGTTCGCGTATCTTTTTCAAAAAGTTACGGAAGGCTTTGGGGTCGGGAGGCGGAGGGAGGCAGCTCGGAAATATAAAAAGAGTTGCCGAAATTTTTTTATGGGGATTAGTTTTAGGGGAATAGAAGTAAACAGAGAAGAGAAGGAGATAGCGGTACAAAAAGACACCGTTTTTATGGGGTTCATGCTGGAGAAGGAGCCGGCGGAGAACAAGCCAACTTCTGTTGAAATAGTCTATAAAAACGGAGAGAAGGCGGTGCTGTGCACACTTATACCGAATGTGCTGGAGAGCGTTAGCGCAAATTTGTTTATTAGGCCGGGAGAGAGATTCAAGCTGAAAAGCAGCAACGGAAACAGGGTTTTTATAAATGTAGAAGAGGGGGGAGAAGAGGAGGCCGAGGTGTTTGACGGGCCGATGTCTTTGAATCTAGTGAGGATACGGGAGGACGAGAAGGTTCTTCTTACGGGGCACGTGGTATACACGATTTGCAGCGTGGTATCGAGCAAGTCGAAGAGGCTGAGCCTGTGCTCGATGATAGACGGGAAAGAGGTAACGCTTGCGAATTTGCTGCCTGGAAAGGTAGAGACGGTAGAGATATCGCTGGAGACCGCAGAAGACGAAGAGATAGAAGTTTTTTTGGTCGGGGAAGGAGAGGTCGACATGGTCGGGTATGTTGGGATAGACGAGACTGAAGAGTACTCATGCGAGGGGTGCGGTGAGGAGTGTGGTGAGCACTGTGGTGAGGAATGCGGATATGAGTGCGGAAGTGAATGTGGTGATGAGTGTGGAAGTGAGTGCGGTGAAGAATGCGGAAGTCATTGTGGACAGGAATGTGAAGATGAATGTGGAAGTGAGTGCGGTGACGACCAGTCTTGCGAAGATGAATGCAAAGATAACAAATGCAATAACGAAAAGGACAAATGCAGTCTAAAGAGATACTGTACAGAGGAGAAAAAGAACAACGCCAAAGGAGACGAAGAAGCGATTCAAAATGAATCTGAGGAAACAGAAGACCTGAACAGCGAGTCAGAAGACGAGTCAGACGACGGGTCGGAGGACCTAGACGATGAAGAGAGCTACAGCAGCTCAGAAGATATAAATGACAACGAAATGATGTCAGAAGAGAAGCTGAATAAGCTAGTGGGAAGAAAAGGACGAGAAAACGAAGAAAGAAACAAAAAAGCAAAAGAAGATAGTTCGTCCGATAAAAGACTCACAAAAGAAGAGGAGAAGATTAGAAAAAGAGAAGAAGAAAAGAACCAGATAACGGTCAGAGAAATAGACAACAAAAAGCTCAAGAACGCAATGACAGCCAGAAAAAACGACACAGTGAGGATAAGGTACAACCTGTACGTCAACAGCAAGCTTATAGAAAAGTCAAAGAGCCCGGGAGTCTATTTCAAAATGGGAGAGGAGAGGATGGTAAAAGGCCTTGAGCTCGGAATAGAAGGAATGAAAGTGGGCACGAGGAGGTCGATCACGGTTCCGCCCGAGCTCGGATACGGAAACAGAAGGATTGGAGACGTCCCCCCAAACTCGACCTTGGTCTTCATCGTAGATCTGATAGCGATCACAAAAAAATAAACGATTTGTCGATCTGAAACAAAAATTATTGGACAGCGTTTTGATATATGCAAAAAAGAAAGCCCCATGATGTGCAACGCAGCCGTGTTCTACGAGAAAAAAACCTACTTTCCGGGCGAATTAATCTCAGGGTTCGTCACTCTGCAGGTCGAAAGCGTCCTTGCTATCGAAAGCATTGTTATCACAGTAGATAGAGAGTCCGGAATAAAAGTCGAGGAGATAGGAGACAGCCTGATCTCGGACGAGAAGGCCACAAGACATCTCGGCAGGTTTGTTATCTACAAGGAAAAGACCAAAAAAGTCTTTCCGGGGCTGCACACGTTTCCGTTCAGCTTCAGAATGCTGCCCGGCGAGGGGTCAACGGTCGACTACAAAAAAACAACAGAGGAGAGAAGAGTCGAAATAGTCAACAGGTACGTCAGCAAGTGCGAGGTGAGAATATACGGGATATACAAGCCCGTTGCAAAAGTGTACAAAGAAATACACATCACAGAGGCCGCAGAGCAGCAGGTCCACAAAAACTTTTTCAAGCAGTCCATCAGCCAGTGTTTTTGTTTCAGGTACTCTTCAATAGACGTGGTTTTAGAGATCGACTCGGTGCTTAGCGCAGGGCACGCGCACGACCTGAAGGTGGTAGCGCACAACGCGGAGGTCTCGAAAGTGCAGGCAAGCGTCGACATGTTCATCGAGTCTTTCTGCGGCGGAACTCCTCTTATCAAGCTGACAACGCCGTGCACCGTGACGCCGGGCAAAGACGGGCTCAAGCTGCAGGTAGACAGCTCGCTTCCGTCCAGCACCGCCCGCAACGAGTTTTTTTCCGTGCACTACACCATCAACTTTTGTATTTCTATTTTTGGAAACGGATCTACGCAGATCAAAAAAGCAGTTGCAATACAGAGCAAAAAAAACCTGAAAAAAGCGGCTCCGTCTGTTATCGGCGCGTCAGCAATATCTGCGCCCGAGAAATACTTGTCTTTGCAGTGCTAGGAATAAATACAAAAGTTTTATTATTGCTATGACTGAAGACGTGCAGGACGCGCAAGTGCCGCGGAGGCCCGAGAGCGGACAGGAGGAAAAAGAGGAGAGGGAGAAGATAAGCGAAGAAAACGCAAAAAAGGCCACTAATTTAATTTTGAAGTCGCTGGAGAGGGACCAGGACAAGCTGCTCAATCCGCGGATCCTTCCTTTCTCCAGCCTGAACAACGCGTACGACTCGCTGCTTCCGTACCACCTGTTTATGTCGCCAACGTACGACGACCTGATATACCAGACAGTGAAAAGAGCAAAGGAGCCGAAAAACATGGAAAGAGTGCTGGAGAAGCTGGCAGAGATCGTTCTGGGAACAAAAAACGAGCCAGACGAGCTGCACGTGATGGAAGAGAGGCTCAGGGTCGAAGAGGAAAGGTACTACCTGAACAAAACGATCAACTACAGAAAAACCAAGATAAAAGAGATAGAAGAGACCGTTCTGCGTCCAAGCCGATAGAAGACGCTGGCTTGCCCTGAGTCTACTGGTTTTTGCCCGATGGCGTGATTTTGACCGATAAGGTAATTTTCAAGATATAAATATAACCTGTAAGTGTAGCGGTATATTCTCGATTTTATTCTGTAATAACTCATGGCTATCAGCGGAGCCGCGGCTATTACCAAAAGAACCGCAACCGGTACCACCGCGATAAGTATCACCGCGGTAAGCATCACAGCGACCAGCACTACCATGACTAGTACTATCACGATAAGTACCACCGCGACCGGTACCAACAGAACCACGGCTAGCCACCTTCTTAAGAAGACTCGTGCAGAAGAAGCTTTTATTTCAGTCTGCTAATCTTATCTGTTATTTTAAACAGCGTTACTAAAGTGTCCATATTTGACTCCTTTGTCTTTATCTCTTCAAGCACGCTGCTTACTATTTCATATATTTCTCTTTCTACGTCTATGTAGCTGCTGAGGTCTTTGTCCTCTATGTTTCTCTTTTCTATCTCGGACACAACCATTTCTAAATACTTTCCTATCTCCTGAACTACTTCGCTTCCCTCTAAGGCCATGCTTCTCACTTTTTCCTCCTGTTTCTTCACCTCTTCGTAATTCATCCAAGTAAATTTTTCGTCTTCTACGCTCTATCTAGGCTCGTAGCCAGAGAGGTGTCTCCCACGTCGTAAAAGACCGCGGAAACACAGTTACATACACACATACCACGCCCAGCACGCGTACCACGTCTACCGCTCTACCACTCTGGTTTAACAATTGGCGAGATCTGCCCAAGGAAGTAGCACGCCCACGACAGGAAAATGCACGCTGTCGAGAAGTACACAAAATAGATCACCACCTCCTTGTCTCCGTGTGTTTTGAACCTGATTCTGGTTTCTAAAAACAACCGCAGTAAATGGGACACGCCGCCCATAAACACGCCCACTACCACAACGAAAAGAATGGGATGTTCTTCTACGTCCAGCAACTTCATTTTAATTTTAATTTAATTTTCTTAAAAGCAGCACTCGCAGTCAAACGGACAAAGCGGAGTGTTCTGTCCCTTTCCAATTCGCAGCTCTTCAGCGGAGTATATTTTGAGCCCGTCTTCAGTATGTGTGCTGCCGTCTTTCCTGGCGCTTCCTCTTACGCTGAAGGTCTCTCTGGGCTGCGGTGTAGCTCTTTTTGGCTTGTCTTTATCCCGCTGCTTCTTAGCGTCTGTGCTCTTTTGCGAAAATATCTTGTCTATAGTGTCCATCTTTAAAAGTTTTTTGTAGCCGTGGCTTTAGAGCTAGAGGCTATCAGTATTTTTTAAGCCATTTATTGATTACTGTCAGTAGTTGGTAACCTGTCGTTTGCAAGAAATTGTCGGTGAGAGCTGTTGGGCGCGGGGTATGGTTTTGGGCCTGGATTAAGGCTGTTGTGGTTTGCTGATGTGTAAGCTATCTTTCACGCGTCGCAGTGGTCAATACTCGCTTTTAACACTGCTCTACATTCCCCTTCAAGGCTACGCGCTCCTTCTTGATAAGATCCGTCTGCACTTGCGCTCTTCATTCAGCAGGTTTTTTGATCGTTTTTGCTCTGGCCAATAGGAGGTGCGGGAGATTGGGCAAATAGCAGCAGAGATCTGGTGATCAGAGATACGGAGAACGGAGACTAAAAAGATCGGATGTCTCTGTTTTGATCGGAATAAACTATATAAGAGAAAAGATACGGCGGAGTATGGCAGAAGGAGGCACGGCAAAAAAGAAGGTTATGGTTATCGGAGGGATCCTGTTGGTTTTATGCGTAGTAGGAGTGTCTGTTCTGGTATATAAAAACTACATGGTAGGTAACAGTGGTAGTGCTAACAATGGCAACGCGAAAGGCGGTGCTAGCGCCGGGGGCGGAGCCAACAGCGGCAGCGGAAGTGGCAGCGGAAGTGGCAGTGGCAGTAAGGGCGCTAAAAACGAGTAACAATGTAGAAAACTGCTAGAAACGCTTCAATAGACTTATCTGAGTAAGAAGAAGTCGTTTTCATGCGCTTGTTCAATAAAATACAAAGTTGGTCTCTTCTTGTCTGTCAATTGGCAGAAAATTTCCTGGGTCTGCTGAAAGCGGAAAGATACCTCTCTGTGGGCCATCCGGGATCTAAAACGTGTGTCAACGACTTTTTCAAAGTATAAATACAGAAGATCACAAAAGATATGGAAAAGAAAGTAAAGATAGGAATCGGTGCGGCAGTAATAGTTTTGGGGACAGGGATAGTGTGCTATGCGCTGTTTATTATTTTTGATCCAAAAGTCGACTTTTTAGGAGGCAGCAAGTAGAGGGCTTAGCGCAAAAAGGTGCGCTGCAGCTTTGAATAGATAAGAAGGTCGCAACACTTCGTTAAATAAAGCGATTTTAAACGCAGCACGGTTCAAAATAGTTGCAAAGATCGAAAAAGGCTTAGAAGACGTGCTGGACCGGCCGTAATCCATTGGCGTATGTCACCGGAGCCGAAGCGGGCTCTTTTTCGCTTCAATAATCATGTAGGCTCGTATCAAGAGTACAAGATATGCGCAGGTGGCGGTGTGCTGGGATTGGACGTGGGGTGTTGTTGGGATTGGCTGTGGTGTGTTTTTGGTACTGGTCATGATGATATATCGTTACCGCCATTCGTGGTCTATCGCCACGACCATTCATCGTTTATTGTTGCTGATAAGGCACCTGCACTTGCAGCATTAAAGGTATGGAGACGGGTAACGTGGCGATCTAGCAGTACTAAATGCCGATGCAACTGCCTCTCTCATGCCTCAAATAGTTGAAACTTCGATATAAACAGCGTGTCTTCAATAATCTGCCCGGGGCGCTCTGGCAAACGGTTTTTCGAAGATACGCCGTACTTCTCGTTGACTTCGTGCTCTATCTCTATTCTTCTCAGCGCTGGACACTCTTTAAGAAGACTCTGCACGACTTCTTCGTTTTCTCTGCTGCTGAACGTACATGTCGAGTACACAAGTACTCCTTCGTTAGATAAAAGAGATACGGCGTTTCTCAGCACCGCCAGCTGATGCGTGTGGTATTCGCGGCCCAAAACAGAATTTCTCCTTGAGTGCTTAACTGTGCTTGTTTGCGAACACTCCGGATCGACAAGAATTCTGGTGAACTTCTCTTTGCTGTGGTAGTGTCCAAGTTTTCTCAGAACGGTAGAACTATAGAACAGCTTGTTGCTCTGCGTTCCAATGGCGCATCTGCACGCGTCTCTTCGTGTTTCTGGCCTGGCGCGAAGGATTGGGCCGCTTTGGAATCTCTCCGAATCGCCTTCAAATATCGACAGGGGGTAAGCCCTGTACTTCTTGACAAGAGATATGCACGCAGAGAGCCTCTTGGAGGAGATGTCGACCGCGCTGACGGAGTACTCGATGGTAGGAGAGATGCGCTGGAGAGTAAGAGACGCGTAGATGAGCTTCATGCCTGGCGCGCAGCACATGTCGAGGAAGCTGCTGTCTTTTTGCAGGTCTAGCATTTCCACGGCAATGACCGACCAGTACGACATGGGAAGTATCTTTCCTTTTTTGTACTCGTCTGTTGACGAGAGCGAAACCCCTTCGCTATACGTGAACACGTGCGGAAGAACCTCTGTGCACGCAAAAGAAAGCGGCTCTTTCTGCTCATTCGAGCAGAGCGGGTTCAGAACGAAGTATTTTCTGGAGAGGTTCACCATGAGCTAGATTAACTGCAGGGGTGTCTTATTACGAAAAGATAAGTGCGTCCAAGCCATTGTCGGCACTGGTCATGGTTATGTTATCGCGAGTAATAAACATCTTTTAGCCATAGTAATGCTCTACATACATGTCGAGTGTGGCAGTATGTCGTAGTTAGTAGATAAACTACAGCAACACGGAGCATCTGCATGGCCATCACACCTATCGTCATATATGTTATGAAATCTGCCACCATATCTTCCATCACATCTACCACCACATCTGCCACCACATCTATCACCACACCTGCCACCACATCTTATAACTACCCAGCGGTATCCAATTTATTACAACCACAGATGGTACCCGCGCATTTTAGCACACCTGAAATACTCGCAAGCTTACGCCACGTGCGCAAACTTCCTGGCCGATTCAACTGCGCGTGTGACGCTGCCGTATCTTACATTCTTGTCGACGGTGTGGCCCTTTATGTTGCACCTTATCTCTGGAACGGTATCCCCCGGCGAAAATTTTACCGTTACATGCCCCATTTTCTCTTGTTTTCCTTTTTTGACCATGAACTCAACTACCAGCTCGTTTTCTGTCCTGCGCATCTTGTACGGCGTCTGCACCCCGAGCTGCTCTATCTCCTTTTCCACAGCGTGCATCTCCAGCACGTATCTTGCGATCGCCGGAACGCTTTCCGTCAGAGCCCCGACTGCTCCCCGGATCCTTCCCACAGATGCCGCCAAATACTCTTTGAACAAGCTTTTCTCTTTTGTTTCTGCGTAGAGATCTACGACGCTTGTGTTGTCGTATATCACCGTTATAACCAGCCCGCACAGCGAGAAAAGCAGCCTCGAGTGCAGCATTTCAATCACCCGCACGCCAAACACCTCCTCCATCCGCTGCACGGATTCTTTTGCTCTGTCGAGGTCTTCCCTCTGCACCTCCACCGCCGAAAGGTTCTCCTGCACTCCGGAAAGCGCCCGCTCCTCCTCTTCTATCTCTTGCTCCAGCTTCAGCCCCTCCGCCTCCAAGCGCGCAAGCTCGCGCGCCGCCGCTTCGTACTCTGCCTCTTCGCGCTCCAGCACCTCTTTGCACTCTTTTGTCTCTTTCATAAACGCTGTAACGTCTTTTTCCGACATATTTCCTAGTTTGGAAAGCGCGTCTCTGATCATTTTCTCTTTTTTCTCAAGGTCTCTTATCTCTGTGTCCTGTATCTGCGCCGTCTTTGCGCCTATCTCTTCCTCGAGCCCCTGCAGCTCTTTCTCCAGCATGTGTAGCGTTCGGCTCGCCTCGGCTGCAAACGCCGTTTCGTGCTCCAGCCTCTTTTGGTGCCATCTCTGCTTGCCTTCCCTTCGCGCGTCTGACTTCACCTGCCGCAGCTTCGCTGCCAGCGCGCTTCTGTCCATCGCCAGCAGCTTCCCGCACTCCACCTCTCGCTCGAGCCCTTCGATCTCTCCTCTGAGCCTCTCCGTCTCCACCGCTAGCCCCGTCGAAAACTCGCTCTGTTTGCCTATTCTTTTCGCCAGGTACTCTCCGTAGTATATAAATAGCTCTTCAGGAACGCTGTTTTTCACCTTTGACAGCGTCTCTCTTCTTCTCTTCATAAGGCTGAGGTTGTCCAGGAACCTGATCCCCATCTCCTCCAGCGCTTCTCTGATCTTTTTCGCCTCTTCTTTCTTGCTTATTTCGTATTTGCTCAGCACCTCTTCCACGTTTAGCGTGTCGTATATAAGCGTGTTGCTTTCTCCTGCACACATAATATCCGACAGCATGTCGCTGACTATCTCTTCCTTCTCTTCCACAGCTCCTATCGTGTACTCGTGCATCTCTGCTTCTTCTCGATCTACGCTAATCATCCTCTCTACGTCGCTTTCGCTCTTCAGGTTTTCGGAGCTTTGTGCAGTAATGCTCGCGGATTCTTTTTTTGCCTTTTCCGTCTTGCCCGTTCCTGCAGCGCTTTCGTACGCGGGTATCTCTTGCGGCTTATCGAGCTCCACGATTCCTGTGTGCTCCATCGTTTTTTGATCGCTTGGGCATATGCTCATTCGCTTCTCGTCTGCGGACTCATCCGAATCCTCCATTATGAAGTTTTCTTCTCTTTCCTCTTCGCAGAGCGGCAGAGTTTCGTTTTCTTGCATCGACTCCTCCACTATTTCCTCTTCCACAGCTTCTGTCTCTGCTTTTTCCTCGATTTCCATGCTCATGGTGCTGCTGTCCTGCTTTTTCTGCTCTTCTTTGTTCGCTGGGTAGACCATCGGGGGATCTGCTGCAAAGCTCACCCTTCGTATCGAAGACCTTCTTTCGTCGCCCGCGTCGGAAGCCTCTGTCTTTGTCTTAAAGTACGACTCTATCTCTCTTTCTCTCTTCATACAGGATATTTTCAAGAAAATATTCACTTCATTTATTAGGGCCGCTATGCAGTTTGGTACCGGATGGGTGATGGGGTGGGTGATGAGATGAGTAGTGGGATGGGTAGCGGGATGGGTGATGACATGGGTGGGATAGTGATATGGGTGGGATAATGGCATGGATAGCTGGAGGGGTGATGACATGGGTAGCGGAATGAGTAGCAGAATCGGTAATCGCATGGGTGATGAGATGGGCAGCCGGATGAACTCTGTGTGAGTACCACGTGAGTATCGGAAGCACGCCATGTGTATCGCAATTACCACGTGATTATCAAATCAACACCGGATGAATATCGGCCGAGCTTCTAGTCATTGCGTACTCTACCGAAACAGCCAAGCCGCAGGAAAATCTGCATTTCTGAATATTCCGCGCTCCCATAACTTGTGATCGGAAATTCTCCAATATATCGGCTAAACTTGAAACTGAACAGATAAGCGCGGCTATTTTTATCTCATGTTTATTGTTTGCTACACTTATTTTAATCATTTTGCAATTGCCTCTATTAAATTTGCAGATTCTCGTTCTGTCTCTTCGCGCCTTTCTCAGCTGCTTTTTCAGCTGCTCTCTTACAGGTTGAGAAGAGTGTCCAGCCACGTGTTTCTGGTGCTTGAGCTACTGGGCTGTCTTTTGTCCTCTGAATCGATCTCTCTCAGAAGAGTTATGTCCTTCAGCGCCGTATCTAGCACCCGCCTGCTGGTTCGAGGCGAGAACTCAGCGGTCACGGGGTTCTTGTTCTCCTTGTCCCACACGTCCCGGAACTCTTCTGACAGCGAAAGTCGTGGTGCGCGCATGATTTTCTCACATTTTCTGGTATAAATGGGATAAATGGCGGGGAAATGTCCCGCCATTTAATTTTTTGCGATGGAGTTTGAGGACGAGTACGAGTTTTTTTCGTTTCTGCCGTCTGAGTTCTACTTGGAGGTGCACAAATTGGTCGAAAAGACCGTTGAAGGATCTATTTCATCCGAGCAGCCGGTTTCCCGATGCAAAATAGACAGAGCTGAGGGCTCCATAGAAAAAAACATGCTTATATTCGAAAGATTCACATTGAGGAACATATTCGCGTTTCCAGAGAGCTTTGCGTACGACAGGCGCGCAACAACCGAGGACGCGGTGCCGCCGGAGTATCTGAAGGACCAGATGCTTTCTCTGGCGTTGCAGAAAGAAAAGCTGAACAGCCAGAGAGAAGTGTACTACCAGAAGAGAAAGCTGCTGAGCGACTTGAAAAAGTACGCGAAGGATGTCGAGAACGTCCCGGACATGGAAGGCGTTTTGAGGGGGTTGGAGGAGCTTAACATACTTGTGAGACAGACAAGGGAAATACGTAAGAAGTACATTGAGAGGATGCCGCAGAACAAGCCCTTGAAAAGAGAGCTGGAGGAGGAAGTTCGCAAAAAGGAGTGCCAGGACTTGGAGAAGAGAATTCCCATGGAGATCCTCAACAACCTTGAGAACATTTTATCAGCTGCATGCGATGTGCAGCAATAAATGTAAAGCGGGACAAAAGCTACCAAGAATATGTTTGTTGGATACGCGGGTGTTTGGATGGAAACGGAAGGTATATCTGGTGTGCGGATAGGCTGTGCCGTGCGCTATTTGTAGACGGTGTCTTGCTGATCGGAGAATGGGAACGGATGGCGGCGGGGATGAGAAAAGCTCCTTGCGGCTGCCGGATTGTGCTTGGTGTTCCACATGATTAGGTAAGTATAGACTGATAGTGGCTTTCAGATATAGCGGAGAAATTACTGAAATGGCGAAGAGGCCTTCTCAGCTGCTATTTCAATGGCCGTGCTGGCTGTGGGGTGTTTGAGGAAGAATTTTAATAGAAGTTGTACCGGCCATCGCTCATGTTAGTGGCAGTCGTGCTTTATTGATAAAGCCGAGAAGGTACCGCTGGCTTAAAATTGTAGACCGCGGAGTATTTATGTGAATAATTTGTGGACCTAGGATGGTTAACTGAATGGTTTGTGGACGATAGGGTTGTTAACTGAATAATTTGCAGACTGTGAAGTGTTTAGATGAGCATCTTTATAAGTGCAGGGGTAAAGGGCTAATAAGCCATGACCAGCACTTACAATAGAACATGTCCAGACGTATCTTTTGCCCTTTGATAAGAAGCTACAAAAATAATCGAGAGATGAGTAGAAGTCTGCGGTTATAAATAAAACGAGCCATGCAGAAGCCCCCAAGGACTTGCATAGAATAAATAGGCTATATCTTGCGGCTAAGTATCTTAAGCATTATTTGACCCATTTTCCAGTGTGCTAAAAAATGGCCTATCTAACCCATAATTTGATACGTGCAAGTACACATCGGGTAGTTTGAGAACCAGACACAAAAAGTGCAGCAGAAAACATCCTCGCCAAGAACAGAGAAAAAAGGCCCTATCACAGCCCAAACCCCTAGCAGAGGCGCAAACCAGGCTCCAGAAAACGGAAGAAAGAAAAATCGGAATATTTGAACTTTTATTTTTTACCCTTGAAAAATGGTAAGAGGACCGAAGAAGCACTTAAAGAGACTGAACGCGCCAAAGTCGTGGATGCTCGACAAGCTTGGCGGAACTTTTGCGCCAAGGCCAAGATGCGGGCCGCACAGGCTAGTTGAGTCTCTGCCGCTCTGCCTGATACTAAGAAGAAAGCTGAACTTTGCAAGCAACACGAGGGAGGTCGAACACATCATCAGAAACAAAGCGATAAAAATCGACGGAAAGGTTCGAACGGACAAGAACTACCCCGCAGGATTCATGGACGTCGTAAGCATTCCAAAGCTGAACCTGCACTACAGGATCCTGTACACGGTGGGAAAGAAGTTCTGTCTGCAGAACATCACCGAGCAGGAAGCGAAGTTCAAGATATGCAGAGTAGACAACAGAAGAATGGAGAACAAAGCGATTCTCACGCTGACAACGAGCGACGGAAGAACGATCAAGTACGCGGACCCGGACATCAAAGTTGGAGACAGCATCAAGTTCGATCTGGAAAAACAGGAAATGGTCGAGTTTTACAGGCTTGAGGTTGGCAAGACGGGATTTGCCTTCAGAGGAAAGAACATCGGGTGCGTTGGAATCATAAGAGAGATCAAAGATCACGTTGGAGGGTTCCAGGTGGTGACGCTGGAGGACCTGAACGGAAGATCGTTCCTGACGCGGGGAGATAACATGATGGTTATTGGAGAGAACGGAGAGTCGCTCGTTACTCTAACAAAAGAGAGAGGAATCAAGATCTCCGAGCTGGCAAGAAGCAACATAAGATTCGGAGACCTGAGAGACGAGAACGAAGAGGAGAGCGAAGAGGAAAACGAAGATGAGAACGACAACGAAGAGGAGAAGAAGGAGATCTTTGTTCGCGACAGGGCAGAATAATGGCAGGGAGGAGCGGAAGCCATTTCAATAAATTAAATCCGCGGGTACTTTTAGGCAATTTCCGGTGGATGCGCGCGCTGTTTTTCGGGATGCATTTGGAACAGCTTTTTATGAAGCGATTTAGTGTTTTGGCTGCGCGTTCAAGAGCGCGAACTTGAATCCGTATAGGAGAAGAGCTCTCTTATTTTCAGAGAGAAGTACAGGGGAAGAGAGGCAGAAATAAGAACGTCTTCGATTGAGGCTTTTTTCTGGTGCAGAACCATGTACGCTAGGTCGTGTGCAATGTCCAGGGCGGCTGCTTGTTTAGGCGTGATGTTTCGAAGTAGGGCGTACTCTTTCGAAGAAGGGAGTATCGAGGAGAGCGCAGCGAGATTTTCCACTTCGGAGAGATACACGCCAGCGCGCGACAGGCGGGGCAGGCAGAGGTGGGGGTTTTTTCTGCTTCCCTGCTTGTACACCTTGAATATGTTCAGGCCGTGGGGGTCGCAGTCGAATATCCCAACGGTTTTTATGTGCGAGAGGTGCATCAGGAGAACAAGCGTGTTTCTGCAGGGGTACCCTTTTCCGGTGACTATGAGCATGGTTTTTCCAACGCGAGCCTCTATTTCCTCTTTTTTCTGAACAAGGGTGTGGAATATCGCTTCTTTCTCCACGACAAGAACAATGTCGGCGGAAGAGAGGGCAGCGGCCCCGTCTGCGAGCCTGGGAATGGCACAGACGCCAGAAAAGTGCGTCTCCATGCCGTGCGCTGTGATAGAGAAGGGCCCGCACGCAAGGCCTTTTAGAGAAGGCACGATGTTGAACGCGGAAGAGTTGACTTTGAGGCCGGAAGCTGCGGCCCGAATGAGGGCTTGGACCTGGGAGGTGTTTTTGAACAGCGCTCTTTTCTGGTAGAACATCTCCCGCGTGGTGACCGTGTGCTTGCACAGAAGAAGAGTGGAGTACATGCAGAGAACCTGCGCAGCTTTCCTGATGGAGATCTTCGAGGTGACAACCTCTCCAACGAGAAGAAGGATGTCGTCGTAGACTTTTGCGTGTAGCGGGGTTCGCGAGTGCATGGCAAGAAACTCTTCTTTTGAGAGCACGATTTTGGATATGGCGCGCTTCATTTCGACGGTAATCATTTGAAGAGAATGCAAGGGTGGAGATATAGAGCGCGAATTGATCAGCTCGATCGGGGGAAGAAAAGCAGCAGAGTGATGAAAGCGCGGGAAGGCGTGAGCCGTGGAATGAGTATACGGGTGCTGGATTGGCATGCACGCCATTGCCCTGTCTTGGTAAGGCGGCTGGCCGGGTGGCATCCCAATAAGGCGATTTTCAGGGTTGGCACAGGATAGACTTATTGAAATGGAAAAGATGCCTTCCCAACAACTATCCTGGTTTGTGATCTGACTATTTTATATTGTTAGTACTTGTCCTGGCTTAGTGGCGCTTTACCCCTGCAAATATAAAGCTGTTTACTTAAGCACTCCACGTCCGGCAGTACCATACAGAGTACTCCTGCATTGCACACCAAATGGAGCGATAAAATAAAAAAGTGTCGGTATCTTTTGAAAAAAAAGTACGGGAGCATTTCGAAAACTTCGAGGCCGGGCTTAGAACGCGCTGTGCACAAAGCAGCCAGGCCCCCTGCACCCCGACAAGACCCAATTAAACAGTGTTAGTACCAGCCATGCTCTATGCCCGCATGACTTATCGTTTATTATATGCCCTCAGGCTCCCCTGCGCTTA
>Ga0190275_10000645_pt1 | contig 28873 bp, 17 predicted proteins | sample Popmic550T_FD_133745 | JGI IMG/M metagenome (GOLD analysis project Ga0190275, IMG submission 133745) | Populus adjacent soil microbial communities from riparian zone of Yellowstone River, Montana, USA - 550 T | ecosystem: Environmental > Terrestrial > Soil > Riparian zone > Trees stand | place...
CGGAGGTGGGCGTGGCGGCGGCGGGCAGGGCGGCGGCGGAGGCGGGCATGGCGGCGGCGGCGGACGTGGCGGCGGCGGCGGTGGGCAGGGCGGCGGGGGGCAGGGCGGCGGTGGGCAGGGCGGATCGGGGCACTCGCCCCGAAGGAAGCGCGCGAGTTCCCAGCTGGTCCGTGCCTTTCGTCTGGGGGGTCCGTCGCGCAGCGCCTCGGTCCAGGCCTCGAAGAGCCGATGGAAGAGCCGCATCCGGCGGTGGCCCAGAAACAATTCCTCGATAAGCACATGCGCCGGCGTGTTCGCGCGCAGGATTTCCCTGGCCTGCCGCCGCCAGCCGCCGTCCTCGCGGTCGTCGCCGTCCTCCCAATCCTCAGCAACGGGGAGGATTGCGCTGATTCGGAAGCTGAAGAAGCCGGGCGGGAAATCCTCGTCCGGCTCGTCGCACCGATGCTCCAGCGCATAGCGCAGCAGCGTCCATTCGACGATGTAGAGCTGCCGCCGTCGCGGGTCGGTTGCGCGGACCAGCCGGTCGGTTTCCGCCACGGCCTCGGCGACGTCGCCATATTCGCCGAGCGCCCACCAGGCGCCTTCCATGTCCTCGCACACCAAATAGACCGGGCCTTTGCCGGGCAGCGCGCCGACTCGGTAGCGCGTCGGATCGCCGAGCGCCGGCAGCAGTGCGGCCGCCACGCGCTCGCCGGCGAGCGGCGAAGGTCCCTCCTCGCGCTCGCCTTCCGTTTCGTGCCCGGCCGTCTCGACCGGCAGGAACGTGCGGGCGATCACCGCGCCGAGCGCCGCGGGAAGCAGGTGGCCGAAGCTGGCGGCGCCCGGTTCGGCCGCCACCCGCTCGTCGTCCCGCCCCCCGGTCGAGTCGAGCAGGTCGAGCTCGATCCGCGGGCGGATTTCGACTCCGGCCGAGGCGAGGGGGCTCGGCAGCCGATAGTCGAAGCCGCGGCCGCGGTCGCGGGTCGCGGGCACCATCCGGGCGAGCAGGGCCTGCTTCGCCTTCAGCTGCGCGGTGCCGGGGATGCCGCCGCCCGGTCCGCCGCACGCCGATCCGGCCGGCGGCCTGAGCCGCTCGTCGTAGAGCGACAGCAGGAAATCGAGGATCGCGGTCTGCCGCGCCAGCACCGGGTCGCTCGCCGCCGTCAGCCGCCGCAGGCCCGCTTCATAGTCCGCCTCCAGCAGCGGCTCGACATTGGGCACGATGTGGCGCAGCGACTGGCTCGCATAGGTCCTGTCGCCCCCCGCGCCGACCGAGAAGAGGTCGCGGACGAAAGCGAGCTGGGCGAAGAAATCGGCCATCAGCTGATCGAAGACCATCAGATAGCCCTTGAGCTGCTTCGCCTGGGCCAGCCGCGCCGCGTTCGCCTTGGGCGGCAGGCCGTAGGCGCCGATCCCATAGACATCGGGAAACTGGTTCTGGACCGAGCTGTAGGCGGCCAGATCGGTGGCCGTCCCGGCGGGCGGCGCATAATGCTCGGCATATTCGGCGCCCAGCTTGTAGGTCCGGCGCCGATCCGCCCATGTCCTGTCGAGCAGCCTCGCTACCCGAACCGGGTTCGGCCGGCACGGAGTCGCGCCCCGCATCAGCCGGATCGCGCTGCCCTCCGCGCCCGGCCGGGTCTCCAGCCGAAGGAGGAAGCCGTCCGGCACTTCGATCGTCTCGCCCGGCACGTAGGCATGGCCGTCCTGGCGGACATGCACCGACATATGATCGCGGTCGACCGACACCACGCCCGGAGTCTCGGCCATCACTTCCAGCAGATACTCGACCGGCACCGGGGACGGCATCGGCGAGAGCTGGTCGTCGGCGATGAAGCCGCGAAGCATCAGCGGACCGTTGAAAATCTCGGCGGTGGTCCGTCCCATCGCCCGCTGCGCGTCGAGCGACGACCGTTTCGGCTCGGGCGCGAGCGCCAGGCCGAGCCGGAACAGCAGGTCGGCGAGCACCCTGTCCGGATCGCTGCCGTCGTCGAGCTGGACCGTCGCCTGCACGCGCGCGCCGAGCGGCCGAAGCACGACGCATGTCTCGACGTCCTCGCACAGGGCGCGGTGCCCGGCGTAAGCTCCGAGCACCTGCTCCCGCACCGAATCCGGATCGGGCCCGTGATCGTCGCATCCGGGGTCGAGCCCCGGCACCAGCACGTCGATCCGGTAGAGGCCGGAAACGCCGCATGCCTTGCCGGGCTCGACCCGCGTGAGCCAGGCGTTGCCGGCGTCCGGAACCCTGTCGACGATCAGCCGCCGCAGGTCGTTCGTCGTGACCGGATTGACCGGCATGATCGAGCGGGCGGGATAGAGCCCCTGGCGCCGAAGCGCGACCCGCCCCGTCCCCGGCGCGCCGAGGAAATCCTGGACGAGGAAATCGGCGCGGTAGGAGAGCTCGGTCAGCGCGTAGCAAAGCTGCTCGAGGATGGTCACTCCGGGATCGGAATAATTGTAGTTGGTCCACAGCCCCGATAGCTTCTGGACCAAGGCCGTGCCCTCGGCGACGAGCGCGACATAATCGAGGCCGACGTCGCCGGCCGCATCTTCGGAAAGGAGCCCGTTTACAAGGCTCACGTCGCGCCTCCCGCCTCGGCCGCACCCGGCGCGATCAGCGAAAGGCGGGGCAGGAGCCCCGGCTCCGGCGCGGGCTGTATGCTCTTCAGGCTGTGCGAGGCGGCCGACGTCAGATAGTGCCAGCCGGACAGGATCGACGGCGACACGGGTATGAGCCGAAGCGAGATTATCGCCCGGACGTAAGGGCGATGGCGGATGAAGTGGGCGACCTCCTTGAGCGTGTAATAATCGTCCGGCCGCGGCGGCAGGGTCGTCGGCGGCCAGGGCGAAAGGAACTCGATCAGCTCGGCGTTCAGCCGCTCGATATTGGCCTTCTCGCTGTCCGCGTCGGTGAATATGAGATCGGCGTCGACCTGAAGGCGCAGATAGGGCGGATCGGTCACCGTCAGCTGGATGAACGGACTGATCCTGCTGGCCAGGAAGTCCGCCATGGCGGTGCGCATGGTCGCATTGCTGGATGGGGTCGCCGGGTCGGAAACGTCGGGGGTCCGGGGTCCGGGAATCGGGACGATCCAGACATTGCCCGGCGCGGGACCGCCCCCTCCGTCGCTCGCCGGGACGACGGCTACCTGCCACAAGGACGGAAAGGCCTCGAGCAGCAGGTCGGAATAGTCCGAGGGCTGGATTCCGCGGTCCTTGTGACGCAGCCGTTCGGCCAGCCATTTCTCGAAGCCCGCGCCGATATCCGCCGGCGAGCCTCCCGACGACGGCATCGGCTGATCGATCGAGCCGAGCCCCGGAAGCGGCGAAGCCGGCTTGGCGATCGTGCCCGCCGGGAGGGGGATGCCGAGCCCGGCGCCGCCGCCCGGACCCACCCAGGTCGCCATCGCCGCATTGGTCGCGAGGCCCGCCAGCATCGGAAAGGCGGCCGCGTTGCGCGGCACGCTGAGGCGCAGCAACGGCTTCGCGGCGGAGGGATCGGCGAGTTTCAGGCTGACGATTCCACTATTGCGCAGATCGTTGGTGCCGTCCCTCAGCGGCGGCAGCTCGGGCCATTCACCTTCGCCCTTGAACTGGGCCCAGCAGGCCTGCGGTCTGTCGGCCGACCATCCGCCCGGCGGCGGCGTCAGCTGGAACAACAGGGTCGGCTGGGTCGCGGCTTCGGAGAGGCCGATATACAGGGCGCCGGGCGAATCCATCTGGTACAGGAGGGGGACGGTGCCGCCCTTCCAGGCCGCCTGCCCGATTCCGCCGAGCGGCAGCATATGGAACAGGGATGCCGGCGGCTGGTCCACGGCTTCCTTTTCGAAAATGAGCGTGGTCGCGGCATTGTAATCGACGGTGATGCTCGCCGCCATCGGCAGCCAGGGCTGGTTGGGGAAGCCCAGCAGGTCGGTGCCCTTCATGCAATCCCGTATGCACGCATCGGCATCGTCGTACGGGGAGTCGGCGAGCTTCGCCTGGACGTCGCGCAGGCCGGCGGCGGCGACCGGGCGGCGGATCGCCGCCGGCTGGCCCGCCGCCTCGCACTGCACGGCCAGCACGCCCGACGCCGCCTCGAGCGCCGCCCGCGCCTTGCCGAGCAGGGTCGACTCCGGCGTCTCCAGCTCCGCTTCATGCGCGGCGAGCCACGCGCTCAGGTTGGAATGCACGGTCTCGAAATCGGGTCCGGGCCGCAACCATCGGAAGAGGCGCCGGAACCAGCCGGCCGGTGTCGGTCCGCCCAGCGCGTCGGACAGGCTTTCGCGCCAGGCCGCCTTGGTTCCCGGTTCGGCCTCGCTCGCGGCAATGGCCTCGTGGATCGCCGTGAGCGCCGCCCCGTCCAGGCTGGCGACGGCGCCTTGCGCCGCCGCCTTGAGCGCTCGGTCGAGCTCCGCGTCGGGCGCCGTCCGGCCGGCGGCGATGACCGGGCCCAGCTCCGAGTCGAAAGATCCCGGCGGAACGTGCCCGCAGCGTTGCGCGCAGGCGGAAGCGGCGGCGGTCAGCCGGACCGACGCCGCCACGACGTTCGGCGCGTAGAGTATGTTGCCGAAGGCGGTCTCGGGCCGGCTGAGGCGAAGCCGGACCGCACTCAGCTTCGGGTCGTAATAGGCCGGGGGCCGCCGGGACTTGATCGGCGGGCGGAACAGGCTCCCGGGTGCAAGCGTGCTGTCGCGACAGGGCACCGGATCGTCTTGCTCCGTCCGGAACAGATAATGCTCGTTCGGCATCTCGCGAACGTTCCACCAACCGGGGTTGTGCACCGCCAGCCTGACCTTGAAGCTCCGATTGTCGAACCGGGGTCCGGGCGGCACCGTTTTGCCGTCCGCGTCGATGACATAGGCCTGGTAATAGCCCCTGAAGCCAGTCTTGATCGTTGGAAGGCCGAACCATTCGATCGCCAGCGTGAAGCAGCTCAAGCATTTGGCGAACAGCTCGGGGGCGGCGATCTCGAGCGTGGCGCCCTTTACCGGCGGCGATCCGAACACGAGGAAGGGCTGGCTGGTGTCGACCGGTCCCGTCGGAGTCGAAGCCTGGAGATCGGCCAGGCCGACGACCTCGACGTCGATCGACAAGGCCGAGAGCATCATCTTCGAAAGCAGGGCGTAGGGATAGGCCGTGACGCTGCCCGGCGGCGAGCTCAGGACGACAGGGTCCTGCAGCAGGTCGGCTGCCAGGGCCGGCATGTCGGTGCCGGGTACCGTTTCGCCCTCCGCAGGCGCGGCGGCATCGGTGTCGGCGGCCCCGGTCGAGAGCGCGACGAACGGATCGGCGTCCGGGCCGAGCGTGAACGACAAGGTGAAGGAGAGAGGGTCCTTCGCCGGATATTTGACGTCATACCGCTTGATGTCCACCCAGCCGCCGGCGGTCGAGTAGCGCAGAGCGAACGCGGCCCCCATCAGGGAGGTGAACACGTCGTCCGGCGCCAACCCGCCCGCCGCGGCGCCCAGGCTTTCGAGCGTCTTGGTCAGTTCCGCCATATCGCCGGGCGCGAGGGTCAGTCCGAGCGTGACCGTGCGCGTGCCGCCGGTGAGCATCAACGTGGGGCTGGCCACGATGAACCCCAGCGATGCCACTGCCGTCGTCAGCACTCCGTCGATGCCCGGGGACGTGCTACCGAAAAGCGGGAAGGGCTCGGCGATCCGCGGCACGGTGTCGGCAAGCGCGACACTGCCGGTCAGCACCTGACGGGGAATTGGGAACGCGTCTTCCCCAAGCGCCTGGGAGGTGACGGTGAGGGTCCGCAGCGACTCGATCGAGGCGGCGTCGACGCTGAGCGCCGAATCCAGCGCGTAGGCGATGCTCTCACCGTCGGCATCGGTTCCGGCGAGGAACTGGGTGAAGCGGGGCAACTCGACTCGGGCGAAGCCCTTGGCCGGCGTGAAGGCGAGGTACACGGAATCGGGGGTGCCGGCGCGGCTCGTCTGGCGCAGCACCTCGCTCTGATAGAATCGGATCAGCCGCTCGGGGAAAGTGTTGATCGAATCCTGGGCGTGTCGGAACAGCTTGGCGAAGGCGTCGTACAGGCCGGATTGCGGCGGGTGCGAAGGGTCTTCGAACGAGGCTTCGAGCGCCGCTCGCGCCGTCTCGCGCTCCTGGTCCAGCACCGTCAACAAAGCGGCGACCAACGCCTCGATGAGGTCGAGCAGCTCCCGGAACCAGTCGTCCCCGCCGTGGCGCAGCCTGTCCTCGAGCGGGGCTCCGCCGAGGTGGAGGGCGAGGCGGCGCGCCGGCGCGGTGAGCGGATCGTGCCGGTCCGAGCCGATCAGGCCGGCCAGCGCCCGCTCGAGATCCGCCTGATTGGTCTCTCCTCTCCCATGGATCCGGATCAGCCGAAGGATCACGGCGATCGCCTCCCGCAGGCGCTCGAGTCGCGTCTCGAAGGAACCGGCGTCGCGCAGTGCGGCCAGAAGCCGGTCGAGCACGGCCTCGATTTCGGCCAGATCGAGGCTGGCGAGCGCGTGGCCGATGCTGGGATCGCCGAGGAAGAAGGCCGACCAGTCGCCGTCCGGCACGTCATTCAGGTCGTAGAAACTGATCAGGGCGCCGTAATCGGGGGCGAAGGCGAGCAGTTCGGCAAGGCTGCGCCCGTCGACCTTCACTGCGCCCGGCTTGGGCGCCGAGCGCGCGCGATCCCGCTGGGTGGGGGCGCCGTTGAGGACGAGAAGGTCGGCCGGTGCGGCCATCCTCACCTCTTCACAGCGCGGGCGGCGCGAGCGTCGCCTCGGTCAGGTAGAACGGATAGACCAGGTTGCTGCGCGCGTTCGTCTGGCGGACGATGAAATCGACGGAGATGGCCAGCTGGCCGTTCAGCGGGTCGACCTCGTCGACGTCGACCCGAAGCACGTCGATCCGCGGCTCCCAATCGAGGATCGCTTTCTCGATCAGCGACCTTATGTCGTTGGCCAAGGTTTCGGTAAGCGAATCGAAGACCTTGAGGCGAAGGCCGGTGCCGTAGGTGGCGAGCATGGTCCGTTCGCCCATGTTCGTCGAAAACAGCACCCACAGGCATTGCTTGATGTTGGCGACGTCGCTCGACATGACGACCGTCGCGTTCTGCCGGCTGAAGGTCGGCGGAAAGGCCCAGCCGGTGCCGAGAAAGCTGCGCGGTGGCGCGTCGGCCATCCTATCCCCCGATCATCACGGTCGGCAGCCCGAGCACGATGGTGCCGCCATGGGCGGTGCTGTCGCCCATCCGTGCGGCGGGCCGTCCGCCGATCGTCACCGTCGCCGAACCCTTCACCACCGAATCGGGCGGACCGACGCACACGCAGAGGTCGCCGACGCAGGCGGCCGGCAGTCCGCCGATCAGCACGGTCGGCATGCCCGGCCCGGTGATCGGTCCGCCGACATGCGGTACCGGAACCAGGCCGGGGGTCACCATCGGGCAGGTGTGCATATCGGTCACTCGAGCGGCGGGCGGCATGAATCTGTCTCCTGCGGGCGGGTCAATTGATCTTCACCATGCCGCCCTGCACGGTGACCATGCCGCTGGACGTCAGCTTCGCCTCGGCGGACCCCTGGGCGGCGAAGCTGGTGTCGGCATTGGCTTTGATGGTCAGGCCGGCGATCTCCACGCCGCCGGTGCCCTTGATCGAAACCTTGCCCTGGGCGGCGATCGCCACGTCGGTCTTGGCGGTGAGCGTGATCTTGGCGGCGCTGTCGACGGTGATTCCACCCGACGCCATGGTGACGACATTGCCGTTCATGTCCTTGATCGTCACGGTCTTGGCGTTGTCGTCGAGCCGGACGCTCTGCTTCTTCGGGGTGGAGATTTCCACCGCCGGCAGCTCCTCGAAGAAATCGACGCGCAGCTTGGAGCGGGTCACGATCGCTTTCTGGTTGTTCTTCGCGTCCGGAACTACCGGCGGCGGGTTTTTCTTGCTGTACAGGCTGCCGACGATCACCGGGAAGCGGGGGTCGCCGTTCATGAAGGCGACGACCACCTCGTCCCCGATTTCGGGATAGAATTCGACCCCGATCGCGTTCGACGCATAGAAGCTCCCCAACCGCGCCCAGACGCCGAGGTTGCCCGCCTGAAGCAGCGGCAGCTGGACCTGGACGCGATACTCGCCGTCCGGGTCGCCGTCGGTCTTGAGGACGATTCCGGTCTGCAGGTTGGCGACCGGCGGCAGCTGGCCCGCGGCGCCGGGGGCGGCAACCTCGGGCGCGGTCGCGGCGAACCATTGCGGGGACATCCCGATCTCGACGTTCGTCATCCACAGGCCGTCGGCGACGGCGTGATGCACGGCCGAGACATAGGCATTGCCGTTGAACCGGTCGCCGAGCCCCTCCAGCTCGACCATGCAGCCGGGCTTGGCGAGGGCATTGCCCTGGAAGCGGATCCCGCCGCGGATCTTGGCGAGCTTCGCCTTGAGCAATTCGGCCGAGGACCAGTCGGTGAGGTCGGCCTGCTCCAGCGTCCCGCCGGTCTGCTGCGGAAACTGGGCGACTTTGAACACCGAGGCGAGCTCGTCGGACGAGATGTTGCCGGGCTCGGTCACGCTCGCGCTCGCTTTCCCGGAAACCGCGAGCTTCTGGGTGGCCGGATCCCAGGCGAAGCTCTGGATGGCGCCGGCGGCATATTGGGTCGATGCGTCCATCGCCGCCCGGAAATCGAGGATCGACTCCCCGTAGGTGAGGCTCAGCACCGGCGGTTTGCTCGTGTCGGGCGGCGCCACCGCCACCGCTCCGTCCGACACGATCGTCACCATGCCGTTCAGCTGGGCGCGGATCAGCATCAAGTCCCAGTCCGAGGCATAATATTGGACGATCGAGGGCTGGACGGGAGAGGTCGTCGCGACGGTCGATTCCAGCTTCGCCTGGGCGATCAGCTTCTTGATCACGTCGCTGTCGGTCATCTGCTCGAAGATCGCGTTCTTGCGCGCGAGCGTCATCGCCATCGCCTTGTCGGTGGCTTCCACGACGAGCCGGGAAGGACCGTCCTGGCTCACCTCCAGGCCCTGGCGGTAGATCAGGCCGGAGAAGATCTGGGTTTCCTGCGAATCGTAGCCGACCTTGATCGTCAGCGATTTGCCCGGGATCAGGGCTTCGGTCTCGCTGATCGGGAAGGTGGCTTCCGACGGACTGCCGTCGGAGATGATTATGCGGGCCTGGGGCAATTTGTTGACGCCCGTCCAGATGTCGATCGACTCGACCTGATAGGCGCTGTCGAGCGCCTTGCCGTTCGTCGCGATGGTGCTCGAGACCAGGGCGCCGGCCATCTGGACGGGCGAAGGCGCACTCATATCGCCGGCCCGCTGAGCGGTGGAAACAGCAATTGCAGGCCGGGCGGGAGCTGGCGAAACCCGGTCAGCCCGTTCAGCGCCGCGACCTTCAGATAATAAGTGCTGCTGCCGTAGATCCGGTGGCACAAGGCCGGCAGCGTGTCGCCGGCCTTGAGCGTGACCAGGTGGGTAAGATCGGGCGAGGTGGTGTTCGCTTCCGCCGCCAGCTGCTTCTCGCTGGTGAACGAGAGGAAGGTCACCGCCACCTTGGCGCGCAGCGGCGTGCCGTTCGGCTTGAACAAGGTATAGGTCACCTTCATCTTGCTCAGCACGCACTGGAACTGCAGCTGCGCCCAGGAAAGCTTGATGTAATTGGGCCGGTGGATGTTGCCGTTGAGGGTCGCCACCAGCGTGGTGAATGTCCCGATCAGCCCGGCCACCCCGTCCTGCGGCAGCGGCATGCCCGGGATCGGCGGGGGGATCACGCCGGTGGCGTCGAACAGGAGATCGAACGAGATGCTCTCCTTGCCGACCTGGTCGAACTCGGGAGAGGGGCCGTTGCTGCCCGGCGCCTGGCGGTCGGCGTAGCAGATGGTGTAATCGTGGGTGTAGGTGGCCGGATTGATCCACACCGTGAACGGCTCGCCGATCTGGCTGTTATATTCGGCGTCCGAAAAGGCCGTGACCATCATCCGCTCGAGGCTGGCGGACATGTCAGCGCGACTCTCTCATCCGCAGATGGCGGAGCACGTTGCGCACGCAGTCGTCGACCAGGTTGTCGCGCTGCGCCGGAGTCATCCCGCCCGGCTGCGTGCCGCAGCCGCCCGCGCCGTCCCCGGAGGGCCCCGGCGGCTCCTTCTCCGGATCGCGGACCGCCATGTGGACACCGATCTCGCTGATGTGCAACGGCATGTCCGCTTCCCCCTCAGGAACCGATCAGGTCCGAGACGAGCGGCACCATGGCCGCGGCTTCGTTCAGCGGCATTCGGGTGACGGTCGCATAGGAGAATTCGAGCAGCTCGGTCAGGACCTCGTTCTTCTGGGAACCGAACGGACCGGTCACCCAGCGTACCGGCCAGGCCCGGTCGAAGTTCCAGGCGACCAGGGGGATCCCGTTCGCGCCCAGCAGCATGACGACGACCGTCTGGGTCAGGATCGGCGCGTTCAGGGTCGAGCCGACCGTCTGCGCCGCCCATTCCGAAAGGAAGGAAGGCTGGGTCACATAGCCCCGCTTGAGGACGAGGTTGGGAGATTTGGTGACGGTCGGAAGCGCGTGGGCATAGCGGTTCTCGCCGCCTTCGCTCACCGATTCGGTCTCCAGCTTCGCTTCGATCCCCGATATTTCCTGGAAGCTCGCGTCGGCCAGGCTCATCGCCTGCAGCGCCGTGCCGGTTCCCGCCACCGCGACGGTGAAATAGAATGCCGGTGGCGGGAAATAGCCGGTCGCGGTCATCAGGGCGCCGAGATGACCATGGTCTCGAACGCGACGTCGAGGCTTTCGACCGCCACCTCATTGCCCTCCGATTTGAGGTCGGTTCCGGTGACCTTGACCGGAAAGGCATTGTTCAGCGTCCACACCATCTTCGGCGCCGCGGTCTCGTCGAGCAGGCTGATCACCACCGTCACCCGGGCGATCGTGTTCAGCTTGATCGTGTCGAACCAGGTCCACAAGGTCGTGTCGTTGACGAAGATGCCCTTGCGCATCGTCACGTTGCCGACCTTGCCGAGGCCGGGCATCTTGATCGGATAGAAGCTGGGGCTGTCGCCGTGCCGATATTCGATCGGCGTGGTCTCGGTGCTGAGGCCGGTCACCTCCTGGAAGCTGACCGTGCCGGTCGGGAATCCGGCCACGGAGAAATAGAATTTGGGAAGCGGCCATACGGCGTCCTCGGTTTCGCCTGCCATGTCGGTCTCCTGTCGTTAACGGGTTGAGGAAAGCGCCAAAATCTCCTGCAGCGATCAGACGCCCTGCATCGTCTGGGTGAAGGTGAGCTCGATGAACTCGGCCGGATGGATCATCTGGACCTTGACGTTGACGACCATGTAGCCGTTGAGCACGTCGAGGCCGCTCATCGTCGTCGGCACTCCGCACTGGACGGTGAAGGCGTCGCTCGCCTTGTCGCCCATCAGCCCGCCGGCCTGCCACAATTGGGTCAGGAAGTTGGAGATGGTCGCGGTGACCGTCGCCCAGGTGCCGCCGTCGTTCGGAGCGAACACGAACTGCTGAAGCGCCAGCTTGATCGACTGCTCGATGTAGATCAGCGTCCGGCGTACCTGGATGTATCTATAGTCGAGGCTGTTGCCGTCGAGCGTCCGGGCGCCCCACACGACGGTGCCGCGGTTGACCATCGGCCGCAATATGTCGATCGCATTGCCGTTGAGCGGCATGTTGTAATCGCCCTGCTGGTCGTCGCTGAGCGCCACCATCGGCGCGATCACCTCGTTGAGCGTGATGTTCGCAGGGGCGTTCCAGACGCCGCGATTGGCGTCGTTCTGGGTCCATACGCCCGCCATGATCCCGCTCGGAGGGACGACATTGAGGTGGCTGGCGAGGATCTGCTGGATCTGCTTGAGCAAAGGCAGCGCGTTGAGCAGATATTGATCGAGCGCCTGCTGGGCCGACAAGTCGTCCGGGGCCGGCGGCGGATACACGGTGGGGTTGGGGTGAGATACCTGCTTATCGTCGATCGTTTCCGTGATATCCGGAGGGACGGACTCGACCTTCACCGGAGAGCCTTTGGCCGGGAAGGCATAGGCGATGCGAGCGGCGACGTTCTGGAACGCCTCCGTATAATGGGGTGTCTCTATGACCACCCCATGCTCGTTCTTCTCGAAGGTGGGCGGATAGAGCTTCAGCGCCTGCGTCGTCAGCAGGGCGTTGACGAGCGTCTTGCTCTCATCGGTGCCCGTCAGGTTGGTGTAGAGGACGTCGTCCTTGGTCAGCAAAGAGGTTTCGACGGCCGGGCCGTAAGCCGCGCCGTAGCTGAAATAGGGCTGGGCCGGAGCGATGGCCGTGTAGAAGGCGGCCGCCTCGGCCTCCATCGCCTTGACGTTCCAGTTGGCCGGAACGAGCGCGCCCGGCAGGTCGAGGATCGCGACCCGGTCCTGAAGCGTCGCCGACTGCCGCAGCATCTCGACAGCGATCGGCTGGTAATCGTCATAAGTATAGGGATCGCCCGCGTTCACCGGAGGCGCCACGAGCAGGCATGCGTCCGGGACGACCAGCATCGTAGCGCCCCGCGTTTCGTTGGCGATCGCGAGGCCGGACATCAGCGGGTCCTTTTTGACCTTGACCGGTGGAATGGGTGGCGCCGGTGGGGCCACGCTCTGGGTGCCCCAGTAATTATCGACCGAGATGACGAAGCAGCTTCCGCCGCCGTTGGCATAGAACATCTGCATCGCCGAATAGAGATTGAACATGGCTACGTACTCCGGGGGCGTCCCGGATGTGGTTCCGACCAGATAAGGTAGCGATTTCGTCTCCGTAAACGTCGGCGACGTCGCACTATACTTGCCGTTCGACGACGCCGCTTCGAAATCATAGGATCCTGCAACCGGTGCCGGATCTACCACCCCTTTCGCGTCGAAACCGTGGCCGAAATAGCTGTAATAATCCGCCATCGACTCGATCGGGACGGCCTGGAGGTAGAGCTGCTTCTTGCTCGACGGATCCATGGCGGTCTCGGTGTAGCCGACGAAGATCGGCACCGCCGTCGCCACGCCGACCACCGAAGGCGGAAAAGCGGCGTATTCGGTGACGTAGACGCCCGGAGTTTTGCGGTTCTTGAAGCTCGTTGCCATGGCTTGCTTCCTTTGCTCTGGAGGGTGGCGGGATCAGACGTAGACGTACATTTCGGAGGTTCCGGTGGTGCTGGGGCGGTCGGGTGCCGGCCAGACCGGCGCTCCCGGGGCGACGGGCAGTCGGGCCAGAGCGATCGCATTCTCATGGCCGCCGGGGTCGCGCCGGCGCCCGCTCAGTCGGAAATGCTGCGGCGACTTCTGGCGCAGCGGCAGCGGGGTGTCGCTGGTGAACAGGATGGCCGAATTGCCGTTCGGCAGCAGCACCGGCTTCGCTCCCCGATCGAACTGAGCGCCGGGTCCGCGGATACTCAGCTCGCTTAGGTTTGCGCCCGGGACCTCCGAGACGACATAATATTGCCAATAGGTCGAGCGCGCGTCGAACGGGAGCCGATAGGCGATGTTGCCGCATTGCTTCGGCTTGGGCGGCGTTCCTCCGAACAAAGGGGTGATCGGATAGACGCCGCCCATGTCCGGCTCCGGCTGGGTGAACAATATGTCGAGCAGGGCCATCGAATTGCCCGGCGGCACGTAGAGCAGGGTGAGCGGATAGCGCCGAGTGCCGACCCGGCGCCCCGCGCGATCGGTGACGACGATCGTATACAGATCGTAGGGCAGGCCGCTGAAATCCACGGTCGCGGACTTGGCGCCGCCGGCGGCGCCGAAGATCGGCACCGGGGGGGCGCCCGGCGCCGGGACGACGGTCGTCCCGGATATGTCCGTGACAACGACTTCGGAGGCGCGGCGGGGCAGCTTGAGGGTCAGGTCGCTGGCCGCCACCGGATAGAGCGATTCCCCGCCCATATACGGGCCCTTCGACAGCAGCACGGTCTCGTCGGCGCCATGGGCCTGGCTGTTGCAGCCATACAGGTTGGACTGGGACGTCTTGGTCTCGATCGGCAGCGCGGTGATCCCGACGAACTCGGGATTGCACAGCTCCATCAGGAAGGTGAGCCGGCTCCAGAAGCCGGACCCGCCATCGGAAGCGTGCGCCTCGCGGCGCAGATAGGAGCAGATCTTCTCGAGGCTGTCCGGCGTGTAGAACAGGCTGAAACCGACGCCTTCGTTCTTGAGCACCAGGCCGAGCGAGGCCATCAGGCTGGCCGTGGCCGGCGTCGCGACCGCCTCGAAATCCCTGCACAGACCCTTTTGCTGGGTATAATAATTATGCGTCACGGTGACGCTGAACAGCCTCGTATATCGGTTTGCATCCGAAATGGCTGAATAGGTAAAACTCCGGGGCTGTCCCGGGGATCCGCCGGCCGCCATCACGGCTTGCCCGCATCGGGCGTCTCGGCAACCGTGCCGCCGCTGGCGGGATAGGCCCGCGCCTGCATCGCCGTCGAGGCGAAAGAAAGCAGGCGCAATTTGTAGAACACGCTCGGCATATATTTGGTCCCGAGGGTGCTCATCACGTAGTTGATGTCGACGGGATCGAGATTGGCCATTTCCATGCTTATCTTGTCGATCTCCGGATCAAGATCGGGCGCATTGGCCTGATTGAACCAAGGATTCTGCTGAAAAAACGAAATAACATACGAAATCGCCGCCAATCCATCGGAGTAGTTTTTAGCAGAAAAGTTTGCCATGAACATAAGATATAAATTCACATAGACCGGTGGCTGAACGACGGCGAAAGAATCGGTTCCTGCTTTTGTAGGGGTATACGTACTTACGATAGTTTCGCGAGAAATGTTGTACAAAGACATTACTACTTTGTCTCTGGTTGCCTCGTTTATTGATCCATCATGATAGACAACACTAGTCAATGTCACCCAATCGTCTGCACGACGATCAAGGTTCTGCATATACTCATTAAGAAGCGCTCGGATTACCCCGAGTACTCCACGTATGCTCGACATATCGGGAATCTACTTTGACGGATGGGCACGGAAGTGGAAACAGCGCTTCGCGACTCGCCCGACGACTCTGGTAACATTGTGTCAAAATCGCCGAAAGCGAAACCACATCGGAATCGGTTCTAAAAGCCCGTTGCGCGATTTCGTGCCGATTCAGCGTTGAATTTGGCGATCCGGAACGGCGGATCAGCGGCCGAGGTAGCGCCCGTCCTTGCGCAATTCTTCCTTGATACCGCTCATGATGTCCGCCGCTTCGACCACGGGCGGCGAGCGGACGATCGCGAGCAGGCAGGCGTGGCGCAGGACGTTGACGATCGCTCCGCCGGCAAGCTCGTAATCGGCGGCGAGCGCGTGGAAATCGATGTCCGGGCCGAGCGCGAAGCGCCCCGTCTCGAACATGTCCTGCCAGAGCCGCAGGCGGGAAGGGATGTCGGGCATCGGGAACAGGATGGCCGACTGGAAACGCCGAGCGAAGGCCTCGTCCATATGGCCGCGCAAATTGGTCGACAGGATCACCAGGCCGGGAAAATCCTCCAGCCGCTGAAGCAAATAGGCGATCTGCTGGTTCGCCGCCCGGTCGTTGGCGCTGCTCGCGTCGGTGCGCCGGCCGAACAGAGCCTCCGCCTCGTCGAAGAACAGGATCCAGTCGCGGTTCTGCGCCTGGTCGAACAGGCCGGCGAGGTTCTTCTCGGTCTCGCCGATCCACTTCGACACGACGCGCGACAGATCGACGCGATAGACCGGCACCCCGTGATGCTTGCCGAGCAAAGCCGCGGTCAGCGTCTTGCCGGTGCCGGGGCCGCCATGGAACAGGCAACGGTAGCCGGGCTTCACCCGGCCGGCCAGGCCCCAGTCTTCCATCAGTGCGCGCGAATGCAGGATCCAGCTGCCGATCATGTCGATCTGCGCCCTGGTCCCGGCGTCGATGACCAGATCGTCCCAGTCGAGCGCCGTCGCGATCCGCTCGGCCGGAAAGCCTTCGCCCGGCGGGAAGACATAATCCTCCCCGGTCAGCAATATCTCGAGATATTCGCGGGACAGCAGCAGCAGCGCCGACGCCGGCGGCTCCTCGCCATGCCTGTGGTCGATCGCCAGCACCGATCCGGCCACCAGCCTGTGCTCGCGCTCGAAAATGCGGCGCGCCCGGATCCGTTCCTCCTTGTCGCCGCCCGCGATCAGGAACAAGGCGGTTTCCACGGTCGGCAGGAACCCGGCGTGCGACTGGCCGGTGATTCCGCCGAACTCGCTGAAGCGCCGGCCGGTGGACTGGTTCTGCAACAGGAAGGGGTCGAGCACTTCCGGCGCGAGGTGCGGCGCCATGGCCAGGATCAGGGCGAGCCGTTCGGGGGCGTCGAGCGCCATGTCGCGCAGCAACTCGGCATAGGGTCCGCCGCCCCTGGCGACGGAGGGCGGCGGCGGCAGGGTGGGGACCTCGGTCTCGCCGCCGTCCCGGTAGCCGGCGAAGCGCCGGGCGAGGACCTTCTCGAGCCAGGCCAGCTCGCGCTCGATCGCGCCGGTCGCGGGTGCCCGCCGATTTCCAGCCATGCTTTTTCTCACCATGTCACGTGCAGCGCGTCGGGCATCCAGCGATGGTAGACGATCGCCCAGCTCCACGAAATCTGCTCGACCAATATGTCGACCGTCTTGCGCTCCACATCCAGCGCCCATTTGTCGTCGCCCCGGCGCAGCCGCCCCTTGCGCTGAAGGAAGGTCTCGCGCAGCCCGGCCGGGGAGGCGCCTATCAAGGCCGGCCAGTTGCCGATCATCGCCTGGATCAGTCCGTCGCAGATCGCCAGTTCCTCCGCGGTGGGCTCGATCCTCTTCGCCACCGGCGCCGCGATCGGGACGCCGCACAGCAATTTGTTGAGCGCGAGATCGGGCTCGGGGCGGTCGCAGCGTTCGTCGACCAGATATTGGAGCAGATGCACCGCCCGCGAGGCCGGCTCGACCCCGGCGATGCGCTGCACGCCGTCGCGGCCCACCGAAAACAGGCCGAGCCGCTCGAAGAAGAGGGGCAGGAACGGATTGAACAATATCAGCCCGGCATTCGTCACGTACATCGTCTCTCCGATGACGGGCGCGGGCGGCGCGGGCGGCGCGGCTTTCTCCGCCGGAGGGCGGGCCGCGGCGGGCGGCCGGGGCGGCCAAGTGGCCGGGGCGGGCTGCAGCGCGGCAATGACATTGACGTGCCCGCCGTTGCGCGCCGCCAGCACTGCCCGGGAGCGCAGGTCGCGCGCGGCGTCCGGCGCGCCGCCGGCCGAAGCCTGGATCAGCCGGTCGGCGATGGCACGCGGGCCGGGCCGGTCGCGCTCCGCCGCAATCGCCAGCAGGGGCTCCCATGGCCCGCCTCGGCCGGCGCCCGGTGAGTCCGGCGGCGCGGCGGGCGGCCGTGCCGCGGCGAGGATCGATTTCAGGTCGAGCATGAACCGCGCTTGTGCCGGCGCGACAGCCTGGACAATCCGGGCGAGCGCTTCCTCGGGCATTGTCGCCGCCCACCGCGCCCTGGTCTCGGCCCGGGTAAGTCCGTCGCGAAGGATTTTCTCGAGCTCGATGTCGCCGCGATCGGCCAGGTCCGCGAACAGCCGCCACGGCCGCGACGTCGGATCGCCCGGCCCGCCGTCGCGCAGCCAGGCGAAAAGTGCGGCGCGGTCGTCGGGACCGGGAGGGGCGAGCGGCTGCGCCTGGCCATCGGCCGGTGCCGGCAGCGGCCGGGCGAGCCGGTCCAGGTCGAGCGGAGCGCCGGCGATCGCCGCCGCGGCGGCACGGATCCGCAGGTCGTCGAGCCCGGAACCGGAGAGGCCTGAAGCGCGCGCGGCGAGGGGGCCGCCCGCCGCGAAGGCCCAGGGCGCCAGCCGCTCCAGCAGGATCGCCCCGGGCGCGGCTCCCATCTTTCGAAACGCGCGGGCGAGGCGCATCGCCACGCGCTCCGGGTCGGGATCGTGGAACAGCGAGCGAAGGACGGTCGAGGGCAGTCCGGGAAGGCCGGCCAGCAGGCTCTCGATCCTCATGTCCCCGGGCGCCCACCATGGCGGGCTGTCATGGTCGAGCCAGTGGCGTAGCAGGGCGCGCCGGTCGTGGATCAGTGCGAGGGCAATTTCCCCGTCCGAATCTCCGAACGGCTCCTCTGCCAGCGCCGTGTGAAGGACCTTCCGCCAGGCCTCCGTCATGCTTCCGCCGGGGGCGTCGGCAAGGGCCGCGGCCCAGCGCGCGGCATGGCCGGCCGAGTCCGGAGCCACCGCAGCGGCGACCTCCTCGGGCAGCATCCAGTCCAGCAGCCGGCCGACGAGGGCGGTGGAACGTCCCGACGCGGCCGCGGTCAGGCGCCGCAGCAGGGCCGCGAACGCGGCGGGAGCGCGGCGCGCCGCCTCAGCCAGGAAAGGGCCTGAAGCGGCCGGCCGGCCGGTACGCAGGAAACCCTCCGCAAGGGCGAGCAGCTCCGCCGCCGCGAGCGCGGTCGCCGGCGGGTCCGCCGCTTCGGACGCCTCGGCAGTCGCGACATGGACTGCCGAATCCTCGTCTTCCAGCCGCCGCCAATCCCCCAGCTCGCCCGCGGCAACGCCTTCGTGCCTGGCGATGCCGGCCAGCATCAGGCGTCGAACTTCGGCCCGATGGAGCTTGCCGCCCGTCCGCGCCAGCGCCGCCACGGCCAGCGTCCAGGTCAGCCGGTCGAATCCGGCGGCGTCTAGCCCCGCCAGCGGCTCCGCCGCATGGCGCCGACTCAGAAACGCGAGGTCGTCCGTGACCGATTTCGCCCGGGCGGGACCGAACGAAGCGAGACATTCGGCGAGGCCGGCCTCGTCCATCCTCTCCGTTACCCGAAGCAGCAGGGCGGGATCCTCGGCGAGGCGGCCAATCAGCTTCGCTTTGTCCGGCGCCCGCGCCCGGGCCAGCCGGCGCGCGAGCGCGGCCGCATTTCTGTCGTGAAATTCCGCGGCTTCGGTCGGACCGGACGGGGCGCTTTTTGCCCGGCCGCTTCCGCTTTCCATCTTCGCCATCGCCTGCCGCAGCGAGGATCCCGGCGGCAGCGCCTCGCCCGCACCGGCCAGCAGAATCGACAGGCGTTGCCCGTCGGCTCCCGAGGCGCGCGCCAGGCCGTCGAGCAATGACCGCAGCCAGTCCGCTCGGCGGAGCGGCGCCGGAGTCGCGATCGCCAGCCGAAGCGCCAGCGCCCTGAGCTGCGCTTCGAACGCGCTTTGCGAAAAAGCGAACGGGAATTGCCTGCGCTGCACCGCGGCGAGTTCCGTCAGGTCGGCGAGCATCGCCCTGGCGTGGCGGGGCTGAAGCCGCTCGAGCGTCAGCCGGAACTCGGTTGAGCCGAGCCCCTGAACGAGGGCGGCCATGGCGGCCTCGTCCTGCGCGTAGCGGTGAAGGCGGGAAAGGAAGCCCGCAATCGTGTCGGCATCGGCGGCGGCCAGCCTGCTCACGCCGGCGCTCGGCAAATCGGCGGCCAGGATCGCCGCCGGGCCTGCCGGAGCGCCCTCCCTTCGGGCGAAGGCCAGTGCGGAGGCGATCGACTCGATGAGGAATGCGTAGGGAACCCCGCCCGCTCGGGCGAGGCCGCGAAGCAGGCGGCCCAGCCGGCGCCGCCGGTCGAACCGCGGGCCCGGCTCGCCCGCGAGATGCCGCAAGGCGCGTTCGAACCCGGCCTCGGACAGCGCCAGCAGCGGCCTTTGGCGATGCAGGGCGGCCAGGGCGTCCAGCCAGAGGCGGACCGTCGCGACCGGCCCGGGCTCGAGCCGCTCGGCCTCGCCTCGCGGCGCCGGCACCGGCTCGGGGCCTTCCTCGCCGAGCCGATCGAACAGCTCCTTCAGCACGCCCGGAAGCGATCCGGTCGGGGGCTGCCGCTTCCGGCTCTGCTCGAGCGCGTCGTGCAGAAGCGCAAGCAGTGCCGGATAGGCGACGCCCTCGGCCATCGCCATGCCCTTGAGCAGATAGGCGAGCAAGGCGCGGCGGTTCGACTGGCTTCCCGGGTCGCGGAGGATGAACTCCAAAGTCAGCACCCAGAGCGCCCGCGGCAAAGCCGGAGTCTCGGGCGCCTCCCGGCTCTCCACGTAGAGGCGCCGCAGATCGGAATGATAAGCGAGGATGACGGCCGCGTCGGCCGGCGCGAGCATGGCCAGCAAGGCGCGCAGATCCTCGGCGCTGGCCTGAAGCACCAGCCGCTCGATGGCGTGGCGGTCGCGCGCGAGGTGCCGAAGCATCGCGGTCAGCGCCTGCGGCCGAGCGCCGATCAGGCTCCGCAGGTCCGCGGCAGGATCGAACGCCTCGGACCCGGCCCTGAAGCGCGCCGTGCCGTGCGCGAGATAATATCCGAGATCGTCCAGGGCCGCCTCCTCGGCGGTCAGTGCGCGGCCGTCGGCGCCGGGCGTCCGCCGGGAGCGCTCGACGGCTTCGGCGATCGCTTCGGCCAAGGCGCGCTCGAGGCGCTCGGCGGCGTCCTCCTCCAGCCGTTCGGTTCCGACGATTCCGAGGTCGAGCTCGAGCCGGTCGATCCGGACGTGGAGATCGGCGGGGATTGCGGCGTCGAATACGCGTTCGAGCACCTCCGGAAAGCGGGTCCGCGAGAGGTCCTCGATCCGTTCGCGCAGATGCAGCGCCCTCTCCATTCCGGCGACGTCCACGTCCAGCTTCAGGCGCTCGACATGATGCGCTTGAGCCGGCATCATGTCCGGTCGGGGCGGAGGGGAGTGGGCGGCTGCATCGCGGACCGCCTAGCCGTCGGCCTTCTTTCGCTTCTTGCCGGTGGCCTCCTCCTCGTCCGACGCCCGCTTCCTCTTCCCGCCCGCTTTTTGCTTGTCCAGGCTGGAATCCCAGTCGGTGCCGTCCGCCTTGCGCATCGCGCGTTCCGCCAGCATCTGGTCGGTCTGGTCCTGCGCCTGGCCCTGGTGAAACTCGAGCGTCGCCGGGCCCTGGGTCTTCCCGTCGATCACCTGCGTGGTCGCCCTGAAGCCGGACGGGAAGCCGAAGGTGCGCAAGGTCGGCGTGAGGACGCCGCTGTTCTTGTAGAAGATATCGACCGAGTATCGCAGCCGCTGCCCCTTCGGCAGTTTCTTCGCCTTGTCGAGGACGCTCTGCTCCATCTTCCGCCAATCGCCGCTACCCTGGAACTTCGCCCATTGCGGCACGATATTCTGCGGGATGTCGGGTCCGCCGAGCTCGAGCGCCATGACATGGCCGCGTTCCGCGTCGGGTATCCCCGAATTGCGCTCCATCTTCATCGAGGACTTGGGCTGCGGACCCTGCCCCATATAGATTTGGACGCCGCTCATCGGATCGGGCGCGCCGCCGCGTCCGGTGGTCGCGGTGGGCTCGACGATGCCCGAAACCGCGATCGGCCGCTCGCGCGTCTCCAACTTGTCGTTCACCCACAAGGCAACGCTCTGGAGGGTGATTGCAACGGGGCCGGACTGCTGGGTCCGCTGGCCCATCACCTTGCCGACCTTGAACTTGTCGCTGGTGGACATCGATCGGGTCGTGAAGCGGGCGTCGGGATCGGTCAGCGGCGAGGTTGCGAACGGCCGATTGAGCGCCTCCGCGTCCATCTTCCTGCGTTCCTCCAGGCTCATTTCGGGCGCCGTCGAACCGCTGTCGCTCTCGTCCATGGCGACAGGGCCGCCGTCCTCGCCGTCGTCGGACTCGTCGTCGCTCGCGGGCGGGAGATATTCCGGGTCGGCGGCGAGGCTCTCCTCGTCCGGAAAGTCGATGCCGCTGCGGACCTGGTCGTACAGCGCCTGGCCCTCCGATTCGTCCATGTCGTCGTCGTCCTGGCGCTGCACCACCGCTTTCGCCTGCAGGGGAAGGGAATCGCCAGGCGAGGATTCCTCTCGCCCGCTTTCCGGGCATGGCGATACGGCAAGGGCCCTCGCACCCATCGCGTCGGCCTCGCGTTCCAGGCCCGAATCGTCGTTGATCGCGACTCCGCCGTTCAGCTGCGCCGTCGGCGTCACTCGGCCTTGGGCCTGCTGTGCGACGTGCCAGGCCTCGTGCGGCAGCTGATGCGCCTGCCCCGGCGCGAGATGGATGTCGCCGCCCTGGGCGAAGGCGTGGGCCTGGAGCTGGGCCGGCCGCGGCGAATCGTAATGGACCCGGACGTTGTCCATCGCGATTCCGGACAGGGCCTCGACGCCGTTCTTAAGCCTCTCGGGCAGCCGCGTGGAACCCGGCCCGCCCCGTGCCGCCGCTTCGGTCGAGAGCCGGGGCGCCGCGTTCAGCGCCGTCGCCAGCTGCGTCAGCTGCCGGTGCCGCGGCCCGGCCACCGCCACTCCGTAAGTCGGCTCGGGCGGGCGCGGCGCCCGGCGCGATTGCAGGGTTCGCTCGCCCATGTCGTCCTCCATCCTGCCACCCGCGGCGACTCGCCGCGGGCTCCAGCATAGTGAGCCGGGGAGGGCAGCCGAACAGACGATCGGTCCGTTTCGGCCCGGATTGTTCATCCGCAGTCGGGTCAGGGCGACGGCTGGGCGAAGGCTTCCCCCGACGGGCGCGCTGCGCGGCCTTCGCATCCCGCTCCCAACCGAAGAGCTTGCTCGCGTCGACGCGGAGATGGCGGCGCTCTATGAAATGCGCCAGGACATCGCCTGCCGCCGAAAGCCTGGCCGAGAGCCACCGGGCGCTTCGGTCGCAACTCTGGAACGTGAAAATCGAAGTGGAAATGCAGGACGATGCTTAACGGTGCCATCAGGAGCCAGATCGAGAAGCTGCGCACCGATCTGTGGGCGGGCGGAGTCTCCAATCCGCTGACCAACGTCGAGCAGATCACCTATCTGCTCTTCATCCGCCGGCTCGACGAGATACAGGAGCGCGAGGAGAAGAAGGCGCGGGCGCTCGGCCGGCCGCTCGAGCGAAGGATTTTCCCCGAAGGCACGGACGGTCTCGCCACGCCCGGCTTCCGCAAGGATCCGGTGACGGGGGTAGGGGAGGACGGCTGCGCCTTCGAGCTGATGCGCTGGTCGCGCTTCAGGAACGAGAAGCCGGAACGGATGTTCGAGATCGTCGACAGCCATGTCTTCCCCTTCATCCGCACCCTGCGTGGCGCGGAATCGGCGATGGCGGCGCACATGAAGGGCGCCCGGCTCGCCTTCACCCGCCCGGCACTGCTCGACAAGCTCGTCCAGGGCCTCGACTCGATCCCGATGGACGATCGCGACACCAAGGGCGACGTCTACGAACATCTGCTCTCGATGATCGCGACCGCCGGCGAGAACGGCCAGTTTCGCACCCCGCGCCACATCATCGATCTCATGGTCCGGATCATGGCGCCGAAGCCGACCGACACGATCTGCGATCCCGCCGCGGGCACGGCCGGCTTCCTGATGATGGCCGCCGAATATATGCGCGAGAAGCATCCGGACCTCTTCAAGGACGAAGCTCTGCGCCGTCATTTCGAAACCGCGGCCTTCACCGGCTTCGACTTCGACGAGACCATGCTCCGAATCGGCGCGATGAACATGATGCTTCACGGCATCGAGGAGCCGCGGATCGCCTACCGCGACAGCCTCGCCGAGGACGCCGGCGACGACGCCGGCGCCTATACTCTGATCCTCGCCAACCCGCCGTTCGCCGGCGGCCTCGACAACGACAGCTGTTCGAAGGAGCTGCTCAAGGTCGTCAAGACGAAGAAGACGGAATTGCTCTTCGTCGCCTTGTTCCTTCGCCTGCTGACGACGGGCGGCCGGGCGGCGGTGATCGTTCCGGACGGGGTTCTCTTCGGCAGCTCCAAGGCGCACCGGACGATCCGCCAGAAGCTGGTCGAAGAGCACAAGCTCGACGCGGTGATCAGCCTGCCCTCCGGCGTCTTCCGGCCCTATGCCGGAGTCTCAACCGCCATCCTGATCTTCACCAAGACCGGCCGCGGCGGCACCGATTTCGTCTGGTATTACGACATGAAGGCCGACGGGAAGTCGCTCGACGACAAGCGCAACGACCTGCTGTCGGAAGAGCTGCAGGGGCCTTGCCCGTCGCGGCCGCTGGGCGAGGAGGAGCATGCCAGGAACAACCTCCCCGACATCCTCGCCCGCTGGCCCGAACGTGACGGTGCCGAGCGCGAACGGCCGCGGACGGCGCAGAGCTTCTGCGTCCCGAGGGAGGAGATCGCGGCATCGGACTACGACCTGTCGATCAATCGCTACCGGGAGGTCGAGCATGAGGAGGTGACGCACGACACGCCGGCGGACATCATCAAGGAGCTGCGAGAGCTGGAGAAGGAGATCGTCCAAGGGCTGGCGCGGATCGAGGAGATGCTGGCGTGAAGACGGCTTTGATGACACCCATTGGCGATATCTGCCAAACGGGAAGCGGTACCACGCCAAGCCGCGAGAGGCGCGACGAGTTCTATGGCGGCTCTATCCCATGGGTAAAGTCGGGCGAATTGCGTGAGCGCGTAATTCATAAAACGGATGAGACGGTAACCGAAGCCGCCTTGCACGCAACGTCGCTGAAGCCTGTCCCGGCTGGAGCCTTGCTTGTAGCAATGTACGGCGCAACCGTGGGCCGTGTGGGTATGCTCGGTATCGACGCGACGACGAACCAAGCGGTGTGTCACCTCATCCCCGATCCAAAGCGCGTCGATCGCAAGTATTTGTTCTATGCCCTGCGTGCAAAAGCTCCCGATCTGATTGCCCGAAGTGTCGGAGGCGCTCAACCGAACATCAGCCAGAGTACGATCAGACGAACGGAGATTTACGTGCCGCCGTTGCCCGCGCAGAGGCGGATCGCCGCGATCCTCGATGAGGCAGATAGCGTGCGGAGGGCCCACTCAGCGGCGCTGGTGAAGTGGGAGCGTCTCGAACGATCCCTGTTCTTCAATCGCTTTGGTAACCCCTTGGCGAAGCATCGTGATTCATTGCCGCTGGGAGAGCATATCTCGCTCGTCAACGGGCGCGCCTATAAACAGACCGAACTCCTCGACAAAGGAACGCCCGTCCTCCGCATTCAGAACCTGAACGGCGGTGATCGGTGGTACTATTCAGATCTCAATCTTCCAAAGGACAAATACTGCGACAAAGGCGATCTTTTGTTCGCGTGGTCGGCTTCATTCGGGCCCTATATATGGACGGGTCCCCGGGCGATATTTCACTACCATATTTGGCGTCTCGAATTGCGGCCGACCATCGAAAAAATGTATGCATTTTGGCTTCTTAATATTCTCTCCGACGAGGTTAAGCGGAGCGGGCGCGGAATCTCGATGACGCATGCGACGAAAGGGGGAATGGAGAAGCGCATGATCCCGGTGCCGCCAATCGATGCTCAGCGTCAGTTCTGCAAGGAGATCGATCACATCCATCACATTAAGGCTTTGCAGGAAGAGGCGCTCCTCAAGCAGGAAGCTCTTTTCGCCTCCCTCCAGTATCGCGCCTTCCGCGGCGAGCTCTGACGCGTGAGCGGTGACCGCAGAACATTGTCGATCCGGCCCGGGGGCGCCCCGTTGGGTGATGGCCCTGACGCGTCGCAAAGCCAGTTCGCTTTCCTCGCGCCCTTCGCCTTCCTCCACGAGCATGCCGCCATGGCCGAGGCGCTGGCCATCCCCGACCCGCGCGGGGCGGCGATGCGGGCCCGGCTCGGGGTCGAGGCGATGGTGCGCTGGCTCTACGATCACGATGAGAGCCTCAGGGCGCCTTACGAGACCACCCTCAACGCCCTGACCAGCGAGCCGAGCTTCCGCCGGCTCGTCGGCCAGGCGGTGGCGGCCAAGATCGGCCTGGTGCGAAAGATCGGCAACCGCGCCGCCCATCCCGGCTCGTTCGCTGACGCGCAGGCGGTGAGCGCGCTTCGCGAGCTGTTCCACACCTCCTTCTGGTTCGCGAGCCACTACAGCCGGACTCCGCCGCCGCCCGAGCTCGATTTCGCCGCCGATCGCCTTCCGCGCAACGAGATCGCCGCGCCGACCGACGCCCGCCGAGCCGCCGCCATGGAGGCGGAAGCGCGCTCGGCGGCCGAGGCGCTCGAGCGCGAGCGCGAGGAGCGGCGCAAGGATTCGGAAGGCCGGGCGGCTCTTGAGGTCCGGCTCGCCGCCCTGAAAGCCGAATATAGCGCCGTTCGCCGGGCCAATGCGGAGGCGGATGCACGCCACGATTATCACGAGGCGCAGACCCGCGACGAGTATATCGACCTGATGTTGCGCGAGGCCGGCTGGCCGGTGACCGGCGCCCGCGAGACCGAGTTCGAAGTGACGGGAATGCCCAATCCGGGCGGTCTCGGCTATGTCGACTACGTCCTGTGGGGCGCGGACGGCAAGCCGCTCGGCCTGGTCGAGGCGAAGCGATCGCGGCTGGACCCGCGCGACGGCAAGCACCAGGCGAAGCTCTACGCCGATTGCCTCGAAGCCATGTTCGGCCAGCGGCCGGTCATCTTCTATTCGAACGGCTACGATCACTGGGTCTGGGACGACAGGCGCTATCCGCCGCGGCCGATCCAGGGCTTCCTGACCCGCGACGAGCTTCAGCTCATCGTCCAGCGCCGCACCCGCCGTGCCCGGCTCGCAACCGTGCCGACCGACCGCGCCATCGCCGGCGGCGACGGGCGCACCTACCAGGAAAAGGCGATCCGCGCCGTCTGCCACCGCTTCGAAGACGTCGAGCATGGCGGCGAGAACCACCGCAAGGCCCTGCTCGTCATGGCCACCGGCGCCGGCAAGACTCGCACCGTCATCGCCCTCGCCGACATAATGATGCGGGCGAATTGGGCGAAGCGCGTGCTGTTCCTCGCCGATCGGGTGCCGCTGGTGAAACAGGCGGCGCGCGCCTTCCGCAAGTTCGTTCCCGACAGCGGAACGGTCAACCTCGTCGAGGAGCCGGCGGAGGACGGTCGGATCTTCCTCTCGACCTATCCCACGATGATGAACCTGATCGACCGGGCGCGTTCCGAGGGGCGGCAGCGTTTCGGGCCCGGCTTCTTCGACCTCATCGTCATCGACGAGGCGCACCGCTCGGTCTACCGCAAGTATCGGGCGATCTTCGATTGGTTCGACGCGCCCCTGATCGGCCTCACCGCCACGCCCAAGGACGAGGTCGACAAGAACACCTACGATCTGTTCGAGCTCGAGACCGGGGTCCCGACCGACGCCTACGATCTCAAGGAAGCGGTCGCCGACGGCTTCCTGGTACCGCCCAGGGCGCGCGACGTTCCGCTCAAGTTCCCGCGCGAAGGCATTCGCTACGACGAGCTCACCGAGGAGGAGAAGGACGCCTGGGACGCCGCCGAATGGGGGGAGGGGGGTCCTCCGGACAGCGTCGAGCCGAGCGCCGTCAACGACTGGCTGTTCAACAAGGATACGATCGACAAGATGCTCGAGCAGCTCATGCGCGACGGGCTTTATGTCGACGACGGCGAGACTCTCGGCAAGACGATCGTCTTCGCCAAGAACCACGACCATGCGCAATTCATCGTCGAGCGCTTCGACGCCAATTATCCGCACCTTCGCGGCACCTTCTGCCAGCTCATCGACAACCGGGTCCGCTACGCGCACGACCTGATCGACAGCTTCGCGGAGCCGTCCGCAATGCCGCAGATCGCCGTGTCGGTCGACATGCTCGACACCGGCATCGACATCCCGGAGATCCTCAACCTCGTCTTCTTCAAGATCGTCAGATCGAAGTCTAAATTCTGGCAGATGGTCGGGCGCGGCACCAGGCTGTGCCCGGAGATTTTCGGCCCCGGAAAGGGGGAGGAGGGCGACAAGCGGTTCTTCTACATCTTCGATTATCTCGGCAATTTCGAATATTTCAACGCCCGGATCGAAGCGGGCGACGGCGTTGCGGCACCGCCGCTCGGCGAGCGCCTGTTCGAGTCGCGGGTCGAGCTGCTCGGCCTTCTGCAGCCGGAGCCCGGGCCGCTCGAGCGGGCGAAGGATTCGCGGCCGGCCTTCCGGGGCGGGGAGCCCACGCTCGTCGAGGGCCTGCGCGACCTTCTCGAGCGGCAGGTGGCGGCCATGCCGCTCGACAATTTCATCGTCCGCGCTCGGCGCAAGTGGGTCGAGAAGTTCCGGAGGCCGGAGGCGTGGAACCCCCTGTCCGCGGAGGCTCGGCACGAGCTCGTCGAATATGTCGCCGGCCTGCCGAGCGGGCTGGTCGACAGCGACCTCGAGGCGAAGCGGTTCGATCTCCTCTGCCTGCGCCTTCAGCTGGCGATGGTCCGGAAGCGGCCGCTGGAGGCGCTTCGCGAGCGGCTGATCGGGCGCGTCCAGGCGCTTGAGGCGAAGGAGTCGGTCCCCGCCGTGGCGAAGCTGATGCCCCTCATCCAGGAGGTTCAGACCCCCGAATATTGGCAGGATTCGACTCCGGAGATGATCGAGGGCCTGCGCCGCCGCCTTCGGGGCCTGATGAACCTCGTCGACAAGCGCGAGCGCAGGCGCCTCGTCACCGATTTCGGCGACATCCTCGGCGAAACCCGCCCCATAAAAATCACCAACCTCGGCGATTCGGCGTCACTGGCGCAATTCCGGCGCAAGGCGCGGGCCTTCATCGAAGCTCACCGCGATCACCTGACGATTGTGCGGCTGCGTCAGGGCAGGCCGCTCACCGAGCAGGATCTGGATGAATTGCAGCATATGTTCGACCAGGCCGGGGTTGCGCAACCGAATCAGTTTGCCCAATTTCGGGGTGGCGCAGATTTGCCGGCGCTCATCCGATCCTTGGTCGGGCTGGATCGAGATTCAGCGCGACGAGCATTGAACGAGGCTCTCGCCGGCGCGGTTCTGTCGGCGGCCCAGCTCCGCTTCGTGGAAATGATCATCGACCATTTGACCAAGTCCGGCGCGATGGATCCGGCATTGCTATATGCCTCGCCCTATACGGATGAACTCCCGAACGGAGTCAGCGACCTCTTCGACGAGAAGCAGGTTCAGGAACTCGTCGATGCCATAGCGAGCTTCGAGCCGCGCTATGCCCAGGGTGCCTAGATGTGAGCTTTCAGTAGGTTGTCCATCCGACCCGAACCGGGGAGACTGAGGTTGCGAAGCTTCAGATCCCAGGAGAGTCGGATGAACATCCACAAGAATGCCCGATTGACGCCGCACAG
>Ga0190275_10000646_pt1 | contig 28807 bp, 47 predicted proteins | sample Popmic550T_FD_133745 | JGI IMG/M metagenome (GOLD analysis project Ga0190275, IMG submission 133745) | Populus adjacent soil microbial communities from riparian zone of Yellowstone River, Montana, USA - 550 T | ecosystem: Environmental > Terrestrial > Soil > Riparian zone > Trees stand | place...
CGGCCGGGACGCGGGCGAGGCGTCCGGTTTCGTTCGATAAGCCTCCGCAGAGGCGGCGGACATCTCGCCAGTCCCGCAGCGGTAGCGGACCCAATCCGGCAAGCCGTCGCCTGACGGCCGGGGCGCGGGCGAGGGGGCGGCAGAACGGGCCGCGGCACGAGCAGTACGCGCCAGCCCGGCGAGCGTGTGAACGACTTCCACGTCCGGCCGCGCCAGCTTCGTCTGGATTTCCACGTCCTGCCGCCGCGCATAGTCCGGATGAACGCCCACGGCGATAGGCTTGTCGGTCATTGACCACGCCCCCAGCTCATACAGGACAATGGGGCACAGAGTCTCGCTCGGGAACCAGAACAGGATTGCCGACGCCTTCCGGAGATGCCGGTGCTCCCACTCGATCTGCGCCCGCGCCGCCGCCGGGTCGTGAATGGGAAAGTTCTCCCGCCTCGGGTTCAACAGGACGACGCCGTCGTCGGACATCAGGCGGCGCATCTCCGCCTGCCAGTCCGGGCACCCGGTGATTCCACCGGCAAGGAAGATGCTGGGGGCACTGCCGGTGTGCTCGTTCGGTGATTCGACGTACGCCGCGTCCGCGGGGGGTCGGGTTGCGGGCGGCAGGGGGACGGCGGGGGTGTCGGTGGTGTTCATGCTGCTGTTTCCTGTTTCACGGCGGGCTTCCCGCTCCCCTTGCACTCGGTACAGGTGGCGAATCGCGCCCCGTCCTTGGCGCTCCACCCAGCCGATTGCTGGCCGCTGCCCCAACATTTCCAACAACGGTCCTCACCTTCCGCCTTCGTTCGCCACCACGCATCCAGTTCGGCCAGATTCATCCACAGCACCCGCTCCGTCCGTCTGTCCCGCTGGTTCCACGTAGAGCCCTTGTCGTCCACCACGAACACGGCACCTTCAACGCGGACCCACCCGTGGGGCGCAACTTCCGGGGAACAGTCGAGCGACCCCCAGCGCCAGCCTTCGGGAACGCCGTATCGTTCGGCCGCGAACAGGTTCCACTTGTCCGGACATTTCTCTGGCGTGGGGACGGCGGGGGTGTCGGTCATCGGTTCGTCCTTTGCTTGGCTTTTTTCTCGGCCGGCGGACCATCCACCATCGCGACGGTGCAGAGCGGACAGTGCGTGTAACTCGGCACGGTTTGCGGCATCGGGTGGTATCCGCACTGCGGACAGTGGCACTCGTACACGCCGCCGCGGATTTGCGGCTTCGGCCCCGCCGGCTTCCCGCGTAGGTCCACGAACGTCTCGGGGCGCCAGAAGACGTTGTGAGTCGTGTTGAACTTCCCCGTCCGTTCGCACCTGCTCTCGCCCGGCGCGACGACGCAATGGACGACCGCCTCGGCCACGGGCACGCCGTCAAACCTGAAGACGAGCCGGTCACCCGGCTTGCACGGCGGGGGCCAGCGGAAACCCCAGAACTCCGCGGAGCCTGGCGGCGGCTTCTCCCAGAAGTGGGCGCGGGCGAATTCGGGTACGTTGATGTTCAAGCCGTTCCTTTCAAGCCCCGCGCGCCGGCTCTTTACCGGTCGCGTGGGGTGTCGGTAAGAAGTCCGGTCACGTCACACCGAACGGACGCAACCCGTAAAACGGGGCACGACGTACCGCGCGAACGTTTCCGAACCGCCGAGGAACATCCTCGGCACAATTGTCACGCCGCCCGGCGTCCCGTCCTTCGCCACCGGACGCGCTTGCGGCGGCGCCCCTTCAGCGGCGTCCTGCGGGCGGGAAGGGCGTAGCACCAACGACTGATCGGGCACCCCGCCGCCTCGCGTTCCGCCTCCAGGGCATCCTCCAGGTCCGCCAGTCCCGAAATCCTCCCGCCGAAGTACAGGTGCCACTCCGCGAGCGTCAGGAGCGGGAGGTAGTGGTGCAGGTCATCACGCACAACATCACGCCGCCGTCAACGGCCGCTGGTTCTTCCACCGCGTAAACACCATCACAACCACCCGTCAAGAGTGCCTTTGTAGGCCACGTAATCCCCGAGCTGCCAAACCCTCATGCCCTCGAAATTCCGGTTCCACATCGGCGTCTTGAACTCCGAAACGCAACCACGCGAATCGGACGTACGGCCGATGACGACGGCCGTTTGATAGTCCAGCAGCCTCTTGTCCAACGCCTCGTACTCCGACATCGAATGGACAGCCCGGTGGATCGGCTTCCCCTCCATGCTCAGGAACACTCTCGACGCGAAGAACTTTCCCTCCAGGTCAGTCGGTTCAGCGTCGGGAACCGACAGGAACGGCGCGAACAGTTCCAGGCACCGAAGGCAAGACTTCGGCGCAAACCAAACATCACACCCGTTGAACCGGAACACGTCGTCGGCCTCGCCCGCGTTGAGGATCTTCACGTCCCGAACCTTGTCCTGCTGGTAGTCGTGGAAGTCCTTGCCGTCGGCCTCGATGATTACCCTCCGCCCGCCGGCCTCCGCGAAGAAGTCGGCACGGAACCTCTCGCCGTCCGCCTTCAACCACCGCTGCGTGCCCCACACAACGCCGGGGTGAAGGTGGCAGGCCAGCATCTCGGCCGTTCTCTCTTCGAGCGGGCTCTCAAAATTAATCTCTGGTGTCATGTCCCACCGCCTCAAACGCTATGCCGCCGGGATGATCCGGCCCCTTAGACTCTTCCACTCGCACGCGATGAGCTGCCCGTCGTCCCGTATCCGGTCCGCCACCGTTTCGCCCACCCGCTCCTTGAACTTCTCCGCCGTCTCATTGGATATCAGCACGGTGGACCGCTTGGCGTCGTACCGCTTGTCGATGAGCCGCGAGAGCATCCGGTCCTTGTGCGGCGTGTCCGCCCGTTCCTCCATCGCGTCCAGTACCAGCAGCTCCGGCCGGAGGAATGTGGCCTCCACCTTCAGCACCGACGCCCGCGCCGCGATCGCCTCGTCAATCCGGAGGAAATAATCCCCCGCCTTCGCATATACGCCTTGGCGAGCGAGCTTGCAGAAGGCGTTGACGAGGGCGCAGGCCATCCAGGTCTTTCCGGCGCCGCGACGTCCCAGGAGGGCGACGATACCGCCGCGGACGATCAGCGACTTCAGGTCGTCGCACGCCCGCCCGTAGTCGCCCCGCACCTCGACCGGCACGTCGTCCAGCTCGTGCAGGCAGGCGCCCGCGTACCGCGGGGGGACGCCGTTGCTTTCCATCAGGTCCGCCACGCGGTAACGCGCCTGCCGCTCCGCGTCGGCCCGCTGCGCCGCCTCCCAGGTGTTCGCCGCCTCGCCCGCCATCCGCATGAACCCGGCGGCCATGTCCGGCTTGACGGGGAGGCGGGACGTCTCCCGCTCACGCCGCGAGGCGTTCTGCCGGGCCTCGTGGACCGCCCAACCGAACACGCGCTCGGGGTCGGGGTGCTCATGCGGCGTCGTTGCCGTTGCTCCGCCGGGTGGGCAGTTCGATGGGTTCCTCTCGGAACTCGCCGCGCTGCTCGGCGTTGGGCTTGGGCTGCTTTCCATTTGCGAGACCTCCGCCGGCGCGCGGTTTCCCCACGCCGACCTCTTTCAACCACGTTTCGGGCTCCTCGTCGTACCGCTTGTCACGCAGCCAGTTTTGGAACTCAGGCGTGAATCGAGGCGAGTCGGGGTCACGGGCCTCGGCCTCCCTTCGGGCATGTGCGTACTGGCGAACCCGTCCCAAGAGCCAGGTCAGGGGAGTTAGGATTCCGCGCTTGCGCAGATGCCGGACGTGGAGGCGGATGGCTTTGACCGCGGCCCCAGGCTTCACGAGCTTGGGGTACGCGAGGCGGATCGTCTCGGGTGTGATTTCCGAACCGTCCGCGTCGCACTCGCGCGAGAGAGAACCTTTAGGTTCTCTCTTAATCTTCTGTTCCTGTTCCTGTAGGCGTGAACCGGATACCCTTCCGATACCCTTTCGCTTTGCGCCCTTCGCGACCTCCGGGTAGTGGTCGATGAAGTCTTGAACCAGCGGGGAGTTATGAAGGGTCGGAAGTTGGTTGACGGCAGCCGCGATGGTCTTTTCGTGCATGCCCTGCCGCCGGAGCATGTTCACGACCCAAACGACCTCGTTTTTCGTGTCCCTCCTGACCATTCCTGACTTGGATAAGGTATCCCATAGGGTATCGATAGTGTCCGGCTTGACCCCGGACTCGTGCAGGACCATCACGTCGGGGAGGTAGTAGATGCCGCTGACGTGGGAGTGTGAGTTTGAGAACAGGTAGATGAATAGGAGGCGCGCCGGTCCGGGGAGCGCCCGGAACTTCGGGTCAGTCCAAATGGCCGTGTCGATGGTCCTGTACACGGCTCACCCTCCTATGCCGGCTTCGTGTTGCGACCTTCCCAGGCAAAAGGGATGTCCGGCTCAGAAAATACCTGCTCCTCCCCGAACGGCGGCTCCTGTTGGCCTTGGCGCGGGCGCTGCCCCGCCAACGCCGCGGCGCGGTCGGCCAAGTCGGGCTTCGTCGGGCGGGGGATCTCCGAACGGCTGCGAGCGGGCGGGCCGCCGTGGTCGGCGTCGTCACGGCTCCCGAGGAATTGGAAGTTCTCGACAACCACCGACACCTTGCTCCGCTTGCCGCCGCCGACCTTATCCTCCCACGAGTCGAACTTGAGCCGGCCCTCTACGAAGATCATCTTGCCCTTCCGGCAGAACTCGTTGATGGCCTCGGCCTGCTTGCCGAACGCGGAGCAATCGACAAAGCAGACTTCCTCTTTGTCCTCACCGCTCGCGGTGCGGTACTTCCGGTTCGTTGCCAGACCGAAATCCGTCACCGCCGTCTGGCTCGGCAGGAACTTGAGCTGCGGGTCGCGGGTAAGGTTCCCGATCAGCATGACCTTGTTGAATCCTGGCATTGGTTCGCCTCGTTAAATCCCGCATCCCGTCCGGCGCCGGGATCGGGTCACAAGGCGGGGTGTTCAGTCGCCGGCCCCGCCGGGGTTGTGGTTCACGCGGGCTGCTTCGCCTTGTACTTGTCCACCTTGCCGGCGGCGATTGCCGCGATGAACTGCCGCCGCTGCTTCAGATCCAGCGCCTCGACGTTGCCGACCTTGTAGCCGTTGCACGCGGCGGTGACGGCCTTGTCTGCTTCGCTAGGCTGAAACCCGCGGTCCGAGAATGCCTTGTCCAACGCCAAGGTGAACCGCTCGTCGTCCGCGAGGGGGTCCGGTGCCGCCGGCCTCGTCTCGGCGCGCGGCTGGGCCTGCTGGCGCTGCTGCGGCCTCTTCGCGCCCTCCCCGTCGTCGTCCTCCGGGGCGACGCCGACCATCGCCGCCAGGGCATAGCGCCGGGCGTAAGTGGACGCCGACCCGAAGCCCTGCGGGTCCGGCTTGGGCAAGGGCACGGTCATGGTGCCGCTGATGAACTGGCCGGACGTGTGTACCAGCGTCGTCGTCAGCTTCAGCGTCCCCGTCTCGCTCGGCTCGTACATCTGCGCGAAGGAGATACCGGCGGCGTTCAGGTGGTGCTTGCAGGCGTCGATGACGCTCGCCAAGGTGGCGTAGGTGCCGTAGTTGCCCTTGCGGTCACGCGCCGCGTTCTCGATGTTGGCCTGTGCCGCGACCATCGCCGCCGCCAGTTCGTTCATTTGCTCGCTGTGTTCCATCGTTGCCTCGGTTGAATTGCTCCGCCGCCTCCCGCTCCCGCCACTCCGACCCCTGCTGCGCCCGTATCGCGTGCGTCCGCGGCATCAGGTCGAACTTGAGCCACTGGTACTTCTCGCCGCTCTCCCTCATCGTGCCCGTCCACGCGCTGACCCAGAACCACCGACCGCAGATGAACGCCCGACCCTTGGCCTGCGGGCTCCCCGGCGTGCCCTGCTTCCCGTTGCGGAAGAGGGAGCCGCTGTTCGGGGGTTGGCGGAAGTCTTGGGCGCTCACGCCGGAACCGCCTCTCTGTCGATCAGGACGAAGCCGCTTTCCTCCATCATCTTCCGGATGTCCTGGCAGTACTGGCTGAACTCCACCGTCGTAAGCTCCGTGGTGGACCGCACCCGCGTCGTCGTCTCGCCGGTCTTGCTGTTCACCATCTCCACCGTCAGCAGCAACCGGGCGAGGAAGGCGTGGGCGTCGGCCTCGGTGCGGATCTCGTCCCACCCGGCGTCCCGCAGGAACTCGACCGCGAGCGGGAGGATGCTGCCCCAATACCACCGGTTCTGCTGGTTGCTCCGCCGGGGATCGCACGGCTCCAGCAGGACGCGGTAGGGTCCGCGCAGCGCGCCGACCTGGAGCATCAGCCGCCGCTTGTTGTCGGGGCTGTCCATGCTGTACTCACCGAACTTGATCAGCGGCCTCGCCATCGCTCACACCTTCCTTCGCCCCCGCCCCCTCCGCCCCGCGGCCCCCGGCACACGTCACGGCGCGGCGGCAGCCATGTCAGTCTTCACGCCGTCGGGGTTGAGCGGCATGACCGCCCCTTGCCCGCCGTCGAACACAAAGAAGATGGGCTTCGTTGCTTCGGTGGGCGTGATGCAGCGGACGCCGGGAAGACCCGACACGAGCCGTTCGTACTTGACTGCGATGAACGCGGGACCGAACGGACGGGCGAACTCCTGAACCGTCCGGCGCTTCCCGTCGCACTCGGGGCACTTCTCGCCGTCCCCGAAAAAACCTTCTCCGTCGCACTCGTCGCACTCCGTATCCTGCCCGCACTCGGAGCACTCGACGTCGCCCCGCCCGCCGCACTCCTCACACCGCTCGCGCCCGATCAGCCCTTCGCCTTCGCATTGCTCGCAGTCCATTTCCTTCCGCATCGCCGGGCCGGGCGACCACGGGTCTACGCACTTCGACAGGTCAACGCTCACGAATATGGCGAAGGCGTCGGGGTGCTTCCCCTCGGTGTCCGGTTCACCGGGAGCGGGGACGCGGGCGCAAACGCGGCCATCGGTCGCGTACCGCCAACCGCCTTTCACCCAAGGGTGTCCGATGGGGTAGTTCGGGTCGGTGAATCTCGTCAGGTCCACTTGGCTTGTTTCCGTCGTCATGTCCGCTCTCCCGTCTTTCCCTCCCGCCCCGACGCCGGGCACGCCCCGGCACGTCACACCGCGGCAACAGCAGCGGGGAACTCGCTCCACTCGCGACCGTCCAGCAGGCGGCCGGCGGCCTTCTTGCCGACGCGGATCATCTGCGGGATGCGGTTGTCCCAGAGCACGCCGCCAGAGCGATCCCTAGCCCATAGCTGCTCATCTGAGAACTGCCCGACGCGGGGGGACCACTCGCCCCATTGCTTGAAGAAAAATGCCACGCCAGCCGCTTGGCACTGGTCGCGCAGGTTTCGCGCCCAGTCCGGGTGCATCGGCCTAGCGCCGTGGCCGCTCTCGCCGCCGACGATGACCCAATCCAAACGGCGGAGTCCGTCGTACTCGTCTGTTATCCCGGTAGGGTTCATCGCCGTCGTCGGCGCGTTTTCGGGCCACCCCGCCAACCAACGAAAAGAAATCGGACCGAGCAGCGGCTCCGCGCTCAGGAACCGCACGGCGGCGGGGCACTGCAGCAGGTGCGGGATACGCGCGTCGGCGTTCTTCTGGTCCTCCACGCTCGTCCCGATCCACAGATTCGGCTGAGGGTGCGGGAGGTTCGGGTTCTCGACCGCGTAAAGCCCCGCCTCGACCATCATGCGGAGAGCGTTCTCCGGGCGCTTCGTCAGCAGCAGCCAGTCCAGGTTGGGCGTGCGGCAAATCGTGTCGAACAGGTCACGCCGCCACGGCATCAATTCGGGGCGGTCCTCAAACACGTCCGCCAGAGACGCGCAGAAAACCCGGTGCCGCTCACCCGCCGCCTTGGCAAGCCGGTCCCACTTGAAAGGCTCCCGCAGGTAGGCGTCGCTCGCCCGCGCCCGCGTGCCGTTGTCTCCCCACTTCACTTTGCCCCACCGTTTGTCCATCAACGCCTCGGCGTAGCAGAACTTGCAGCCGTCACTGACCTTGGTGCAGCCCGTCCAAGGGTTGTGCGTATGCGTCGTCCACTCGATTGCGCTGTTCTGTCCCATCGTCCGTTCTCCTGTCCCCTCCCCCGCGCCCGCCCGGCACGACACCCGGCGGGGGGAACGTCACTGCTGCTCTATGCCTTCGATCCTGCCGCTGCGGACCAACTCGCGGACTTCAGGTGCGAGGTACGTGAACAGGTCAATCGTGAACTGAAGCCGCGCACCGACGTACGTGTTCCGCACCTCGCCCTTGACGAATTCCAGCAGACGGGCCATCCGTTCGTCTTCGCGTTGCTTGTACGTCTCGGTGTCCATCGTCGTCCTCACTCTCCGCCCGCCCCGCCGCGCCCGCGCCGGGCGCGACGACGGACGGGTCACGCGGCGTCAATCGCGGTCACGCTGATTCCAGCGCCTAGCGGCCTCTAGTACGCACCAACTGCCGACGTTCTCGGCGCTGAATCCGTCGGGGTACTCTTCGGGAACTTCAACGGCTATCGAGGCACCACACTGCCAAAGGTTCATGCAGCGGGCGTAGTAGCTGGTTGCCGAACGCACGCCGGTCGTCGCGGTCATCCCGCAGAACGGGCAGCGCCGCAAACTTGACGAGGGTTCCGGTCCGCTCGGCGTTGTCATCCGATCCTCAACGGCTTCTTAACCTTTCGGGCTTCCTGTTCGGCGTAGACAGCAAACGCCATCCGTGCCGTCTTCGCGTCCATACGGCGAACGCCGGTCGTTGACCAGAGGAGCATCGTGCCCCGGTAGTCGTAGACGCTCGCCAATTTCTTGCCGTCCCCCCGCACGGAGAATTCGACGCAAGCCTCAATCGCGTATCCGTGCGGACCGTGGGTGCGGAAATACCAGCGGGTCTTGACGAGCTTTATCTTGTCGCGTTCCTGACTTGCCACCGTTGTACCTCCGTTAAATGCTACCGATGCTATGAATGATACGAATGCTATGGGCGTTGTCAAGCCCGATTTTCGGGGCTATACTTGCACCCATGACAACGGCGGTTTTAGAATCGGTAGACATGGCGAAGCGTGCGGAAGGGCGGCAGGTCCATCCCGACGATGAAGTGCGGCTGGTCACGGTTATGCGGCGGCGTGACCGCGCCGCGTTCAAGGCGTACTGCGAGTCCCGCGGACTCGACCAAGAGCGTGTCGGGGCGCAGTGGATCATGGAACGCCTCGCCACCGAAGAAGCGAAGCCCCCGCCGAAGCCCCGCACAACCCGGTAGGCACGGCGGACGCGGAGGGGGAGGAAGGCGGGGGTGGGGGTCATCGGGACACCTCCGCGCCGTACAGGCCCGATTCGTCAGTGGCCGGGGTGAAGATGTTGGCGCGCCGACCCTTCACCCTGTACGCCGCCTTGAGGTCGGCTTTCGCCCACGCTTCCTGCCAAGCCACCACGACGGCCATGATCGGGAAGGCGATAACGCCGACCGTCAGGGCAAACAGCGTCAGCATCAATTGCTGTGGGATGCTCCACAGGAACACCCGCCACAACTCGCGGCGGTACTGCCGCAGCTCGAAGGGCGTGAAGTCGTCGCTGGGGTTTTCGTAGCTCATTCGTCGCTCCTCGTTTCGCCCGCCGCCGGACCCGGCGAAACCGGGGCGGCGGGCAGGGGCGTGACCTGCACCTCTACGCGCGGGTTCGCCTTGTCCTCAAACCGCGCCGCGATGATGTTCTGCACCTGCGCGTCGTCGCGGTACGCCACGCCCGACAAGGCGTCCATCGTCGCCTTCAGGCAGTTGTCCAAGTCGCCGCACCGCCGCGGGCGGTAGAACATGAGCGATACCGCCACGTCGCCCTCGGCCACGTACCCGGTCTGCTGCACGAGCTGGTGTGCCCTGCCGCGGTAGGCGCGGCCCTCGCGGCTCAGGATGCTCCTGCCGTTGACGGCGCGGTACATCCGGTTCAGCGACGGCGGGTACGGCAGCGTCAGCCGCACCGCGGCGGGTGCCGGGGGCTTGCGGGGGCGGGGGGACGCGGGGCGGGTCAAGCGGCACCTCCAACCGGGAAAAGCAGCGCCTGCCGGTATCGGTCGATGCTCAGGTCCAAGTACTCCGCGTTCAGGTCACACCCCACGTACCGCCGCCCCCACTTGCGGCAGACCTCGCCCGTGGTGCCGCTGCCGTTGAATGGGTCCAGCACCGTATCGCCGGGGCGGGAGCCGGACAAAACGCACGGCTCTATCAGTTCCGGTGGGTACGTGGCGAAGTGTGCGCCGGGATACGGGCGAGGGTTCACGGTCCAGACCGACCGACGGTTTCGGGTCGGCGTGTACTCCCACGATTTCCCCGGCTCGTTAGAGTGGGCGAGGTCCTCCGAGTCGCGCTTGCGACCGCCGAACATCATTGCCGACTTACTGGCCGGATCCGTTACGGATGGTTCTCTGACGGCATCGCTGTCGTAGTAGTACCGCTCGGCCTTCGCCAGCATGAACAGGTACTCGTGCGCCTTGGTGGGTCGGTCAGTTACGCTTTCTGGCAGGATTGCTTCCTTGTGCCAAATCACGTCGCTCCGAACCCACCAGCCGTCCGCTTGCAGTGCGAGCGCGACCCGCGCCGGGATGAGGCAGAGGTCCTTGGGCTTGAGTCCTGCCGCTATCGTGTTCCGCTTTTGGCCGACGCTGCTGTCTAGCGTCTCGGCATAGGCGGCTGTAATCGTCCCGTGCAAACCGCTGGTGGCCCACTTCTCTAGTCCGTGCTTTGTGTTCCCCGGCGGCGTCGTGGCGTAGCAGTCGCCAAGGTTTACCCACGCCACGCCGTCGCCCGCGAGCGTGCGCCGGACCTCGCGGAAGGCTTCGACCAAGTGGCAGACGTAACACGCTCCGCACGGTCGCATGGTTGCCCAGCCGAGGCAGTCGTGGAGGTCCTCCGCCCCGATCTGCCCGTCAACCCCGTAGTCGCGCAAGCCCCAGTACGGCGGCGACGTGACGCAGCACTGCACCGACTCGTCCGCCAGCGGGAGGCGCGTGGCGGTGGTCTGGTAGAGCGTCGTAGCGTCTTGGGTGAAGTAAGGTTTCACTTCGCACCCCCCTTCGTTGCGTCGCCCGCCGGCGGAAGGGACGACGGCGAAGCGGCGGGGACGACGGCGACGTCCGAGGGGCGGCACCAAGGCGGGGCGGCGGGACTGCTACCCGCCGCGCTTGCGCTGATCTGCGGACGTTGAATTAATGAGGGACGTAAAGCGTCAGAAGTGTTGTACGCTAAAGATTTTAAGTCCGTAGCGTCTGCCGTTCCGCCACGGGGGCGAGTGCCGCCGAAGTGCCCGGAATCATGGGTTTTACCCGAAGATTCGTCAACTTCTTGGCTCATCGGCTGCTCTCCGAACTGTGCCACGTCTACGCCACGCATACGCCTAACACTCACCGGCTTGTGCTACCCGGCGCGCTTTCGTCTTCTATGGCAGTCGTGATCCACTTGGCCCACCCGTCCCACTTGTCGAACATCGCCTGCGCCCTTTCCTTTTGCCGCTTCAGGTAGGCGTTGGTTGGGTCATCGCTGACCGGCTTTTCATATCGCCTCACCCGAAGCTGGAAATGGGCCGCAGTCTTCTGAACGTGCTTGAGAAGTTCGACCCCCGGACCTTTCGGACCTAGCGCAGCTCCGCAATCAGGACAGAACCGCGTCTCGCGTTTCTTGCCGCAGCACTCGCTCATCTCTTCCTCATCAGGTCGTCAATCTTGCACCCGAGCACCTTCGCCACCTTCTCGACCGTCGATACCCGCGGGTCCGAACGCCTGCCCGCTTCAAGGTTCGCCCACTTCTGGGGCGTCCACCCCGCGGCCTTCGCCGCCTCGGTCAACGTCATTCCCGCACGCTTCCGCCTCATCCTAATCCCGTCAAAGCTCACTGGCATAGTTTTAGTCTATCGCCTAATCGTTAGTCAATTGCCTAATCAGGCGAATCCGCTTTTCTTTTCCTTCCCCCGTCCCTTCCCGAACCGCGGCAATCCCCCCAGCGCCTTGCGGTAGTCGTCCATGCCCATCTGCCCGTACTTGCTGGTCAGTGCCGGCGTGCTGTGGTGGGCGAGGTCTTGCGCGACCTTCAAGCCCGCGTGCCGGATGACCGCCGTGATGTACGTCCCGCGGTGGGCGTGCTGGTCGCAGTAGAACACCGTGTCCGGGTCGTGGTACTCGATGCCCGCCGCCGCCAGGTCCTGCCGGTACGCCCGAACCGGGTCGGCGTGGGGCAGCTTGGCGAACACCCGCTCCCCACGGGGCTTGCCCGCCAGCCACGGGCGCAGGAGGTCCGCCAGGTCTTCCGGAATGGGTTGGTCCGCGGGCTTGCGGTTCTTGCTGGCCGACGCCTCGGCACGAATGAACGGCGGGTCCCCTTCAAGGTGGAACGATTCGGGCGTCAAGCTCCACAGCGTCCGCTGCCGGAAGCCCGTACCGATCCCGAGGGCGTACCGGACCATCCGGTCGATGCCGGTCATCCCGCCGCGGGTCGGCTGGCCCGCGGTCGTGTCGATGAGCGCCACCGCCTGCGCCTCGGTCAGAATCGTCCGCCGCCGCCGCCGGTCCTGCTCCGGGTCCCAGCCCTTGAGCTTCGCCAAGGGCGAGTAGGGGAGCCGCCCGGCATCCACCAGCCACGCGCAGAACGTCTTGCAGGCGGTGAGGGCCTTTGTCTGGCTCCGGTGCGATAGGCGGTCGTCCTTGACGCGGCGGTGGGGGGGCAGCTTCTCGGTCGTCGTGTGGACGCGGTGCCGGTCAATCGCGTCGATGCGCGTCACGCCCGCCGCATCAAACACCCGCCCGACCAGCCCGATCGTCTCGGCCACGTACTGCGGCGTATTCTTTCGCGCCTTGAGCGCCGCCCGGAAGTCGCGGACGTGCTCCGCCAGGGGGCGGTCGGCTTCGCGTGCGTACTTCTCGGCCTTGGGGTCTACCAGCCCGTGCTTACCGGCCTGCCGTTGGAACTCGGCCCGCTCCCCAATCATCTCCGCGAGCTTGCGGCTGGCGAGTCCGCGGGCGTAGTGGCGCTTCCCGAGGGAATCGAACCACGTCACCGTGAACTTGCCGCGTTCCTTGTAGACGCTCGCCATTAGCTCACCCGCTGCTTGCGATCCAGCCGCTTCTCAATGCTCGCCTCACGCCACGCCGCCTTGACGCCGTACTTGAACGGCTTGGGCAAGTCGCCCTCCGCCACGCGGCGCCAGATGGTGCGGGCGCTGCCGTAGCCGGACGCGATGAGGTCTTCAATGAAGACCAGCCGGTTGCGCGCGGACAGGGGGCGGCCGGGGTGGGGGCGCTTCGGGCGTCCCTTCAAGTCCGCGAACCTGTCTGGCGTCTCACTCATAGCGTTGTCTAGGCGGTTTCGTCTGTCGGCTCGCCCATCGCGTCACCTCGGTTGCCCCCGCCACAGTGGGGGGGGGGCGTTCTGAAAGTTCACGTTATGTTGCGCTCGCCCCCTGTCGCATGGCCAAGGTGCGACGCGCCGCTAACTCCAGCGCCGCACTCCACGCCGCGAAGCAAAACTTCTTGGTTTCGGGCGTCCCGCCGATAGCACCGAACGAATGGCGCCACCACTCATCAAAGTCACGCTCGGCCACGTCTACGTACTCGGTCAACGGTGCGTTCTCGTTATCGCTCATTGCTGTCTCCGTCCAAAGCCCCCGCCCCCCTTCCGGAAGGCGGCGGCTACCGTGAGCCGCCCCCGTGGGGACGCGCTCTGCCGTGTCGATGCCCCGACGCGCCGGTTAGGACGCGGCGGGGCGGTAAGTGGGCAGGTGTACTCTTTGCACCTGCCGTCAGACGGCTCGCCGCACCTTCTTTCTGCGTTCGGGGAACACGTCCTTGCGGAACAGCCCCGCCGGCCGGCTCTCGATGACGTCGGCAATTTCCTCGAAGGTCTTGCCTCTATCGTTGAGATAAGCCAGCGCCTCGCCATTGAACCGGCCGGCAGAATCTTGAAGCCCCAGCACGTCCCTTACCTCTAGCGGCAATTCCGAGTCATGGCCGTTGAATTCAACCAACCCCATAAACTGGCTTACCTTTACCAGCCCCGGCACGAGTCGCTTGACCACCCGGCACGCCACGCCAAGGCAGCAGTGGCCGTCGTCCGGCTTCGCCAGTTGCCCCGTCGTCTGTGTGTACCGTCCGCTCCGCAACGCCTTGACCCACTCGCGCACGAGCGTGCGCGGGGGCGGAAGTTTCGGATTCTTCTTCGCCTTCGCCTTCATCGCTTCGCCTCCGTCCGCCGCTCACTCACCTCCAGCACCCGCAGCAACAACTCGGTGACGCTCCCCGCGTGTACCGCCTTCGCCACGCCCTCGACCTGCGCGGTGTAACGCAGCCCCAGGCTCGTGTACCCCGCCGCCCACGTCGCCGTGACGATCACGCCGACGCCGGGGCGGGAGGCTTCGAAGGACGTGGCGAAGGCTTGGGGCGACAGGTCCGCGGCCGGCGCGTCCGGCACGTCGGCGTACTCCGAGGGGCCGTCGCCAACCGCGTCGGGGCTGCGGTGCTTCGCGTAGCCGGCGTCGATGGCGGCCACGAGGTCGTTCGGGGTCTTCACGCTCAAACCTTCCTTCCGAGTAACCGCCCCGTGACGAGCTGCATCCCCAAGCCCGCGAGCTTCAGGATCAGGTCCATGTCCTCCGCCTCGAACGGGCGGCTGCCGGGGTTGTTGACCAGCTTCGCCAGCCGCGCCCACTTCGGGATGTCCGACCGGGCGACGTCCTTCAACGTCTCGACCGCCTGGTCGAAGTTGGCGTCGCCGACGAGTAGTTCGGGGTCGCGGTCGCGTCTCATGCGTCTCCCACTTCGGTTATCCGAATCGTCACCACCGCCACGCCCACGCCCCCGTAGAAACTGTGCCAGTTCTCGGCCAACGCCGCCGCCTGCTCCAGCGTGTCGCACAACTGGTAGTGCGGACCCGCAAGCCCCGGACAGCGAACCGCCGTCGCCGTCGCCGTCGCGGGGCGGGCGGGGCGGGGGTGGGGGAGCGCGGGGGCGGTCATGCTGCTCCTTCGACGCCGAAGAGGACGCCTTGGGCGAGGCGGTTGGCGGCCAGCTCGCAATAGTCCTCACGCCGGTCGATGCCGATGCCCCGACGACCCAGCAACTTCGCCTCAATTAGGGTCTGGCCGCTCCCAACGAACGGATCTAACACCGTGTCGCCGGGGTTGGTGGTCGCAGTGATGCAGCGGGCGGGCAAGTCTTTCGGGAACGGGCACGGATGCCCCTGAATCTCTGCTGGCGGAATCATCCGCCACACGCTCAGCCACGATGCCGCAACCTGATTCCAAACGAAGTCGGCCCCTTCACGGACGAGCCAGTAAATCCGCTCGTCATTCGGCGCGAACAATCGGGCGTTGAACGCGAATGAACCGGGCCGCTCCCAAATCACCTCTTGTCGGAACATCCAGCCAACAAAGCGCCGAACCAAGTCAAGCGGGTGGATAAGTACCCCGTCGCGGTAGCGGATCTTGTGGTTGTAGAAGAATGACCCGCCCGGCCGCGTCACCGTGGCGATAGCAGCGGCAACGGACGACTGCCAGTCGCCGTATTCCTCTTCGCTCATGTCATCGGCGTACCCGTCTTTTGCCACGCTATCGAGCCAGCCCTGAATCGCCCGGCCCTTGCACCCGGTTCCCTTCGCGGGCATTCGCGAGCCGAGCGTGTTGTAGGGCGGGCTCGTCACCGTCGCGGCAACGGACGCGGATGGCAGGAACGCCAACACCTCGCGGCAGTCGCCGTGGTAAATCGTGATGCCGTCCTGCTCGTAGTACGGCTTCACCGGCACCGCCCCGCGTTTGTCCGGGCCGGGCGCGGGCAGGGAAGGGGGAGGGGTGGGGGAGGTCAAGTGATCCTCCCTCCGCGGCAGCGGTTAAGCCGGCGGCGGGTCAGTACGCTTGGCCGATTGGTGTTTAGCGTGGGTCGAAGTTTCTCCCACCACGCGATTTCCCGAGCGTTGAGCGAATCGACGTCACACAATTCCAGCACTTCAAAACGGAAGTCGCGGGGGCCGTATTTGAGGTATGCCGCTTGAAGCCGCTCCCCGCGCATCCACACCCTGGGGCTACAGTGCTGCACACACCGACTGGCAAGGTTCACCGTCGCCCCGAGGTAGCTATCGCCTGTTGGAATGCAGACGACGCGGTACACGCCGGGGCGCTTCGGGATTGCGTGCGTGTCGGTCGTGCTTCGCATGGGTTGACTGGCTATTGGGACGCGGTGATTTTCTAACGATGCCGCCCACGCCGCGGGGTAAAATCACCCTGCCTTGCTCACGCGCCGCCCATCCTGCCGAATCGCCAACGGGTCACCGCCGGTCCTCAACTCCGACAGCCGCTCACGCAGCAAGTCCGCCGCCGTCCGAGACAGCGCCTCCTGGTTGCGGTCCCGGCGGACGGCGTGCAGCAGTTCGATGAGCGACTTGTCGCGGATCATCACGAAGCGGGCGGGGGTCGGTTTCTTGATTGATGGCATCGTGGTTTCCATTGGGCTTGCGGATAGTAACAGATATTTTCGTTGCGTCAAACTACTTTATCAGCAAACAACTATTTACGTTGGGAAAGTGGCCGGCGGCAACTTATCCCGTTGCCGCGTGGCGGGCGGTAGGCAAGATGTTTAGCGTGGCAAAAGCGAGCAGGGACGGGTTGGCATCGACGCAGATTCCCCTTGACCTTGACGGGGAAATCGAGGCGTTCTGCAAGCGGACGATCCGCGGCAAGCGCCCGACTATCGCCCAGGTACTTCGCTTCTGGCTACGTTGGCCTGACGAGGTGAGGTCGGCCCTCATCGGCGCGGTGGACCGTGGGGCGGAGGCGCACTACGCGAGCGTTTTGGAACACACCGCGGCGGAACTAAGAAGACGTGGCAGCGACAACGGCAGCGACATTGAACACCGCGGCACCCCCGGCGAGTCCGCTACGTCGCCTTCCCGGCCAGCGGGACGTGACGCCAGCCGGGGGCAATCAGGCACAGGGACTCCGCCACCGCACGCTCAAGAAGGTCAACGCGGTCGGCGCGGGAAGCAGAGGCGGCGATCCGGATAACCTGCTCGCGGTGGTCCGCCACGCACCGCTTGCCGGGCGCGTCCCATTCGGCGTCGGGAACCACGGCGACGGCGTACAGGCGAGGGCCGATTTCGACGTGGTCGGGTAGGCCGGACATGCAGAACTCCCCGGCCGGGTCTGACCCGGCTGTTAGGCAAGTTGTAAAGGTGCGGTCGGCGTCTGTCAACGATTCAACGCCGAACCGTCAACAGACGGTGTGACATTTACGGCGGCGGGCGTGGGCGCAGGTGACGCGGTGCAAAAAACGGTACGGCGGGTGGGCGGCGAACGCTTAACACGCATCCTCCGTGCAGTTGCGTCGCGCGTCGGTCGAGGTCGCGGAACAGAAGTGAGTCGGCCGGCGGTGCGTGGTAACGTAGGCAAAACCCGTACCTCGAACTACGTGTATGGACTATATGTAGGCAAGGGTATTCGACCGTTCCTGCGCCCGCGGGGACGGGCCGTCACCCCGCCCGCTCGCCCGCGACCCACAGGAGCCGCAGCATGCCGCCCGCCAAGTCCCCTGCGTACCTCGCCACCCGCCGCCGTGTTGCCCGGCTCGGCGGCCTCGCCCGTGCCGCGGCGCTGTCGGCCGAGCGGAGGGCGGAGATTGCGAGGGCGGCGGGGGTTGTCGGGGGGAGGGCGGGTAAGGGGGTCAAGAGGCCGCGGAAGGTGACGCATGGACAGCGCGTATCCTGACATGAGCCCCAACGCCAAGCGCCGCGTGTACTGGCTCTGTGCCTACGCCGGCGCGTCCCTCGCCCTGATCGGCCTCCGCGTGCTGTGGGGCCACGGCGTCATCGGACACTGGCAGTTCTGGCCCGCCGTCGGGATCTGTGCCGCCCTGATGGGCGTGGCCGTTTGGCTAGAGCGTTACTACCGCAACCTGAGAAAAGAGAAAGGCCGAGGCTTCGATGTCGAACCGCCGCTCGCGTCACGGCTTCACCCTGACGGAAATCCTCATCGTGATCGGCTTGATCCTGCTGGTGGTGACGCTGGCAGTGGCGAGCTTCAGCACGATCACCGGCGGCCGGAGCGTTGACGCGGCACAGAATCAAATCTCGGCAGCCTTGGCGCGTGCCCGTCAGGACGCAATGGGACTTCAGGAGCCCCGCGGTATTGTGTTCTTTCCCGACGCCAACACCGGCCGCACCGTCGCGGCCGAAGTGTACCTTAAGAACTGGAGCGACCGCTCCCCGCTGCTGGAGCTGCTGCCCGACCGCGAAGAGATGGAACTATCCGTCGGCGTTGGGTGCCAGGTGTTCCCGCACTACCGAGGCGGCGGCGTAGCGCCGTTCCCGCTGATCGGCGTCGTAATGTTCGACGGGCTCGGCCGCATGATGGTTCAGCCGTGGTACGTGCCGAAGGACGTCGTTACGAACCAGAGCGCCCCGAATTACAACGCCCTGCGCGTCCGGCTCGACCCGCTCCCGGTTCAGATCGTCCCCGGCACCGCCAACGCGGACCCGCCGCTAGGCGGTCCGAACCCGCCGCCCCCGCCCCCCGCCATCCCCGGCGCGGACAGTCCGATTCCGAGCCAGATCGGCGTCCTGCTCTACGACAAGGCGGGGTTTGAGGACGCGAACGACAAGACGCGATTCCTTGCCGACAACGCCGCCACGGTGCTCATCAACCGATACAACGGGACGCTGCTGCCGAGCCGCTAGAATCCCGACGCGGCGGAGTAGGTGAAGCCGCTCGACACGGTCCAGTCAACGACGATTCCCACGTCCTTAAGCTCCCACCCGCGGGCGGTGTCCGTGCCCGACGGCCACGGCGACGGGGCGGTGCCGGCCACGGTGCCCGCCTGTACGCCGTCGGCCCCGGAGTCTACCTCGTCCGTGGTCTGCTGCCCGCTCCCGAGGAAGTGCCAACGCTGCTCGACCACGCCGTCGCCGTAGGCGTCGAACTCCTGCGCGGCCCCCACGGCGGCGGTCGGCAAGACCGCCCACACGTAGTAATAGACCTCCCGGTTCTGCCCCGTGTCGGGAAGGTGCGCCGAGGCGGTGGCGATTTCGCTCTCGCCCCGCTCGTTCGACCACGACTCGGACGGCGCGGTGCCGGACCTCGTCTTTATCATCATCGCCTTGCCGCCGGCCGAGGGGGACGCCGCGTTGTAGAGCGTATCGGCGTCCGCAGCCGAGACGAAGCTGACGGCGAATCGGTTCTGGTTGTTGGCCGTAGCGAGCGAGCCCGCTACGGACGATGGTGGCGTGGAGGAAAGCGGCGTGGAGAAACGGCGCATCGTCGCGTCGGCGTTCCCGGCCGAGCCGTCGTTATTCGGGTCGGCCACGGCCCAGGTCTTCGCCATGTCGTTGATGCGGTCCCGCAGCTCGTTCAGGTCCGAGCCGTGAATGATCGTGCCGGGATACCATCGGTTCGAGTCGGTCTGCGTGACGATGTCCGCTGGCGTGCTCTGGTCGGAGGACAGAACCCACGTCGTCCCGTTGTGGTCGAACAGTTTCCCCGAATACTTCCGCTGCGCGTCCGGCGTGGTCACGTACGTCGCGAACGCCGCGTCCCCGTCGTCTACCGCGTACCACAATCCTTTGGTGTTAAACGTGACCCCGTCGTCCAGCATGAGCGGCCGGTGGTCTTCCAACACCGCCCGCTGCCCGCTGCTCCCCGCGTTGGCGGTTGACCAGATCCGCCGCCGCCAGCGCCGCCGGATGACGTAGCTGTCGCCGAGCGTGACGGTGCCGTCGTTGTTGCCGCGAAAGCTGATCGTGTTAAAGAAGCGGTTGCCGTCCGGGTCGTAGCCCGGCAAAAGCCACTTGTCCGCCAGCGCCCACGGTGCCGCCTCCGCCGCGGCGATCCCCGAGTCGCTGGAGCCGGGACCGTTGACGAAGGCGAGGGCGTTGTCGCCCTCGGCGCCGGAGCTGAAGAACGTGATGGACCCGAAGTATCGTTCTTCGACGGCCCGGCCGAAGTTGTACTGCGCGTCGTCCGCGGCGCTCGCTTTGAACAGCGGCTCGCCGACGCGGGTTGCCCAGTCGATGTTCCAGTTCGCCACGGCTTACCCCGCGACCTTGGCGTCGTCCACAGTGAACCGCCCGACCGTGTCGGCAAGCTGGAGCACCTGATAGCGGCTGTTCTGCTTGGGGTCGAAAACGGGGTACTCCATCCACGTCACGTCTGCCACGTCGGTCCCGTTCTTCGATTCGATAGCGAATGTTTCATCATCAACCGCGTGGCCCTGGAGCGCCCGCACGACAAACTCCCTGCCCTCGGTAGAACCGTCCCACTCCACGACGGTCATAAACTTGTCGGAATAGAGTGCCGCAACGTCAGTGACCTTGACCCGCACGAGCGAGATTCCGGGCGCGAAGTTGACCGCCAGCACCCTCCCCGCCGTGTCGTCCCGCATGAGGTACAGCGGCGGCGCGACGGCGAAGCGGTCCAGCCGTTCAACGGTATCGCACAGGAAATTCCACATCGCCCCCGTGAGGACGACGTGCTGCTGCGAGGTACGGGGGAGGCGGACGGCGTTCATTCAAAGAGCTGGTTCAAGTTGCCCTCGGGGAATAGCAAAGACCCGTCCGACTTGTAGGCGAAGTCCTGCCACCCATTTGCGCCGTCGGGCAAGCGATTCCATTTGTTGCGTGAAAATTCCATTCTGTACGAGACGTCCCAATTTTGCTCCCCGCCTGCGGTGATCTCGCGAAAACTCCGCGGACCCCTGAATAACAGTTGCCCCGCTGTCGCGCCAAACAGCGTTCGGTCATTCACATGATCGATGAGGCTTTCAATGAGCACCAGCGGCAGCGCGGCCAACCGATACCTCACCTTGTTAAACGAGATGGTCGTAAAGCTGACCGCCGGCAGGGCCGATGGCGGCAAGTCCTCCCCGCTGTTCGGCCCGCTCGCCCACTCGAATACCGCGTTCCCCTGGTCGAGCGCGATGGCGTGACTGGCAAAGTCCAATTCCTCCGTGCCGACCAGTTGGGCGTTCCCCGGCTCGTGCTTCGGAACGGAGTAGGAAACAGACAGCACCGCCCACTCGTACGCGATCATCCCGTTCGGGCCGACCGACTTCAGCCCCTCGCCCCTGACCGTCACCCGCTGCGCCAGCCACGCCGGGTTGTCCGAGTAGGCTTGGCCGTAGGCGACGACCGCCACATTGCCGACGTTCCGCGAGCCGCCGAGCAGGAAGGCGGCGACGGCCTGCCGCTCGGCCCAGAGCGTGCGGATCGTCCACGTCGCGCCGCTGTCTCCGCCGCGTCCGAAGTGTTCTTCCGTTCCCTCGTCCCATACGGTGTGACCGCTGGCGAGCGTGATGGCGGTTGATGCATCGAGTCCCATTAGGTCGCCCCCACGTCCACGACGCCCACGAGCGGGCCTTTGGCAAGTCTGTCCGCCGCCGCGCCTAATTTTCCTGCCGCCCCGTTCAACCCGCCGCCGTCCGGCCCGCCCTTGCCGTTGATGGCCCGGTCGATGTCCCGCAAAATGTCCTCCCGGTCCTTCCCCCGCATCTTCCCCTCCGGCGTTGCGCCGAGCACGGCGGACTCCAACAGCCCGCCGTAGAAAGACCGCATGTCGGTGGTCGTAGCCGTCGTCTCGCCCTTGATCTCCCGGCGGAGCACCTGCAACTCCGCCCGGTTCTCGGCCTCGGCCGCCGCCCGCAGGCCGGGGTCGTTGCCGGCCTCTTCCAAGCGCCGTTGCTGCTGGCGGCGGAGGGCGAGGTAGTCGGCCAGGCGGTTGCGCCCGCCGGGTCCGCGCATGCTGTTCTCGCGTGCGGCGGCGAGGCGGTCCCCGACGCCGCGGTCGCGTTGTGCCCGGCGCATGGCCCGCTCGCTGTCGATTTCGCGCTGGGCGCGGTTGCGGTCGTTGGCGTCTAGCCGCGGGTCCGACAGCCGGGCGGCGGCGGCTGCTTCAAAGGCGGCGTCGTCGGCCTCGGCGAACCGCCCCGCCCCGCGAAGGGCGTTGACGCCCTCCACGCCGACCGTTGCCGCCTCCCGCCGCGCCTCCGCCCGCGATTCCTCCGCCGCACGCCGCCGCGTCTCGGCCTCGCGCAGCCCGACGGCGGCGCCGCGCATGCGCACGAGCCGCAGCTTCTCTTCGTTGTCGATTTCGACGGCGTAGGCGTCGTCAATCTTGCGGATTCTGGCGTCCCAGTTCGCCTCGAACTCGCGACGGTCCGCCTCGCGGTGCCGCCCCGCCTCCCGCATCCCCTCGACCTCCGCCTCGGCGCGGGCGTCGGCGACACGCCCGGCGGTTTCCCGCTCTGCCGCCTCGCGGTTGCGGCTCTCCTGCGCCTCGAAAGCCTTGCGCTGCTCGGGGGCGATGGCCTGCCGGAAGAAGCCGCCCGCCCGCTCGTCAAAGGCGTCCGCTTGTGACTGCTGCGCGGCAAGGGACGCTTCGAAGTCTGACCGCCTGCCGCCGGCAAGATCGCCGCGGTTGCGGGCCTGGAGGCCGGCAAAGCCGCCCGTAAAGGCGTCGGCCGCTGCCTGTTGTCGTCTCCGGTCGTTTGCGGCCTGGCGGTCTAGTGACGCCTGCATCCGGGCGCGGTCCGCGGGGAGGACGGCGGCGAGGTCGAAGTCCCGCTGCCGGTCGGCGATCGCCCCCTCGACCTGCTCGGCCTGTGAGTAACGGGACGCGGCAGTTGCGGCGTCCGCCATCCTACGGGACGCCTGCCGCGCCGCGATGGTCCGCTCCATCACCGTGATTTTCTGCTCGTCCTTCGTCCGTTCGAACTCCAGCCGCGCGATGTCTTCCCCGGCCGCCCGGTTCTTCGTAATGCCGGCGATCGCCATGCCCAGGTCCCCGAAGACGGGGATGCCGCCGAGCGATTCGGTGATGTCCTTCTCCGCCGCAATCTCGCCCGCGAGGTCGCCACGCCCCCGCGCCGCGCTCCGGGCCGAGTAGTGAACCGCCGTACGGGCGGCCTCCGCCGCAAGCCGGGTAGCCCCGATGGCGAGGCCGATCTGCGGGAGGTACGCCCGCAGGCTCTCGATCATCCGGTCGGGCGTCGTCGTCGTACCGATGCGGTCGAGATACCCGAGCACGCCCCCCGTCCCCGGCCGCGGGCCGCCGATGCCCATACCGCCGCCGCCGGCGGTTCGCGCGGCCGCTATGGCGCGGCCGTACCCGGCCACCTCCGCTCTGATGCCCGCCTCCACCCCGCGCTCGATATTCTTCTGGACCTGCTGGGCGAGCTTGTCCGCGTCCTTCAGGGATAGGGCTATCGGGATCTGGGCCTTGATCGCGGCCCCCTCGGAGAAGCGCCGCTTAATGCGGTCCATCTGCGCCGCGATCTCGCGGTCCAGATCCTGGCCGGTGACGTGCATCCCGAAGTTGAGGCCCGACGACGCCTGGCTCACTTGCCCACCGCCATTCTCAACACCTCGCCCACCGCCCGGTCTACCGCGTTGCTCATCCGCTGCCGCACGGCCGGCGTAGGCGCGACCACAAACCGCCGCGCAGGGATGTTCCGATCCCGGCTCCCGTTCTGGTGGACGAACGCCAGCGGGTGCCGCGTCCCCGCCCTCATGCCGCGGTGTGTGGCAAGTAACAGGTTGTGCCGGCCGCCGGGGTCGAGGGAGCGCCGCAGCCCGCCCGTTTCGTAGAGCTTCCGCGTCCCCTTCTTCTGCGCCAGCGTCGAAGGGGCGAGCGGTGCCCAGTCGCCGCCGCCGGCGCTGTAGCGGTCGAACCGCTTGCCGAGATAGTCGAGGTAGATGACGCCCGCCCGCTTGAACCCGGCCGCGATGATGGGCTTGCCACGGGCGCGTACGCGCAGCGCGGCCCGCTCCACAATCGTCAGGGCTTGCTTGGCGTCGATGGTAAGGACGAGGGGCATTTTCGCTTGACGTAGGCGGCCAGCAGTGCGGGCAGTGCCGCGGGGGCGAGTGGGGGCTTGCCGATGTCCACGATGGCCTGGCAGACCACGGCGGGGTCGGCGGCGGGCAGTTGGGCGGGCAGAAGCTTCAGGCGGGCGGCCACGGCGTCGAAGATGCGCGCCTGCGCCTCCGCCTGCTGTTCCTTGGGGTCTACCGCATCCGCCCGCAGGCCGAGTGCGTGGATGGCCTGCGCGGGCGTCAGGCGGCGGATTTCGTCGTAACCGAGGCCGGGCTTTCCGTCTCGGGCGCGTCGGAGGGCTTCGATGACGGCCCGCCAGGGGAGGGGCTTGTTTGATTCCCCGGCGGCGGGTCTGTTTTTTTTGGCGTCGGCGCGTACCCGGCCATTTTCAGGACGTCGGAAGACGCGCCGGGGCGATCCTTTAACAGTGCCGCCGCCTTCTCTTCGGTCATGTCGCCGTGTTTCTTCAGGAGCGACAGGTGGGCGAGAACGGGCGTGGCCTTGGCGGACTTGGCCCACGCGTCGAAGTACGCGCCGCCGTAGCTGTAGAGCCCGGCCATGCAGTCGTCCAGCGCCCGCATCATCACGCGCTCCCCGAGGTCGCGGGGGAGGTTCGTGGCCGCCGCGGCGGCGAGGGCGATGGCGCGGCCTTCGAGCTTGCTCTCTAGCTCGCCGAAGTCACCGAGGTCGAGGCGGGAGAGGACGTAGCCGGGGAGGGCGGCGCTGTCGTGGGCGGCGGTCAGTTCGGAGAGTTCGCTCATGGAAAAGTTCCGGCGGTGTTTCCGAGTCCCTTCAGGCCATTGCTAATTTCGGTAAGTATCTCGTCCCGCCGGTTCCGACTTTCCCTCTTCTCTTTCGCCTTCGCGTCCAAGTAGTCGATAACCTGCCACAACCCGTCGTCGTCAATCCGATCGCCCACGGTAAAGCCGGGAGGAGCGATTGCCCGAAGGCGGTGTTGCTGTTCGGGCGTCAGACGAATGAAATCGGGGCGGTTAGCTTCGCTCATGCCTGCGCCGGCCGGGTGAAGACGCCGGAGTTCTCGAAGTTGATGGACGTGGTGATCTTCCCCGCCGTGCTGAGGCTCTGCGGGGTGCCGGTGATGACCGCCGACGGGAACTCCCAGTACGGCCCGCTCGTGCCGTTGAGGTAGAGCCTGACGTTCGTCACCGTGTCGCCCTCTTCGAGCGACAGCGGTGCGCCCCACGGGCTTTGGTCGAAGTCGTAGTCGAAGCTGATCGTCCCCGAGGCGTCGCGGAACGTGCCTTCCTTCTGGTCGTACGTGCCCGTCCGGCTGTTGCGGAACCGCACGATCTCGACGCCGGGCGTCACCGACCAGTCCGTCACCGCGAGTTCGGTGCCGTTGATGGTCGCCGTCCCCGTCTTGCCGCTGCGGAAGTCATCCATTGGAATCTCCTGAGGTTCGGTTGAGAGGGGAACGGTTAGGTGCTGCGGCCGAGGATCATCACGTCAGCGGTGGGGGTGCCGTTGTCGGCAACTACCTGGAGGATGTCTCCGGTGCCGCCTACGACCTGGTAGGCGGGGTCGGCGGGATTTATGATGCAGAACACGCCGCCGGGGCCGATGATGTTGCTTTCCGTCACGGCGCTGATCCACCCGCCTAGCCCGTTGCCGCTACCGCCGATGCGTACGTCTTCAGTGGCAACGGAACTGTTGTTCTTCACGAGGATGCCAACCACTTCGACGAACGCCAGCGCGTTGCCGTACACGTCCACCAGCGAACCCGCGAGGTCGATGTCCGTGGGGGAGGCAGAGAGCGTGAGCCGCTTGGAATAAATCCGGTTCGCCTTGTTCGCGGTCGTCCCGTCCGTGAGCGACATCGCGAAAGAGAACGGCAGCGGCACCGACACCGTCGCCCCCGACCCGATCGGGTCGGCGGTCAGCGTCATGGCCGCGGCGACGACGATGTTTCCGGAGAGTGCCACGGGTTAAGCGCTCCGCCCGAGCACGAGGACGTCCGCCGTCGGCGTGCCGGCCGCCGCCACGAGCTGCAAGATGTCCGCCGTGGTGCCAGTGACGGCGTACGCCGGGTCGTTCGGGTTGACGATGGCCTGGCAGCCGCCGGGGAAGATGACGACGATGTCCGTCGGGCTCGCCACCCAGCCCACCAGCGCCGCCGCGTCGCCGCCGACGTGGACGTTCTGGCCGGCGACGGTGCTGTTGTTCTTGACGGCGATGGCGACGACCTCCACGAACACGAGGGCATTGCCGAGGGCGTCCACCAGCGATCCGGCCAGGTCGATGTCCGTGGGCGTTGTCGATAGGGTCAGCCGCTTGTGGTAGATGCGGTTCGCCTGGTTCGCCGCCGTGCCGTCGGCCAGCGGCAGGGAGTACGAGAACGGCATCGACAAGGTGACGTTCGAGCCGGAGCCCACGGGGTCGCCCGTGAGCGAAGCCTGTACGGTGATGTTGACGGACGCGGTAAGGGCCATGATTCGGGCTCCGGTTTAAGTTACGAGCACAGAGCGGAGGACGTAAATTTCCACGTCCACGACCCCCACGACCGACCAGGCGGCCTTCTCGCTGCGCGCCTCGCCTACGGCCGTAAACGGGTTCTCGGGGTGCGGGCTGATCGTGCTGAACGACGCGGGCGAGAGCACCCAGTTTCGCACTAGCCGCGGGAGGCCGAGGTCCGCCTCCGCCCCCTCCAGGGCGACGACGACGGCCCATAGTGCGGCGTTAAAAATCGTGGTGTTGAGGTTGGGCGTCTCGATGCCGATGGCGTACTGCGGGCGCATGCACCGGGAGCGGCTGTTGTCGCCCGCGGGGTCGAAGGTCACGCCCGTCGGCCACACCTCGATAAACCCGTCGGCCGTCTCGCCGGGCGTCAGGTTCCGGACGGTCATGCGGCGGGAGCCGCGGTTGTTGTCGAAGCGGTCGAGCTTCCCGCCCTCGGTCAGCGCGAGTCCGTCGCGGATGGCGTCGGTGAGGGCGGCGTAGACGGTCGAGAAGGGGTTGGACTCGGCCATGAGCTACGCTTTCAAAATCTCCGTCGCCGTCGCCGCCTCCCCGCCCCCGTCACGCCGCAACCGGGTAGCTGCTCACCTTATTCACCGCCTTGACGATCCCCGCCACGTCCAGCACGCCCGGCCGCAGCCGTTTCTTCCAGGCGTTCGCGCTGTCGATGACGACGTGGAACTCGTCGCAGTACGCCGCGAACGCACGCCACGTCAGCAGTTGCCGGTAGACGCCCCCGTCGTACCACGTATGCACCAGCCACACCCCGTCACGGTCGTAGCCGTCGCACGTCAGCGAGTGCCCGCCCCAACTGTTCGGCTCCCAAGGCCCGATGAGCGGCTGACCCTCCGGTACGTCCCACGTCGCCGGCGGGTCGATGCGAGAAAACGCCCGCGGCAGGGACAGGCACAGCTTCGCCCCGCGTGCCTTGGTGACGTACAGCGCCACCCGCACCTCGTCCAGGTCCAGGTGGTTGACCCGCGTGTAAGCGTCGATGGTGAGCGCCCGCCCCGCGGTGTCGCGGAACGTGTACTCCGGCCGCCGCCATTCACTCAGGGCGTCGGTTTCGTAACCGCCGGTGTCGCCGCCGCCGTAGAGGCGTTCGGTCATGGCGCGGTAGACGCGGTGGACCTCGGCGTCCGTTACCTTCGGCGTCCGCCTCTGCTCCACCCGCTCCATCCGCATTGCGAGAACCGCTTGGCTCGCCCGCGTGCAACAGCCTTCGTCGCGGTTGCCGAACGAACGCGCCGGGAAGGCCGCCCGGCCTTTCCACGGGAGGGAGACGACGGGGGCGGTGTCGATGCCGACGAAGCGGGCGAAGAGGAGCGCCCGCACGTCGTTCTTGGCCGGGAGTTTCCCGAGTGCCTTGGCGGTCTTTCGGCTCACGGCGCGCCCTCGTGGTACAATCGGGGCATGGAGTTCTACAGCCTCGTATACGAGACGGCCGTTTACGATGATCCCGGTAGGATCAAAGGCTACATGACGGTTCGGGTAAACAGGCCAACGCTCCCAGAGGTCGAGCGCGAAATGAGCACCCGCCTCTACGCGGCGTCAATCACCTGCGGTGCCATGGTCATCAACCCGAGAATCGAACACGTCCGCATCGACGATAACGCCTTGCGCGCCGACACCATTCCTGCCCGCAGCTAAAGCCCTCTCGTAATCGTCCAACACCCCCGCCTGCTCCCGCCCGTACGCCGACACCGCCCGCCTGATCCGGCGGTCCAGCCTGGCGCGGCGGGCCTCCAGGCGGGGGAGGGCGTCAGCGGGGGAATCCGGCATCCTTGCGGGCCTGGTACGTGCGGGCGTCGGACTCATAGTGCGACTCGTTACGGCGGTGCAGTTCGTCCTGCCCCGTCACGTCTGTCCAGCGGTGCCGCAGGATGACCTCGTCAACGTACGCGGCCCGCCCGAGGGCGTTGGACACCTCGGTCAGTTCATTGTCGCACCAGAGTCCCGCGTACGCGTGGTGGTAGAGGTATCCAAACCGGGCGTACCACTTGCGGTCACAGACGACTTGCGTGTTGAGCTTCCGCCCCACCCGCCCGTCGTCCGTGTGCAGCACCCCGTCGCCGTCGGGGAAGTGCGTGACAAACAGGTCCGCCAGCCGGGCGTCGTAACCCTGCCGCTCGGGGATCATGTCGTCACTGGCGAGGATGAGCAGGTCCCAGCCGTCGGCCGGGACGTTAGCGTTGATGGCCGTCACCTTCGTCTGCGGCGGCGGGTTGTAGAAGACTTCGACGCCCTCCATGCCCGCCAACCGGTCCCGCACCTCGAAAGTCGTCATTGCCGGGTCGTCTTCGTCGCACGACACCACGACGCGGGCGGGGTGCTCGCCGGAGAGCAGGCCGCGGTAGCGGGCGAGCGTGCGGAAGAACAGATCCGGCCTGCCCCGCGTCGGGAACTTGATGAGCAGGTTCATCGGGCCAGGATCAGGTTCTCGCCGCTGCGGTACAGTTCCCACGTCAGCCCGTGTGCCGCACAGAGTTCCAACACCTTGTCGATCTTACCCTCGTGCTCCACGCACAGCACCTCACACCCCATCCACGCGAGCGGCAGCTTTTCGAGGATGGCGAGGTTCGTGCCTTCCACGTCAAGCGACACGAAGCGGTACGGCGGCGGGAAGTTGTAAAGCAGTTGCCCCAC
>Ga0190275_10000647_pt1 | contig 28781 bp, 18 predicted proteins | sample Popmic550T_FD_133745 | JGI IMG/M metagenome (GOLD analysis project Ga0190275, IMG submission 133745) | Populus adjacent soil microbial communities from riparian zone of Yellowstone River, Montana, USA - 550 T | ecosystem: Environmental > Terrestrial > Soil > Riparian zone > Trees stand | place...
CGACCACGCACATCCGTTCCGCTGGTCGGTAGCATCCTTCGCGAAGGTTCTCGGCACAGCCGACACCCCGGTTTCAGCAGCCGCGTGAGACCCAGCGGACACTCACTTCCGGGAAGCTGTACTAAGCTCTCGCCGGGGCTCCACTCTCCGCCGCCACCGCCTCGTCTTCCGTGCTGTAGATCTTGAAGACGGCGTCGAGCTTGGCCAGTTTGAGGAGTTTCTGGATGCGCTCGGACGGGTTGACCAGGATGAGCTTGCGGTTCTGGTTGGTGAATTTGCCGAGATAGCCGACCAGTTCGCCGATCCCGGTCGAGTCGATGTAGTCGATCTTGGTGAAGTCGATGATCACGTTCGTGCTCTCGTTCTTGAGCACGTTCTCCAGCGCGGAGGAGAAGAACTCGGCGCTCTCTCCCAGCTTGATCAAACCTTCCACGTAAAGGATCGTGAAGTTATCGAGGTGCTTCTTTTCTACGATCACACTGCCTCCGAGCCGATTTCGGGAACAAGCGTAGCAAACTGACTGCCACAGCAGTTGGGAGAAGGCAAAGAATGAACGACCCGCTCGACGACCACGCCCTCGACGTTCTCTTCCGCGAGGCGCGCACCCACTCCTACTGGCTCGACAGGCCGGTCAGCGACGAGGTCCTCCGGCAACTCTACGACCTGATGAAGTTTCCGCCGACGAGCGCGAACAGCAGTCCGGCGCGCATCCTCTTCCTCCGGACCCGCGAGGCGAAGGAGCGGCTCCGGCCGGCGCTTTCGTCCGGGAACGTGGAGAAGGTGATGACCGCGCCGGTGACGGCGATCATCGGCTTCGACCTCCGCTTCTACGAGAAGATGACCAAGCTCTTCCCGCACAACCCGCGCATGCGCGAGCTCTTCGCCAAGACGCCCGAGCTGATGGAGACCACCGCCCGCCGCAATTCCACCCTCCAGGGCGCCTACCTGATCCTCGCCGCCCGCTCCCTCGGCCTCGACTGCGGCCCGCTCTCGGGTTTCGACAACGCGAAGGTCGACGAGGAGTTCTTCGGCGCCGGCCACGAGCAGGCCGCCGACCAGGAGTTCTTCCCCGCCGGCCACGTCAAATCCAATTTTCTCTGCAACCTCGGCTATGGCGATGCCTCGCGCCTGCACCCGCGGTTGCCAAGGCTCACGTTCGAAGAGGCGTGCTCGCTGCTGTGAAGCAGTTCCTTGGGGTTCCTTGGGGTTCCTCGGAGGTGCTGAGATCCGCGGTTCTTCGGGGTTGAGTGCCTGGGGTCAAATGTGGTCCGGACTTTTAGTCCGGACCAAACTCTGTGCTGCACACCTTGGCTCGGACTAAAAGTCCGAGCCACATTTGCTTGCTTGCCACCCGAGGAACTCCGAGGAACTAACCCACCCGTACTGCGATGACCGCGTTCATGCCGCCGAACCCGAACGAGTTCGAGAGAAACGCCGCCACCCGCGCTTCGCGGGGAGTGTGGGGCACGTAGTCCAGGTCGCACTCCGGATCGGGCGTGTCGAGATTCAGGGTCGGCGGCAGGAACCCTTCCCGCAGCGCCAGCAGCGAGGAGACGATCTCGATCGCACCGGACGCTCCCATCGCATGCCCGTGCATGGACTTGGTCGAGCTCACCGGCGGCGGGTCCTTGCCGAAGACGCTGCGGATCGCGGCGGACTCCGTGGCGTCGTTGGCGCGGGTGCCGGTGCCGTGGGCGTTGATGTAGCCGATCGCGCCCGCCTCGAGGCGAGCGTCCGCGAGGGCGAGGCGCATGGCGCGCGCGGCGCCGTCGGCCGAGGGGTCGGTCACGTGGCCGGCGTCGCTCGTGGCGCCGAAGCCGGCGATCTCGCCGAGGATCTCCGCGCCGCGGCGCTGCGCATTCTCGAGCGACTCCAGCACCAGCACGGCAGCCCCTTCGGCGAGGACGAGGCCTTTGCGGTCCGCGCTGAACGGACGGCAGGCCGCCTCCGGATGCTCATTGTCGATCGCCAGGACGCGCATCGACTCCCACGCCCGGATGATTCCGGTCGTGAGCGGCGCGTCGCTGCCGCCGGCGAGCACGGCGTCCGCCTGGTCGGCGCGGATCGCCTGCGCGGCCAGCCCGATCGCATGCGCGCTCGACGCGCAGGCCGAGACCACCGAGTAGGCGAGGCCCTTTGCGCCGAGCTTCGTCGAGACCGCGGACGAGGCGGCGTTGTACATCGACATCGGGATCGACATCGGCGGGATCCGGCCGTTTTCGGCGTAGAGCCGCCGGTAGGCGCCGTCGAGCGTTTCGCAGCCGCCGAGGCCCGTGCCGATCAGGACCCCGACACGCTCCGGCTCCACGCCCAGCTCGCCCGCCTGAGCCACAGCCTCCTCGGCCGCGATGAGCGCGAAGCGGGTGAAGCGGTCATGGCCGCGGTGCAGTCCCTCGTGCGCGTCCGCGGGTACCTCACCGGCGATGCGGCAGTTCAGGGCGGAGGTGTCGATCGAGGTGATGTTGCGGATCCCGCTCCGTCCCTCGCGCAATGCGTCGAGCGCCGCCGCCCTGCCGCGGCCGAACGGGGAAACGATCCCCACTCCTGTGATGACCACACGGGGGACGTGGATTGAGGATTGAGGATTGAGGATTGAGGATTGGGAGTGGGGAAGGATTGAGGATTGAGGATTGAGGATTGAGGATTGGGAGACCGGCAGGATTTCGTTTGTAATCCTCAATCCTCAATCCTCAATTCTCAATCCCGTTTCTCCGGTCCCGACGAGATCAGACACCAGATCGACCATGTCCCCGAAGGTCTTCATGGCCCGGGCGCGGTCGTCCGGGATCGAGATCCCGAACTGTTCCTCGATGGCGAAGAGGATGGTGAGGGAGTCGAGCGAGTCGATCCCCGCCTCGGCCAGCACCGCGCCGGGCGTCAGCCGCTCCTCGTCGATCTCTTTTTCCTTCCGGACGAGAGCGATCAACGTCCGCTCGATCTCACCGCGCGTCACGATCCGTATCATAGCAGCCGTGTTTCGCCGTCTCCCTTTTCGCCGGCCACGACGCTGGTGGCCGCTCTACCTCGGCTGGCTCGTCCTCTGCGCCATCCTCTTCGTCGCCCTCGCCGGCCTCGAAGACCCCTCGCGCCCCACGGGGCGCATCCTCTCCATCGAAGCGGGCCGCCGCGCCCTCGCCATCGCCCGCGAGCGCGGCCTCCGGGATCTCGAAGTCGTCCACGTCGCCGGTGCCCGGGCGGGGGAGGGCGCCGCGGAAGACCGCTGGGTCGTCCTCCTCGACAAAGTCCCGCACACGAAGCTGCAGGAGGCGGTGGTGATCGAGCTCGATCGCGAGACAGGGGAGCTCATAAGAGTCAGAAAGCCGGAGAGATAACGCCTCCGCCGATGAACCGCTATCATGCGCGTTCATCGCTCATCGCTCATCGTTCATCTCTCATCGCTCATCTCTACCCGTTGGCCCATCCCTCTATGAAGCTCACCCCCATGCTCGAGCAGTACTTCGAGATCAAGCGGCAGGTGCCGGACGCGATCCTCTTCTATCGTCTCGGCGACTTTTACGAGATGTTCTTCGAGGACGCGGAGAAGGCCGCGCCGCTGCTCGACCTCGTTCTCACCGCCCGCAACAAGGGGCAGGAGTACGAGACGCCGATGTGCGGCGTCCCCCACCACGCGGCCGACGGCTACATCGCCAAGCTGATTCGCCACGGGCTGCGGGTGGCGATCTGCGAGCAGACCGAGGAGGCGGGGCAGGGGAAGGGGCTGGTGCGGCGGGAGATCGTGCGGGTGGTCACTCCCGGCACGGCCACCGAGTCGTTCATCGTCGAGCGCGACAGCTGTTACCTCCTCGCCCTCGTGCCCGGCGAGAGCGAAGTCGGCGCGGCGTATCTCGACGTCTCCACCGGCGACTTTTTCGTCACCACCTACCGCTCCATCGGCGACGCGCGGCTCTACGACGATGTGGCCCGCTTCTCCCCGCGCGAGGCGATCGTGCCGCGGGAGGTGGAGACCAACGGCTCGCTGACCATCCCGATCACCGAGGTCGAGCCGTCGCTGTTCGAGACCCGCGGCTCGCACGACTACCTCTCCAAACATTTCGGCACCCAGTCGCTGCGCGGCTTCGGCCTCGAAGGAGACGACGCCCGCATCGGTGCGGCCGGCGGCGCACTCCGCTACGCCTCGGCCAGCTACAAGCGGCCGCTCGACCACGTCCGCGCGCTGCGCGTCGACAACGACTCCGACTTCCTCCAGCTCGACGCCGCCACGCTGGCCAACCTCGAGATCGTCGAATCGCGCGACACCGCCCGTCCCCGGGCCACGCTGTGGGGCGTGATGAACGCCACCCGCTCGGCCATGGGCACGCGCACGTTGCGCAAATGGCTCACCCGTCCGCTCACCACCCGCGAAGCGATCTTCGACCGCCACGACGCCGTCGACGAGCTGACCCGCTCCCGCGCCATCCTCGAACAGATGACCGCGCGCCTGCAGAAGATCGCCGACCTGGAACGGGTGGCTTCGCGCGTCACCCTCCGCACGGCCACCCCGCGCGAGTGCCTCACCCTGGCCGATTCGCTGCTGATGGCCGGCGAGCTGCGCGAGGCGATGGGGGCGTTGCAGGGACCGCTCCTCGGCCTGCTGCGCGAGGCCTGCGACCCGGTCCCCGTGGTGGTCGAGCTGGTCGCCAAATCACTCGATCCGAACCCCTCGATCAACATCCGCGAAGGGAACGTGATCGCCCACGGCATCGACCCCGAGCTCGACGAGCTCCGCTCGATCGCCCGCGATTCGAAGAGCGTGCTCCTGCAGATCGAAGCGCGCGAGCGCGAGCGCACCGGCATCGGGTCGCTGAAGATCCGCTACAACTCCGTCTTCGGCTACTACATCGAGATCTCCAAGTCGAACCTCGCCAAGGCGCCGGCCGACTACATCCGCAAGCAGACCCTCGCGAACGCGGAGCGCTACATCACCCCCGACCTGAAAGAGCTCGAAGAGAAGATCGTCGGCGCGGAAGAGAAGTCGATCGCCATCGAGATCCGACTCTACGACCAGCTCCTGGGCCGCATCGCGCAATCGGCGCCAGCCGTCCTCGCGTCGGCGCGTGCCATCGGCGACATCGACGCCCTCTCCTCCCTCGCTACCGTTGCCGTGCGCCATCGCTACGTCCGCCCGCAGCTCAGCGAGCTGGCGGAGATCTGCATCGAAGACGGACGCCATCCGGTGATCGAGCAGATCAACCCGGAACGCTTCATCCCCAACCACACCAACATCGTCCGCGACGACAACGGCATCCAGATCATCACCGGGCCGAACATGGGCGGCAAGTCGACCTACCTCCGCCAGGTCGCCCTGATCGTCCTCCTCAACCAGGTCGGCTCGTTCGTCCCCGCCGCCAAGGCGAGGCTCGGCGTCTTCGACCGGATCTTCACCCGCGTCGGAGCGTCCGATCAATTGGCGCGCGGCGAGTCGACGTTCATGGTCGAGATGCACGAGACCGCGAACATCCTCAACAACGCCACCGACCGGTCTCTCATCATCCTCGACGAAGTCGGCCGCGGCACCGCCACGTTCGACGGACTCTCCCTCGCCTGGGCCATCATCGAATACCTTCACGACAACCCCGCCCGCAGCGGCATCACCCTCTTCGCCACCCACTACCACGAGGTCACCGACCTGGCGAAGAACAAGAGCCGCGTCGCCAACTTCAACGTGGCCGTCAAGGAGTGGAACGAGCAGATCATCTTCCTCCGCAAAGTCGTCGAAGGAGCCGCCGACAAAAGCTACGGCATCCAGGTCGCCAAACTCGCCGGCATCCCCGGCTCCGTCATCGAGCGCGCCCGCGAGATCCTCGACACCCTCGAGCGCAAAGAACGCGACCTCGTCGAAGAAACCCGCCGCCGCAGCCCCGCCACCCGCCAGCTCGGCCTCTTCAACTCGAAAGAGCAGACCATCATCGAAGCCCTGCGCGCCCTGGACATCGATTCCATGGCACCGAGGGAGGCGTTGAATGCGTTGTATGAGTTGAAGCAGAAGCTGGAGTGAGGTGGTTGTCGGTTGTCGGTTGTCAGTTGTCCGAACCGGTAGCGCCTGGGCGTCACGTCATCCCGAGCGTGGGAGGCGGTTGCTGGTTGCTTGAAGGGTTTGGCCAGGGCGTGAGGCATCCCCAGCCGCGCAGCGGGCGGGTGTAGCCGCGGAGCGGCGAAAGAATGTAGCCCCGGCCTTCAGGCCGGGTTCCGCCGCGCGCCAAAGGCGAGCCCGCGTAGCGGGCGACAGAACAGAGCCCTCGGACGAACCCTGTTCTGCCGCCCGCTTCGCGGGCTGACCAACGCCGCCCCTCTGAACCCCGGCCTGAAGGCCGGGCCTACAGTTCTTTTGCTGCCTCCGGCAGCATGAAGGCACCGATGAAGCAAGCTCGCGATACCGTGCCGCCCAGGCTCGACCGGTTCGGACAACTGACAACCGACAACTGACAACCACTCCGGACAACTGACAACCGACAACTGACAACTACTCCGGACAACTGACAACTGACAACATCAGTTACGATGCCCCCGCAAATGACGCCGCACCCAGACCTTCTCGGCATCGGCCTGACCGGCAAGACCCTCACCGACCTCGAGCGGCGCATCCTCAGCGAGAACACGCCTTACGCCGTCGTGCTCTTCGGCAGGAACATCGGCTCCGTCGAGCAGCTCCGCTCCCTCATCGCCGAGGTCAAGAGCCTCGCGCCGGGGGAACCGCCGCTGTTCATGATCGACGAAGAGGGTGGCCGGGTCGACCGCCTGCGCCACATCCTTCCCGGACTCCCGAGCGCCGAGGCCTTTGGAGAAGGGGAGCGGCCGGTGGAGCTCTCCGAATGGTTCGGCAAAGTCATCGGCATGGCCCTGCGCTACTTCGACATCGAGATCGACCTCGCCCCGGTCGTCGACATCCGCGGCGACGTCGCCCCGAAAGGATTGGAGCGCCGCACCTTCGGCGCCGACGTCGACACCGTGAGCGACCTCGCCGGAGCCTTCACCCGCGGCCTGCACAGCGCCGGCGTCGCGGCCTGCCTCAAGCACTGGCCCGGCATCGGCGAAGGCTCGGCCGACCCGCACTACGGCGCCACCGTCATCGACGTCCCGCTCGACCTCCTCCTCGCCCGCGAGCTCGTCCCGTTCGAGCGTCTCGGCAACGAGGCCGGGGCCATCATGATCGGCCACGGCACCTACCCGCGCGTCGAAGACGATCCCGACCTCCCGGCCACATTGAGCTGGCGCCTCACCACCGACCTCCTCCGCAACGCCATCGGCTTCAAGGGCGTCGCCGTCAGCGACGACATGGAGATGCACGCCGTCTCCGACCTCGGCTCGTACGAAGAGATCACCGAGCGGGCCCTCGTCGCCGGCAACGACGTCATCCTCTTCTGCAGCCACATCGAGCGCATCCCCGACCTCCAGCGCTACCTCATCAGCCGCGTCGAGCAGGACTCCGATGTCCGCGCGCGTTTCCAGCAGGCCGTCTACCGCTGCGAGGTCTTCCGCACCCACTGCGAACGGCTCCGCGCCGAAGCCCCGGTCCCCGCGTCGTGGGACGAAGTGGTCGACGAAGCCGAAGCCTTCGTCGAAGAGCTCCACCGCACCCGCCCCGAGCGCGAGGTGATCGTCCCCGACGTCGACCGCCGCAAAGGCTCCCGCCACCCCGGCAAGGGCCGCACCGGCCGCGAAGAGTGGACGTAGGCGCTGGCCGATCGGACCTGTGAGACCGATGGGAAGCCATGGGCGGCGGGTCCCATCAGTCCCATCGGTCCCATTGGTCCCATAATCAGCGCGTCCAATGTCCTTTTTACGCGCGCTCGTGGCTGCCGGCCTGCTCTTCGCCCTGCCTCTCACCGCCAGTGAAACCCTCTGGCGCGACGTCGCCGCCGACGCGGCGCCTCAATCCGCCGAGCGGCAGCGCTTCCCCACGGCGTACCGCCTGCTCTTCCTCGACACCGCCGCGTTCCGCAATTTCGCGCAGAGCGCCCCGCGCGAAGGAACAGACGCCGCCGCGCCCACGCTCGCCCTTCCCATGCCGGACGGCAGCTTCTCGCGCTTCGCCCTGCATGAGTCGGCGATCGTCGACGCGGCGCTCGCGGCGCGGCTCCCCGAGGTCAAGACCTGGCGTGTGCAGGGGATCGACGAGCCGGCGGCGACCGGACGCCTCGACTGGACGCCGGCAGGCTTCCATGCCTTCATCCTCTCGCCGGCAGGGAACGTCTACATCGACCCCTACGCGAAGGGCGGCACCGACTACTACATCAGTTACTGGCGCCGCGACTATCCGCGGGCCGCCGGCGTGGAGCCGTTCCGCTGTGAGCTCGGCGAAGAGGCCGTGCCCGTGCGGAACGTCGCCACGCACGGTGCCGTCACGCCGGCCACGGCGAGCGGACCGGTGCTGCGCACCTATCGTCTCGCCGTGGCGGCGACCGGCGAATACACCCTCTACTACGGCGGCACCGTCGCCGGCGCGCAGGCCGGGATCGTCACGACGTTCAACCGCATCAACGCCATCTACGAAACGGAGGTCGGCGTCCGCCTCGTCCTGGTGGACAACACCTCGATCGTCTTTCCCCACGCGGGCCTCGATCCGTACACCAACACCTCGTCCGATCTCGCCATGAACCAGTCCAAAATCGACGAGATCATCGGCTCGGCCAATTACGACATCGGCCATCTCCTCGGCACTGGCGGGGGCGGGATCGCCTCCCTCGGCGTGGTCTGCCTCCCGGGGTGGAAGGCACGCGGGCTGACCGGCGCGATGTTCCCCCAGGGCGACGCCTTCGACGTCGACTACGTGGCCCATGAGGTCGGCCACCAGTTCGGTGCGAGTCACACCTTCAACGGCACCACCAGCGCGTGCGGCGGAAACCGGCGCGTCGGCCCCGCCGCGTACGAGCCGGGGAGCGGCTCCACCATCATGGCCTACGCCGGCATCTGCACCACGGAGAACCTGCAGCCGCACAGCGATCCGTACTTCCACGCCAAGAGTCTCGAGGAGATCCTCTATTACTTCACGCTCACGTCGTGCCCCGTGGAGACGAGCACCGGCAACAGCGCGCCGTTGGTGACCGCCGGCCCGCCGGTGACGATCCCGATGTCCACGCCGTTCTATCTCACCGGCTCGGCGACCGATCCGAATGGCGACTCGCTGACCTACAACTGGGAACAGTACGATCTCGGCCTGGCCGGTCCGCCGAACACCGACGACGGCTTCCGTCCGATCTTCCGCTCCTTCAACGCGACGGCCAGCCCGACCCGGACGTTTCCGCAGCTCTCCGACCTCCTCGGCAATACCACGACCTTCGGCGAGTCGCTCCCCACGACCATGCGGACGATGAACTACCGGCTCACCGTCCGCGACAACCGCGCCGGCGGGGGAGGGGTGGACTACGGCACGCGCCAGGTGCACGTCACCGACACGGCCGGCCCGTTCGTCGTGACCGCCCCGAACACCGCCGTAAACTGGATGGGCGGCTCGACGCAGATCGTCACCTGGAACGCCGCCGGCACCACCGCCGCCCCGGTCAGTTGCGCGAACGTGAAGATCCAGCTCTCGACCGACGGCGGCAATACCTTCCCGACGACGCTACTGGCGTCCACGCCGAACGACGGCACCCAGGTCGTCGCCGTCCCGAGCACCTCGACGAGCGCGGCGCGCATCCGCGTCGAGTGTGCGACCTCGCCGTTCTTCGACCTCTCCGACGCCGGCTTCACCATCACCCCGGCCGTCAACGTCACCGCAATCGCGACGACGCCGACGAACGTCTTCGTCACCTGGCCCGCCGTTCCCGGCGCCGACAGCTACGACGTCTACCGCCGCGCCGCCGGCGGCACCTTCGTCAAGATCGGCTCGACCGCGACCACGAGCTACAACGACCCCGCCACCGCCAACACCGCCTACCTCTACGCCATGAAGTCGATCGACGGAAGCGTCGAGTCCGCGCTCAGCAACCCCGATCTCGCGACGACGGTAATCTTCACCGACCCCACGCTCACCAGGATCAAGGCCGTCCACATCACCCAGCTCCGCACCGCCGTCAACGCCGTCCGCACCCTGGCCGCCCTCGGCGCCGGCACCTTCACCGACCCGACAGTCACGGCCGGCACCACCCGCTGCAAAGCCGCCCACATCACCGACCTCCGCACCGCCCTCGCCGCTGCCCGCACGGCACTCTTCCTATCCGCCCCCAACGTCACCGATCCAACGCTCACCGCAGGCGACACGAAGATGAAGGGCGTGCACGTGACGGAGTTGAGGGATGGGGTGAAGTAGGGGGAGCGGATCGGACGGCTGGAGCCGCAAGGCGCCGCTCAACGCGCAGGTGCCGCTCGAGCCGCGAAGCGGCGACGATGACGAGCCGCGGAGCGGCGGCAGAATGTAGCCCCGGGCGTGAGCCCGGGGAAAGCGCCCCCCCGAGGTTAGCCGCGGAGCGGCGAAAGAACGCGTTTCCCGGCACGCTTCGTTCTTTCGCCGCTCCGCGGCTGACCTCCATCGTCCCCTTGTAGCCCAGGGCTCACGCCCTGGGCTACATTCTTTCGCCGCTCCGCGGCTGCACCCTGTGCGTGCTCCGCGGCTGCAGCCTTGTGCCGTTCCGCACCCTCCTGCTGGACGCCGCGCCCCCCTACGCTCTACCTTTACACCCATGCGCCACTTCCTCGTGCTGTGCGCGCTGGTCCTCGCGACCAGCGCGAGCGCGGCCGTGCCCTCCTCCGAGCGGGCCGCATTGCTCGCGATCCACGACGCCACCGGCGGCGCGAACTGGACGAACCGCGACGGGTGGGGTGGGGCGGAGGGGACGGAGTGCGACTGGTACGGCGTCGCGTGCAGTGAGGACGGCGGCAACGTCACCGACCTCGAGCTGTACGTCAACAACCTCGACGGAACACTCCCCGCCGCCATCGGAAACCTCACCAAGCTGCGCAACCTGCAGCTCTGGCAGAACAACCTCCGCGGACCGCTACCGAACGAGCTCGGACAGCTCGCCGAGCTGGAAGACATCTACGCCGGCAACAACCACTTCACCGGCACCGTCCCGGCCTCCCTCGGCGCGCTGAAGAAGATCGTCTATCTCTTCCTCGACGGCAACCAGCTCGAAGGGCCGCTGCCGCCGCAGCTCGGCGACATGACCGCGCTGCAGGAGCTCGGCCTTTCGTACAACAAAATCGGCGGCACCATCCCGCCGCAACTGGCGAACCTCACCAACCTCGTCGCGCTCGACCTCGGCAGCAACCAGCTCGAAGGAAGCATCCCGCCCGACTTCGGATCGCTGCAGAAGTTCGAGCGTCTCGTCCTCACCGACAACCGCCTCACCGGCGGCATCCCGCCGCAGCTCGGCAACGCGGCGGCGCTGAAGGCGCTCTATCTCTCCTACAACGATCTCGGCGGGACCATCCCTCCCGACCTCGGCCGCCTGCGCGACCTCGAACAGCTCAACCTCACCAACAACGAGCTCACCGGCACCATCCCCGACGCGCTTCGCGACCTCACGTCGCTCAAGCAGTTCGACCTCACGACCAACTTCCTCACAGGCCCGCTCCCGTCGGCGCTCTGGGCGATGACTTCCCTCGAGGAGCTGGGCCTCGGGGACAACGGCTTCACCGGCCCGCTCTCGCCCGACGTTGCCCGCCTGACCAGCCTCCAGGTGCTCGGTCTCTACGCGAACGGCCTCACCGGGACGATCCCGGTCGAGCTGACCACCATCGCACCGCTGCGCTCTCTCGAGCTGCATGCGAACGACATGGAAGGGGCGATCCCGGCGGAGCTGTCGCGGCTCACGAACCTCACCTGGCTCGACCTCTCCGGCAACCGGTTCAGCGGCACCATCCCGCCGCAGCTCGGAACGTTGACCGAGCTGCAGGTCCTGCAGCTCTACTCCAACCTTCTCGACGGCACGATCCCGCCGGAGCTTGGGCAGCTCACGAAGCTGACGATCCTCTCCGTGGCCGACAACCGCCTGACCGGCACGATCCCCGACTCGCTGCGCAACCTCAGAGCCCTCGAGCAGTTCTACGTGAACGGCAACGCCCTCGGCGGGCCGCTCCCGTCGTGGATCGGCGAGTGGACGAACGTCCGCGACCTCTTCTTCAGCTACAACCAGTTCAGCGGAACCGTGCCGCCCGGCTTCTCGACGCTGGAGCATCTCCAGTATCTCGACCTCGGCGACAACCGCCTCACCGGCTCGATCCCCGATCTCAGCCGCCTCACGAGCCTCCGCTACCTCACCCTGCCGTTCAACGGCTTCACCGGCCCGCTCCCGGCGAGCATCGGCGCGCTCACGAATCTCGAATACGCCCGCTTCGACAACAACGCCCTCAGCGGCCCGCTGCCGCTGCAGATCGGCAACCTCGCGCGCCTCGACTCGCTCGACCTCTCCAACAACTCGTTCGAGGGGAGCCTCCCGGCGGAGCTCGGCGCGCTGACGGCGCTGACCCAGCTCTCCCTCTGGGGCAATCGCTTCGAAGGGACGATCCCGCGCGAGCTCGGAAACCTGACCAGGCTGCTCCGCCTCGACCTCTCCTTCAACGCCCTCCGCGGACCGTTCCCCGACGAGATCACGCAACTGACCAGCCTCCAGGATGACGGCTCCGACTTCAGCTTCAACGCCCTCTTCGCTTCGGACGCGAATACCCACGCCTTCGTCAACCAGAAGCAATACGGGAACTACGAGGAGACCCAGACCGTGACGCCGGCGAACGTGGAGATCACCTCCGCCACCGACCGCAGCGTGACGCTGCGCTGGACGACGATCCTCTACGACTACGACAACGGCGGCTACCAGGTCGTCGCCTCGACCACGCCCGGCGGTCCGCCGGCGGCCATCGCCACGACCAGCGGCAAGAACATCGACTCCATCACCGTCCGCAATCTCGCGCCGTCGACGCCGTACTTTCTCCGCGTCTCCACCGTCACCCATCCGCACGCCTACCAGGAAAACCTCATCGTCAGCGACCCCTCGCCGCAGCAGCAGGTGACGACCGGCCCGCGCGTCGTCGCTCCGGCGGAGATCATCCTTTCCGACGCGCCGAACGGGATGGTGCAGGTCGACGGCGTGGAGGTGGGGGAGGACAGCTTCACCGTCACCAACTTCGGCGACGTCACCACCACCGTCTCCCTCGAGCGCAGCGAAGACTTCTTCACCTTCACCCCGGAGACGTTCACCCTCGCCGGCGGCGCGAGCCGGGTGGTGACGCTCCACTCTCTCTCGCAGCCGCCGGGGACGTACTACGGCTACGTGGCGATCCGCGGCGAAGGTGCGGCCGACGACCTGCTCGCCTACGTCGTCCTTCTCTCCAGCGCGCGCCCCAGCGGAACCGTCACCGCGGAGCCGCTGGCCACGCGCATCGAGCTGGCCGGCGAGCCGGGCTCCGACTCCGTCGGCGTCGCCCAGTTCCGCAACTCCGGGACCGCGCAGCTCACCGGTATCGTCGTCTCCGACCAGCCGTGGGTCGAAGTCGCGCCGGAGAAGATCACCATCGATCCCGGCACGGTCGGCTCGGTCAACTTCACCGTCGTCCGCGCCAAACGGCCGGCGGAGAGTGAAGGCTCGCTGACGGCGAATCTCTCGCTGATCTACGTCAGCGGCGACGGTCCATCACTGCTCGCCACCACCTCGCCGGTGATCTCGATCAGCAAGGTCACCATCGTCGACATCACCAAGCCGCCGGTGGCCTCCGGCCTCGTCCCGCCGCTCGGCGCCGGCGAGCTGGCGTTCTTCGTCCCCGGCATCTCCGCCACCGGCGGCGCGCGCGACGACGTCTCCATCGTCAACGCCTTCGGCTCGCGCTCCGTCGACGACCTCCGCCTCTACTTCCTGCGCCCCGGCAGCGTCACCGTGGCGAACATGCGCCCGCTCGGCTTCTCGCAGTCGGTGGACCTCGCCAACGTCGTCAGCAGCGTCTACTCCGCTACCGGCAGCGGCACGCTCCAGATCCGCAGCACCGACTCCGGCAGCCTCGGCGCGGCCGCGAAGGCGACCGTCGTCACCGCGGAAGGGACACGCGGCGGCGCCATCCCGGTCTTCCGCGCCGACCGCTCCATCCCGGCCAACGAGTCGCTCTACCTCACCGGCCTCATTGCCGGCGGCGACCTCCTCGTGCAGGAGACTGCCGGCGCGGCGGGGAAGATCACCATCGATCTCCTCGACGCCTCCGGCAACGTGCTCGCCACGCGCAACGAGAACGTCGCTGCCTTCGGCCTGCTCGAGCTGAACGGAGTCATCCCCGCCAACGCCGTCACCGCGATCGTCGCCAACGCCGCCGGCCACGAGGCCTGGATCACCGCCTACGCCCGCCTGCGCGACGCCGCCGGCGACACCTGGAGCGTCGCCGACTGGAGCCGCTTCTACGGCTACGAACGCTCCGAAGCCGTGCGCGTGCCGTTCGCCGACGCCGAGGTGCCGGGCGAGGGAGGGGGCGGCAGACGCCGTTCCGTCCGCGCGACCGCCACGGCGCGCGTCACCGACCTCGCGCTTTTCAACCCGGGCAGCGCGGAAGTCCGCGCGACACTGCAGTCGATCGACGCCACGGGACGCACCAGCGAGCGCCTCCTCGTCGTCCCCGCGCACGCGACCATCACCGCCCGCGCGGCCGGCGCGCACGTCGTCGTCACCCCCGGGCGGGAAGACCTCGTCGTCACCGCCCGCAGCCACGACACGGGCGGCGGCTCCGCCATCCCCATCCTCTCCGCCGCCGCCGGCCTCCGCCTCGGCCAGTCCCAGGTCTTCTCCGGCCTCGACGACTCCGCCGCCGTCCGCACCGGCTACGGCCTCACCGAGACCGCCGGCGCCGCGGTCAAAGTCCGCGCCACCATCATCTTCGACAACCCCGGCGCCAAAACCACCGCCGTCACCTCCCGCACCTACAGCCTGGCCCCCCGCGAACAGCTCCTCATCCCCGAACTCGTCCGCTCCTTCGCCGGCCCCGCAAGAGACACCCTCTTCGACGACCTGCACGGCCTGGTACTGCAATTAGAGGTGGTGGAAGGGGCGGGGGCGGTGGTGCCGTTCGTCGTTGCCACAGACCTCGGCACCGGGGATACCTCGCTGGACGTGCGGCCGTAGGACCGATAGGACCTATGGGACCTATAGGACCAATAGGACCCCATGAGACTCCCCGGTTCCTATCTGTCCTATCAGTCCCATAGGTCCTATCAGTCCTATCCCGTCCTATCGGTCCTATCCCTATAACCTTTTACGACGGTTTTCGTCTTACCATCCGGTACACGCATGCGCATCCGCACCCAACTCATCCTGGCCGCCTTCGTCCTGGCGGTGGTGCCGCTTGCGGCGATCGTGACCTGGTCCTACCACTCCTCGCGGCGCGCGCTCGAAGGGGCGTACCGGCGCGAGGCGGAGCGCGTCACCCAGCAGATGGACCGGCGGCTGGCCAGCATCCGGGCCGATCTCAACCAGCGCATCCAGTTCGTCTCCGCCCTCAACCCCAACCCCACGGGGGACGTGAACAATATCGCCCAGGTGATGGGGGAGGCGGCCACCTTCGTCGACGCCCTCGAATACAAGCCGCTCCGCGAAGCGCCGGTCGTCGAGGCGGAGGAGCCCGCCGAGCCGGAGCTTCCCGAGCCGCCCGACAACGAATCCGACGCCGGCGCCGAGATCGCCGAGGCGGCGCCGCCCGCCCCGCGGCGTCCCACCGAGCCGCTGGTCATCGACCTCCCGCCCGTCCCGGTCTTTCCCAACTACGCCGTCTCGGAGGAACAGCAGGAGCTGATCGCCGAGATCGGCCGCCTCGGCGCGCAGCTCGGCACCGGCAACCTGCCGGACGAAGAGAAGCAGGACATCCGCGCCGAGCTTCGTGCCGCGCAGAAAGAACTGCGCAAAGTCGTCGCCGCGGATCGCCAGCAATTCGACGCCCAGATGCGCGAGGCCCACACCGGGATGGAGATCCGCCGCGTCGAGGCCGAGCGCCAGCGCGCCGCAGCCCGCGAAGGCCGCGTTCCCACGCCGGCGCCGTCTGCCACTCCCGCCGCCCCGGTCGCCGCGCCGAAGGCCAACCCCCAGGTCACCGCCAAGGTTGCCGGCAACGTCAAGGTTCGCGAGGCGACGAAAGAAGACCTCAGGAAAGCCGCCGTCACGGCGAAGAAGACCGCCCTCATCTTCGGCCACAAATTCGAGGCCCCCGTGCGCCGCCGCGGCGAAGTGGTCGGCCAGCTCACCGCGCAGATCAGCGCCGAGCAGGTCATCCACCGCGTCCTCGGCCAGCCGACCGAAGACCGCAACGAGCTCCCGTTCGCCCTCGACACCGAGGGAACGCTCTACACCCGCACCTCCGACGAGCGCGCGCGGCTCGAAAAGCTCGGCATCGTCGAGCGCGTGCGCAAAGGGCGCAACACCCATCCGGTCGAAGGGTGGATCGTTGCGACTTCCACCGATCCCCAGAGCGGACTCAAATTCGGCGTCGCCCGTCCGGTCGGCGACAACCTCGACGAGCTGCGCAACACCGCCGCCCGCAACTTCACCTTCGGCCTCGGCCTGATCGCCTTCGCCATGATCGGCATCGTCCCGCTCTCGAACCACCTCACCCGGGACGTCAAGCTCGTCACCGACGGCGCCGAGCGGATCGCTCACGGCGACCTCATGACCCGCCTCCCGGTAAAGACCAAAAACGAGCTCGGACAACTCGCCCGCGCCTTCAACCGCATGGCCGAGGACCTCAGCGTCAACCAGCAGAAACTCCTCGAACAGGAGCGCGCACGCAAAGAGCAGGAGCTCCAGCAGCGCCTTATGACCGTCGAGTACGAGCGCAAGTCCGTCGAGCTCGAAGACGCCCGCCGCTTCCAGCTCTCCATGCTCCCGAAAGAAGTGCCGAAACACGAGCGCTACGACGTCGCGGTCTACACCCGCACCGCCACCGAGGTCGGCGGCGACTACTACGACTTCCACCTCTCCGACGGCACCCTGTCCGTGACCATCGGCGACGCCACCGGCCACGGCGCCAAGGCCGGGACCATGGTCACCGTGGTCAAGACCCTCTTCGCCGGCTACAGCGGCACCACCGCCCCCGCGGAGTTCCTCCGTGATGCCGCGGAGAAGATCAAGCGGATGGACCTTGGCCGGATGGCGATGTCGCTCGCCCTGGCCCGTTTTGACAAGCACAAGCTGATGCTCTCCTCGGCGGGCATGCCTCCGGTGCTCATCCACCGCGCCGCGACCGGCACGGTCGACGAGATCGCGCTCGAGGCGACGCCGCTCGGCTCCCTCAGCGTCGACTTTCCGCACGCCGAGGCGAAGCTGGAGAAGGGAGACGCCGTGCTTTTCCTCAGCGACGGCTTCCCCGAGCTGATGAACGACGCCGGCCAGCAGCTCGGCTACACCGGCACGCTCGAAGCCTTCCAGGCCGCCGCCCGGCAGCCCGACGCGGACGGGATGATTGCCGCGCTGGTCGACGTCGCCCGGCGTTGGCACGGCGACGCGCCTCCCAACGACGACGTGACCTTCGTGGTCGTCAAAGTGGTGTAAACTAAGTTCCGCAGATCCCGATCCCCGCCTCGAAGGACAACCATCATGAGCTCTACCGCAGTGGCGACAGCCTTGTCGAAGGTCGTGCGTATCGGCGTTCTCAGCGCCATCGGAAAACTCGACCCCCGCGACGCGATCGACGACATCAGCGGCCTGATCCTCGGCCAGGTCTTCGAGACGCCGTACACGCTCGCCGCCGGTGAGGGCCAGGTGCGCCCCGGTCTCTTCCAGCTCCTCCGCGCCGAAGGACGCCTGCAGTACTCCGCCGCCATCCGCGAAGGGGCGACATTCTCCGACGGCACGCCGCTCACCGCCGACCTGGCCGCCCGCTCGCTGCGCGGCTCGAAGGCGCTCCACTCCAAGGCCACCGTTGACACGCGCGACAACCGGGTCTGGTTCACGTTCACCGTGCCGAACCCGCGCTTCGACCTCACGCTGACACAGGACAACTGCGCGATCGTCCTCGACCGCGGCACGCAGCTCCTCGGCACCGGCCCGTTCACGTTCGACCAGCGCCCGAACCTCCGCCTGCTGCAGACCGCGAAATCCATTCGCCTGGTGCGCAATCCCCACCACACCGGCAAGAACGCGATCGACGAGCTCGAGTTCCGCATCCTGCCGGCCGCCGAAGACGGCACGCCCCGGCTGCTCGTCGAAGCGCTTCGCCGGGGCGAAGTCGACCTCACCAACGCCTTCAGCATGGCCGACATCAGCGCCCACCAGCTGACCGGCGTCGCGCCGTCACTGCAGCCGGGCAACTCCACCGGCATCCTCTTCTTCAACACCGAGCGCCGCAGCGTGGCCCGCTCCGACGTCCGCCGCGCCATCGCCCTCTCCCTCGACCTGCACGACCTGGCCGCAAAGTCGTTCGACAAGAACCCGGCCGCCTTCATCGCCCCGAGCCTCCTTCCGCCGATGATGGGCCGCGCCGCCGGCCTCCCGCAAATGGACCGCGAGGAAGCGAAGCGCCTCCTCGACGTCAGCGGCGCCAGACCCGGACGCCTCTCGCTGCTCGTCCCCTGGGCCCCGCGGCCGTACATGCCGAAGCCGCTCCCACTGGCGCAGGCGATCCAGAAGCAGCTTGCCCTCACCGGCGTCGCCGTCGAGCTCCGCGAGACCCGCACCAGCGAAGAGTTTTTCGGAGACCTCGGCCGCGGCAACTTCGACCTCGCCCTCGCCGGCTGGATCGCCGACACCCCCGACCCCGCCGACTTTTTCGAAGCCCTCCTCTGGTCGAAGTCGTGCGAGGGAGAAAACGACGCCAACTCCAGCCGCTGGAAACACCCCGCCACCGACGCCGCCCTGGCCCGCTTCCGCGAAAACCCCACCGAGGAAAACAAACGGGCCATCCACCAGCTCGTGCGCGAAGAAGCCCCCCTCGTGCCGCTGATCTACGGCCAGTCCGTGGTCGTGCACTCGCGCAGAATGCGAAACGTGGCGGTGTCGGCCACGGGAGTGCTGTCATTGGCGGGCGTGACGCTCACGGCGTAGAGATGTGGTCAGGGGCCGTGCCTACGACGAAACGCGCACAACCTCCGGTGTTAGTCTGCCGCCCATGATCCTCGGCGAGCTCGCTGTACACTTTGCAACCGAAGAGGCGGCGGAGGCGCTCCTCGTCGACGACACCCTTCGCATCTCCGAGCTTCCCCTCGAGGCAGCTCTCTTCGACGGCCTCGCCCAAGCCCTCCACTTCCCCGACTACTTCGGCAGCAATTGGGACGCCGTTGAAGAATGCCTCGGCGACATCGAGACCGACGAGAGGGTCGTGCTCCTCGTCCACGACGCCGCAAAGCGGTGGGAGCGCGATCCGAAAGGAATGGCCACCCTGGTCGGCGTCTGGACCTCCGCCGCTACAGAGCGCGGCGGAGACCTGCACCTCGTCTTTGTCTGGTAGCTTCACCCAAAACGCATGCGCAACGTAAAAACCATCATCCTCTGGCTCGCCGTCATCGTCGCTGCGGGCGCTGTGTCGTTCTGGCAGAAGAGCGACGACCCGCCGGCAAGTCCGCCGCGAAACGACGGACCGGTCGTCATCGCCACCGTCGCCGGCGAAGCACCCGCGCCCTCCGAGGAACGTGTGGATCAGGAGTGGCCCCGCGTCCACGAGCTCGTTACCGACTCCGTCGAGCGCGAACAACTCCTGCGCACCCTCGACCTCATCGAGCGCGGCGGCCCCTTCCCGTATCCGAAGAAAGACGGCAGCACCTTCTCCAACCGCGAGAAACGGCTGCCGTCGAAGCCGAAAGGCTACTATCGCGAATACACCGTCCCGACGCCCGGCGCGAGCAACCGCGGCGCGCGGCGGGTCGTGCAGGGCAAGTCCGGCGAGACCTACTACACCGACGACCACTACGACACCTTCATCCGGCTCGATGCCGAGTGAAGAGGGGAGAGACATGCAGCATCCCGACAAAAGCGAATACGCAGACTTTTACGCCGGCTACGTGAGCCTCGTCCCGGAAGACGACGTCGTGGCCGCGATCGAAGACCAGACCACGAAGACCCAGAAACTCCTCTCCGCCCTCGACGACACCGGCGCCGCCTACCGCTACGCCGAAGGGAAGTGGAGCATCAAAGAAGTCCTCGGCCACCTCACCGACGCCGAGCGCATCTTCGCCGTCCGCGCCCTCTGCATCTCCCGGGGCGAGACCCAGCCCCTCCCCGGCTTCGACGAAAACCAATACGTCCGCGAAGCGTCGTTCGACATCTGGAAGCTCGGCGACCTCGTCGAGACCTACGCCCTCGTCCGCCGCGCCACCATCCTGCTCTTCCGCAACATCAGCGAAGAAGCGTGGACCCGCCGCGGCACCGCCAGCGACAACCCCGTCACCGTCCGCGCCCTGGCCCGAATCATCCTCGGCCACGAACGCCACCACGTAAAAACCCTGCAGGAGCGCTACGGACTGTAGAGGAGGTTGCCGGTTCCGGCCCAAACTCCCCCGGAACCAGCAACCAGCCACCAGCAACTAAAACGGCACTTCCTCATCATCCTCGATCATGTCCGGCGCCGAGGACGACGGACGGCTGGCGGGACGCGACTGTGACTGGTTATACCCGCCGCTGTAGCCGCCGGACGAGCCGCCGCCTTCATCCCCGCGGCGATCGAGCATCTTCATCGTGTTCGCCACGATCTCCGTCCGGTACTTCTTCTGGCCCGACTCCTTATCGTCCCAGCTATCCGTCCGGATCGAGCCCTCGATATAGACCAGCTTCCCCTTCTTCAGATACTGGCCGCAGATCTCCCCGAGCTTCCCCCAGGCGACGATGTTGTGCCACTCCGTGCGCTCCTGCTTCTCCCCGGCCTTGTCCGTAAAGCGCTCATCCGTGGCCACCGTGAACTTGGCGACCGAAGTGCCGCCGGGGGTCGAGCGGATCTCCGGGTCCTTCCCCAGACGCCCGACGAGAATGACTTTGTTGATCATGTGGGTAATCTCCTTGAATCGCGGTTGAACTGATGCCACCGGCCGAGCGCCGGCGACGCCTCGCGACTCGCGTGTGGACAGGCCCGATTCTACCGCTTTCCAGCCCTTCTACCCCGGGTAGAATCCGTGCCCGATGAAGTGCGTCATCCAGCGCGTCCGCCGCGCCTCCGTCACCGTCGGCGACGACCTCGTCTCCGAAATCGCCCGCGGCATGCTCATCCTCGCCGCCGTCGAAAAAGGCGACACCGAAGCCACCGTGGCCGAAGCCGCGAAGAAAATCCGCGACCTCCGCATCTTCCCGGACGAAGCCGGCAAAATGAACCGCGACGTCGCCGAAGCCGGAGGCGCCATCCTAGCCGTCTCCCAATTTACCCTCGCCGGCTCCATCGCCCGCGGCCGCAGGCCGAGCTTCGACAACGCCGAAGAGCCGGCGAGGGCCCGCGAGCTCTTCGACCTCTTCCTCCGCGAGCTTGCCTCCACCGGGATCGAAGTCAAGACCGGCCGCTTCCGCGAAATGATGATCGTCTCGCTGGAGAACGACGGCCCGGTGACGTTCGTGTGGGGATGAGGAGTGCGATGACTGGCGGCCGCGTCAAGAAGGTTAGTACAGCTCCCCGAAAATAGTGGCCGCTGAACCTGCGGGAGCCGCCGGAGGCGGCGAAAGATCTGTAGGCCCGGCCTTTAGGCCGGGTCACGCGTGGGCAATGTTTCGAGCCCGCGTAGCGGGCGACAGAACACGACCCCCGCAGACCTTCTGTTCTGTCGCCCGCTACGCGGGCTCGCTCGGGGGCGCGTTGTGAACCCGGCCTAAAGGCCGGGCCTACAGATCTTTCGCCGCCTTCGGCGGCTCCAGTCGGATTCTTTTGCGGCCGCGAGCGGCCACCTATTTCCGGAGAGCTGAAGCTTAGGATCGGCACAGAGGGATAAGACCACGTTCAGAAAGCTGACGATGGTCCACTGACGACGGCAAGGGAGGTCCCCCGCAGGCAATGCACGCGTGAAGGCCGCGCCCGCCAGCTCTTTGTTGAGTCGCGACGTCCTCTCGCGCGGCGCAAAGTCTGGTATCTTCCAATGCATCACTACAGTTCACTGACCGGCTATACGCGACGTCCGCGGAGGGATTCCCGTGCGCATCGAGTACGACTTTCTTCGAGTTGGTTCTTTCGTCGAGCCGCGGCGCGGCCATATCTACATCGACATCGGCAACCAGAGCCTGCCGGGGGTGATCGACACGCACGGCGACTCGCTCGAGAGCGACAGTTTCGCGTGCAGCTCGTCCCTCATCGCCGCGCGGCCGGCTCTCGTCACCGAATGGATCACCGGCGACGACATGGGCCAGCCGATCCGGCTGGTGATGCACGAAAATCCCGACTACGACTGCATCGCCTCCTCATTCCTGGTCTGCAAGCTGCTCGAGGCGCGATCGAAGGGGCCTGGTCTTCCCGAGGGATGGGACCAGTGGGCGCCGGTGATCGCCGAGTCGGCCCGGCGGATCGACCGCGGCGAGACCCGCCTGCGCCTCCCGGTCGACGCCGGAGACGTGCCCCTTACGCCTTACCTTTCGGTGATCGCGCTGCACGACGAGATCCGGCGCCAGGCGCCGACGCCGAAACAGGCGTGGTCGCAGATGATCCAGCAGGGGCAGGATATTCTCGGCCGCGCGCTGATCGTCGCCCGGGACCGCAAGATCGGCGACCTCAATCTCGTCGACCTGCGCGGCTCCCTTTCCGATCTGGGCGAGCTCGAAGCCGTCATCGAAGCGAAGATCCGTGCGTTCGCGAAAGACGCGGCGCGCATCGGGCTCGATTCCGGTGTGGCGGCCGGGGGGGAGCTCGACGGCGTCTTCGAGCTGGACCTGCCGTGGCGCGAGCAGACGACCGGCTCCGGGCAAGCCAGGATCGCCTCCATCCTCGACCCGGAGTCGGGCGCCGGCTTCTTCAAGAGCGTCATGCGGGGCGCCTACAACGACTACATCCACGCCACGGCCATTTTCCTCACCGTGCCGGCCGACCCGGCGGCCGGGATTGCTCAGTGGGTTCGCCCCGTGATCTCGATCGATCCCGATTCCCGTTTCGACCTTCGCGGTCTGGGCCGTCGCCTCGACGCCATCGAGACCGAGGAGCGGTTGAAGAGGGGAATCCCGCGCGTCGGCAGGCCGCGTCCCGGCTTCGACAACTCCGACCCGTGGTACGACGGACGCGGGTTCGCGTTCACCATCGTCGACGCACCGCGCTGGGGCACGGTCCTTCCTCCCAGGCAGGTTCTCGACGAAGTCCGGAAAAGCACGGAGTGGACGAAGGCGCGCATCAGCGAGATCGTCGACGCCTCGCTGGAGAGCATCCGCAAGTCGGCCGATGCGGCCGCGCGGCAAAAGGCCTTCGGCGCGATCGTCCAGGCCATCGAGTCGTGGTCGCGCGACACGGCGGCGTCGCGGACGCAGATCTACCGGGAATGTGTCGACGCCGTGGTTGCGCTCGCGACACGCGCCGACGCGGAGAGCTACGAGCGCCTGATGGCGCTCGCGCCGGATGTCCTCCTCGGCCTCACGCGAAACGACGATCCTGCCGTCCGCGTCGATGCCCTCGTGGCCGCCGCGCGGGAACGGCATCGGCTCGAACGTTACGCGGACGGCTGCGGGCGTCGCGACGTGCGCCGGCTGCTCGAGATCGCCGCCGGGGACCAGCCCAAGCTGCTCGTCCCGCAGATCACGGAGGAAGGACTGGCCGGAGGCGAAGAGTTACTGCTCGACGCCGTCACGGCGCGTTTCCGGAGCGGCAGGATGCCCGAAGAGCCGGTGCTCAACGCCGCGATCTCACTGGCGTCGCGTCTGCGGGACATGCCTCGGGCACGGGCTTCGATCGTCTGCCTGGCGGACGCGATCCGCGGCACCGCTCCCGAGTCCGCCGCCGTGCTCGAGTCCATCGCGCAGGAGACCGCCGGCAGCGCCGCCGGGACAGACGTTTCCGTGCCCGCCACGTTTGCCGGCGTGCGGAATCTGATTGAAAAAGATCCCATACGGGCGGCGCGGGGCCTGACCCGGCTGCTCGGTGGCGCGGTCGAGCCCGAGCAGAGGCCGGCCATCCTGCAAATCGCCGGAGAGCTTCTCGACCGGGCGGCGGAGGAGACGTCCGACAGCGCGCTGGCCGCCTCGATCGACGCACTGGTGGGGAAGATGCGCAGCGTCTGCTCCGCGGCCGAGCTCCTCGGAAAGGTGAGCGAAGCGGGCGCGCGCAGCGCGGCGCGGGTGTCGCCGGCATTCATCGGCATTCTTCTGCATGCCTCGACGTCGAGCGCCGCGGCGCGCTGGATGCTCGTCGCCGCCGCCCTGGAAGGCGGGTGGGCCGATGCGCTCGCGGAAGCCCACTGCTTCGTACTCACCCCCGCCGATGCGCGCCTCTACGGCGACGCCAAGCTTCTCACCAGCGCTGCCTCCGGATATTTCTCCGGCGCTCCTGCTCCGGCCGTTGGCGGTACCTCCCGGCTGGCCTTTCTGCTCCTGGCGGCATCGCGTGCGCGCGGCCTCGCGCCGACAGCCGAGGAATACGACCTGCTGTCGAAGGTGGCCGCGATCGAGAATCCGCCGCCGCCGGAGAAGCTGAGACATCTCCTCGCGAGGACCGCCGCTGCATCCGATGCTTCGCTCACGCCTGCCGAGAGAAGGGAGATCCGGCAACGATTTCTCGCCGGCGCCGCGGACAATATTCGCCGCGTGCGCGGCCTGGTGAGCGACCAACTGCGGCATACCGCTCCCGATCATTTCCTGCTCGCCGACGCGGAACCCTCCCTGGCGAAGACGGAAATGTTTGCGCGGTTCCTGACGCTGGCCGGATCGCAGGAGGCCAGTCCGGCCGGGCTGGCCGTCACCCTGCTCCTCGATTTCGCCGTCCGGCTTCCGAAGCTCAACTGGGAGATATTCGACGAGCTGCAACAACACCGGAAGAGCTACCGGTCGCGGGAGTGGGGCGAACTGGAGGATCTGGCGCAATCGTCATTCGCATGCGCGGTAGCGATCGAGTCGATTCGCCGGGACGGCGTCTTCGTCACCGATCCGGACCGTGTCCGTGCAACCGCGGCGTCGATCGCGGGCAGCGCGGCCGCGTTGACCGACACGCCCCTCGCACGTGCCGTGGCCACGGCTCTCCGCGACATTGCCGGGATGCTCGATGCGTATGCCGGAATGCTCGAAGAGACAGCCCGCCAGGACGACGACCTCGAGGCCCTTTCGCTGCGGATGCTGCAGGCGTCGACCCTGAGCCGCTTCGTGACGGACTGGCCGGCTCTTCAGGCGGCCGGCAGTGCCGACACCGCGGTTCGTGTTGCAGCGCGGCTGGCAGGCGCCGCGGATACGCCGGCAGTCCGGCACGCCTATTCGCGCCTGCGCGGCGATCTCGGAGGCCGCGAAGACGTACAGAAGAAGTACGGCCGCGTCGAGAAGACGCTCGTGCGGATCGCGGCACCGGACGCCGGCACCACCGTGGACGCGTGGTACGGCCGGATGCGGGACGTCCTCTCTCTTCCGGCCGAAGCCATCGACACGGCGTACGCGCGACTCGTCGATGTGCTCATCAGCCGCTATGACATCCGCCGGGCGCGCCACCGGATCCACGAATACAGTTTCGAGCCTCCGTCGAGGCCGCTCCGCATCTGCATGTCCGGCTGGACGGTGGTGGTTCCGTTGCTCTATCTGGTGCTCTTCATCGCGGCCGGAACGAGCGTATCCGCCGCGTGGTGGGCCGGTGGGGTGATCGACGTCCTGACGGTCGTTCTGGGGATCGTGTCGCTCGGGGCGGCGGTGATGGAGTGGAAGCACAAGCGCCGCAGCGTGCGCAAGCACGACTCGGTCGAATCGCTCCGGTACAAGCTCTTCCTGCCGCATTACGTCGTCCCGGTGTTGATCGGCGTCTATACGGCCACCATCCGCGACGAGATCACGCTGCACATGGCATTACAGCTCGACGACGTCCGGTACATCCTGCTGGCGGTCGGGTTCTTCGCTGCCGCGACCTGGGCTCTGGCGGAACTGATCCGGCGTCACGGAGGCCGCGCGGCGCCGCACAACGTGGTGGTGGCGGCCGGGCGTCTCTTCGCCTACGGCTTTGCCATCGCGCTCACGTTCAACCTTCTCCTCGAACCGCTGGTGAAGTTCGAGAAAGACCTCCACGACCGCAGGCAGACGTGGATTGCGGGCGAGCCGGTTGCCGCTCATGACTGGATTGTCCCGACGGACATCGCCGACACGCCGGTATTGCACATGACCCTCTTTCCGCGCCATATCGTTCTCGACGCGCTGTTCGGGATGTTCATTGCCATCGTTCTCAAGGGGTTCTGGAAAATGGATCATTCGGAGTGACGGGCCGGGCGGTGCTAGACTATCCACCTTTCCGGCACAACTGAACTGAACTGGGAGGACGTCGTGACTTCGCGTTGTCTCATCGCCTCGGCCGCACGCGCGCTCGTTCTCACGACTGCGTTTGTCGGGTCCGCCCTTGCGCAGGAGGGTGGAGTTGTTAATTTCATCAGCGTGAAGCGGAATGAAGACCCGGAGGAGACCAAGTCGAACGAAGTCCTGCAGTCCTACCTCGCGCAGGAGACCGGCATCGAGCTCAATTCCGATCCCAAAGGGGACTACTCCGGTGTCATCGAGGCGGTTGCGGCGGCCGAACAGCCGTTGTATGTGGCGCGTCTGACGCCATACGCTTTCGTCGCGGCGGAGCTCCTCGGCGCGCGGTTCGAAACTCTCGCCGCTTACGAGAGAAAAACGCACGAGGGCGAAACCGCCAGCATCTACAACGCATACTTCGTTGTCCGGCAAGAGGATTTCAAGGAGAAGCCGACTCTGGACCAGATCGCGGCATATCTAAAGAGCGGCAGACGCCGGTTCGTCTATCACGACGCATTCAGCACCTCCAGTTATCTCCTCCCGTCGTTGTTTTTCCGCGAGCACGACGTCTTCGATTATCAGGTTAGCGAGTCGTACAAGCCTCCCGGCCCGGAGGACAAGAAACCGCCAATGTATCCGATTGCGGTGAAATCGCTCGACGCCGGCTCATCGTCGTCGGCGATCATCAGAAGTCTGAGGCCCGACCCCAAGACCGGCGCGCCGCCCGCTGCCGATATCGGAGCGGTTTGGGACGGAACCTACGACAAGCATCGGTCCGCAACGGATCTATGGTTCGTACGACTCGACGCTGTTCTCCCCAACGATCTGCTGGTCTGCTCGATCGAATTGCCCGAGGACCGCAAGCAGGCGTTGCGAAACGCCATTCGGACGATGAAGCCACGCTGCGGACGCCCTCCGGTCAAGTTCGAAGGGGACGTCTTCTGCTGGGATGAGATTGGAAAAGCCGAGGAGGCGAGAAAGGCACTGGCGGCGCTGCGCCGGCAGGCCCTTCCTCAGCCGACGCCTGTTACTGTCGAAGTGCGATATCCGCCGGACGAGCGCGCTCGTTATCGGCCTTACGTCGAGGCGGTCGAGGATGCCGTGCGGTTTGCGGACACCGAATTCGTGATCCGCGATCCGAATTTCCACAAGACCGGCGCAGACTTCACCTGGACCCTTTCGCTTCCTTACGACGGTGCAATGAAGCTGACCAGCAGAATCAACGGCCTTCCGAAAGGGCTCGTGAAGGACCAGGAGTTCTATATCAGCTTCAGGAACGTTGCCGAAGATCTGCCGACACGCGTCGAGGCGCGTATTCACGCGGAGATGAACCGCATTCGATACGTATGGCCGTTCGAATCAGGCACAGTATTGCGCGATATCAATCTCTCGCTGCGCCCGCTGACGTCGGTCGTGCTGCAGCAGATCACGTGGCTCGATCCCGCGAAACACGAGTTCAGCAGGGACTTCACATTGACGTCGTTTCAAATCGACACCGCGGACCGGCGGAAATGGCAGCTGAAAACGACTGGAGCGAAACTGAAGCTCAACCCGATGTCGAACGTCGCCTATCGCGTTTTTCTCGTCCGGCCCAAAGTCGAGATGCCGATGTTCCGCTATCTCACGATCGTGCTGGTGGTGCTCTTCCTCGGCGCCGCCCTTGCCGCGGTCATTGAGACGTGGCGCCGGGCTCGTATGCCAGAGGAAGGGGAGAGCCCGTCGTCCGGCGAGCTGGTGGTGGCGAAGGCACCGCCGACGGGCGCGAAGGCCTGAGGACGTTCCACCGCCTCAGCAGCCGCTCGGCCATCCAGACGCTCACCAGACCCGAGGCGATTCCGGCGAGGATGTCCGGGATCCAGTGGATGCCGAGCGCGAAGGTCGAGAGCACGATGGCCAGCCCCGCCGGGATCGTGACGTTCCGGTAAGGAATCCGCGCCCGGAAGAGGCAGGCCATCACGATCACCGTGGCCGAGACGTGGAAGCTCGGGAAGCAGTTGTTCAAGCCGCTGAACGGGCGGAACGCGCCGATCAGCGCCGTCGTCCAGAGGTCCGACAGCAGAATCGCGTTCGACTCGGGATACGCCCACCGCTCCGGGATCGGCAGGAACAGGAAGAACGGCAGGGCGATCAGGTAGTCGATGACCGCGGACACGGCCAGCAGCAGCAGCGGCCAAGCATCGCGGCGCATGGCAAAGAACACCATGGTCCCGAGCGTGAGCAGGGGAAAGACGAAGAAGTAGACGGCCGAGAAGCCGCGCGAGGCGACGATGTTCGTCGCGTCGTGCTGCGCGAAGTCGAGCCGGTTCTCGAACCAGTGCGCCGCTTCACCGAGATACTGCTCGGTCTCGATACCGAGGCGGTGCTCGGTTCGAAACCAGGTCTCCACGGACGTCTCGAAATAGTTGAACGCAAAGAGCGCGACCAGAACCGCCACCGCGGCGAGCTTCTGGTTGCGCGTCCGCAGCGCGAGCTCGCGTTGCGCCGCTTCGTGCCGGGCGGCGTCAAACACGGGCGTGGGCACCGCAGGAGACG
>Ga0190275_10000648_pt1 | contig 28646 bp, 24 predicted proteins | sample Popmic550T_FD_133745 | JGI IMG/M metagenome (GOLD analysis project Ga0190275, IMG submission 133745) | Populus adjacent soil microbial communities from riparian zone of Yellowstone River, Montana, USA - 550 T | ecosystem: Environmental > Terrestrial > Soil > Riparian zone > Trees stand | place...
CCTTACATGACGGCCGGCCGGGACTACCTGCTGAGCGAGTTCTTCATCCTCCGCTCGGAGCGCCGCCGCGGCCTGGGCCAGCGTGCGGCCATGGCCGTCTTCGATCGGTTCCGCGGCATGTGGGAGCTGGCCCAGCTCCGCGCCAATCATGCCGCCATTGCCTTCTGGCGCCGTGTCGTCACGGAGTACACGGGGGGAGCCTTCGAGGAGACGCTCCCCCTAATCCGGGTCTCAATGGGAAATGCGGTCGCCCCCGCGACTGTCGGCGCGGTCCAGCTCCTGTTCCATTTCCTGCGCTGTTGACTCGGCCTCGACGTGCCCGATGGAGCGACGGTAGTCCACAAGGCGCTGCATGAACTCCCTGCCCACCTTGAGATCACCCTGGCGCGCACGGAGCCGCCCGAACTCCCAGGAGCCGAGTGCCAGTCCTCGCTCGTCACGGTGGTCGCGGGCAAAATCCATGGCCTCGATGAATCGCGCTCCCGCGATGCCCCACACCCCGCGCTCCACTGCAACGCCCGCAAGGCCGAGCATCACATCCACCTCGAGCCGGACATCGGCCGCGCGTGCCGCCCAATCTCGCGCAGACTCGAATTTCTGCTCGGCGTCATCCAAGCTACCCGAATGCCGGGCGAGGCAAGCAGCGACATACTGAAGCTGAGCGATTTGATGAACCTCGCGTGAATCTGCTTCAGTGCGCAGAACGACCGCAAAGAATAATTTCTCAGCCTCTTCCCAGCGACCCGCATCGACATACAGCCTCGCGAGCTCAGCCTGGGCATCATCTGTGGATGGAATGATGGCGTCGTCCCTCATTCCAAGATCCGCGAGGGCGAGACCGAGGCCGAGACGATGCGCTGCGTATCCAGATTGCTCTGCGGTGGTGGCTCGCAGAGCCATCCGGTGCCAGCGTTCGCGTTCGCGCGGCGGCCGCCGCAATCTCATCAAGGGCCCAGCAGCAAGCGAGTACCGGCGGATCAACCCCATGTTGACGAAGCCTTCCTCCACCTCTCCATGAGCACTCTCATGAGATCCTGCCCGCTCGAAGCCCACGGCCATGTCCGGCCAGTCCCGATCGAATGCAACGATGGCCTCCGCGCGCGCGCCCCCCCCAGCTCTGTACCGTTCGTTGAGGGCTTCGAGGACCTCAACGAAATATCCGGCATGCCGTTGCTCCGCATTCATGATCTCTGTCTGGTCGGAAAAGGCTTCCGCAGCTTGCCGTACCGGCGGCCAGAGCATGAACCGGCCGAGCTCTGCCGCCGGTTGAACCAACCGCAGGCGCACCATCTCGTCTACCAGGAAGGGCGCGCCCCCCTCACGCTCCCCTGCCTCCGCTCCCTGCGCCACCAAGGATTCGATCACCGCACGTGCTGCCTCCCGCTCGAATGTCCCCGAGAACGCAGAGAGCACGTGGGCACGTTCGAGGAAGAAGGCATAGTGGGAGACAGCGACCTCTGGCAGTTGCTGGGTGAGCACCTCCGCGACCCTGCGAAGAGGACCCGGCAGAAAGCTACAGGCATCCACGAGCCTCGCGGCCTCTTCACCCACGTGTGGTGCGAGAAGACTGAGGAGCTCCACGGCCGCCTCGGGCTCAAGCCCCCGAAGCGGCTGCTTGAGGATGACGGTCTGGGGCAGGACGAACTCCCAGCCGCGCTCCTGCCGCTCCGTCAGGATCAGGAGCGAACCCGGACCAGGAACCAGCATGGGGAGGTCCGACACAGAGAGGCCTTCATCCGCGGACGGACCTGAGACGCCATCGAGGACCAACAGGATCCTGCGGCTCGAGGTCAGCTCACGATAGCGATCGGGCTCGTCCCGGTGGTCCTGGCTGGCACTCGGGTCGAGTGCCCGTAGAACCTCCCGGATCACTTCCCTCGCGTTGAATCGGGGCCCACCCTGACGCCCCTCCACGTAGAACGTGCCATCAGAGAACCTGCTGGCCACGGAGGCCGCCACCTGGCGCACGAGCTCCGTCTTCCCTGCTCCAGCAGGTCCGTGAATGAAGATGAAGGACAGACCTCTCTCGACCCCCTCCAGGACGTCTGAGAGCTCACGCCGGTAGCCGATGAACACGGGGTCAGGCGGAGGCATCCGGAGGAGCGAAGCGGGTTCCCTGGGCTCGATGATGTATTCATCCCCCAGCAGCGTGCGCAGGCGCACCCGCCCCGACTGGAGGGGAAGCCGATGCGGGCGTGGAGGATGCAGCTCGATCCGCTGCCACGACTTCACCGGCTCCGGCGAAGTCTCCAGAGCTGCGAGGATCAGTGCGGTGGGCGACTGGGGATTGGCGGGGTCCTCCACGGTGATGCTCCGGAGCGAGAGAAGCTCCTGCGCAGCGGGCCACCGCTGAGCGAGCATGTCCTTGCTGGCTGGCTTCAGATACACCGGGAGCAGCGCGAATCGCTCGCCCTCTTTCCTCTTCCTCGCGAGCAGCGCATGGGTCTCGAGGGAATCCCATTCATTTGAGAGCGCTCCCTCCGAGATGAGCAGAACGGCGGCATCGCTCTGGCGGATCCGCGCATGGACCACGGACATGAAGGACTCTCTGAGCTCGAACGGGTCGCCACCGATCACCTGATGGTGGGCGGCGCGAAGAGCTCGTACGAGTTCTTCACGCCACGGCGACTCTTGCCTTCGTGAATAACTGATGAAGACCCGCCTTCCACCGGCCGGTGCGTCGTCTGTCGGCTCCGCGACCTCCACCACCAGCGGAGCCGTCCTCGGCACCTCGATGGTCGACTCTGGCTCGTCACCCTCAGGCCCAAGTTCCACGTACCCGGGAAACAGCTTCACGCCGAGCCGGATGCGCTCCAGTCTTGCCTGAGCAAACGAGGCCAGCCATCCAGGCACCTCCCCGGAGGGAGGCGCCGGGCGCACCAAGCCGCCTGGGAGACCCAGCTCCGCTGCTTTCACCAGCCCCTGCCCTTCCTCCAGGTACAGGAAGTCTGAAGGGAGGCGAGCGACGGCTCCCGCGGCCCAGTGGCTCAGTCCACTCTCGCGATCCTGGACGAGCGCGGCCAGTGCGCTCCGCAGCAACTTGCGGGCCTGCTCGTGGGCACCGCCCTTGCGGGAGAACTGAAGATAATTGAGCTCCTCTTCCACCCGCAGCACGGGCGCAAGCCAGCGGTGGGAACCCTCGGTGAGCTGCCAAGCCCTCTCGTAGTGCTCATCCCCCATGAGCGCGAGGCGCTCGCGCAGCAGGCCCCCCACTCCCTTGGCGAAGACAATCCCCTCGGGCCCCCGGAAGGCCACCAGGTCGTCCAGCCACAGGTCGGCCTCCAACGCGGGAGAGGAACCTGGGAGCAGATCCAGCCGCAGCCGCCTCAGCAAAGGTGGATCCACGCGGACGGCGAAGGAGGCCAGACACGCAAGCTCGAACACCCGCGGCTGCTCCTGCGCGACCTGCTCGACAAGCTGACGGGCTGTTGCCAGAGCGTCCAAGACGTCACCTCCTGTGGCGCACCCCGCGCGCAGCCTGGGCCACCGTCAGGGACCGATCCCAGTGAAAGAGCTCCATCACCCGTCCCACATCCGGTGGCCAGCGCTCGGGGGGATAGGGCACGAGCGCCGCCACCGAGCACCCCGCCCGGCGCAGCTCTCCAGCGAAGGCCATCCACTCCTCGGCTTGGGCAGGTGAATCGCCAGGAGGAGGACCGCCAATGCCCAGATCCGTCACGCACAGGACTCGCGCCCCCAAGCGGGGCACCCGCTCGGGACCGTAAGGCGTCCACCTGCGCCGGACCCCGCGGCCACACCCACGCGAGGGACAGGCGACGAAGTGCAGCACCTCGACGCCTCCTCCCGCGAGGCGAACGAGCTCGCGCTCGAGTCCCTCCACATCGAGGTGGAAGGGCAGCATGGCGTCGCTGCGATCCACCAACAGCTGTACGCCCCGAGCCAGCGTGGGAACGAGGCGGTACGGGGGGCTGGCCAGAGCTCTCCCAAGGGCAATGGACCGGAGGATGGCCTCGATATCCAGGGGGCCATCCCCTGGGGCCGCCACCAGGCTCCCCAGGATCGCCCGGGCTCGGTGCGGCTCGAGCAGCGGCGCTGGCACTCCCACGGTCACTCCGGGTGGAGGCGGTGCGGGAAGGGGGGGAGCTGTGGAGAGCCAGTCTGGCATGGAGGGGAGCTGGTTCCTTCGCAGCTTGATGTTCACGGGGACGGGAACCCCCGCCGGCCCCTCTGGCACCTCGGGGGGACGAACCTGCACAGGAGGAGGAGGAACCGCAGAGCGCCCGTCCGGCGGCGGCGAGAATGAGGAGGGCGGCTTCCTGGAAGGCGGGACGGGGGACGCCTCGGCGGTGGGGCCCAACACGAGGGCAGCGATGGCCTCGCGCGTCGCCTCGTCTTCAGGGTGAAGCGCGGCAAAGGCGCGAGCAAGCTCCCCCATGCTGGAGGTGGGCTCGCCGCTCACTTGCCCGGTCCCTTCCGCCCATGCTTCCAGATGGTGGACGCCAGCAGCTGCTCGAAGGCGGGAGTGCCGGCGGCGATCTGGAGCTGCTTGCACCCCCGGAGCGCATCGACGTACTCAGCGGCGCTGACCGTCGGCTTGCTGTCCTTGGGACCCAGGAGGGCATCCGCCACGGCGGTGCGAAGCCCCTCGTCGAGCTCCGGGAGCTGGACCCGCCCGATCTCGAGCAACCACTCGCGTCCCGGATATTCGAGCCTGAGCTCGACGCAGCGGCGCAGGAAAGCCTGGGGGAGCTCGCGCTCGTCATTGGTGGTGATGATGAGGAGCGGAGCTCGCTGGGGAGCCGTCTGCACGAGCTGCCCCGTCTCCTCGACCTGGAACTGAAGGGAGCCCAGGGGCACCAGGAGGTTGTTGGGGGTGTCGGGATCCGCCTTGTCAATCTCGTCGATGAGGACGACGGCCCGCTCGTGAGGGCGGCCGAGGTTGGGATCGCGGCCTCGAAGCAGGCTGGGTCCAGAGGTGCTGCGCGAGCGCTGGGCCCTGGCACCTGCCTCATCGAACGCCCACCACAGGACGCCCGGGACCACATAGGGGACATAGCCCTCCGCGAGCCTGCGCCGCGGGGACTGCGCATCATGGAGGCGGCGCAGCAGGTCCACCTGCCACAGGAGCTCACGGGCCTGGGTGCGGGACGTGACGACGTACTCGTAGAAGCGCCAGCCCAGGAAGTCGGCCACGCTGAGGGCCAGGGAGCTCTTCCCCGTTCCCGAGGGGCCACGGACGAGAAGGGGGCGCTGCGTCGCCAGCGCCACGTTCACGGCGAGTACGATCTTCTCATCCCCATAGACGTAGGCCACGGTCCGGCGCTGGTCGCCCGCTTCCGTCGCCTCCTTGGATGGAGGCTCGACACTCCGAGGGGGATTGAACAGCTTGTGGTACTTGAGCGCGGGGGCTTCGGCCATGGCGTGGATTCCTCACGAAGCTTTCAGGTACTTGCTCTTCCGCTTGAAGAGCTCCCAGAACGGCTGTTCTCTTCCTGGCTCGAGCATCGGCTGGAGGAGCTCGATTCCCGCTTGCCGCGCCAGCTCCTCGTCAGGGATGTCACTCCCCGTCAGGAAGAAGAAGGTGACCTCCGGGAACTCCGTGCGCAGTTGCTGGATCGCCGCCAGGTTGAGCCCCCGAAGCGGCAGCGCCACGAAGACGGGCTCACCTTCGTCCGTATAGACGCGGATGGCCGCCTGGACCTCCTCGGGAGTCGCGGGGCTGACCTTGAGTGTCTGGGCGAGGGCGGTGCGCACGAGCCCCTTCAGCTCCTCGAGCCCCTCATCCCCCACCACCCCGTCCACTTCGGCCACGCGCCAAGCATCACTGGGGCGGATGGGACACGAGCCCACCACGTACAACCAGGCCGTCCGGGTGCTGTCCCCATTCAGGGCGAGCAGGCCATGCCGCTTCGCGACCGCGGGGATCTCGGCGGCGGAGCGGCAATCCACCCATGAGGTGGCGATGAGCGTCACCGCCTCATCGAGACCGGCCGGTGCAGGCAGCTGCTGGCGGAAGACCCGGACCCCCTTGGGGGCGCGCTCCAGCCCTGCCGCCATGAGGTGGAGGGCCACCTTCATCGGCAGGTCCAGACCGGGCGTCCAGGGCCCCAGGTCCACCGCGGCCTCGATGGCGGCCTGCTCGAGGTCGACGGGGGCGACGTGCTTGAGCAACGCGCTGAGCCGCCGGGCGTGACGTTGAGCGGGAGACATGGGGGAAGGCACGTGCTTGTCCAGATAGGCAATGACACGCTGGATGGCGACATCCCGTGGCACGTCCTGGCGGATGGCCTGCTTCTCGGCGACACACGCAGGGCGGAGCGGGCTCTGCTCGATCAGCTCCGCCGTGACGGGAGGAATGAAGACGGGAATGAGCTTGAACCCCTCCTGCTCGCTCGTGTGCCGGTAGGCCAGGAGGCTGGCCTCGTATGCCACGTAGCTCGACTTCAACGCGGCCTCCGAGAGCAACAGCACGGCCGCGTCACACCCGCCGATCCACGCGTTGAGCGTGGATCGCCAGTCCTGGTTCAGGTCAATGTCCTCGTCCAGCAGAACCGGATAGTGGGCGGCACGCAGGGACCGCACCAGCTCATCCCGGAACTCCCGCCCCACCGGCTCCTTCGATGAGTGGCTGATGAAGATGCGAGGGCGGGACATACCGGAGAGCGGTGAGGGGTCGGAATGGGTCCCTCTCTATCATATCCGTGGGATGCGCTAGTCGCGGAGATCCCTGAGGTCCCGCAGGACTTCCGTACTCGCACACCTGTGGATCAATCAGCACTTCTTGGGGAGCTGCGAAGCCTGGGCTGGACTCCCACGGGTGCCGTCGTCTACGAGGGGCGAATGGGCCCATACGTTCCTCCTCTGCACGTCCACGTCGTCCACCACCCGCGTCACGAGGACGCGAAGCGCTGGGCCGAGGCGCTCGTCAAATGGCTCAACGGCAACCCGGAGGACTTCGCCGCACCGCAGGCGGACATCCCCGTGTTCGTCTGGACCTCTGTGGATGGCGAGAAGCCGCCAGAGCTCAAGTGGGGGCAGGCCAGGCAGGAGGTGCTCGTCGTCCTCGCCGGAGTGGCGATGGCCGGCAGCACCGAGTGGCGGCAGTGGGCGCAGCAGCAGGCGAAGCCAGGGGGGCCGCAGCTCATCACCTGCTCGGACACAGAGCACTGCGGCAACCTGGGGCCCGCCTTTCAGGCGCAACAGGCGGTGCGCCTCGATCACTTCGACGCCGCTGAACGGGAGACCGAGCTCCTCCTGCGTGTGACGCATGCCCTGGCGCGCAAGATGCTTGGCCCCAACGAGAACACGTCGCTCTTCATCAGCCACACGAAGAAATACGCCGATCTGAATGCCAAGGAAGACGATGGGCGTGCGTTCGCGCTCTCGCTCAAGGAGTTCCTCGACAAACGCCCGTCGGGCGTGGCGTTCTTCGACGAGGTGCAGATCAGCGCCACCGACCCGTTCAAAGATGTCCTCCAGGCCGGCGTGGCATCCTCCGTCATGGTCGTGCTGCATACGGATCGGTTCTCCAGCCGGTACTGGTGCGGCTGGGAGACGCTCCAGGCCAAGCTCCAACGCCGCCCCATCCTCGTTGTCGATGCGCTCCACGATGGCGAGCCTCAGAGCCTCAGCTACCTCGGCAACGCACACACGCTCAGGTGGGACCCGAAGGACCGCGACAGCGTGCCGCGCCGTCGGCGGATCGTCTCCGCCGCGCTGCTCGAGCTGCTGCGCCTGCGGCACGACGAGAGCCGGCTGCGCGAGGCCCAGGCCGCTTTTGAGCTGAAGGCGGTGCACGTCCACCCGTTCCGCCCCGAGCTGGCGACACTTCCCAAGCAAGGCGGCAAGCTGATCCATCCTGATCCGCCGCTGCCCGTGAACGAGCGCAAGCTCATCGCCGAGCATCGCTCCGATATCGAGATCGTGAGCCTCACCCAGGCGCTCGCCCACCATGCGCAGAAGCTCGAGGGGAAGCGCATTGCCGTTTCCATCTCGGAAGCCCCTGATCTCTCGGCCTTCGGCATGAGCAAGCTCCACCTGGAGCGAATCTGGACGCGTGTCGCGACGCACCTCCTGCAGACTCAGGCGCAGCTCGCATACGGTGGCGATCTCCGGCAAGGCGGCTATACGGAGCAGTTGTTCGAGCTCGTGCGCGGAGCGATCGACTCGGGAGCACAGCTGCCTGATGAGCACATCCATCTGTATCTCGGGTGGCCCGTCCACCTCTCACTCACGGACACGATCAAGGCGAGCTTGCCGTCGGTCTTCTCGCTGCACCCCTCGGGAATCCCAGCAGTCCACGGTGTGGACTCCCAGACGTTCATCAAGCCACAGACAATGGTTCCCCAGGAGCGGCTCGCCTGGACGCTGGGGATGACAGCGATGCGCAGGAGCATGGCGAACGACTGCCATGCACGTGTGATGGTCGGCGGTCAGCTCGTCGCCGTCAGCCCCATTCCCGGGCTGGTGGAGGAGTTCCTCACCTTCGTCGACCTCGACAAGCCGGTCTATCTCATCGGCGGCTTCGGAGGCATGACGCGCGTCATCGCGCGGGCTCTGCAGGGCGAGCGGCCGCGCGAGCTCACCACCGCCTTCCAGGACGAGGAGGGCAAGCAGACAGAGATCCGCACCTCCATCGACACAGCGGCTCGGGCGGGGACGCATGGGAAGGTGAAGAGTGGCGGGCGTGAGTGGCCCGCGCTCGAGCCCGTCGATTTCGATGCGATCACGGCCCGCCTGGGGAAGATGGGGCTCTCCGGGCTCAAGAACGGCCTCGACGACAAGGAGAACCTCCGCTTGATCGAATCGCAGGACCCCGTGGAGCAAGTGGGGCTGGTCCTGCTGGGCCTCGGGCGCAAGTGGGGCAACACCTCCGAGTGACCCCCCAGCAGTTTCACGGCGCGGTACGCCCTGGGACTCAAGCGGCAACACACCTCATCTAGAAAGAAAAAGCCCCTTTCATGCCTCGCGGGTGGGGCATTCCCCATGGCCAACTGTTCGGAAATGTCGGGGGTTTTGGGCGCGAAAGGTCCCGACATTTCCGAACAGTCACGCACGCCAGGCGGCGTCAGGGGCCCGTGCCGCAGGATTCTGAAGATGGGGAGACGACAGCCGCGCACCACGGTCCCGCCCGCTCCTGCCAGGACATGGCTCGACTCACCTGCAAACGGCCGAGCGCAGGATGCTGGCTCAGGATGCCTGCCTCTCTGCTCCTGCTCAACACCCTCTGAGGAAGCCCGCCTCGCGCTGCCAACCATCGCGGGTGACGTCAAGCGCTCTGTGCTCGCACTGCGGAAGCTCTGGCCCAGATTCATACCTACCAACGGGCGCGACAGACAGCCGACCGCTGCGACACGTCCGATGATTGACTGGCGGCATACACCATGGTCCTGCTCGAGTTTGCTCAGCAGTGGCAGTTGGGACGGTCGACCTCCGCGTCGCGCCCCGAAGCAATCGAGTCGAGCCATCCAGAGGGCGAATAGACGCCGACCGTAGTATCGTGCTTCAGGTTCTGCCTGCTACCTGCCACGCAGGAGGCATGTGCTATGGGAGAAGACCCATGCAATGACACAAACCCACCATTTACGCCGACGCTCCGCGATACTGAGTTCAGCTCATGTGGAGGCTTGCTGGGAGTTTCCTCTCTCCGCGGCCATACGGCACCATCCCGAGCGGCTACGCGTAGCTGTACCAGTACAATCGACCCACTGATTCTTGGAGTTGATCCCCGGGGACCAATGCAAATCTTCGTGATCGGTAGCGTCGCCGTGGGTGAAAATGACCCCGGCTTTCCCAACGAGAAGATGCTGCTCAAGCGAACCTGCCAGGGTCTTGGCAAGGCGATTCGAGTAGCTGGTCATACGGCAGTTTTGTGCAGCCCCTTTCCGGACAGCGCTGATCTAGAAGTGCTTCGCGGAGTCGCTGCTGCTGGAGGCACCACACCGGTCAACATCGAAATGCATTTTCCGGACGAGAAGTCTGTAAGGCAGCGCCTCGATGAGGTGCAGCACGAGCTAGGTCTCGTCGGAATAAAGCCGTACCCGTACATGCCGCCCCAAGGGCACATGTCGTCGGATGCGTGGCGGTATGCATGGCTGCTCTGTCAGCTCAGTGCACTGGAGAGCAGCCAAGTAGTCATCGCGGTGGGCGGAAAGCTCGAAGGCGCAGCGAACATGCTGCTCCTGCTTGCTGAGGCGAAAAGGAAGGTCGTGCTCCCAGTCACCTTTCTCGGTGGTGCTGCTCAGCAAGCGTATTATCGACGCCGCTATGAGCTTCAGGATCGGCTCGGTAAAGGCGCCGAGATGCTCCTGGATAAGGAATCAGTTGAGGGGCTCGTCGTGCTGGCAGAACGTAGCGCTTTGTCGGCGTTGGAAGAGCATCGCCCCAAGGGTGAAAGAGGAATGCCGCTGCGCTTCTTCATCAGTTACCCGCGTGCCCGTCCTCTGGAGGCGGACCATGTTGAAACGCTTCTACGCCGGAGGAACATGCAGGTCTTTCGCGATGAAACAGACTTCGGCGCTGGTCATGAAATCCCCGGCCGCATTCAGGAGGCCATCCACTCGGCCAACGTGTTCATCGCACTCTGGTGCAAAGAATATGCGTGTAGCCCATGGTGCTTCGACGAACTTGAGCTGGCGCTGAAACGGCACAGTCAGGGAGTTCTCAATCTGTGGATCTTGTGCGTGGACGATACACGGATCGTGCCTCCTGGCATACGCAATCTCGTCCATTTTCCAGTCAGATCCCGCGAGGAGTTGGAGGGGCGGGTGCTAGAATTGCTGGAACGTGCGAGAGCCAGAGTAGACTGAGTCAGGGTGGCCTTTCGAAACGGACATTGATGGTGTTCCCAGCACCATCAATGAGGGCATGATGAGTCGGTTTCGTATCTTGAGCCTGGATGGTGGAGGGATCCGCGGTGCCTTCACTTCCTCCGTGCTTGCGACGCTCGAACAGGCGACGGGCCGTTCATGCGTCGATCACTTCGACCTCATCACCGGCACGTCCACCGGCGGAATCATCGCCCTCGGTCTAGCGTTGGGGCGCCCAGCCGCGGAGGTCCGTGACTTCTACCGAAATAAGGGGCCTGACATCTTCCAGTAAAGACTCCTCGGCCAGGCACGCTGCCGTCTTGTCATCCCCACCTACGATGCCGTGGCCGGCCGCATCTTCCTCATTGCTCCAGGGAGGCTCGCCACCTCGTCACATCCGCCGGCAAACGTCCCGAAGGACTATCGCGAGGACTTACGGCCGGCCACAGGCTCCCCACTCCCACTGGCGAGCCGTGCGAAGCCCTTGATGAGGAGGGAGAGGATCTCCGAGAGAGAGGTGGTGCGCAGGAGGATGTCGTTCTCAGCCGGTTCGAGGCCATTGCGGAAGTCGCTGGGAGACACCTGCCGGAAGAATGCGAGCGCCTCGGTGAGGTCCGTCCCCTCCAGGCCCTGACGGCCGTGCCGCGCGTACTCCCCTCCGAGGTCCGCCAGGTCTTGCTGGCGCGCCTGGGGGAGGACTGGCACCTCCTGCATCTCCTGCCTGACCACGCGCGCCAGCCAGCCCGCAGCGCCGCCAAAGCCTCCCAGCAGGAAGAGCGGCTTCCCGGCCTTGAGAAGCAGGTACGCCTCCTCAATGATTCCAGGCCAGCGCCCTGAGTAGTTCACGAGCTTCCCACCCAGCACGACGCGCGCGTGAACGGCGCTGTTCATGTGCTCCCGCATGGCCGTCATACAGCGCGTCCTCGTGTACGCGTCGAACGGTGGACGCGGCTCCCCCCCACTGCTCCGGAGGTCCTCAGGCAGGGAGACCCGGACCGTCTGGACGGACATCGCCCGGTCCTCGGAGTCTTCCGACAGCCCCTGGTGGAGGTGCCAGGCGAGGTGATTCTCGAGCCGGCGGTACGGCGTTCCTCCGGCCCGGTTGTGGCGGTGCACCAGGGTGATGAGCTGCTCGGTGAAGCCTCCGGGGCTGAGGTTGCCGCCGTACGCGAGCCGCGCACCGTGGGCGAGCAGGTAGCGCGCACACTCAATGGTCACCTCGCGGACGTTCTCCTCCGACAGCCCAAGGGCGGTGAGCTCCTCGGGCTCGGGGTTGCCGATGGAGATGCCGAGCGTCCACTTATCCAGCAGGGGTTCTTGGGGCTTCAAGCCGTGCAGGAACCCGGGCAGGAGAACCGGAGTGAGCGCCGCACCGTGGTAGGGAGCGATGACCTCCAGCTCTTCGTCACCAATGGGCGGATCGGGGTAGATGACGGGCGGCGCAGGGGCTCCCCGCTCGGGATGCAGGGCGGTCAGCAGCTCCGGCGGGCGAGGGAGGACCTTGGCCTGCGCCAGGAAGGGATAGAGGGCCTTGAGGTGCTCGATCTCGCGCGTGAAGAAGGCGGCGCGGAGCACCTCACGCACGGTGAGATCGACGAGTGCACGGCAGGCCTCCTGGGTCGACTGCTCCAGGCGCTCGCGGCTCTTGACGGGATCCTGAGGATCCTCCGGAGGGGGCATCCAGCGGAGCGTGGGGACATTGCCGAGGTAGGGGAAGCTCCGCTCCTCGCCCTTCTGGACTGCATCCAGGACGACAATGGGCCGCGCATGGCGCTTGGCCTCAATCACCTCGCGGAGGCACCACTCACGGGAGGCATAGGCGTCCGTCTTGATGACGATGAGCGCGGAGCGGGCGATCCCAGTGAAGATCTGGACATCGAAGGGAAAGCCCGGCGCGATGTGGGTGGTGTCAAAGAACACGCCCCCCTGGGTGTGGCTGAGGATGTAGCCCCGCAGCGCCTCGGCGAAGCGGAGGCCGTCGCGCTTGGCGTGGCTGACGAAGAGGGAGATGGCAGGAGGAGGGAGCTGGCCCAGGGGGAGCTGTGGCGGGTGCAGGAGGAGGCGGCTGAGGGCGTGGGACACCTCGTGCAGCATCCGCTGGGGCTGCTCGGCCTCCGGGACCGAGTCTGGCAGGAGTCGCACGGAGTTGAGGCGGCCAAAGGCCGGGCCCAGCTCGGGAGTGACGCGGGTGAAGACGCACGCCAGCACGTGGCCTGTGGGAAGACGGGCGAGGAGGCTCTCGATGTACGTGCGCCAGCGGGGATCCTCGCCCATCCGGCGTTCCACGAGGAGGATGACAAAGCTGAGGGTGTCCGGGGCGGGCGTGATGTCCGGCGGGAGCGCACCGCCGGAGAGTGGAGCGCTTCGGAAATAGACGGGGATGCCGATGGCGCGGGCCTCCGGATCCTCCAGATCGCGATTCAGGAAGGTGAACAGCTGCCGGGCGAGGGAGGCGCCGCGCTCGAAGGAGGGGTGCCAGACCACGTAGGCGACGACGCTAGGGGTGTGGCGTTCCATGCATGCTCCCAGTGCCGAGGGCCGCGGATGTTACGCGCACAGGCCATGGGCTGCATCCGGCGACTACTTCAGCTCGCGGCTCGTCTTCCGCAGGTGGGCCAGCGCCTCCACCCGGCGTTGCATCGCCGACGGGAGCGGCTCACCGGCCGGGGCTTCGAGGTCCTGGCCCACGGCATGGCGGAGGTCCAGGCCCCAGAGCGCGTTGCTCACGTGGAGGTGGGCGGGTGGCCCGTTGTCCGCGCGAGCCTTCTCAGGCTCTACATCCCAGAACGACGCGAAGACGTATGGCTGCGTGTAGATGTAGATGCGATGCGGGACATTCTGCTGGGTGAGATACTCGCGGAGGGCGCGGAGGCTCTCATCTCGCTCCTCGAGCAGTGCGTCCCCCGTCTTTCCGTCCAGGAGCAGCTCCCGCAGTGGCTCGTCCGCGAGCGCGAAGAGCTCGATGTGCTCGTACGGTCTCTTCCGGTGCTTCATCGCCTCGCGCAGCTTCGGGAGGAGCTGGCCGTGGGTGGCACCCACGAAGCTGATCCTGTCGTGGCGAATGAGCAGCTCGATGGGGGGCACCTTCAACGTGTCGGAGCCCGGCTGGACGCGCGTCTCGACGAGGTTCCGCATCGCGCCCGCGAGCGTCTCGAGGTGAGGCTCCGTCAGCACCCACGCAGGGCGGCCGATCCGGCCGGACGCGAACGCTTCCCGGCAGGCCTCGCGCAACGCCTCGGGAGCCATCCCCGCATTTCGCCGGCGGCGCAACAGGCCCGGGAGGAGCCGGGCGGAGTCCAGCGAGTCCTCGGACTTCGTGCAGTCGCTCTGGAGGCGGTTCTGCCAGGGGAGGAACCGCTCCACGAGCGCACGCGCCACGATCTCGGTGGGTCTGTCCCCCTGCGGTCGCCGCCCATCTCGCACACCGGTCCAGGCCGCGTCGAGGATCTCGACCCGGTCCTCGTCAGAGGGATGGCTCGCCGAGTACGACCTCGTCGTAAGCGCCTCCTTCAGCGTATCGACGGCGCCCGGGCCACCGAGCAGCCCAGCGTAGAGATCGGCGATCACCTCGCCCAGCCATCTCTCGTTCCCCCAGGAGCCGAGGTAGACGCGTCCCTCCTCGGCAGCAAGCACCGGGAGCAGGCTGCTCGTGTCGCCCCGCGCGAGGTCCAGGTGATGCCCAAGCTCGTGGAACAAGGTCGCCCACGCCCATGGCTCTTCGAGGATGTTTCCCGGGCACAGGACCACCGGGAGCGGCAAGTCCGCAGGAGTGGCCTGCGCGAGCCACGCCGCAGGGACCCGCGAGCGCGGGACGTAGAGCGGGGAGTCGATCGGCTCCACCGCCAGGATGGGAGGCGGCACGGGTGCGTCGTCGCCTGCATGCGTGACCGCGTCGAGCAGGCAGCACTGTGCCCAACTGAACCATGTGGCTTGTTCGTCGAGCCAGTGGGATGGGCGGGTGATCCGCTCGAGGAGGCACAAGATCGAGTCGAGCCGCGACGCCTTGATCGCGGCGTTGGGCGCCTCCTTCGGAGCTTCATGCGTGTCGCCCGTCGCCTTCAGAGCCTCCTTCCAGGCGCGCTCCATGAGCTGCTTGTGCTCGGGAGGAGTGCGCACCATGTTCTGGAAGAGCACCTCGCCGCGGCGGCGCAGGCGCCGCAGCCGGTCCTCATGGTCGGCGGGGGTCATCGAATCGCCTTGTACGCCTCGACGAGCTTCGGCGCGAGGCGACGAAGAACGATCGGAGACTGGCCCGCCTGCTCCGCAACCTCGTTGCGGAATGCCTGCATCAGCGCTGGCAATGCTCCACAGCACGCCTGGATGTCCTGCGGGCGGATGCCCGCGCTGATCCTCGGCAGCCTGACGTACCACTGGATGCTGTCGCAGAGCTCCTTGGCCCTCGCGTCACTGAGGTCGGCGGGGAACTTCGTGATGAGGGCCTTTTCATCGGGGTGAGGCCAGGGGATCCGCTCGGTGGCCGCGAACACTCCCTCGACAACGGGAGTGCCCTGGTAAGCGCGCAACAGCTCCTCGACCGACGCAGCGACGGCCTCTACCGCCTGCTCGATGGCCGGGTCTTCCACCCCTGTGAGGAAGAGCTGACCGTCACAGCGCGTGTACCACTCTGTCCCCTGCGCGTTGACCACGTGCAGCCCTCCCGCGCTCCCGCTGTGATCGACCTCGCTGTGCAGCTCGTTGATGTGCCCGTCCTGGTCGTGGATGACCTTCACGAGCGCACCGGCGAGCTTCTCGTTCCTACCGCTCGCCTCGGCCCACTGGCGGATCTGCGCGGCGGGAGTCCGTACGTGACCGGCTGCGAACCCGTCCGTCAGGAAATGGTCGGCGAACCCATTGGTGTAGACCGCTTCTCTCCAGAGCAGCGATTTCGCTTCGCGGTCGGTCTCCTGGGCGGCCTGCGCCGCGAGCGCAAGCGCGGCCTCGTGCCACCGGACATATGCGAGCGCGTTATGCCACCCAAAGTGGCCGGTGTTCCGGAGCGCGAGCTCGGCGTACTGCTTCGCGTTCCACCATAGCGCCACGTTCTGATCGGGATAGGCGGTCCCGCGCTGAGTGGGGGACAGCTTGATCCAGGTCAGCTCGCGCTTGAACACCTCGAGCAGATCGCCCAGATCGTTGGGCTCCCAGAGCCAAGGCAACGGGGACGGTTGCTCGTTGAAGAGATCGGCAGGCGACTCGTAGAAATCCCCGGAGAACGCCACGATCTCCCCGTACGAGAGTTCCTCCTGCGCCTTCTTCCGCTTGAAAGGCCCGAAGGAGCCGACGCTCAACCGCTTCGTGGCCCGTGTGGCGCCCTCATAGCCAATCCAGAGGTGCTCGCCGCCCTCGAACGGCTTGGCGCCGGAGAGCACCTGGTCTCGGAAGGACAAGAATGCGCGCAGCGGATCGTCGGTGGTCATCGCTCTCCTCAGCCCCCTCTTTGCCTCGACTCTCAGCGAGTGGAGTCCGTTCGAACGTTCGTGCAGGGATTATACCGGTCCCTCATGTCGAAGTGACGGTGGAAGGAAGCCGGCTGTGGAGGCAGAGACGAGCCGCATCCGGATGAGTGTCCGGTGAGCCACGGAGATACTGCCCGTGTCTCCAGTAGTACCTGCGGGTGGGAGTTCCCAGGATGGGCGCAGGTTGGCCCAGGGTGGGCCCCCGTGGGGAGGCTGGATGCTGCGGCAGCTGCTGCTGTCCGATGTCGACACCTCCGGTCCGGAGGGCCGGGAGCGCTGGGCCCTGCTGGCGGCGGAGTTCCCCACCGTGGCCGTTCAACCCCTCGGCTCGGGGGCGGGCGCCCAGGTCCTCTGCCTGGACGTGCAGGAGTGGCTCAGCCCCGGCTTTGATCCCTCCTCTTGGGATCCGCGCGTCTTCTCGGCCGCGGACGTGGAGCGGCTCGCGCTGCACCTGGTGAGCGCCCGGGGTGAGCCGCTCGCGAACGCGGCGCTGGAGATCCTCACGCGCTATCAGGGGCTCATCGGCCGGCGCAATGCAGCCTCCTCGGGGGCGGTGTTCGACCAGATCCTCGCACGCCACAGGGCCCTGCATGATCTGAACAAGCCCCTGGTCCGCGCGGACTACCAGCATGCGTTAGACGCGTGGCAGTGGGTGCTGCGGCTGGAGCCGGAGGCGGACCTGGCCGTGCAGGTGGCGGCGCTCTTCCACGACGTGGAGCGGCTGCTCTCGGAGGCGGACGCCCGGATCGAGCACAAGGCGGAGAACTACCAGCTCTTCAAGGACACCCACGCGGCGCTTGGCGCGGAGCTCACCTGCTCGCTGCTGGAGGAGCTGGCGGTGGACGCGGATACGTGCGAGCGGGTGCGCTGGCTCATCACCCGGCACGAGCAGCCCGGCGGGGACTCCGCGCTCGCGCTGCTCAACGACGCGGACGCCTTGTCGTTCTTCTCGCTCAACTCCTCCGGCTTCATCCGCTACCCGGACAAATTCGCCGACTTCTGCGCACGCAGGGTCCGCCGCTACGCCTGAGGCCTCGCCGGACTACCGCTTCTTCACCTTCTTCCCGGCGTTCGTCGCGTCGGCCGTGAGGCTCATGACGGTGTAGAGGTTCATCATGTACGTGTTGTTCTCGGGGTCGAGCTCCGCCGCCTTCTGGAAGAGCTTCGTGGCCCGCGCGTAGTCCTTCCGCTGGTTCAGCACGATCATCCCGAGCCGGTTGTAGAGGGGCGCGGGCTTGGGGAGCTGGGAGACGCCCTGCTCGAGCACCTCGATGGCCTCCTCGATCTTTCCGCTCCGCTCCAGCTGCACGGCTCGCTGGACAATGCCATCCGTGGGCTCCGCGCTCTTCTGGCGGGGCCCCGCCACCCCTGGGCTCTGGCTCGCTTCCTTCCCTGGAGCCTTCTCGGGCACAGGGGGATTCGTGGGCACCGGTGGAGATGGCCGACTGCTGGCCTGAGCCGGTGCCTTGCCGGCCGCGGGCTTCGCGCTCGGCGCGTCCACCACTCTCTTCGAGGCGGGAACTGGCTTCGGCTGCCCGCTCGTCAGCTCGGTGAACTCCCGCTCGCACAGGGACTCGAAGATGGCGTGCAGCTCCACCTCGGCCAGGTTGGTGATGAGAGAGAGATCCGCGATCGAGGTCCGGCCATCCACGAGGGAGAGCACGTAGGCCTCGAACGGGTTGAGCGGCTTCTCCGCGAAGCCAGACAGGTCGCCGATGATGATCGGGATCTGCTTGGAGCTCGCCGGATCCCTCGCGTACGCGGAGGCCCGGGTCTTGTCATGGTGCGGAGAGGGAGGCACCTCGCCGGTGCTCTTGCTCTCGGGCACCGAGAGCAGCGCCCGCACCAGGGACACGTTGTCCCGCTGCTGCAGCTCCTCCGCGCTGCGGACGAGGAGCAGCTCGCAGCGAGCGCACTGGAAGTCGTCCGAGGAGACCGGCGCCCCGCAGTGGGGACACGCGTCGTCGTCCGGCATGTGCTCGAAGGCCTGGTGGTCCGCGTAGTAGTGCTTGCGGATCGCCGCCCGGATCGTTCGCCGCACCGCCACGAAGGGCAGCACCTGCTTCACACCCGCCGTCCGGGCGATCTCCTCGATGGCCCGCTGCCTCTGCGGCTCGGCGATGGCTACATACAGCACCCCCGCCTCGTCCAGGCGCAGCGGCATGAAGTCGAACCCCTCCGCCAGCCGGACCGGAATCCGCTCGATCAGCGCGGGCTCGATCTTCGCCTGCGAGAGCTTGGCGGTGGACACGAAGCGCGTCTTGAGCTCCTGGGCGAGCAGGCGCAGCACCGGGGTCTCGTCCAGCCCCAGCCGCACCAGGCACTCGCCGAGCTTCTGCCCCGTGGCCTTCTGCCGTTCGAGCGCCCGAGCCAGCAGCTCCGGCTTCAGGACCCCCTCCGAGACCAGCTGCTCCCCGAGTTTGCGCGCCATGCCTTGATTCAAGGACAGCGGGGAGGCTGCCGTCTACCCGCTTCGGCACGCTCACTCTCCCCGGTCCGTTGAGCATTCGACCGCAGGGGAACGGCCGGGGTATTGTCTGCCCCACACCGGGGGTCATACGTGTTCGAAAGATTTTCAAGAAGCTGGAAGCTCGCCAAGGCGAGCGCGGCCGTGCTGAGCGCTGACAAGGAGCTGGTCGTCTTTCCGATCATGTCGGCCGTGATGCTGGTGCTCGTCACCGTGGGGTTCGCTCTGCCCATCTTCATGACGGAGAACGCCCAGGGGATGTTGGAGGGCGCTGGCTCCTACGTCGTCGCGTTCCTCTTCTACCTGGTGTCGTACTTCGTCATCTTCTTCTGCAACTCGGCGCTGGTGGGGGCGGCGATGATCCGCCTGCGCGGCGGCGATCCCACGGTGGCGGATGGCTTCCGCATCGCCGCCAGCAAGGCCGGCACCATCTTCGGCTACGCGCTCATTGCAGCGACCGTGGGCATGATCCTGCGCGCGATCCAGGAGCGCGCTGGGTTCATCGGCAAGATCGTCGTGGGGCTCATTGGCATGGCCTGGAACCTCGCCACCTTCCTCGTGGTACCGGTGCTCGTGGTGGAGGACGTCAGCCCCATCGAGGCGGTGAAGCGGAGCACGGCCCTGCTCAAGAAGACGTGGGGCGAGCAGGTGATTGGCGGCTTCTCCATAGGTGCGATCTTCGCGCTGGCCGCCTTCCTGCTGATCCTGGTCTTCGTGCCCCTGCTGATCCTGGCCTTCATGTCCAAGTCCGGAGTAGTCATCGGGCTGGCCATCGGCGGCTTCATCGTCTCCCTGCTGCTGCTGTCGCTGGTGAACGCGACGCTCTCGGGCATCTACACCGCGGCGCTGTACCGCTACGCGGCCGAGGGCAACGTCAGCCCGGGCTTCGAGGCCGAGATGGTGGAGGGCGCGTTCCGCCCGAAGCGCTGAGGCCGGACGCCCGCGTAGATGCCGGAGAGGGGCGCTTCGTCCTCGAGAGCGACTCCCCGGACCCGCCGTGAGGGGGCACCCCCTCACCTCGCTGCAGCTCAGCGAGTGCCCGCGTCCGAGGGAGTGCCCGCGTCCGGCTTCGAGCCGGGCTTTCGCAGCGGACAGGCCGCCACCGCTCCCTCGGGATCGATCGCGTCCTTGCCGGACTCCACCTTGAGGATCTTCCGCCCCTCGCCGATGACGAAGGTGTAGCGCTGCGCGAAGGACACCACCGGTGTCTTCACGTCGTACTCCTTCACCACCTTCCCCTCGGGATCGGGGATGAAGGCGAACGGGGCCTTCAGCTCTTCCTTGAACTTCTTCAACGTCGCCGCGTCATCCATGGAGACGGCCAGGACCTGGCCGTTGAGCCTCTCGATGTCCGCGTACCGATCCCGGTACGCCGAGAGCTCGCGGGTTCAACCCGGTGTGAAGGCCTTGGGGAAGAACGCGAGGATGACGGGGCCCTGCTTCACCAGCTCCGACAGCGTGTGCTTTCTGCCGTCGGTGTCCGTAACGGTGAAGTCCGGAGCCGTGTCGCCTGCTTGAGGGACGGCACCCGAGAAGAAGCCCGACACCAGAATAGGTAGGAGCATGGCCTCGGTCTTACTGGCCCGCCGACCCGCAAGGCAAGGCTCCCGGCACCGGCTGTGTCACTTACCTGCCATGCGCGCCCACACCGCTCCGGCGGCCTCGCGCGCCTGATCCGCCACCACCATCGGGTTCACCGACAGCGGCCGGCGTGCCCAGATGCGCCAGATCCCATCCACCATGACCGCCTCCACGTGGCGTGCGCCCAGCCCGAACACCACATGCCAGGCCAGGTTCTCCACCGTGAGCGGCGTGGCCGGCAGGTAGTCCAGGATGAGCAGATCCGCCAGCGCCCCCTCGCGCAGCGGCCCCACCTGCAGGCCGAACGCCTGGGACACCAGCCGATGCCCGTTGGCCAGGTAGCGCAGCACGTCAATGGGCTGCCCGGCCTCGCGCGAGCGGAGGTAGGCCGCCTGGGCCTCCGCGAAGAGATCCGCGGACAGCCCGTCCGCCCCCAGCGTCGCCCGGGCGCCGAACTTCAGCGCCGGCGCATACCCCACCTCGAGCCGCTGGTTGGAGCGCGGCGTGTGCACCAGCCACGAGCCCGTGCTGATCACCTGCGCCAGATCCGCCCAGCCCAGGTGCCCCGCGTGCGCCACCAGGCTCTGGGGCGACAGCAGCCCCGCCTCCAGCAGCCGCGCCACCGGAGCGCTGCCATGCCGCTCCACCGAGAGCTTCTCGTCCAGCGGATCCTCGGCCAGCGGCACGTGCAGCCCCGTCTGGGTGGAGCTCACCGCCTCCTTCAGGCCCTGCAGCGCGTCGCTGCCCAGGGTGAACGTCTGACTGGCGCCCACCTGCCCCCGGAAGCGCCCCTTCGCCTTCTTCGCGAAGGACACCGCCTCCTCCAGCCCCTCCTCGCGCCCCAGCGCTCCCGCGCGATCCGTCACCGCGTAGGAGAGCACCCCCCGCACACCTACCTCATGGAGCCCACGCGCCACCCGCGTCAGCGAGCCGAGGATCTCCTTCGGAGAGGAGTGCAGATCAAACACGGTGGTGGTGCCGCACTGCAGCGCCTCCAGGCCGCCCGCGGTGGCCGCCACCTGCACCGCGTCCAGATCCAGCGCGCCCTCGTAGCGCCAGCGGACCTTCTCGAGCGCCTCCTGGTAGCTGTCCAGGGTCGGCTCGGGCATGCCGCGGCCCAGCGACATGTGCAGCCGGTGGTGCGCGCTCACCAGGCCCGGGAAGACGAGCTTGCCCGACAGCACCACCACCTCGTCCTCCGGCTGGGGCTGGAGCTCGGGCCCACGCGCCACGACGCGCGCGTCCTCAATGCGGAGATCCACCCGCTCGACGGTGGCCGGCTCCAGCTCGACGACATTTCCACCTTTGAGGACGATGCCCAACGTCACTCCCCGGCTACGGAAAGACTCGCTGGGACGTTACCACCCCAGCCCCCTGGTAGGTCCAAGGGCCCTCAGCGCGCTGCCACCGGAGGAGCGGCCACGGGCTCCGCGGGAAGGGCCGCGCTGCCGCGGCGCAGCTTCACCACCTCGGCCGTCACCACCACGCTGCTGGGCAGGGGGAAGATGAAGAAGATGGCGCCCAGCACCTGCTGCACCGGGAGGTACTGCGTCTGCCGGAAGCGTACGTTGATGGCGCCGTCCCCTCCCATCTGCTGGATCTGGGGAACGAGGACGTCCTTCAGGCCAGCCTCGATGTCCGTGCCCACCACGTCCACGAAGCCGAACAGCAGCACGCCGGCGCGCGTGGCCTGCACCATGCCGAGCGACTCGTAGGGCTCCGGGATGTCCCCGGCGGAGACGAAGATGTCCTGGCCGCTCCGGTCCGAGGGCACGGAGGCGGTGTTGATGACGGTGCAGCCGGTGAGGGCCGCGAGACTGAGGGCGAGCAGAAGACGCATCGAAGGGGTCCTCATGGAGCGGAGATGAACTGGATCACTTCACCGGTGACGATGACCGAGCGGTTGCGAGTCTTGATCTCGCCCCTGCCTTGGGCGGCGCTGGACACGCTCCCGGCGAGATCGGAGATGCGCTCCACCTCGGTGGGCGGGTTCTCGTCAATGAACTCGATGTGGATGACGCCGTCGCCGCCCATGCGGGCGGCCACCTGGGAGAGCGTGCCGCGAATGGTGCCGTCCAGGCCCGCCTCGCCCACATCCGAGAAGCCGGCCACGGTGACGCCGTAGCCCGTCACCTGGGCGAAGCCGAGCGTGCGGTACGGTCCGGGCGCGGTGCCGGTGCTCAGGAACATGCCGCGGGCGTTCTCATCAGGCGGCCGGTTCGACAGCGGCGAGCCACGCACCGTGGCGCCGCAGCCCGTGGCCAGGACCAGGGGAATGAGGAGCAGGAGTCTCAACAGGGTCTCTCCAGGAAGGGGGTCAGGGTTCAGGGCGCTGCGCTCGCGGCCATGCCCGGGGGCTGGGCGCCGGCCTCGAGCTTCACCACCTCGCCGGTGATGGTGGCCTCGCTCGGCAGCGGGGCGAAGAAGAGGATCGCGAAGAGGATGCGGGTGGCCAGCGCGTACTGCGTCTGCTGGAAGCGCACGTTGATGATGCCGTCGCCCCCCATCATGCGGACCTGGGGCAGCAGCTGCTCGTCCAGATCCCCCTGGAGGTCCGTGCCCGCCGGATCCGCGAAGCCGAACACGATCACCCCGCGGCGCGTTGCCTGCACCACGCCCAGGCTCTTGTAGGGGCCCTTCAGATCCGAAGTGGTGACGAACACATCCCGTCCCCGGGACACGTCTGGCGCCACCGCCACATCCACGGTCGTGCACCCACCGAGTGCGACGAAGACTCCGACGACGCCCAGGAGCAATCCCAGCCGACCAGCCATGCGCTTCACCCTCCATTGCCGAGGACCGGTAGCGTGGGGTGGGAAACACGAGGGGGCAAATTTCCTGCCTTCCCGCCTTCTCTGCCGCCAACCAGGCAGCAAATCGCCAGAGGGAGGTAGGAGGCGGGCCCTCCGAAACGTAGACTGGGCCCGCTGTGGGCGCTCCTGAACAGAACCCCTATTGGCTGGGTCGCTACCGCCTGAGCGCGCGCATCGCGACGGGGGGCATGGCCGAGGTGTACCTGGGGCGCCGCATCGACGAGGACGGCCAGCGCGGCCAGGCGGTGGCGGTGAAGCGGCTGCTGCCCCACCTCGTGTCGGATCGGCGCATCGTCCAGATGTTCCTCAACGAGGCGCGCATCACCGCGCAGGTGCACCACCCCAACGTGGTGACCATCCTCGAGCTGGGGATGGAGGACACCGAGCCCTTCATCGCCATGGAGCTGCTGGAGGGGCGCTCGTTCGCGGAGCTGCGCGCCGAGGCGGCCGAGCGCGGCCAGCGCGTCCCCCTGGGCGTCACCCTGCGCGTCCTGGTGGATGCGTGCCGGGGCCTGGACGCCGCCCACCGCGCCGTGGATGAGGCGGGCCGGCCGCTGCGCATCGTCCACCGCGACTTCACCCCGGACAACGTCCACGTGGGCGTCAACGGCTCCATCAAGGTCATCGACTTCGGTATCGCCAAGGCGGAGACGCTGGGCTCCGGCACCGAGCCCGGCACGCTCAAGGGCAAGTTCTTCTACATGTCGCCGGAGATGATCGTCGGCAAGCCGGTGGATCACCGCGCCGACATCTTCGCCGCCGGGGTGATGCTCTACGAGCAGCTCTGCGGCCGGCGGCCCTTCACCGGGCTCAATCCTGAGGAAGTGCTGACGCGGATCGCCGAGGGACGTCCCAAGCCCCCCACCGCGTTTGATCCCTCGGTGCCCAACGCCCTGGAGCACATCTGCCTCACGGCGCTCCACCGGGATCCGGACTCGCGCTTCGAGTCGCTGCAGATGTTCACCGAGGCCATTGAGAGCGTGGGCGGCGCGGCCGAGGTGGCCACCCCCGAGGGGGTCGCGGCCTACGTGGAGCACCTGTTCCCGCTGGACCGTGATCCCAAGCGCCAGGCGCTGCAGCGCGCCCGCTCCGCTGATCCGTCCGACTCCGGTTCACAGGGGGGCCGGCCGCCCATGGATCTGGCACGGCCTTCCCAGGGGGCTGTGGGCGCCGCGCGCTCTGGGAAGACTCCGCCTCCTTCCGCGAAGAGCTCGCCTCCCAAGGCGAAGGCCGTGGATTCCACTGCGAAGACCTTGCCGCCAGGGCCCGCCATGCTCCCTCCGGAGCCGGCCACGATGCCCGCCACCGCTGCGGCCTCCCCTCCCCGAGGCCGTCTGTGGGCCGTGGTTGCCGCCGTGCTGGTCCTGGCCGCGGGTGGCGGTGGCGCGGCCTGGTGGCTGATGCGCCCGGGTGCGCTCCCGGCCAAGCGGATCGCCGCCGCCGAGGCCACTTCCACGGGCGAGGAGCGGAAGTCGGCCCTGAGGGGGCTCGAGCAGGACGAGCGCGCCACCGCCCGGGAGCTGGCCCGAGCTGGCGCACTGCTGCTGGAGGCGGGCGCGCACGACGCTGCGCTCGACCTGGCCGAAGCCTTCACACGACGCTTCCCCAAGGACGTGGAGGCGCACCTGCTGGCCGCGCGGGCCGCCACCGAGCTCCGGCAGGGCAAGCGGGCCGAGCGCGCCCTCGAGGAGGCCACCGCACTGGCCCCTGGGAATGTGCGCCCCCTGCTGGCCATGGCCGAGCTGCGCGAGCGCCAGGGGGACATGCCCGGAGCGCTCGCCGCGCTCTCCAAGGCGTACGAGAAGCGCCCGAAGGACGCGCAGATCGCTCCGCGGTACGGGCGGCTGCTCTCCCACAGCGGGAGGCTGGACGAGGCCTCCGAGGTGCTCGGTGCCTGGACGCGAGACCACAACGACGCGGAGGCCCTGGCGGAGCTGGCCTTCGTGCGCTACCGCCAGGAGCGCGTGGAGGACGCGAACTCACTGCTCAAGCGCGCCCTCAAGAAGGCCCCGAAGCTCGCCGTCGCGCACTACTACCTGGGCGCCGTCCTCTTCCGCCAGGGAGACACCGCGGGCGCCGAGCGCGCCTACCGCGAGGCGGAGCAGCTTGCCCCGGATGATCCGCGTGCGCTCGCCGCACGCTGCCAGCTGCATGCCCGCCAGGGCAAAGAGGCCGTCGTGGCCGAGGTGAAGCGAGAGCTGGCCTCGCGCTTCCCAGACCGCGCCGAGGCGCTGGCGGCGCAGTGCACGGCGAGGGATTGACGGGCACCTGGCTGCATGGCCGTAGGCTACTCACCGGCACGGCGAGGGTTCTGGATAGCGAGTTCGATTCCCGCCGCCTCCAAGCAGAGCAACCCGCTGCTCTCCGCCGCGACTCTGCTTGAACACAGCCAACCACCCGTGTGACATGCCTTGATGAAGTGCTCTATTCTTGGTGCCCCCCGTAGAAAGGTGGTGGAATCTGGCCAGGAAGACCGGCAGAACACTCGCATGGAGTATTGCTCTCCTGCTACCTCTGAGCGGAGGTGGCACTACTCCCACCCCTCCACCCCCTACGCGGAAGTGGGTCGGCCCAGAGATCCCCAACCTCGCTGGTGGAACGGTTCAGGCGACCATCTACTACGGGCCGTGGCAGTGCCGCCAAGAGTGGCTGAACGACTGCCAAGCCAAGTGCTCCTCACAAGGTTACAAGTTGATGGGATGCATATGGCTGGCCGACATTAAAACCGACACGACGACGCGGTTTCTTGGCTCTCCTGCATCTGCGGGCGGACGTCTGGCCATCAAACACTGCTGCTGCGATTACCCTGTCGCAACAGACCAGGAACAAAGGCGCAGAGCCTGGAAGAATGGAACAGACGCCTTTCGGCGGAAGTGGGCCAGGGAATTCGGGCAGTGGCCAACTGATCCCAATGGGGAGAACTGGCCAGGCCACCATCTCCGAGACATCAGACATGGCGGTGACCCACTGGCGGATGGCAACGTGCTGCCCGCACCGTCAGACACCCATCTCGTGATCAACTCGGCCTATATCGCTTGCTACTCCGGAAAAGGAGACTGGAACAAAGCGGGGCCTTACTGGCCTTATACGGACTGAATTTCATGCTAATGGAAAATCTGCTCGCAGAGATCTCCCTTCATCACTTTCCCAGTCCTCCCGCTTCCCCTGAGCAGATTGAGGCGTTTGAGAGGCAGCAAGGGTGGCGCCTGGATCTGGATCTGCGCGCATTCTACCTCCACTGCAATGGGGCGACGCTCTTCCAGAGACCAAACTCTCCTTGCCGATTCCGCGCGTTGTCCCAAATCCGCCGGGCCCGCGTCGATATGCGCAGCTCAGACACTGACGAGTGGGGTCCCCCCTCCTGGTATGTCATCGCTGATCTCCCCGATAGCGATCGCATCATCATTGATGTGAGCACACCTCTCAACGATCGCTACCCCATCATTGACGGCTTCCATGAAGCCGCGTTGGGTCCGGAGGAGTGTAAGCGCATTGCAGACACCTTCTCTCAGTTCCTTGAGCAGATGCTGCGTCATAAAGGACGAGCGTTCTGGTTAGCTCCTCCCGCAGACTGAGCCTGCCCTGAACTTGCTATAATACTACAGCAGTAGATGGGAAGACCTGATGGGTAGTCCTGTTGAGCCAACATAGGAGAGGCGAGCACCGCGGCGGCCTCCGTGTCCAGCTCACTCAGCATCGAGTCCGGGGCCGAGGAGGCCTGCTCCAGCGCCACCTCCAGGTCCGTGATGACGGCGCGCTCGAGCTCGCGGGCCTGGCGCAGGACGGGATCCTGGATGGCAGCCAGGCGCTCAGCCAGTACCGCCAGCTCCCAGATCCTGGAGCGCGGATCTTCAGCGACGCGGCGCACCGCGCGGAAGGCCTCGTGCCGATCCTTCAGCGACACCAGGGCACGCACGCGCAGCGCCAGGTCTTCCACGGACTCGGGAGCGTGCCCCAGCGCCTGATCGAGCAGAGCCAACGTCTTCTTCGGATAGCCATCCGCGAGCCATTCGCGGGCCAGCACGCGCATCGCGCCAGCGGAGTCCGGGAAGCGGGTCAGCACCTGCTCGTAGGCACTCCGCCGCTTCTCCAGCGGCTGGGACCGGGCGTACAGGAGGGCCTTCTCGGCGGAGCCCTGTCTCGGAGGGCAAGCTGGGTGGTCAGCGCGTGGGCCTCCTCGGTCTTGCTTCCACTCAGCCTCAGGCAGGGAGCAGTCGCCGGAACCCGTGCCCGAGCACGATGAGCATGAAGACCGCGTTGCGCGCAATCAGCCCTGGCCAGAACAGGGGCAGCGGCCCGGAGCGCTCCGGAGCTCCCTCCGAGGGGAACTGCCGCGCCAGCCGCTCGGCCAGCCGCTCCATCCACCCCACGGTGCGAGGCCACTCCACAAGCCCTGCGAGCCACTCGGGGGGAATCGCGCCCACCCCCGCCGTGGCGCCCACCAGCGCGCCAACGATCGCGCCTGTGGTGTCCGTGTCCCCGCCGAGCCGGACGATCTCCTCGATGGCGCGCCGGAAGTCTCCCGGGTGGCGCAGCCACACATAGAGCACCGCGGGGACCGTGTGGAGCACGAAGCCGGACACCCCGTGGGAGCGCCCGAACCTTCCCGCCATCCGCCGGGCCGGCTGGGTTTTTCTTTGTCCCACGCCTACCCCAGCCGCCTTCCCAGGAGGGGCGCGGCAGGGGCCTGGCTCTCTTGGCTGGCTGTGGCGGCTTGAGCTTCAACACCCCGCGCTCTGGGGCGGCCCTCGCGCAGGGGCCAGGTGCGCACTCGCCGTGGGCAACCCGCTCCGCCTCGCGGAGAGCGGATCCTCGACATGGCCCCGCTGGGGATGCCGGGGGAGGAGGATCGCTCGCTGGAGGCCATCTCGCGCTCGGAGGCGGTGCGCCTGTTCGTCCAGCGAGCGCAGGCGGCGCGCGGGAGCTTCGCGCTGACGGAGGCGGACGCGCCGCTGGTGGCCGACATCGTCCGGCGGCTGGACGGGATTGCCCTGGCCATCGAGCTGGCCGCGGCGCGGACGGCGCTCCTGGGGGTGGGGCAGATCCGGGATCGCTTGTCCAAGCGCTTCGAGCTGCTGCGCAGCGGGCAGCGGGATGCGGTGGCCCGGCAGGCCACCCTGCGCGGCGCGATCGACTGGTCGTGGAACCTGCTGGACGTGACCGAGCAGGTGGTGCTGGCACAGTGCTCGGTGTTCCGTGGAGGGTTCGCATTGGAGGCTGCCGAGCAGGTGCTCGCGCCCGCGCCCGGTGGGCCGGATGTGCTGGAGATCGTCCAGGCGTTGCGCTCGCTCGTGCTCCCGAGGGTGACGGTTTTGGCAAAGTCGGAGGGACTTCGAACATAGGTAGGTAAGATCGGCAGCAAAGCCACGCACGAAGCGTACGCTCGTAGTCCCTGGCCGAGTTGCGCGGCGAGAAGGCTCCCGACGACGCGCTGGCCCGCGAGCTGGGCGCGATGGGGCTGCTCTGAGTCAGCGCGCGCGCCGGTAGTGCATGGCGACCGCGCCGCTGCGGAGCGGCTTCGCCGAGACCAGCTCGAGCCGTCGCGTGCTGGGCAGCCCGC
>Ga0190275_10000649_pt1 | contig 28573 bp, 27 predicted proteins | sample Popmic550T_FD_133745 | JGI IMG/M metagenome (GOLD analysis project Ga0190275, IMG submission 133745) | Populus adjacent soil microbial communities from riparian zone of Yellowstone River, Montana, USA - 550 T | ecosystem: Environmental > Terrestrial > Soil > Riparian zone > Trees stand | place...
CGAACGACGTGCAGCCGATTCCTGCCGGCCCGCAGGAGACCGCCGTCCCGGCCCAGCCGGAGACGCGGCCGTTCTACTGGTCCGTGCGGCGGGAAGTGTGGGAGAACCGGTCGATCTATCTCGCGCCGCTGATCGTCGCGGCGGTCGTACTGTTCGGCTCGTTCGTCGGGGCGTCGTCGACCCTGCCGAAGCGGATGAAGAACCTCCCGGCCGACCCGGTGCAGCGGCACGCCGTGATCGTCCAGCCGTTCAGCATGGCCCCGGCCCCGATCATGCTCGCCACCTTCATCGTCGGGCTGTTCTACGCGCTCGACGCGCTGTACGGCGAGCGCCGCGACCGCAGCATCCTCTTCTGGAAGTCGCTCCCGGTCTCGGATCGGACGACCGTGCTTTCCAAGGCGAGCATTCCACTCATCGTGCTGCCGCTGATCGCGTTCGTTCTCGGGCTGACGGTGCAACTCATCCTGCTCGTCCTGACCACGCCCGTGCTGGCGGCGAAAGGGGTAAATCCCGCAAGGGTATGGGCCGAGTTCCGTTACCCCCAGGAGGCGCTGGTGATGGTCTACGGCCTGACCGTTCATTCGCTCTGGTTCGCGCCGATCTACGCCTGGCTGCTGTTGGTCTCCGCCTGGGCGCGCCGCTCGCCGGCTCTCTGGGCCATTCTGCCGCCGGTGATGCTGCTGGCCTTCGAGCAGATGATCCCCGGTGCGAATCCTTTCGGCCAGCTGCTCAAGTACCGCGTCATGGGTGCGATGGGGCTGGCGTTTCAGATCGACGCGATGCATGTCCCCATCGACCGGCTGTGGCATCTCAGTCCGGGACGATTCCTGAGCAGCGGCGGCCTGTGGAGCGGACTCCTGTTCGCTGCAGTCTGTCTCGCCGTGGCGGTGCGGCTGCGCCGCAATCGCGAACCGAGCTGATTCCCGCGTAACTCGATTTCCATCGTTTCCAATAGCCCGGCCGCGCCGGGTCATGCCGAAGGAGTGTCCAAAACATGACGCACTCGCCCGTATTACTCGTTCATATCTGCGCTGCAACCGTCGGATTGCTGTCCGGTTATCTGGCCATGCTGTTCCGCAAGGGGTCGGGCCGGCATGGCGCGGCCGGAAGCGTCTTTCTCGTATCGATGCTGACCATGTCCCTGACCGGCGCCTATGTCGCCGCCTTCCTGAGGCCGAACGCGCTCAATGTCGTCGCCGCGCTTCTGACGTTCTACCTGGTCTCGACGGCCTGGTGGGCCGCGAAGCGGGGAGAGGGGACGGGAGCGTTCGATCGGGTTGCGCTGCTCTTCATTGCGGTGGTCGGCGCGTACGCACTGATGTCCGGCATCCAGGCGGCGACCAGTTCGACAGGGACCAGGCACGGCATGTCGGCCTTCATATATTTCGTCTTCGCCTTTGCGACGCTGCTCTGTGTCCGGTCGGACATCCGCATGCTCAAACGCGGCGGCGTTTCCGGCGGACGGCGCATTGGGCGCCATCTCCTGCGCATGTGCTTCGCGCTGATGATTGCGACGTTCTCGCTCTATCCGGGACAGGCAAAACTCTTCCCGCCGTGGTTGCGCGAGACGAACCTCCTCATCGTGCCGCACGTCCTCCTGATCGGGTCGATGATTTTCTGGTCCGTGCGCGTCATGGGCCGCAGGCGGGCATCGCAAAACAATGCGATCGGCGCCACCCATGCGTCCACCGCGGTCGCTGCCGGCCTTCCGGGAGCGGTTTAGTGAAACCCCAACGGACGTCACTCACGGGAGAACGATCATGACTCTCTGGTTCGATCTGAAATATGCATGGCGGCTGTTCGTCAAGTCGTGGGGCTATTCGCTGATGTGCGCCAGCGTCGTCGCCCTCAGCGTCGGGCTCGCGGTCTGGACCAACGCGCTCGCTTACAGCCAGGTATTGAAGCCGCTCGGATTCGCAGGCTCGGAACGCTGGTACAGCGTGCAGCTCGCCGCCGACGCCGCGGCCCGGCCGCGGCCGAGCGTCGATGCCTACACCTGGCAGGAGATGCTGAAGCGCAATCGTTCCGCCGACCATCTCGGCGCCTTCTCGAGCCGGACCGTCGTTCTCAGTGAAGGACAGGCCACCACCAGCCTGCGCGGGGCGGCAATCAGCCCCCGCCCGCTCGCCGCAACCCGGGCGCCGCTCCTCGGCCGCACGTTTGCCGCGACGGACGGGCAGCCCGGTGGGGCGGCCGTGGCCATCCTCAGTTTCAATGCCTGGCAGACCTATTTCGCTGCCGATCCCCGCATCATCGGCAAGACAGCCCGGGTCAACGCCGCCCCCGTGCAGATCGTCGGGGTCATGCCGCACGACTTCATGGCCTTCGATGATTACGAGCTCTGGGTGCCGCTGTACATACCGCACCTGGCCCGGCCCCAGGACTCCACTGTAATGGTCTTCCCGCACATCGTGCTGCGCGAGAATCAGAACCTCAATACCGTCCTCAATGAATTGAAAGCCACGGTCGACGGCGTCAACCGCGACTATCCGGACCTGTTCAACGCCGCACGCCGCGTCGCGCTCATTCCCTCCGCGCGGACGTTCACTCACGGCAACATGCCGATCGTGGTCATGCTCAGCCTGATCTCCGCGGGAGTGCTGCTGCTGGGTGGCGTCAACATCAGCATGGTCTTTCTCGCCCGCCTGCTGGAGCGCAGCCGCGAGCTGGCGCTACGTACGGCCCTCGGCTCGTCGCGCTGGCGTCTCTTGCGCCAATGCCTGCTCGAGACCGCCCTGGTCGTATTGCTGGGGCTCGTGGCCGGCTATGGACTCGCGGCCCTCGGCATTCGCTGGACGCACGGCATTTCCGACGTCATGTCGCGGGTGCTCGCAAGCGGACGCTCGGACGATGTACCGGTCCTGCGGCCAATCGATCTCGTGGCCGCTGTCATTGCCGCAATGGCCATCTGGCTGCTCAGCACCCTGATTCCCGCCTGGCGCATCGCCCGGCAGGACGCCGCCGTGGTGCTTGCAGGGAGCGGCAAAGGAACATCGATTCGCGGCGGGAACAGGAGCGTGGCCCTGCTCGTCGGCCTGCAGGTGATCATTGCCTGTCTCGTGCTCGTAACCGCCGGAAACGTCGTGCTGGCTGTTCGTGGAGAAACGAGTAAGCCGAGCGGCGTCAATACCGCCCGGGTCATGTTGTCGACCTATTCGACTGTGTTCGACGCCCGTTTCTCCGAACCGGGCCAACGCCTGCGGTATTGGGAAGACCTGACGGCGGCGATCCAGAGCAGAGTCCCCGGTGCGGAAGTGGCGTTCACCACCGCCTCGCCCAGCAGGCCCGCCCGGGTCGCCGCGTCGATCGAATCGCGCGTGGGTGGAGAAAAGCAAGGTGCGCTGACCTTGCCGCTGACCGTCGTCTCTGATGATTACTTCAGACTGCTCGGCATCAGGCTCCGGTCGGGACGCTTCTTCGACAGCACAGACAACGGCGATTCCCTCGACGTCGCCATCGTCGACGAGAAAATGGCCGCGCGCTATTGGCCCGGAGAAAACGTCGTGGGCAAGCGCGTCCGCCTGAACTCCTCCGATGACTCCTGGCTCACCATCGTCGGCGTCGTTTCCTCGGTACAAGGCGCGCCGTATCGTCCCGACGCCGACATCGGGACGATCTATCAGCCCCTGCGCCAGGCAATCCCGTCCGCATTTCAGATCCTCGTCAAATTGCCGGCGACGGCCGGCGATGCCCGCGCCGCATTGCGCGCCGCGGCCTTTGCAGTCGATCACGACCTGCCCTTGCACAACCTCCAGATGCTCGAGGACTACCTCGCCGCGCTGAAAGTAGGGACGGCCGCGATGATTCCCGTCTTCGCCGCGATCTCGCTCATCACCGCCGTACTGGCGGCGTCCGGCCTGTTCGGCCTCATCAGCCGCTCCGTCGCCCAGCGAACGCAGGAAGTGGGCATCCGCCGCGCCCTCGGAGCCTCGGTATGGCGGGCCACGTCGATGTTCCTGAGGCAGGGCGCGCTGTACCTCAGCGTGGCAATCGTCGGCCTCGCCCTCGGCATCATGGCGATGCCCCTCCTCAGCAGAGCCATTCCCAACGTCCTCGAATCCGTGATTCCAATGACCCTGGGCATCGCCCTGCTCATCGCCGCCGTCATCTCCACCGCTTCGTATTTACCCACCCGACGTGCGGTCGCTCTGGAACCGGGCGACGCACTTCGTTACGAATAGCCACAATGGATCTCGATCGGGAGAACACAATGACCACACAGCCACTGATCCACCTGCAAGGCATCCAAAAAATCTTCTACACCGAAGAGATGGAAACCGCGGCGCTGGACAACATCGACCTCACCATCGGCCGCGGCGAATACGTCTCCATCAGCGGCCCCTCCGGCTGCGGAAAATCGACACTCCTGTCCGTCATGGGACTATTGAACTCATCCACCGCAGGGAAATACCTGCTCAACGGCGCCGAAGTCACGGGCCTCAGCGCGGCAGAGCAGGCCCGCGTGCGCAACCAGGAGATCGGCTTCATCTTCCAGGCCTTCAACCTGATCGCCGACATGACCGCCTTCGAAAACGTCGAGCTCCCGCTGACCTACCGCCGCGACCTCACCCGCAAACAGCGCAGCGAGATGGCCCTGACGGCGCTCGAACAGGTCAACATGACCGAGCGCGGCAAACACTACCCGACCCAACTCTCCGGCGGCCAGCAACAACGCATCGCCATCGCCCGGGCCCTCGCCGGCAACCCCAACGTCCTCCTCGCCGACGAGCCCACCGGCAACCTCGACTCCAAAAACGCAAGACTCATCATGGACCTGCTCGCCTCCCTCCACGAAAAGGGCAGCACCATCGTCATGGTCACCCACGACCCCCGCTTCGCCGAACGCGCCGAACGGCAGGTGTCGTTGTTTGACGGCAGGATCGTGGATGACCGGAGGCTCTCCGCGGTAGCGTGAGGGCATGCCCATGAGTTGATCTATAGTGACGGACAGATGACGCAGCATCCCGATTCGGTCGACGAAGATCTGTCTGGGGAAGACCCCGCTTCCGACGTCGCGGACTGGATGCCCGGCGGCCAGGATATGGTCCAGCGTGAAGCGCTGCTGGACCTCGCGCTTTCGCGGCGGGAGTTGGTGGGGCTGGTCCTGGAGTTCGGCGTCCATAAAGGGACGACGCTGGAGCGGATCGCCGCGCGCGTGAACGGCGAGGTCCATGGCTTCGACTCGTTCGAGGGCCTGCCGGAAGACTGGACCGGCGAGCGCAAGAAAGGCTATTTCTCACTGGAAGGAGTCCCGCCCCGACTCGCCGCGGCGAACGTGGTTCTGCACAAAGGGCTGTTTTCAGAGACCCTGCCGCCCTTTCTGGCCTCCCATCCCGGGGTCGTGGAGCTCGCGCACATCGACTGCGACCTCTATAGCTCGACCGAAACAGTCCTGAACTGCCTGCAGCCTCGCCTGACCGCCGGGTCCATCATCGTATTCGACGAATACTTCGGCTACGACGGCTTTGAACTGCACGAATATCGAGCATTTCACGAAATGGCCGAACGCTGCGGACTCCACTACGAATATATCGGCTATACCTCGGAATGGGGCTCCGCCGCCGTGCGTATCTGCTGAAAGACACCGGGCGCGGCAGGTAGGAAAAGAGACCGCCGTCAACTCACCTCGGAGAAGGAATCTCCATGCGCCTCGTCCTCGTACTCCTCTGCCTTGCTTCGCCGGCCCGCCGCGGAACCCGCGACCCGTACCAGACCCTCATCTACGCCGCCCACAACGAAATCCTCGCCGTGGCCGTCGGAGGCCGCCCGCTCTATGGCGACGAGGCAATGATGAAGTCGATCAACCCGACGTCCCGCCTCGAGCCCATCTCCGTACGGCGTCCCGAAAGCAGTGGACATGAGCGACAGCGACAACGGCGCCGGCATTTCCTTCGCCGACACGATCCGCCGTATGAATCAGCTGATCGGCAACGGCCAGCAGGAGAAAAGTGCGGAAAACTTTCTTCATAGACCCTCCAATCGGGCGCAAGGCCGTTTCAGTGGCGAAGGGCCCGGCCCTACCGTCTACGGGGGTTGATTGGAGAAGGGAAATCCCTACCTATAAGCTCTGAAGAATCAGTGCGTTATCTCCGCAGGGGTGGATACGGGTAGAGTGGAGGAGGAGTGGGATGTAGTAACAGGCGAGGCTGCGCTAACAACACGTACAATGGCGGATATGGGAAGGTTGTCGAGGGCGACGCCCCATTAAACGCTCACCGTTGTCCCCATTTACGTAAGTTGCCGCTGCAGACAATGCGACGTATCCACTGAAGCGGGTACTGCGCATGCATGTATGCAGTCGCGCTTCTCTTCGTCTTGCTACGCGCTGTCTTAGCGTTTGCCCGAAGCTGTACCGCGTATATGCTGAAACACCTTCGCACCGTCCTCGTTGCGGTGGCGATTCAGGAGGAGACGCTGGCGGTCGGGCTACTCGAGCGGCCGGCGACAATCAGGCCGATCCGTACGGCCGATCGGCCGGCGTACAGCATGTGGATAAGACAGACACGTGACGGGCGCTCGGCGTGGCGCCGGTACATTGGCGGGTGCAGCTGCGGGGTGTGGTCCGGGGAAAGGTGGAGGCGCGGCGCCTGTGAGCCTGTCCGTCAAGTTCTCTGACCGCTTTGTCGCGGAGCGGACCTACGTCTTCGACGTGCTGCTCGGAGAATTCCTCGGCCTTCCCTACACGATCCAACTCGAGGCCGGACTCGAGGGGTATATCATCGAACTCCCGAACGGACGCAGCCTTCGGATTCGAGATGCCTTCTTCGGAACGCTTCCCGATTCGACCAATTATATCGCCGTCACTTCCCTCCCCAAGCGCGCTACGTTCGCACGGGACGTCCCCTTTGCTCCCGAGCCCGATGCCGTCATGCTCTTCGGCCAGGGAACGATTGTGGAGGAAGGCGGCGATCTAGTTTGCGACATCGACATTGTAGCCACCCTGTTCTTCATGCTCAGCCGCTGGGAAGAGGCGATCGGCAATGGCCCGTTGGACACGCACGGGCGGTGGCCCGCGGCGAACGCAGTGGCGTTCCAGTACTCGTTTCTCCACCGGCCGATCGTCAACGAATACGCCGAGACCATCTGGTCGATGATGGTGCATCTCGGCGTCGATCAACCCCGGCGTCCACGGCATTTCGAGCTCGTGCCCACCCACGACATCGACGTCATCCATTACCGCCGAATCCGGAGACTGGGGTACGCCGCCATCGGGGCGAGATCGCCAACGGCGCTGAAGAACGCGGTCCGATCACTGTTCTCGGCCGAGAACCCGTTCGACACCTTCGACTGGTTGATGGATATCAGCGAATCCGTGGGCGTCCGATCGCGGTTCAATCTGCTGGGCGGCGGCACATCACGAACTTATGACGCAGGGCGTTATACCCTCGCCGACGAGCGCCTACGCGATATCGTTCGCCGCATCCTCCGCCGGAAGCACATCCTGGGATTTCATGCGAGTTACAGCTCCCACATGGATTTCACACAGTGGGCGTCGGAGCGGCTCGCCATCGAAAACACGTTCGGCGTAACACTGACCGAAGGACGGCATCACTACCTCCGGTTTCGTGTGCCCGATACCTGGTGTATGTGGGACGACGGTGGCATGGCCGTGGATAGCACGGCCGGGTACGCGGACGCCGAGGGGTTTCGTTGCGGAACCGGGGATTTGTTTTCGACGTTCGACGTCCGACGACGCAGGACGCTGCGGCTGAAGGAGCGTCCCCTCATCATCATGGAAGGCACGCTGGCGGCGTATCGCAAGCTCTCAGCCGCGGCGGCCCAGGACCTCTTTCGGCGTTACATCGACGTGGCGGCGCGCTATAAAATGCCGCTGACCATCCTGTTCCACAACAACAGCTTCGATGAAGTCCGCTGGCTGGGCTGGAAGACGACGTACCAGGCGATCTTCGACCACATCTCGCAGCGGGGGACACATTCGTGGGCGATCTGATCATTCGGCAGATTCGAAGGGACGAGCTGGACCCGGTGGCCGCACTGCACGCCAAATGGGGCACGGCGGTGACTCCGGCCGTCCTCGACTGGGAGTACTTCGACTCGGATTTGACACGGGAAGGCATTCTCGTCGGTGCATTCGACGGCGACGCTCTCGTCGGAACGCTAGGCTACATCCCATACCGCGGATGGTGGAAGGATCGGGCCATCCTGACCTGTAAGAATGAATCCCTGCTTGTCTCACCCGATTACCGCGGCCGAAAGGTTTTCGATCGGATGTCTGCCGTTGGATTCGATCTCTGTCGCCAAGCGGGCGTCGACTGCATCTGGGGGTTCACGGCCGCCGTGAAACCGTTTGTCATGGTGGGCTTTGATATCTCGGGCGAGCTGTTCCGGGAAATTCTCTCGTGGTCGCCGGTGACGCTGTATCGGGCAATCCGTCGCGGAAAGCGCTTGACGCTGAATCCTCAGCCTTGGAACAACGACACGCCAGTGCCCGTACCTCGATCGAGGCTGGGTGACTTCGGATTGGAGCGCGATGTTCCTTTTGTAAGGCACCGCTACGTCAACAATCCCAGGCGGGACATCGCCTACGTCGACGGTGCGACCGGGACCCTGTTCTCGTATGGCGGGCGCCACCCCTTCCTGCTGCGGATATCCGAGGTGGTCGACCGCGGCCCACTGAAGGCCGCAGTCCGCCGTTGCAAGGCGCATGTCGGGACGGACTTCCTGGGGGTGGAGCGATTCTCGAATCATCCCGTATTCGGGTGGAGCACGCTCCCCGGCTCGGTATACGTGCGCCAGAAGGCGCCGATGCGGATCGTGTTCAAGTGGCTCGGCTCCATGGAACGTATCCCGATCCCCGAATTCGAGATCGAGGAGGGGTACACGGAGGGGGTCCGCTAGCGAAGGATTGTTGCTCTGGCTGGCAGATGGTTTAATCGGATCGCAGCTTGGCCGGCAAGGCTTGCTGGCTGACGACGTTTCCGCCGGCGGTTCCCGTGCATTATCGAGAGATCGTTGGTGGAGGCGGCGGGAGTTGAACCCGCGTCCGAAAACAGTGGCAGCCTGGCTACTACATGCTTGTCTCTCCGCTTAATCTCGTCTTCAGGTTGTCCGGAGAGCGAGAACCACCTGAAGACCAGCCTCTTGATCTCGTGCTACACGCGTAGGCGTTGCGCGCAGCGCCAGCTCACATCATGACGCTCGGCTCCTCCACCGTGAGCAAGTGGCGGACGAGCGCTCGTGGGTTTTTAGGCCGCGAGAGCGAAATCGTTATTCGCGTTTAAGGTTTTCGGCCTGTTTTACGAGCCGACCGAGCTCGGCATGCAACCATGACCCCGACATGCTCCCGTCGAAGCCGTTGCGCCCCCAGATTTTCAACGAACCGCCGATGAAAACGGGCTCCGGGCTGTCAGAATTTCGTTGCTCATGTTCGACGACATCGTCCGCGCCGCTTTCGCCGAGGACCTCCCCGATATCACCAGCGAGGCCATTTTCGACCCGGACGACCGCGGCTCGGCCCGTTTTCTGGTGAAGGCTGACGGCGTCCTCGCCGGGCTGGCGGTGGTGGAGGGGGTGTTCCGCGCGCTCGATCCTCGGGCGGAGGTGGTGCTGAAGGCGAGGGATGGGGATGTCGTGAAGCCGGGGGATGTCGTGGCCGAGGTGAGTGCGAGCGTGATCGCGCTGCTGTCGGGGGAGCGGACGGCGCTGAATCTGATGCAGCGGGCCTCCGGGATCGCGACGATGACCCGGCGCTACGTCGATGCGGTGGCGGGGACGAAGGCGAAGGTCCACGACACCCGCAAGACCGCGCCGGGGCTCCGGGAGCTCGACAAGTACGCCGTGAAGGTGGGCGGCGGGGAGAACCACAGGATCGGCCTGCACGACATGTTTCTGGTGAAGAACAACCATATCGACCGGGCCGGGTCGATCTCGGCGGCTGTCGAGCGCATCCGCGCCCGGAAGATGCCGCAGCCGTTGATGGTCGAGGTGCGGGATATGGCGGAGCTGGAGGAGGCGCTGGCGCTCGCGCCCGATTTCATCCTCCTCGACAACATGGATACGGATCAGCTTCGGGAGGCGGTCGGCTGGACTGCCGGGCGGGTGCCGCTGGAGGCGAGCGGCGGGATCACGCTGGAGACGATCCGGGCCGTGGCGGAGACGGGGGTGGACCGGATCTCGGTGGGGGCACTGACGCATTCAGTGACGGCCCTGGATATTTCGATGCGGATTCAGGCATGAGGGGCGAAGGAACGACGAGGGGCCTCCGGCGGGCGGGCTCGGCCCGCGGCGTTTGTTTTCGCCTGGACCGCGTTCACTGAGAGAAACGTGCGTTCAGCCTATGGCAACCAACGCCGCGGGCCGGGCCCGCCCGCCGGAGGCCCCCGGTCGTTCCCCTCGCCCCACGGCACAATCGTTGCGACGAGCACGCCTCCATGGCGGACTTCACCATTGCGATCGTGGACGACGACCCGGCGATCCGTCGACTGGTCCGCCTTTTTCTGCACCGGGCGGGGTATGCGACGCTCGAGTGCACGACGGGAGATGAGGCCCGGCAGTCGCTGACGACGCTGCCGTGGGACCTGGCCATCCTCGACCGGCGGCTGCCGGACATGGACGGCGTCGTCCTCGCGCAGGAGCTGAAGGGGAATCCCGACTTCCGGACCCGCTACCTGATCATGCTCACCGGCGAGGACGAGCAGGAGGACAAGATCGAGGGTCTGGAGCTGGGGGCCGACGACTACATCACCAAGCCCTTCCAGTATCCGGAGCTGCTGGCGCGCATCCGGGCCGGCAAGCGGATCGTCGACCTGCAGAAGGAGCTGCTCGACACGAACAAGCGGCTGGAACTGCTCTCGATCACCGACGGGCTGACCAAGCTGCACAACCACCGCTATTTCCAGGACGAGCTGGCGCGGGCGTTCGAGGAGTCGCAGCGCTATCAGCGCCCGCTGTCGCTGGCGATGATCGACATCGACTTTTTCAAGAAGGTCAACGACACGTACGGCCACGCGGTCGGAGACGACGTCCTCAAGAAGGCGGCCGCGCTCTACCGCGGCTCGATCCGCAGCACCGACCTGGTGGCCCGGTACGGCGGCGAGGAGTTCGCGGTGATGATGCCGGAGACGGCGCTCGACGACGGCATCGCTTTCGCCGAGAAGATCCGCCAGCTCGTGGAGTCGACGCCGATGGAAACGCAGATCGGTCCGGTGAACGCGACGATCAGTATCGGCGTGGCCAGCGTGCCGCACTCCCGCATCCACACGGCCAAGGAGTTGATCGTCGCCGCCGACAAGGCGCTGTACCGGGCGAAGAAGAGCGGACGCAATCAGGTGCAGGCGGAACGGCGGCGCGAGGGGCTGACGCGCACGCCGCGGGTGCCGAACGAGGAGAAGCGCCCGGTCGAGGTTGGGTAAAAGAGACCGACCAGGAGGCCTCCGGCGGGCCCTACCCCAGCTCCTGCACCGCGCGGTCGATCTCGATCCGCAGACTCTGCACGTACCGGATCAGGCCGGGATCATTTCCATTGCCCGACTCGATCGCCTTCTCCAGCTGGGCCGCGTCGGCGGAGATGCTCTGGTAGCCATAGCTGCCACCGGAGCCTTTCAGCTGGTGAGCGAGATAAGCCAGGCGCTCCAGCGTGTCGGGGCTCCGGTTCTCCCCGTCCAGGGTCGCTTGCATCTCCTCGACCTTGCCGCGGGCCTCGTCGAGAAACTCCCGCCTGAGCTCGTTGAGTTCGTAATCCACAATTGCCACCATCGTCTCGACGCGGCGTCGTTGCACGGGGTATGCCGCGCCCCTCCCGTATGATCATCCACTCGATGATTCCGGAGACGCTGATCGTACCGTGGGTTCCCTTCGACAGCGAAGAGCCGTGGAGCACCCCCGCGGCGGTGATGCCGGTCCGCCTGCGCCGCGCCACCGATGCCGCCGCTCCCCGCCTCTCCACCAGCATCTCCCTCTGGTACGACGACCAGGCCCTCACGGTCCTCTTCTCCTGTGCCGACGACCACGTCGTGGCGACTCTCAACACCCACGACGCGCCGCTTTACGAGGAAGACGTCGTCGAAGCCTTCCTCGCACCCGAGACCCTCACCCGCTACTTCGAGCTCGAGGTCAGCCCGCGGGGGACGATCTTCGACGCCCGGATCGACTCGCCCGACGGCGAGCGACGGACCATGCACGCCGACCGCGGCTGGACCTGCGACAACCTCTTTGCCGCCGTCCGCGCCGTCACCGAGTCGAAGGGGGACACGACTCTCGACGTCGTGATGCGCATCCCCTTCATTTCCCTCGGCCGCGGCATCCCTCAGGAAGGGGAGAGCTGGCGGGCAAACTTCTTCCGGATCGACCGCCATCCGCACCATGGAGACGAGTACAGCGCATGGCAGCCGACTATGCGCCAGCCTGCCGATTTCCACGTTCCCGCCGCGTTCGGTACCCTCCGGTTCGTCCGCTGAAACACGCTCCCGGGCTCCTGTTTCGGGAATGCTAACGCCTTACGGCACAGGGAATTCATCCCACATTTTCTGATTTGTAAACGGCGCTGGGTCCAATCGGCGATACAGTTCGTGGCGGCCTAACTCAACCCTTTTCTCTCTCAATGGCGCACAGGATCTCCAAACTCATCTTCGTGGCACTCGTTGCCACCGCTACTCTCTCTGCCGAAGAGCCGAGGTGCGGTGGAGCTGCGCGCGAATGTGAGCAGAAAATCCGGCAGATGCTCAGCGGCCGCCGCTACCTCGGCGCGACCATCGAGGATCGCAACCCCGGACTGGTCATCAAGTCGATCGAGCCCGACAGTCCCGCCGAGCGTGCGGGCCTGGAGCCCGGCGACCGGCTGATCGCCGTGAACGGCAATAAGCTGACGACCGCTTCCGCCCGGGAGTTCAAGCAGATCCTCGCATCCGCCCGTGAGACAGGGGGGCTCTTCATCATCATTGCGCGCGGCCGCCGCTACACCAAGGTCGACGCAAGGCTGGAGCCCTACACGAAGGACGTCATCGCCAAGATCATCTCCGCCCACATGGCGCAGAGCCATCCGGCGACGGCGAACGGACAACACTGAGGTGGGGATCCTGGGCCAATGTTCGACGCGCTTACCGCGAAGTTGAGAGCGGCCGTCCCCCGGGTGGGACGCCGGAGGGATCGTGTGTCGATCCTTCTGCCGTTCCTCATCATTTCGCTCGGTCTCGGCGCGCTGGCGTGGCGGTCCTACAACCTCTCGGTGCGGATGGAGCAGGGCTCGATCGCTCTCGCCGAACGGTACGCGCACTACACGGCCGAGATCACCGCCCTGCGCGTCGACGCAGCCCTCCTGAATGAGCTCTCCGAGGTTGCCGACGAATGGCAGCAGCTCGAGCGCCGGAGGGGCGAGCCGACCCTGGAAGCGCTGACTGCCTGGACCGGCCAGCGCGCCTGGATCATCTCCGCGATGTACGTCCCGGACGAAGACCCGACCCGCTCGGTCTACACCGGCGAGACCAAGGACACCTCGAAGAGCGGGCTCAAGGTCGAGCGCGAGCTGTACACCGCCAAAGGCAGCATTCACTACGAATACGACCCCCGCCTGCTTCTCCCCCAGGTCGGCGACGCTCTCCGGCAACCGGTCGTCGTCCCTCCGAAAAAGAAGAAGAGCGGGCTGGGCGTGCAGCAGCATCAGGCGGACGTCACCGTCGTCTACCGCGCGAGGAACGGCGTCGAAAAGCTCGACGACGGCTTCGCCTTCGTCGCCCCCCTGGCCGCGCCGCTCTCACAGTTCGGCGTCCGTGCGGTCGTCCGGACCGAATACGTCGGCGGCAGCGGCTGGCAGAACCAGCGGGTGGTCAGCCTCTGGGTCAGCCTTCTCGCGCTCGTGCTGATGGGCGTCGGAGCGATGCTGGCCCTGCGCGGCCTGCGGAAGGAAGCGGAGACGATGAAGCTGCGCGGGGCGCTGATCGCCAACGTCTCCCACGAGCTCCGCACGCCCCTTTCCATGATCCGCCTCGGCGCGGAGACGCTGAAGCGCGCCAAGCTGAAAGACAGCGAGCGGAAAGACATCGAGGACCAGATCCTCCGCGAAGTCCTCCTTCTCTCGCATCTCGTCGAAAACGTCCTCGACGTCGCCCGCATCCAGAACCGGAGCGAAAAAGCGCTGGCGTTCACGCCGGTCCGCCCCCGCGACCTCATCCGCAACCTCGTCACCACCTACGAGTCGTGGATCCGCAGCAAGAGTTTCGAATGCACGCTCGAGCTCGACGAGACCGTCGGCGAGCAGATGTGGGACCGCGATGCCGTTTCGCGCGCCCTCCTGAACCTGATCGACAACGCCATCAAGTACTCCGGCGAGGACAACCGCCACATCGAGATCCTCCTCCGGCAGACGCCCGAGCACATCATCATCGAGGTGAAGGATCACGGCATCGGTATCGACGCCAAGGACCTGTCGAAGATCTTCGACCCGTACTACCGGGCCCAGTTCTCCGACACCATCACCCGCCGCGGCGCCGGCCTCGGCCTGACGCTGGTGCAGCAGATCGTGACCTCCCACGGCGGCGAGGTCCAGCTCGAATCCGCTCTCGGCAGCGGTTCCACATTCCGGCTCATGTTCCCGACGGCGCTGGCCACCGGGACGCCCGCCGACCTCCCGACGCTCGTACGGCCGAGGGAGGCTTTCTGAGTGATTCCGAAACCCGGGGACCGACTGTTCCGTAACATAACGAACGGAGAGGATTACGAATGACGAGGATCTTGGTCGTAGAGGACGAGGCGGGACTGCGGCAGGGGCTCGAGATCAACCTCCGCCATGAGAATTACGAGACCGTGACCGCGGGGGATGGCGAGGAGGCCATCCGCCTGTTCCACGCCGAGGCGCCGGACCTCGTCCTGCTCGACCTCATGCTGCCCAAAAAGAGCGGGTTCGAAGTGCTGGACCACATCCGCAAGGTCTCCAAGGTGCCGGTGATCCTGCTGACCGCCCGCGGCCAGGAGACCGACAAAGTGCGCGGCCTCCGCGGCGGCGCGGACGACTACGTGACCAAACCGTTCGGCGTGCAGGAGTTGTTCGCGCGCATCGACGCGGTCATGAGGCGCAGCGAGGTCGTCACCTCGACCGCCAAGTCGGTCTGCGAAGACTCGCTGATCCGCCTCGACCCCGCCACCCGCGAGGCGTCGGCCAACAGCCAGAAGCTGAAGCTCTCGCCCAAAGAGTTCGACCTCCTGATGTACCTATTCAAGAACAAGGAGCGGGTCGTGCCGCGCGACGAGCTGCTCTCCCGGGTCTGGAACTACCGGGTCGACCTCAACCTGAACAGCCGTACCGTCGACACGCACGTCACCCGCCTCCGCCGCAAGCTGCAGAAGGCGGTCGGGACCGATGCCGCGGTCATCGTGGCGGTCGCCAAGATCGGCTACCGCTACCTCGGCTCGGCCAGCACCGCGGCGGTCGCGCATTGAGATAGAATCCCGCCGATGCTTCGAACGACCCACTGCTGCTGCGCTTGTTGTCGGCCCGCAGCGGGTCCGTTCGGGGTGTCGTCTTAACGAAAGCAGTCACGCACCCGTCTCGAATCGGACCCGAGCCTCACGGCCCGGGTCTTTTGTTTTGGATCGAAAGGAGCGACGCATGCACGGAAAGATCTACGACAGCATCACGGAGCTGATCGGCAACACGCCCCTGGTTCGCCTCAACCGGATCGTGCCGGAGGGGATCGCGGAAGTGGTGGTGAAGCTCGAGTCCTTCAACCCCCTCTCCTCGGTGAAGGACCGTATCGCCATCTCCATGGTCGAGGAAGCGGAGAAAGCGGGCGAGCTGCGTCCCGGCTCCACGCTCGTCGAAGCGACCAGCGGCAATACCGGCATCGGCCTGGCGTTCGTCGCGGCCGCCAAAGGCTACCGTTGCGCGATCTTCATGCCCGACTCGATGTCGGGCGAGCGCCGCAAGCTGCTGCAGGCTCTCGGCGCGGAGCTCGTCCTGACCCCGGCGCCGATGGGGATCAAGGAAGCGCAGCGCCGCGCGGTCGAATACGCCGAGAAGACGCCCGGCGCGTGGCTCTCCAAGCAATTCGACAACCCGGCCAACATCAAAGTGCACCGCGAGACGACCGCGCAGGAGATCCTGCGCGATACCGGCGGCCAGCTCGACGGCTTCGTTGCCGGCGTCGGCACCGGCGGCACAGTCAGCGGCGTCGGCGAAGTGCTGAAGAAGGAAGCCGCGCACGTCATCGTCGGCGCCGTCGAGCCGGTCGAGTCGCCGCTCCTCCGCGGCGGCACGCACAGCCCCCACAAAATCCAGGGCATCGGCGCCGGTCTCATACCGTCGATCTACCGCGCGGACGTCGTCGATCGGATCTATGACGCCAACTACGAAGACTCGGTCAACTACGCCCGCCGCCTGGCCAAAGAAGAAGGTATCTTCGTCGGCATCTCCTCCGGCGCCGTCACCTGGGCCGCCATCGAGCTCGCGAAAGAGCTCGGCCCCGGCAAGCGCGTCGTGGCCGTGCTGGCCAGCACGGGAGAGCGCTATCTCTCCACCCCGCTCTTCGAGTACACGGATCTGGTGAACCAGCCGACCACCACCCCGCAGATGCTCGCGGAGCAGCAGGCGGCAGCGGCACAGACGACGTAGAAACCGCCATGGGAACCTATGGGACTGATGGGACCTATGGGACAAATGGGTAGCTCATTTGTCCCATTCGTCCCATAGGTCCCATTTGTCCCATCGGCTCTCGCCGTAAACTCTCCACCGTGCGCGACTCCCACTTCGCCTGGTTCGCCGCGGCCACGCATATCGTGGCCGCGGCGGCGATGCTTCTGCTGCTGCGCGAGGGTCTCCCGGGAGCCCCGGACGACCAGCGCATCGCCTGGATCGCGAGTCACCGCCTTTCCTGGACCGTAGGCTGGCTGCTCTGGCAGCTCGCCGCCGTCTCGCTGATGGCGTTCTACGCCGTCGTCGCGATGCGGGTTCGCGGAGCCCTCGCCATCGCCGCCATGTGCACCGCCGCGGCAGGGCTCTCGATCGACATCGCCTCCGAATCGCGCTACATCGGCATCCTGCCCGACCTGCGGGGAGCCGAGTTCGCAGCCCTCGACCGCGAGCTGGAAGTCCTGATCGGCTACGCCGCCAACGGCCTGTACACGGTCGCGCTGATCCTGCTGGTGATCGCGGGATGGCGAATCCTGCCGCGATTCGCCCTCTGGCTGGCCGGTCCGGTAGTCGCGAGCGGCTTCGCACTGGCCGTCGCGTCGCTGCTGCACGACCCGCGGCTGGAGACGATCACCTCGGCCATCCTGTTTCCGCTTTTCACCCTCTGGATCGTCGTGGTCGGACTTTGGCTGAGAAAAAACGAGTCGTAGTCGCCGGCGCGCGCGGGGTCTTCGGCTCGCTGCTGGTGCGGGAGCTGGCCGGCTACGACGTCGTCGCCACCACGCGCGAAACGCTCGACCTGCGCGATCTCGAAGCGGTCCGGAACGCCGCCGCCGGTGCGTTCGCCTTCGCCTGTGCCGCCGGCCCGTTCCAGTTGCTCGACCGCCGGATCGTCCGGGCCGCGGTCGACGCGGGAGCGCACTGGCTCGACATCGCGGACGACGCCCGCTGGTTCTTCGACCTGATCGACGACCGGGAGCTCGATGCAGCCGCGAAAGCACGCGGCGTGGCGGTGATGCCGGGACTCTCGACGCTCCCGGCGGTCTCGTACGCGCTCGTGCGCCGAATGCGGCCGGTCGACCGCGTCGCCATCACCCTCTACATCGGCAACGACAACGCGAAGGGAGCGGCGGCCATCGCCAGCGGCTCCGCCCTCGACTCTCCGGACCGCGAGCTCCTCCGCCGCGAAGGCATCGAAGCCGCCGCGCGGGCGCGATTCCAGCTCCCCGGCGTCTCCGTGATCCTGCGCGGACTCGCCCTCCTCCCGGCGGAAGCACGGATGCGGGTCGCACGCGTGCTGGCCCGGCTGGCCAAACCATTTCGTTTTGGCGCGCACGGAGGGTTCGTCGAAGTGCGCAGCGGCGATCGCATCGAGCGGATCGAGCGCACCGACCAGCGGCTGGCCATCCTGCCGCTCGTCTACGCCCTCGAGCACCTCCCGCCGCCGGGCGTCCACGGCCCGGACGTGCTCGACGCCGAAGAGCTGCTACAGTTCGTGAGCCGATGAAGCGGCGCAGATTCCACCAGATCGTCTTCACCCTCGCCGGCGCGTACAACCTCGCCTGGGGCGCGTATTCCGCGCTCGACCCGCAGTGGCTCTTCCGCTACGCCAGCATGCCGCCGATCAACTATCCGGAGATCTTCGCCTGCCTCGGCATGGTCGTCGGCGTTTACGGTTTTCTCTACTGGCAGGTCGCGCGCCGGCCGGAAGAAGGCTTCGCCATCGCCGCCGTCGGCCTCCTCGGCAAAGTCCTCGGCCCGATCGGCCTGGCCCAGCTCCTCTGGAGCGGCGCCTGGCCGATGAAGAGCATCGTGCTGTGCGTCACCAATGACTTCATCTGGTGGGTGCCGTTCGCGTTGTATTTGTACGACGCATGGCACCATAGGACCGATAGGACTGATAAGACCTATAGGACGAATAGGTAGTGGCTCCACCTCATAGGTCCTATAGGTCCCATAGGTCCTATCAGTCCTATCCCCCACCTCAGTGCGACGGTGGTGGCGGTGGCCCCTGATGCCTCATCCGCATCCGCATCTTCGAAAACTTCGCCCGTTGCTCCGCCGTGAGAATCTGCTCGATCTCGGCATTCGTCTGATCCACCTCGGCGCGCACTTTCGGGCGGACCCCGGCCCAGAGCGTATTGATGCGCTGGTGCCGCCGCTCGAGAATGGCTTCGATCTTCGCGCGCTGCTCGTCCGTCAGATCGAGATGGCGGTCGAGGCGCGCGGCCATGACATGCGTGGCGAACGGCGGGACCCGGTGGCCGCGATGCCACAGGATCAGCAGATGGTCGGTCAACATGCCGACGGCAAAGCCGGCGACGAACGTCAGCAGGAGGATGGCTACAGCAACGACGGTGGTCTTAGTGACCGACACTGTACGTGTCTCCCGCCATGCTGATCTCCACCGCCGGATCGAGGACGGTCGTGTCGGTCGTATCGATCGAATTCACCCCGATCGCGGCGGCGATGGCAATGGCAGTCAGCGTCGCGGCGAGGGGACGAAACCAGGCCGCCAGCAGCTCCAGGACGCCGGGCTTGGCGTTCTGATGCTCGAGCCGGTCGTGAATGCGGGCGCGGATCCTCGCCAGCGTCACCTCGTCGGGCTGGTAGCGCAGCTTCCCTGCGTCGGCGCGCAGACGCTCGAAGAACTTGTCGTCGTCACTCATGAAGGGTCTCCGTACAAATCCGCCAGCCTCTCCTTCAGCTTCTTCCTGGCGAGCGACAGGTGCGAGCGTACCGTGCCGTCGCTCAGTCCCGTCATCGCCGCGATTTCGGCGTGGTCGAATTGCTCCACCAGATGCAACCGCGCGACGAGCCGCTGCATGTCCGGCAGCTCGTCGAGAGCCGAGTCGATCCGCCGGCCGATCTCGCTGCTGAGCGCCGGCAGCTCCGCGTCGTCGCGCCGTGCCGCCGGTTCTGTTGCTTCAAGCTCCTCGTGCCGGAACTTCGTGCGGTGCTTCAGCACGTCGAGAGCCTTGTTCGTGACGATGCGGTAGATCCACGGCCCGAACGGCTCGCCGCCACGGAACCGGCCGATGCTCTCGTACGCCTTCACGAACGCCTCCTGCGCGAGGTCCTCGGCGTCGTGCGCGTTGCGCACGACGCCCCACGCGATCGAGACGACCCGCCGCAGGTACTTGCCGACCAGGTAGTCGTACGCTTCCGCGTCGCCCTGCTGCACGCGCGCGATGGCGCGTGCTTCGAGAGGATCGTCATCGACCACACGTTACTTCCTGCGGCTCTCCATCCGCTCCACATGCTCGGCCATGATCTCCGCCAGCTTGGTGCGCTGGGCCGGGGTGAGCACGTTGAGGGCTTTCGACGCCGCGTTCAGCATATTCGTCTTCAGCGCCTTCTCGGCAGCGGCCTGGTTGTCGAGGATGGCCTGCGCCCCGGCGACGTCGTTCGGATTCGCGATCAGCGTCTGGGCCACATTCTTCATGGTCCCATGGAGCTGCTCCCGGAAGCCGGCGTTCTGCTCCCGGGTCTCCTTCACGATCGCGTGAATCTGTTCCTTCTGCGCCACGGTCAGGTCCAGCTCCTCTCCGACCTTCGCGAGATGGCCGAGGATGGCCAGCCCCTGGCCGTGACCGAAGCCGTGGTGCATGCCGGGCCCGCCGTGCATCCCGCGCCCGCCCGGACGGGCGTGGAGGATCGGAACCGCCGCCGCAACGGCGACCGTCGCAACGACGAGAGTGATGATGGCAATCCGTTTCTTCATGATGCTGTCTCCTTGTGGAGCAGTACGACCGAAGACCCGGATCGTTGAACGAGGAGGGCCGAGGGCCGAGGGCCGAGGGGGAGCCGGAGACTACCGTTTATCTCGTTTCCCTCCCCTCGGCCCTTGACCCTCGGCCCTCGGCCCTCTCCCCCACGTATAATCGCCCCCTACCATCCATGCGCGCCCGTCATCATCTCCCGCTGATCCTTGCCGGTTGTCTCGCGGCTGCCACGGCCGTGGCGCAGCCGGCGCTCGTCTGCCCGACCGCCCCGGCCGGCCGGCCCTGCGACGTCTACCACTTCCACGTCCAGATGTACCGTGTCGACACGAAGCAGTTCGTGGAAGTCTTCGGCGTCAACCAGTTCGGCTCCCCGGTCGCCTGCGACCGCGCCCGCGACCTCCACATCGCCAATAACGGCAAGGCGATCGACCATTTGCGAAGCATCAAGCAGCAGGTCGAAAGAGACCGCGTCGGCCCGTGTCACTGCGACATGACCACCGACAAGGCTTCGCCGAACTACCTGACCGACCAGCAGCGGGTCTCCCACCTGCGCACCGCCGAGGAGATCCGCCTCCGGCTCCGCGAACGGCTCCTCGACGAGAAGGTCACCAGCGACTCCGAGCTCGTACGCGGCCTCTGGGCCGAACTGCCGCTGACGCCGCAACTCGGGGCGCCGAAGCTCGTCCCGCTCCCGGCCGACGGCGCTCCGATTCAGGTCCTCACCGCCACCGAGGACCTGAAGACCACCAAGACGATCGAAACGTCCAAGCCGACGGTGGCGGCGCTCCACCTGCCCCTCGCGGAGATCGGCGCAGCGCCTCCGCCGCCTCCCGTCCCGGCGGCGGATGCACTGGCCGAGCCCCCGGGAACGCCGCCGGCCGCGACGACCGAGACCGAGACCGCGACTACGACACCCGCCCCCGAAGGGACGACTGCGACGGCGACGCCGCCGGTCGCCGCCCCGACCATTGAAGAAGAGGTCGTGCCGGCCCCGATCGTGGCCGCCGATCCCCCTCCCGCCGAACCGGTCGTCGAAACGACCACCGTCCCCGAGGAAGACATCGCCTCGGCCCAGGAAACGGCCGAAAAGTTCGTCAAATACGAGACCGACCGCATCCTGAGCATCAACACCGCCGCTTCCAATCTCGCCGACGAGAACCTCAAGTCGAAAATCCTGGCCGCGTGCCAGCAGCGCCTGCAGCTCCTGTCCAACCTCCGCCTGCTGATCGAAGGCTCGGGGATGCGCAGCCGCCTCGCCGCGGCGGCGCGCGACGCGCAACAGGAAAACGAGCGGCTGGCGCTCATCGCCCGTCTCTTCGGCGACGACGTGACGCTGCACTGGGCCCCCGTGGACGCCACCGACGCGATCTTCGAGATCGACCCGGCCATTGTGGCCGAGCCGGAGCGCGCCCTGCGCGACACGACCGGAGCGTTCACGGCCCAGCAGAAGAAGCGCGCGCTCTACGTCGCGCTCACGCGCCCGGAGACGACCGAGAGCCAGCGGCTGTGGCTCGGTGGGATCGTGGAGGACTTTCTGCGGTAGGGGATATAGGGGAGAAATGCAAAATGCAGAATGCAGAATGCAAAATTGAAAAGAAGCTGCTCGCCGCTTTTGCATTTTGCATTTTGCATTTTGCATTTTCCCTTTCGGCCCAGGACGTCCCGCCGCCTGACGTTCCGCCCGCTGCTCCGTCCGCCGCCGTCGACGAAGAGTTCGAGACCGCCGTTTACACCGGCAAAAAATTCGCCGAAATGGGCGACTACGCTTCCGCCTACGAACACCTCAGCAAGGCCAACTCGCTGAAAGCCGACGAGCCGGCGGTGCTCTACAACATCGGCGTCGTGCTCGCCCGCGCAGGGCGGTACTCCGATGCCCAGGGGGCCGTCGACCGCTACCTCCAGCTCTTCCCGAACGGCGTCGAAAAGCCGAACATCGTCCTGCTCCAGCGCGAGCTGCAGTTCCAGCGCGCCGTCCAGAAAAAACGGCAGCAGGACCAGGAGTACGCCGACCTCTTCAATCGCGCCAAGTTCCACTACGGCCGCGGCGAGCTCGCCGACGCGCTGCGCCTGTTCACCCAGGCGGAGCAGCTCCGCGGGCACGACGCCGCGGCGGTCTACAACCAGGCCCTGGTCTACGAGAAACAGGGCGATTACGCAAAAGCGGTCGACCGCTTCCGCCGCTACCTCGAGCTCGAAGGCGACCCCGAGGCGAAGATCGGCGTCGACGAGCGGATCTTCAACCTCCAGCGCGAGCTCGAGGACATGAAGTCCAAGATCGTCTGCTCCTTCTGCGGCCGCAAGCTCCCCATCGGCGCCACCTGGTGCGAGCGCTGCTGGCACGGCCCGTATCACGTCCAGTCGCCGGTCTGGAACACCCGCTCCTGCGCCGACGGCGCCTCCGCCACGCGCGCCACCTACTTCGCCGACCAGCGCTTCAACCGCAACGACATCCTTCCCTGCCTCTGGAAGGACGGCTCGATGCTCGAGACCCTCCGCTACTCCCCCGCGCGCCAGCGCACCATCCGCAGCGCCCGCGAAGCCGAAGGCTGGACCTACGCCGGCGAAGTCCTGCAGGACTGGAGCGACAAAAGCGGCAACCAGATCCGGATGGTCCAGGGACCGCAGCACCTGGAGAAGATCACCTCCTCCACCGGCGGCGAAGTCCTGACCTACGTCGCCCATGCCGGCGACAACGGCGGGGGCGGCGGAATCTGGCTCCTCGACCGCGAAGACCTCGTCATCGACGCCCAGCGCTACCTCAACCGCTACACCTACGACGCCGCGGGCCGCATCGCCCAGCAGCAGGTCGAATACCAGAACACCGCCGCCTGCAACCACCTCATCTCCATGACCGCCGACTACGCCTACGCCAACGACGCCCTCTCCACGGTCGCGATCAAAGGCGGCTACCAGGGCTACCCCGCCGAAGGCAACCCCAAGACCGACTGGACCGCCACCGTCGCCTACTCCTACGACGAAAAAGCCCGCGTCACGAAGGAAGAAGTCTCCCTGGCGTCGTTCAACAAGACCTACGACGTCAAACCCGCCGGCGCCCTGCGCGACGACATCAACAAACTCTACCCCTCCATGCGCATCCGCAAGCCGATCGAAAACCTCCCCCGCACCGGCGACCTCTGCGCCGGCGCCGGCACCGCCCCCCTGACCAACGCCGTCGACCTCCGCCCCTTCTACACCCTCTCCCCCAACCTCGGCATCGCCCTGCAGAACGGCATCACCCGCGCCGTCGTGACGTTCACGTACCCCGAGTGACGCGCGGCGCAGCCGGAGACAATGGCGGCAACTTCAGGCCTGTGGCACGGCCCCTCACCCTGTCCGGCGCCTGAACTTCTAATAACTGCGCTCCGATTTGGATGATTGACGCATCTGCCACGCGCAGGCGCCGAACATCCCTCTCCCCGGCCCGGCGGGGAGAGGGGCAACAAGCGGCTTATCCAGCTGAAAATAGGGGTGTTAGCACGGGTGTGTTGCCCCTCTCCCCTCGCGTAGGGGAGAGGGATGCCGGGCACCTGCGCGTGGCTGGGTCGAAGGATTTGCAGATTGACGTGGATGACGTTAGAAGACCAGGTGCCCGGCGGGGTGAGGGGTCATGCCACTTGCCTGAAGTTGACGCATTGCGGCGTCATCCCGCGCGCAGCGATGGATCCGGGGATGATCCTCCTTCCTGAGTCGCCCGTTCCACATTCGCCGCACCCAACCCGCCGCGCGTGAACGGCACGAGCATCGGGACGCGGCGCCGGTAGTCCTCATACGAAGCGCCGTGCTCGTGAACGAGGTCGCGCTCCTCGAACCGGATCGCGATCAGGATGTACGCCGTCGTCGCGACGGCGAACAGGAGATGCGCGTACGTCATCGTCGGAGTCATCCAGAACGCGAAGAACCAGCCGACATACAGCGGATGCCGCACCAGGCGGTACGGACCCGGAGTCCCGAAGTGCAGCTTCGTGTACGGCCTGCCGCGCAGAAACAGCCACACCTGGCGCAGCCCGAACAGGTCGAAGTGGTTGATGAGGAACGTCGAGACCAGGACCAGCCCCCAGCCGAACGCGAAGAGCGCGAGCAGCACCGCGCGGCCCGCGGGATCGTCGACGGCCCATACGACGCCGCCGAGAGGACGCCACAGCCAGAAGAGCAGGATCAGGGCGAGGCTGGAAAAGAGAACGTACGTCGAGCGCTCGACCGGCGGAGGTACGATCCGCGTCCAGCGCTCCTTGAACCATCTCCGTGCCATCACGCTGTGCTGCACGGCGAAGAGTCCGAGCAGGAGGACATCGACGGCGATGGCCCGGGCCAGCGGTTCCTGCCTCGGTCCATCGAGAGTCGTGGGCACCCCGAAGCCGCCGATGAAACCGATCGCGTAGAGAAACGTGGCGAAGAAGATCGCGTAGGACACCACACCGTAAGTGAAGAAGCCCAGTTTCTTGATCATGACGCCAAGGTCGGTCGGCAGGGGAGGCGGCGGTATGGGCGCGATGTCCCGGCCGACTTACAATCACCACTGGCGGAAAGGACAAATGTCCCGGTCACGGCAGCGGATCCGGTTCCTGCGCACCGACGACGGCGTCAAGCTCGCCTGGGCCGAATCGGGCGCCGGGCCGGTGCTCGTGAAGGCCGCGAACTGGATGACCCATCTCGAGTTCGAATGGGAGAGCCCCGTCTGGCAGCATTGGATCCGCTTCTTCAGCGACCACTTCCGCTACATCCGGTATGACGAGCGTGGCTGCGGACTCACCGACTGGCAGGTCGGCGAGCTCTCGCTCGAACAATGGTCGAACGACCTCGCCCGCGTCATCGACGCCGCCCACCCCGAAGGCCCGGTCTCACTCCTCGGCATTTCCCAGGGCGCGGCTGCATGCATCGCGTACGCGGCGCGCCATCCCGAGCGCGTCTCCCGGATGGTGCTCTACGGAGGCTACGCGCGCGGCGCGTACCACCGCGGCAACCCCGAGGCGGAGCGCGAATACCGGCTGATCATCGAGGCCATCCGCGTCGGCTGGGGCAAAGAGAATCCCTCGTTCCGCCAGCTCTTCACGTCGCGGTTCATCCCCGGAGGCACGCCCGAGCAACTGGCCTGGTTCAATGAGCTCTGCCGCCGCACGACCTCGGCGGAAGTCGCGGCGCAACTCCTCCAGATGCGCGCCAGGATGGACGTCGTCGATCTCCTCGACCAGGTCCGTGCGCCGACGCTCGTCCTCCATGCGCGCGAAGACGACGTCGTGCCGTTCGGCGAAGGACGGTTTCTCGCGTCCGGCATTCGCGACGCCCAGTTCGTCGAGCTGCCCTCGCGGAACCACGTCCTCCTCGCCGGCGAGCCCGCGTGGGTGCGCTTCCAGGAGGCCGTGCTCGAGTTCTTCGGCAGCGCCCATGCCGGTACCGGCGGCGCGGACGTCTTCGCGTCGCTCTCGCCGCGCGAGCGCGAGATCCTCATCCTCGTCACCGAGGGCCTCGGCAACGGCGACATCGGCGAACGGCTGGCCATCTCGGAGAAAACCGTCCGCAATCACATCTCGAAGATCTACGACAAACTCGGAGTGTGGACGCGCGCGCAGGCGATGGTGTTCGCACGCGACCACGGATTTCACGGCTGAGGCTTGGGGGGGTGGGTTTCCGCCGGGCCGCGGGGGAAAGGGCGGCCCTGCAGCCGCCCTTTCCTGCTTATCTTTCAATCCGCTCCGATCTCTTCAGCGGTCGCGCCTTCGAGTGTCCTGAGAAGTGCTCCATCACGCGCCCACCACGGGTATGGCGCTTCCGTTGGTCATCTCAAAGCATTTGCTTTAGAGCTCGTTGAACAGGAACGGCACGCCCGCCTCGATGGTGTTGGCGTTGAAGTTGGTGCCGGTGATCGTCACCGTGATCGTGTCTCCGGCAACCGCAGAGAAGTAGTAGTAATCCTTTCGGGAGCAGCTCAGGTCGCCCTGCGTGCCGTTGTGCGAGAAGATCGTGTTCGAGGTCGTGGACCCGTTGTGCGTCACGCTGACCGAGGCTGTGAGCGTGTTGTACTGGCTGTTGTTCGGGTCGTCGAAGTCCACGCGAAGGCTGACCGACCACTTGTTCGAGTTGTTGAGCGGATCGCTCGCGCCGATGGTGTACGAATAGGTCACGGTCCCGGAAGAGCCGGTGAAGGTCTTCGACGGATCGTTGTAGCACGACAGTGTCCCCGTTCCGACGCTGCCGGACGTGCCCGCGCAAGTGGCATCCCATTCGTACTCGTGCCAGTAAGCGCTTCCGCAACAGAAGAACGGTCCGGTGATGTTCGGACACGCGGCGTAGGCGGAGAGCGGGGAAAACAGCAAGGCAATCACGACAGCTGCAATTACTGATTTCATAATTCCTCCTTGCGCGCCATGCTGCTGTAAGCATTCACTGAAGGATAGAGACAAATGTGACGGGATTGACCCCCAACCTTAGGGCGATCTCGGCATCGCGCTGCAGAACGGGATCACGCCGGCGGGGGGGACTTTACGTATCCGGAGTGAGGGTCGCGCCTTGAGGCTGGACAGGAGCAAATCACCGTTTGCCCATGCGCGAGTACAGCGGCGTCATACGGGCACCGGTCCGCCGCTCGGACGGGGATCAGGCCCCGGTCAACGTGAACCCCGCCACCTGTTGCGGCGGGTTCTCGCTGAGCGCGACCTGCACGTTGAAGTTGGTTACCCTCGGCCACTGCGTCAGTGAGAGCCATGACGACGCGATTCCGTCGCCGACGGCGAAGTGGACCTCCGCGTCGGCAATCGACTGGTTGAGCGCGCCGGCGCCCTGGAAGGCCATCAGAGTCACGTTCTCTCCCGCATCGCGCGCGAGGTTCTTCGCGCTCGGCGCCGACGGTCCGGGGTTGTTGGCGACGTACCCGAGCGTGATCTCCCCGAGCGTCCCGAGCTTCGACACGATCTCGTCGCGTGTGGTCGGCGTGCCGAGGCTGAAGCCGCCGCGGCCGGTGTAGACGAAGTTCGTGAAGCAGAGGTCCGTCGCACAAAGCCAGTCGACTTGCGCAATCTCGCTGCCGATGTTCGCCTGTCCCGAGAGCGCCAGATCGAAGTCACCGTTCCCCATCCCGTCGTGAAGGGCCGTGAACTTCGCCGACTCCTCGGCGTACGATCCTGACACCAGCACCCACTCGGGATCGGGACTCAGCCTGGGATAGTGCCGCGCCACGATTGCCGTCAGAGCCCGGCCCGTCTCGTAGTCGAGACCAGCCAGCTCCGCCGCGTTCGCCCGGAAGACGTACGGCGCCGCGTCGGCGTGACCGATGCGCAGCCTGCAGCGCTCCAGCACCGCGTGCAGTGATGACGCCGGATCGATCTCCTGCGCCGGGATCCACTCGCCTCCCTTGCAGGAGTCGAACGGCACCGGAGGGATGACGCCGAGATACTTGCGGTAGATCGATGCGTATGCGGCGGGGGCGCTCTGCCATTCGGCGATCGCCGCGCAGAGGACTTGGCTCAGTTGCGAAGGCATGACAAAGCATACGACGAAGTCGGCAAGCGCCGGTTCGGCCGCGCGAAACATCAACCGCTCGGCTTCAGCGCCGCCCGTCGAGTACGAGGCTCACGGGATCGCCGACGCGGATCGTACCGGTCTGCACCACCGTTCCGTAGACGCCCGCGTTGTTCTCGTTCAGCCGGACGACGGTCTTCAGCACCCGCTTGTCCTGGATGCCGGTGTCCGGATCGAGATTGACCATGACGCAACGCACGTCGCGCAACGTCACGCTCACGGCCGGCCGAGGCTCGCTGTTGCCGAAAACGAGTGTCCCGCCCACCCATCCATCCTCCAGAAACGGCTCGAGGTCCCGGGTCTCGAGCACGATGTTGGCTCTGAAGCGCCGGCGATCGAGATCCACGCCCGCCTCGGCGCCGATGCCGGCAATCGTGGCCAGGCTGATCACCGACACCGGGGCATCGTCGAAGATCCCGTGCTTGAGCTTCATCAACTCCACGTCGCTCCCCAAACGCCCGGCAATCTCGTCCCGGAGCTCGGCGCTGCGAAGCTCCATCTGCGCCCCGGCCGGCGTACGGACGTGAGTGGGCAGCGGCTCGCCCGCACTCTCGTCGAGACCAACTGGGTGGTACAGCAGAAGCTCGGCGACGCGGCTCGCGGTCAGCCACGGAAACCCGCTCTCATCTCCCAGCCGCCGGAAGGCGAAGCGCCGATCCCCATCCAGCCCGTGCCACCCGAGAAATGCCGACTCCGTCGCCGTCCCAGCCATCGACTTGACGGGATAGCGCACCAGTTCGCGAACCTGCCCGAGCTC
>Ga0190275_10000650_pt1 | contig 28569 bp, 32 predicted proteins | sample Popmic550T_FD_133745 | JGI IMG/M metagenome (GOLD analysis project Ga0190275, IMG submission 133745) | Populus adjacent soil microbial communities from riparian zone of Yellowstone River, Montana, USA - 550 T | ecosystem: Environmental > Terrestrial > Soil > Riparian zone > Trees stand | place...
AGCCAGATTCCGCCGCGCTCGTACGAGTCCTCGAACAGCTCGAACGACAACGCGGTGATCAGGGCGCCCGCGGCGAAGGCCAGGAGCATCGCGAGCAGCCGTTTCGGCAGCTCGAATCGCACGCCGATCGCCGCACCGATGACCAGCGCCACCGACGCCACGGCACCGAACAGCAGTGTCGTGAGCATGCGGCACTCTCCTTCCCGGCGTTGCGGCTCCTTGCCCGCTTCAGCGGTTCGAGGTCACGCTTCGGGAGCTCCGGGGTTGGGCTCGGAGGGCGACGGAAGACCGGGCTCATCGGGTCGGGGCGCGAGAGGCTCGTCGGGAGAGGGACTCAGAGGTTCTTCGGGGCTCGGCGAGAAGGGCTCGTCGGGCGCCGGCACCGTGGGCTCGGCCGGAGTCGAGGGCAGGTGGGGCGCCCGCTCGGGAACCGTGGGACCAGGCGGGTTCTCGTCCGGGACGGGAACGTCGTCGGGTCCGGGAGGGACTTCTCCCGGACCGCCGGGTATCGAGTGGAAGCCGGCCATCGAGTACTCCTCTCGCGGAGGACCTCGTGGCCCTCTCGGCTCGAGCATCGCGGCAGACGGCGCGTTCCAGAACGGGGTTGACCGGGTCGGTACAGAGCGGTAGGCGCCGATCGGGCTCAGCCGGAGACCAGCTCGCGCAGCCCCAAGGCGTTGCGGACCGCATTGCCGTCACCGTCGTTGTTGAAGTAGGCGTATACGGTCCGCCCCTGACGTTCCCACTCGCCAATGCGGTCAGCCCACCACTCCAGGTCTTCGGTGGAGTAGGAGCCGGCGTACAGCGACTCCGAATCCGGGCCGTGCAGTCGGATGTAGACCAGTTCCGAGGTCGCGCGCAGGATGCACGGCAGTCGCGCGCCGCTCATGACGCAGTAGGCCGTGCGGTGCCGCTCGAGGATCGCATAGACGTCTTCGACATCCCATGACGGATGCCGGAACTCGATGGCGGGCCGCACCCACCCGGGCAGGTGTGCCAGGAACCATTCGAGGCGGTCGTCGTCTCGTTGCATCGTCGGAGGAAGCTGCACCAGCAGCGGCCCGCGCCGACCCGCGAGCTCGTGCAGACCGCCGGCCACGCGTTCGATCCACTGCTCCGGCTGGTACAGCCGGCGCGCATGCGTCAGGCCGCGCGGGGCCTTCACGGACAGTTCGAATCCCTCGGGCAGACGCCTGCGCCACGAGGCGAAAGCCGCGGGCGCCGGCCAGCGATAGAAGGTCGCATTCACCTCCACCGTGTCGAATGTCGTGACGTATCGTGCCAGCCGGTCGCGCGCGGCCAGTCCAGGCGGATACAGCACGCCTTCCCAGTGGTCATAGCTCCACCCCGAGGTGCCGATACGAGCCATTGGCGGTTCCGGCGCTCACACCATCGCGGGCACCGGGCGGTCGGGATAGATCTCCCGCATCGCACGGTCGTACTTCCGCTTCATGAGCAGGAGGTAGAGCATCCGGATGGGGGCCGGAACATTCGCGCGGAACCACTCGTCGCGCTCGGCCTCCGGAACGCTCGCGAGCAGCAAGCCGAGCTGTAAAGACATCACGTCCTTCGGCAGTTCCTTGCGGTGCGCGATCAGCACGGCGCGGGTGTGCCCCTCCAGCTCGTCCCACTCCCGCTGAGCGAGGACCGCGCCGGCGACCGGCATGATGTCGTCCTCCTCCTGTCCGAGATGAGCGAACAGTGTGTCGCGGAGAACTTCGATGTCGCCGGCGAACGCATCGCGCAATCCCGCATCTGCTGTTGCGACCCATGGGGCGAGCTGGGGCTCGATGCGGGCGAGCTGCGCCGCGACCTCAGCGTGCTGCGCCTTCATCTGATCGACATGCGCGACGCAGGCGGGATCACGCGTGGTCAAGCGATCCCATAGAACGGTGTCCTCGGTCTCGTGATGCAGATGGAGCGCGAAGAAGTCGAGTCTCGCGTAATCCCCGACGACGGCCGCGCGATCGAAGTCGCCAGGAGCGACCTCGCGGATCAGCGTCGGCAGCTCGCGGTACAGCCAACGGAAGATGCGATGCACGAGGATCAGACCCGACGTGTCGCAACCGGGTACCTGACCCTCGGGCAGCGACCCGGACGACGGCAGCTTCGTGGCCATTTCGATCCCCCGATCTCGCCCGCGGAAGTCGACGGATGACGCTCGACACGCGGCGAACAGCCGCATCCTACGCCCAGGCGGCATCCCTCGCATCAGCCCGGGAAAGTGGGCGTTCCCGGCCGTCGCCGCAGTCTCTTGCCCGCCGGGCAAGAGGCGCCGTACGCTCTCGACCGTGGAGAACGACCCTTCGGGTGGGCCCGACCTCGACCGACGGCCGACGAGCGTCGATCTGCGCATGACCATGACCGAGAGCCGCTGGGAGCGGCGGGTCGTCGTGGACGCGACGGTCAATCACCGCATCGAGGCAGTGTTCCCGTATCTTGCCGACCCCACCAGATGGCACGACTTCGCACCGGCCGTCGTGTTCCGCAAGCAGATCGACACCGGCCCCATCCGGGTCGGGACGAGGTGGATGGCCACCGACCGCATCGGTCCGTTTCGGATTCACTTCATCGATCGGCTGGAATCACTGGATGAGAACCGCAGCGTGGCCTGGTTGTCGTCCGCCCCGTGGAACGCGCGGGTCGAGTACGCCTGCGCCGATTCAGGCGAGACCACGCGTATCCGTGCGGACTACATCGGCCAGCTGAGCGACTCTTTGCGCTGGCAGGTCGGCTGGCTTCCCGCGTGGGCGACGCACGGGATCCTCGCCCAGGACTTCCGTCGATTGGATCGACGGCTGACGCTCGACGCGCGCGCAGCGGGGCGATGGCAGCGGCGACACCCGCAGCCCTCTGCCGCAGAAGGGTGAGCGACGCCGACGCTGCCCCAGCACAGCTTCGTCCATATTTCAAGGGTCATCCGGCGTACCGACCAGGGCGGTGTACTGGTGCGATGAGCACCGACACCACCGCCGACAACCGAGACCGCACCGGCGCTCCGGCACCGGACCACCCAGCCAAGCCGGATTCTCCGGACGATCTCGAGAAGAGGTCCTGGAAGTACGTCCTGCGCAAGACCTTCCGCGAGTTCATGTCCGACGAGTGCACCGACATCGCCGCTGCGCTCACGTTCTTCTCCGTGCTGTCGATCTTCCCCGCCCTGATCGCGATCTTCTCTCTCCTTGGCGTGTTCGGTCAGGGCAGAGCCGCCAGCGATGCGATCCTCCAGATCATCGAGCAGGTCGCTCCCGGAGAGACCGTGGATACGATCCGAGGGCCCATCGAACAGATCGCGACGTCGCCCGCAGCCGGCTTCGCGCTCGTCACCGGCATCCTGCTCGCCATCTGGTCGGCGTCCGGCTACGTCGGCGCGTTCAGCCGGGCGATGAACCGCATCTACGAGATCGAGGAGGGCCGGCCGTTCTGGAAGCTCAAGCCGCTGCAGCTGCTCGTCACGGTGATCGGCGTGGTGCTCCTGTTCGTCGCCGCGACCATCCTGGTGGTGTCCGGCCCCGTCGCCGAGGCCGTGGGCAATGTCCTGGGAATCGGCGTGCTGGCACAGACGCTGTGGGCGATCCTCAAGTGGCCGGTGCTGGCGATCATCGTCATCCTCATGGTCGCGATCCTGTACTACGCCACCCCCAACGCCAAGCAGCCGAAGTTCCGGTGGATCAGCATCGGCGCCGTCATCGCGATCGTCGTCCTGGGTCTTGCCACACTGGGGTTCGGGTTCTACGTGGGCAACTTCTCCAGCTACGACCGGACCTACGGATCCCTTGCCGGCATCATCATCTTCCTGCTGTGGCTGTGGATCGCGAACCTCGCGCTGCTGTTCGGGGCGGAGTTCGACGCGGAGCTGGAGCGGGGGCGCCAGCTGCAGGCGGGCATCGCCGCGGAGAAGGACATCCAGCTCCCCCCACGAGACACCCGAAAGAGTGACAAGGCCGCCGCCGCGGAGGAGAAGGACATCGCCGAGGGGCGCAGGATCCGTGAGAAGAATGGTCAGGATGCCGAGGCCGGGGGGCATCAATCGTCGAAGTGAGAGCCCTCGAGCCGGTCAAGACCGGCGGAGTGGCGTGGCGTGAGCGCAGCCATGTCGTGCGTGTGCTCCGACTGTGGCGCACTCGCCGTCCGCGCACGTTCCGCGAGAAGGTGCGGTACAAGATGCTCCGCGATCATCGCCCGCTCCTGGTCACCTTCGCCGACAAAGCTGCGGTGCGCGACTACGTGTCCGCGATCATCGGCGAGCAGTACGTGCCGAAGGCGTACGCGATCGTCGACGATCCGGGTGACCTGCGGGCGATGGACCTGCCGGCTGCCTTCGTGGTCAAGCCGACCCACGGCAGCGGTGCCGCGGTGGTGGTCTCGGAGTCGGCCCCGCAGGATGCCCGGCTGCCCACGGACCCGGGAAGCTGGGAGTACAGCCACGTTCGGCCGGAGTTCGCGCGCCGAGACGAGATCGTACGCCTGGCTCGCGGCTGGATCGCACAGCTCTACGGCCAGGGGCCGAACCGCGAGTGGGCGTACGGCGGGGTGTCGCGCCGGGTGATCGTGGAGGAGATGCTCGTGGCCCCGGGGGGCGGCATCCCGGATGACTACAAGTTCTTCGTGTTCCACGGCGAATGCGCGTACGTGCAGGTGGATGCCGGCCGCTTCGGGCGTCGCACGCAGGACTTCTTCGACCTGCGATGGACCCATCTCGGCCTCAGCGGTGGTCCGCCATGGGCCGACCCGCAGCCGCGTCCGCCCGCGCGGCTGGCCGAGATGATCGATCTCGCCCAGCGGCTCGGCGCCGAGACCGACTTCGTGCGTGTCGATCTCTACGACGTCGGCGGACGGATCGTCTTCGGTGAGCTGACCAGCTATCCCGCGGGCGGTGACAGCCCGTTCCACCCGGAGAGATTCAACGAAGAGTTCGGCAGGACATGGACCGTTCCCCGGCGCTATCGGTGAGGGCCGGCTTCGAACCCGGGTCTCGCAGGGAACGCTGGCTGGTCGCGACGACCGAGTACGCGGGCCTGACCGCGTACACCGGCGGGATCGGTCGTCACTACGCGGCTCTGCTGCCCGCGCTCGTCCGGCACGGTGTCGATGTGGATCTGATCGTCTTCTCGGATGCCGCGCCACGGCCGAACCCGGAACTCCACGGCGTGCGACTGGTCGCGTTCGACCGCACAGATCGACTGTCACCCATCCGGGCGCTGTTCGCGCGTGCCCGCCGAGTCCGGGCCGTGTTCGAGCGCGACGCCTATGACCGGGTATTCGTGCCCGAGTGGTCGGCGCTGGGGGCCGACTTGCCTCCGGGTGCGCCGATGCTGACGAACCTCGCCACCAGCATGCGGCTCGCCAACGAGATCTCCGGACTCCGTCTGCGGGACCTTCCTGGCGGTCGCCGGCTCGCGGTCGCCGTGCAGATGCGGAGGGAGGATCGGCAGATCCGCCGCTCCGCAGGTCTGATCGCCATCTCGACGGCCATGCGCGCGCGGGCGACCGAGCGGCTCGCCGATGCGCCGCGCAGCGTCGTCGTGCGCAACTGCATCGACGTCGAGCACGTCCGCTCGGCCTCGCTCGCCGCGTCCCTGCCGGCCGGCTGGCCGGATGGAGGTGACCCGGTCATCCTCTTCCTCGGTCGGTCCGAGCGCCGCAAGGGGGTCATCGAGGCGGTCGCGGCGTTCGGGAGACTCGGCCACCCCCAGGCGCGTCTCGTGCTGGCCGGCGCCTGGGGAGACGCCCGGTTCGAGCCGACGCGAGCCGAGCTTCGGGACATGCTGTCTCCGGCCGAACAGGAGCGCGTCATCTGGCTCGGTCACGTGCAGGGTGACGAACTGTACCGCGCGATCCGAGCCGCTGACATCGCGATGTGCCCGTCGCGCTGGGAGGGATTCGGCAATGTCGCCCTCGAGGTCAAGGCGATCGGCACACCGTTGATCGTCACGTCCGGCAGCGGCTTCGATGACTTCTGCGTCGACGGCGAGGACTGCCTGATGGTGCCGCCCGCGGACGCTCCCGCGCTCGCCTCCGCCGTGCGGATTCTGCTCGCCTCGCCCGATCGGGGCACGGCGCTCGCGGACCGCGCATCCGCCGGCATCGACGATTTCGCGCCGGATCCGGTCGCCGCCGACCTCATCGCCGCAGCCGATCGCCTCCTCGGCCGGTCCGACCGCCGATACGACGACTGAGCCGGCTCATGCCTGGGCGGGCACGCCTCTGCCGGTCCCGTCGCGACGCCACGTCGAGCCATCCCAGCTCACGGCGCCCGCCTCGGCGAACGCCTCCAGCCAGCCCGTCATCGGCCATTCCCCCCACCGAGCGGCGAATCGCGAGCCGTTGCGCAGGATGTCGTCGAGGTGCTGCCACGGCGGCGAAGACGTCGGATGGTGCTGGTGGTACGCGTGCGCGCCACCCACCCAGGCGATCGGGATACCGCGTAGACGGAGTGAGTAGGCGAAGTCGGTGTCCTCCCCGCCGTAACCCTCATAACCCTCGTCGAAACGCGCGGTGCGCGACCACGTCGCAGCGGTGACAGCGAACGACAGCGACCAGAACAGGGCGTACTCGGCGGCGGTGGCACGCTGCACGTGCCGGTCGCCCGGGTTCGGTCGCGAGGCATGAGGCGCCGTCGCGACCGCGAGGGCATGCGGGTCGTCGACATCGACGCCGGGCGCGAGGTACGTCACAGGTCCGCAGAGCACGGCATCCGGATGCGATTCGGACGCCGCCCGGTATCGGGCGACCAGGTCCGGTCCCGGAACGCAGTCGGCGTCGAGGAAGATGAGGAGCTGTGCACCGGCGTCGACGGCTGCCGACGCACCCGCGTTGCGAGCAGCCCCGAGGCGCAGACCGTCCGCGCCGGGTGGGACACCCACGACCATCTCGGCGTCGAGTTCCGGTGGAGCATCGTCACCGACCCACACGACGATGCGCCGGACGTCGCGGTGGCCGGCCAGTGCCGCGAGCTGATGCCGAAGGTGCGCCAGGCGGGGAGTGGAGCACAGGCTCACCACGGCGGTCGAGGGCGCGCCGGAATCGACGGCGGTCATCGACGGCCTCGTGCCGTCGCGTCGATGGCGGCGGCGGCGCGCGCGGCGGCTCCCGCGACCTCCCACCGCGACCAGTCCCGGCGAAGACTGCTCGCGCGGTCGATCAGGTCGGGCCAGGCATCCGCCGTCGGCCAGTGCGTCGCGACGACCGCGAGCCCCGCCCTGTCGAGAGCGAGAGCGGTGTCGAACTGCTCGGCGAAGGGTCGGTCCTGCGGGATGACCACCGCCGCAGCGTCTGCGGCGGCGAGGTCGGCGATCGAGTTCTGTCCCGCCCACGCCACCACGACACGTGCCGAAGTCAGCTCCTCCCATGGATCCGCCGCCCACGCGGCGTCGGGTGTGGCCCCGAGACTGCGCCATCGGAGCCCCGACGACGCTGCGGCCTTTTCGACGGCCACGGAGGAGACGCTGCTGCCGCCGCGTCCTCCCAGCACGACCACGTCTCGGCGTTCGGCTGCCGTGCGCGACGCGGCGGGGCGCACTCGGCCCTCGTACCTGCTGATGCCGCCCGTGTAGACCGTCTTGTCCGCCACCGGCTCGAGATGGGAAGGCCGCAGCATCGCGCGTGGCCATGGGGCGACGATGGTCGTGGCCGTGCGATATCCGAGCTGATGCGCCGCGTCGTCACGTCGACCCGGCTGGGCGATCACGACGGTGCGGATGCCGAGAAGGCGAGCGAGCAGGGCGACCTCGACCGAGACGTCCGAGACGAACGCGTCGAAGGGAGTCTCCGCCACGGCCGCGGTGATGGTGGACATTCGGCTCAGATGACCTGCATGCCCGATGGGCGCCCAGTGCAGCAGCCCGCCGACGCTCGGATCCGATTCCCGAGGATCGGCGCCGCCTGGCCGCACGTCGTCGTCACGGTCGAGCAGCGTCCAGGAGCAGTGCTCCGGCAGGTCGTCCGGCTGGGGCAGCGAACTGAAGCAGCTGATCTCGGCGTCGAGGTGACCGGCGATGGCCGACATCCGCACGAGGTGGCCACCCCCATGGTGGTGGACGTACCAGCCGATGCGGAGGGTCATGCCGTCAGCCCGTCCGCGTAGCGCGAGTCGGTGGCCAGTTCAGCGAAGAGGTCCTCGAGCGCATCGATTCGTCCGTCCAGCGAGAATCGACGCACTGCGCTCGCCCGGATGCGGCTCCGGAACGCCGCGTCATCGGCGGTACGCCGGATCAGGCGCTCGACCCGCTCGCACATCGCGTCCACGTCGCCCGGAGCGACGAGTTCCATCCCGACGCTCTTGGCCGCGATCTCGGGCACCCCGCCCACCGCGAAGCTCACCACCGGCGTTCCGCACATCAGTGCCTCGGGTGCGACCAGCCCGAAAGGCTCCGCCCACGCCGGCGTCGACAGCGCGGCGGCACTCGCACCGACCAGCGCGGCCAGCTCCGCCGGAGCGAGCATGCCGGTGAACGTGACATCGTCACCCCGGCGGGGGAGAAGCTCGCGTTCGGCGTACTCGCGATCGCCGATCCTTCCTGCGATCGTGAGGCGGCGCCCGAGTCGGCGAGCGACCTCCACCGCCAGATGAGGGGCTTTCTCGGGCACGATCCTCCCGAACCACACGATGCCGTCGCCTCCCGCGCCCTCCGGCCACGCCTCGGGATCCACACCGTTGGGCAGCACGTCGGAGTGCAGTCCGGCACGCATCCATTCCCGGCGCGTGAACTCGCTCACCGACAGGAATGTGCTTCCCGCAGGACCGGCGGCGACGTGGGCGGCGACGAACGCGGCATCCGGGGGAGTGTGCAGCGTCGTCACCATCGGTGTGCCGAGCACCGGTGCGCGCCTGACCGGGAGGGAATGAAGGCAGTGGTTCGAGATGACGTCGAAGCGATCGGAGTCGGCCGCGATCGCCTCGAGGGCCTGCTCGAGCGCCGGCACCGTCGTCGACTCGTAGCTGACCGGGTAGGTGACGTCGGTGAGTGCGGCGCCGTGCGGCCAATCGAGGTTCGGCAGCTCGAACGGGCTGCCCGGTGACACGAAATCCGATCCCTGGACCGCGATCAGCGTGACGTCGTGGCCGCGAGCGCGCAGCGCGGCGACCTCCGACCAGACCGCGGATTCCAACCCACCCGAGTGCGGAGCTCGAATCGGAAAGCGGAGGGGAGCGATGACGGCCAGTCGCAGCCGCTGTGAGGCGCTCATACCGAAGCACCGTCGAGCAGGGCGCGGTAGAGCATGGCGTGGGCCGCCGCCGCCGATGCGTCGCTTCGCCGCCGTGTGTCGCGCCGCGCTGCGCAGACGGCGACGCGCTCGGGCGTGCCGGCTCGCGTGGCGGTCTCGGAGGCCACCAGCGCGGTCAGCGCGTCGGTCAACGCGGCCGCATGGCCGGGCTGGTAGACAGTCACGGAGCCGTCGGTGTGCTGCTCCGCGTAGTGGCCCACCGAAGGCGCGGCCACCGGAACGCCGAGATCCCAGCAGAGTTCCAGCCAGCCCGAGTGGGTTCCGTGCCGATACGGAAGGACGTAGGCGTCCAATCGGCTGAGCGCGACGACCAGCTCGGCGTCCGAAAGGCGCTCGTGCTCGACCAGGGTCGCATCCTCGTCGTTCGCACAGAGTCGGCGCACCTCATCGCGTGCGGCTTCGTCGCGCACCCGATGGTGCAGGCGGATCTCCGTGGCCACAGGTACACCGGCTCCACGCATGCGGGCAGCCGATTCCAGGAGCATGCCGACGGTGCCCGGTCCGTCCACATTCGGCCGCAGATCCTTCAGGTGCAAGCCGATCAGCACCTCGTTCGACGTATCCACTCGCGGGATGCCCGCATCCGGAGCGAGCACGGACGGGTGCGGGATGACCAGGGCCCTGCGATCCCAGCGCTCCGCGATGACGGATGCCGCGCCCTCGGTGAGGGTGATCACAGTGTCGGCACTGCGCACGAGCACCTCGAGCTGCTCCGAGTACGCGCTCTGATCGCCGAGTTGCGGGTGTTCGAGGTCATGCGCCGTGAAGACGACCGGCCATCCTGCCGTCCGCGCCGCGCGGATCGCCGACGCCAGCTGGGCGGGGGAGAACGACTCCGTGCCGAAGTGGATGTGCAGCAGGTGCGCAGCAGTTCTGTTCGCCTCGATCCACGCGGAGTCGAGGACCCGAGGAGGCCACCAGACGCCATCGGGAGCGCCCGGCACAGGGGGATCGGGCAGGAGCCTGATTCCCGGTGCCGCGGAGATCCGGAGGGCGTACGGATGTCCGGCGGGGGCCGAAGCCACGGTGACGACGTCCGCAGGTTGTTCGCCGCTGTCGCGCAGCGCCGTCGGGATCGCGGTCGACGACATCGTGGTCCCTTCCGGTGACGTGGGTGACGCAGGCGAGGGACGTCGGGCAGTAGGCTCCCGACGATAAGCGCGCGACCCTGTGATCACGTGCGGCTTGACGCGAGCGGCTTCGGGGTATAACCATGGGCCGGATGACCACCGCCCCGCCGCTTCAGCTGATCGTGGGGCCGGCAGGTCACGGCGTGGCCGCATACGCCGCTGATGTGGCATCGGCGTTGCGCACGCTGGATGCGCGGACCGGCGTCGCCCGTGCAGAAACGGTGACGGAAGCGATCAACATGGCACACGGCGCTCCGCGCGTTCACCTGCACGTGACCGACCGCCTGCTCGGGCGCTCGCCCGAGGAAGCGGCGCAGAACGTGGAGCGGCTTGCGGCCCAGACGCGCCTGACTCTGACGGTGCACGACGTGCCGCAGACGTCCGACGGCACCCCTCTGCCTCGTCGTATTTCGGCGTACTCGCGCTTCCTCGCCGCCGCGCACGCGACTGCGGTGAACAGCCGCCACGAGCAGGGCCTGATGGAGGAGTTCCTCCCGAACGCTCCCGTGCCCCATGCGATCCCGCTCGGGAGCCGGCGAGCGGTGTCACCTCCCGTGTCCCGCGCGTTTGATCAGCGCGACGCCGATGAGGGCTCTTCACGCTCCCTCGTCCTCCTCATCGCCGGATACGTCTACCCCGGCAAAGGTCACGCCCAGGCGATCGAGGCGGCCGCTGACGCGGCACATTCTCTGCGCGCGGCAGGCGAGGCGGTGGGCGACGTCGTCGTCCGCGCGATCGGCGGGGCTTCGGCCGGGCATGAGACGGATGTCGCGGTCCTGCGCACAGACGCCGAGCGTCGCGGTGTCCGCTTCGAGGTGACCGATTTTCTGCCCGACGACCTCTTCGCCGCGCGCATTGCGGAGGACGGCATCCCTCTCGCCGCGCACGCACATGTGTCGGCATCCCGATCGATGCTCGATTGGGTGGAGGCGGGACGGCGACCCCTGGTGGTCGCGTCGCGCTACGCCGAGGAGATGCGCCTGCTTCGTCCGGGAACGATCGCGCTCTACGAGCCGGCCCGACTCGCGAGCCGTCTCATCGAGGCCTGGAAGGAACCCGCACGGACCTGGCTGAAGCCCGGCCTCCGGCTGACACCGACGCTCGTGGACGCCGCCGACGAATACCTGGCCTGGTGGGCAGGGGAGAGTCCCCGATGATTCCGGCGAGCGGATCGGCGGTGACCGGCAACCGGTGGGACCTGCTGGACGGAATCGAACCCGATCTCCCGCCGATGGTCTCGGTGATCGTCGCGCACTACCGTCAGCCCCTTCAGTTAGCGCGCACACTCCGCGCGCTGGCGTTGCAGGATCACCCCGCGGATCGGCTGGAGGTGATCATCGCGGACGACGGCTCGCCCGAGGCTCCGCGGGTTCCTCAGGGCGTCCGGCTGGTGCGCCAGGAAGACGCCGGATTCCGGCTGGCGGCAGTCCGCAACCTGGGTGCGGCGGCGGCGACCGGCGAGGTCCTCGTCTTCCTCGACGCCGACACCAGTCCGGAACCGGCGTTCATCCGCGAATTGGCCCGCCTTCCCGCGCTGGCGCCTGACTGCGTCACGGTCGGGCGCCGCCGACACGCACGCCTGGAAGGCCTCCCCGCGACAAAGGACATCGCGCGAGCGGCGGTCGGTCGCGAGCTGGATGAGCCGGACTGGCTGTCCGAGGGCTACCGCACGACCCGCAACCTCCTGGATGCCGATGACCGCAGCTATCGGTACGTCATCGGCGCGGTCCTCGGATGCTCTCGGCGGATGTTCGACGAGGTCGGCGGTTTCGACGAGTCATTCACCTCGTACGGGGGGGAGGACTGGGAATGGGCCTATCGCGCGTGGAACCGCGGCGCGCTGCTTGCCTACGTGCCGTCCGCGGTCGCCTGGCATGACGGACCCGATGCCGCCAGGCGTTCGATCACCGCGAGGGGGCAGAAGAACGCCGAAGCGATCCGGCTGTCCGAGTTGATACCGATTCCCGGTTCGCGAGCCCGGGGGCTGCGCGGCACGAAGGTCGACATCGCCGTGACCGGGCCGCCCGTGCCCGCGACGGAGGGCGAGATCTTCGTGAGCGTGGACAGCGTCCTCGCCGCGATTCCCGGTGCCGAAGTCATCGACCGCTTCCAGGGGGCGGGTCGCGACCAGGGGGATCGCCTCGATCGCGTCCGTGTGCGCGTGGAGATCCTGCGCCCCGTCATCGTCTCGGGCGATGCCCTCGCCGCTCAGGTCGCGCGTCTGGGGAGCGAGCAGCTCGGCGAACTCCAGATCGTCGACGAGAGCGACGAAGCGCTCATCCGCATCGTCTCGACCCGCGCCGAGGCACGACACGCCCGATGGATGCGGGACGATCTCTTCCGCACCGACCGCACCGCATCGCGGGGGGTGCGTCGTCTGGCCGGAGACGTCGACGTGGAGGCATATCTCGGCGGGTGGCTCTGATCCCGAGCGGTGTCTGGCGTGCGGCGTCGGAGGAGAATATCCTGTTCCTGTGGGAACCATCTTCTACGGTGGATCAGCCACACCGATCCACATCGACGACCGTGCACTCGCGCACCTGAAGATCGTGATCGCCACGAAGCTTCGGCGCAGCGAGAGTTTCACGCTGTCCTGGCGGCATCCCGAAGATCAGCCGTCGGGCCGGACGACGATCTGGCTGCATCCGTCGATCCCGCTGAGGTTCGTGTTCGAGGAGCCGGAGGCTCCGGAACTCAATCGGCAGTGGATCGAGGATCTCGCCCACTCGGCGAACACTTCGGGAGGGATAACCCTGGTCGCTGAGTACTTCGCCCCGGCAGATCCGGTCGAGTCGGAGGAATCGGCCGTCTCGGTCGGCAAAGTGGCGGTGGAAGAGCTCTCGATCGACAAGCTCACCGTCGCCTCGGTGGGGTCAGGCGGGGTATCCGTCGGAGCATGATGACTCCCGCCGCACAAGGGGTGTTCGATCTGGCGCGAACGGGGCTAGCATGAGCGGGTCACCCCGGTCCCCGGTGGCGTCGTTGGGTACTGACACGCTTCGGGGGTTTCGATGAAGACCATCATCACCAGATCCGGCGCGTTCCGCACCGGCACGGAGATCGCCGACGCGGTCACGGCGTACGCGCTGGCGCTCGCACGTGTTCGCGCGCTCGACGTCGTCGACATCCCCTTTCTCACTCGCGACGGCTCGGTTCGCCGGGCGCAATTCCGGATCGGCTGGCAGGTGGAGACGGCTGTCACCTCTGACGAACGCCCCGAGGACGAGTTGATGGAGGTGGACACCATCCTCGACCTGATCGGCAAGTCGCGCTCGGCCACCCTGTCGCGGGATGCGGGGGTGAGGGGCGGCTCCGTCGCCGCGCACGACACGAACTGGGATGAATTCATCTAGGTCTGCAGACGCGGTGACATACCCTCCGCTCGGGTGACCAAGCCCGTTCGCGCGCTCCGCGCTCGTCGTCGTCGTCCCATTACGCCCCCTTGCGCGATTTCGCCAGGGGGTCGCCAGTCGCGGATCACCTGCCTAGCGTGAATATCGCTGCGACCGCACAGGTCGCGCCTCATCACCAGAGAACCAAGGGAGAAGAGGAGCAGAGAATGTCTCCATCATGGGATGCGTGGAGCTATCGCGATTCCGCTCGGAGAGAGCCGGGCTCGGGGAGCCTCGTGGGCTATCACGTGCACGCGACCGATGGCGACATCGGCAAGGTGGACGAGGCCAGCGATGACGTCGGCGGCAGCCGCATCGTCGTCGATACCGGGCCGTGGATCTTCGGCCGGAAGGTCGTCCTTCCGGCGGGCACGGTCGAACGGGTCGACGACGCCGACCGCAGCGTCTACGTCGACCTGACGAAGGACCAGATCAAGAACTCTCCGGAGTTGGACGAGTCCATGACCACGGACGATGTCGCCTATCGGGAATCCGTCGGGGACTACTACCGCGGATATTTCGCGTGACCGTGCGGGTGCTCGGCTGCGGCCGAGCACCCGACTCGGGGCCGCCCCTACCGGGCGGCTCGAATGCACGAAGGATCTGACATGACGATTGCGCCGCAGCATGCCGCGCTCCGGCTCTCCGTTGCGGATCACCCGCTCGACGACGATTCTCCCCGCGCGGGGTGCTTCACGATCTCCGAGGCCGGGCAAGGCGGATGGCGGGTCACCGACGACAGAAAGGCAGCGGATGATCCCGGGCACGTTGTGGCCTTCGTCGGCGATCGCGGACCCGAGGTCGAAGTGCTGTGGATACGCGGCTCGATCGACGCACCGGGGTGCTTCGCGACGGTGAGGCACGCGCTCGACGCCATCTCCGCTCGCATCGGCGACGGGTGACCTGCTCCTCAGATACCCATCGATTCCCTTGCATTATCGATTGATTATCGATAGATTATGATCGCCAATCATAGCGAGGGAGTTTGGATGAGCAGTCTTGCGATCGTGTTGTTGAGAGTGGTGATCGCGCTGTCGCTGGCGGGGTCCCTGTTCGTTCAAGTCTGGATGATGCCGCTCATCTGGAACGACCTCGAAGGGGCTCCCGATTGGCTGAGAGCCACGGCGATCATCCTGCTTGTGCTGGAGATCATCGCCCTGCAGGTCATCGCCGTCTGCATCTGGCAGCTGCTGACCAGGGTCCGCCACGGATCCGTCTTCTCGGATGCCGCATTCCGATACGTCGACATCATCATCGGTGCGATCACGGCGGGATCAGTGCTCACCGCGGTGATCGCCGTCATGCTCGCCCCCGGGGGTACTGCGCCGGGCATCGTCGGCCTGATCTGCGGCGCGTCACTGGTGATCGCCGGAGTCGCACTGGTGGTCTACGTCCTGCGCATGCTGCTCCGGCAAGCCGTCACGCGCGAAGCCGAGGCAGACCACCTGCGCACCGAGTTGAACGAGGTCATCTGATGCCGATCGTGGTCGACATCGACGTCATGCTCGCTCGCCGGAAGATGGCGGTCGGAACGCTCGCGGATCGGATCGGCATCTCACCCGCCAATCTGGCGGTCCTGAAGAACGGCCGGGCGAAAGCGGTCAGGTTCACGACCCTGGAGGCTCTCTGCGATGTGCTGGGGTGCCAGCCGGGCGACCTGCTCCGATGGGAACCGGAGAGCCCGGACTCGCGGGAAGCGAGTAGCGGTCATCCCGCAGGAGTGATTCCGAAGGAGTGAGGCAGGTCGGGTCGCTGCGTCACCGGCCTTGAATCGGCCGGTAGGTGATGTGGGTCACGAGCGATGCCGGTCTTCTCGGAGCGGGGCGTCGATGGTCTGCCCCGTGGTCTCGGTCACGACCGACGGGAAGCGCGCGAGAACGACTGCGCGCACCTGTCGCAGTGTCTCGTCGCTGAAGGCGACAAGGCGAACCTCCTCGACGTGGGTGGGTGTGCCGGCGATCGTCTCGACCGCTGCCGATATCGCGTCGGCAAGCGGCCATCCGTACACGCCGGCGCTGATCAGCGGGAAGGCGATTCGTCGCGCGCCGATCTCGTCGGCGACCTCGAGGGCTCGGCGATAACACGACTCCAGGAGGCGTCGATCGCGCTCGCCGGCGTTGTAGTTCGGCCCGACGGTGTGGATGACCCATGCCGCAGGAAGCTTCCCGGCGGGGGTCCATCCGGCGTCGCCGGTTGCCAGGCCATCGGGGAAACGCGCGATGCATTCCCGCGGCAGCGTGGGCCCGGCGGCGCGATGGATCGCGCCGTCGACGCCGCCCCCACCGCGCATGCGATTGTTGGCCGCGTTGACGATCGCATCGACATCCTGCTCGGTGATGTCTCCGCGGACGGCTGTGAGGGTGACCACGGCTCCAGTCTCCCCCTCTCGGGACGCGACGGGGAGAGGCGAGCGCGACGGTAGCCTGAGTAGACCCCCGCTCCTCGACGTCGGATCACCGTGACCCTCTCCGCTCCCACCGCTCCATCGTGGCGCGCGTGGCTGATCTGGGGCGTCGGGGCTGCCGCGTACATCCTCGCGATCACCAACCGCACGTCGCTCGCGGCGGTCGGCGTCGACACCGCCGATCGATTCCAGGTGGATGCCTCGACCCTGTCGATGTTCGCAGTCCTTCAGCTCGGCGTGTACGGGTTCATGCAGATTCCGGTCGGCGTATGGCTCGACCGCTACGGCGCGCGACCGATCATCACGATCGGCATGGTGCTCATGGCCGTCGGGCAGCTCGTCATGGCCTTCTCGCCGAACGTGGGCATCGCGATCGCGGCGCGGATGCTCCTCGGAGCCGGCGACGCGGCTGTGTTCCCCAGTGTGCTGCGACTTATCGCCACCTGGTTTCCGGCGCAGCGCGGACCGGTCATGGTGCAGATGACCGGGATCTTCGGCCAGCTCGGGCAGATCGTGGCGATCATCCCGCTCGCGGCCCTCCTGCACGCGACCTCCTGGTCGATCGCATTCGGCAGCGTCGCCGGCCTCGGGGTGCTGTTCGCCGTCCTCGTGTTCGCGCTGATCCGCAATCACCCGCCCGACCGCGATGCGGACGTCTCGGTCGACACCGACACGGGATCGATCCGCGTGGTCACCTCCGCCGTCGACACGCGCGTCGGCATCCGCGCCGCCTGGTCGCACCCCGGCACCCGGCTCGCCTTCTGGTCGCACTTCACCACGCCGTTCGCGGGCACGGCCTTCGTCATGCTGTGGGGCATCCCGTTCCTGACGGCAGGCGAGGGCCGGACTCAGGCTGAGGCGGCGGTGATCACGACCGTGCTCGTGCTTGCGGGCATCGTGATCGGGCCCTTCATGGGGACGCTGTCCAGCCGGCTCCCGCACATGAGATCGCGCGCGCTGGTGCTGCCGACGGTCGCGATCCAGATGATCGCGTGGCTCGTGGTGATCGCGTGGCCCGAACCGGCCCCCCTCTGGCTGCTGTTCGTCCTGGTGATCGCGCTCGCGACCGGGGGACCGGCATCCATGATCGCCTTCGACCACGCCCGCACGCACAATCCGAGCCATCGCCTGAGCACCGCGACGGGGATCACGAATTCAGGAGGCTTCCTCGCCGGTCTCATCGCGATCTTCCTGATCGGCGTGGCGCTGGACGTTCAGGGAGCGGGCACTCCGGCGACCTTCACCCTCGACGCGTTCCGGTGGGCTTTCCTCACGCAGGTGCCGCTGTGGCTCGTCGGGACCTTCTTCATCGTCTTCGAACGAAAGCGCACCCGCATCAAGCTCGGATTGGATCAGCCGCGTCGACGCCGGATGACATGAGAGGCGGCCGGGACCATTCGGTCCCCGCCGCCTCTGGTCGCGCGATCAGCGGAAGGTGTCCTTGACGTTCTCGCCGGCCTGCTTCAGGTTGGCGGCGGCCTGGTCCTTCTCGCCCTCGGCTTCGAGGCGCTCGTTGTCGGTGGCCTTGCCGACGGCTTCCTTGCCCTTGCCGGTGAGGTCCTGAGCCGTGTTCTTGATCTTGTCGTCCATACCCATGACGGTCTCCTTCTCTGATGGCCGCGCCACTCTTGGTCCGCGCGTCCCGAACTCCCATCACACGTCGCGCGCGGCTCCGCGTACAGGGGGTTGACAATCGGGCGCCAGCATCACCAGCCGCTGCGGGTGGGCGAATGACCCTCGCGAGCGTCGTCGGGCATCGCCATCTCCGCCCGCAGGCCGAGCAGCCGAATGGGCCGGTCGGGCTCGATCTTCGCGACCAGCTCCATCGCCCTGTCCACCACGGTGTCGCGATCGAACGTCGACGCGATCTTCTTCGTGAAGGTCTTCGTGAGGAATGGCGCGTAGCGCACCTTCAATCCGAGCCCGACGACGGGCCGCCCTTCCTCCGCGACGTCGTCCAGCACCTGGGCGAGCAGATCCCGCGCGGCCTGCTCTATCTCGGCTGGTTCGACGATGTTCTGCTGGAAGGTCGTCTCCCGACTGTGCCCGCGTGCGACCCACGGGGTGTCGTCGACGGTCGAGGCTCCATCGCCCCTCCCGAGCTGGGCGTACCAGAGCCCCATCCGAGGACCGAATTCGGCCACCATGGCGAGCTCGTCGGCGAACGCCAATTCGGACACGGTGAGGATGCCGAGACCGGCGAGCCTCTTGCTGATCTTGCTTCCGACACCCCACAGTTCGATCGTCGGACGCGCACCCATCACCTCGAGCCAGTTGTCGGCGGTGAGACGGAAGACGCCGCGCGGCTTTCCGAACCCGGTCGCCACCTTGGCACGCACCAGCGTGTCGCCGATGCCCACGCTGCAGTGCAGGGAGGTCCTGTCGAGCACGGCTGTCTGGAGCGTGCGCGCGTACGCCTCCGGGTCATCGGTGCCGACGCCGATGAACGCCTCGTCCCAGCCGAGCACCTGCACGACCGCTCCGGGCTGGGCCCGCAGTGCGGCCATGACCTGCTCGGATGCGGCGTTGTACGCCTCGTGGTCGACGGGGAGGATCACGGCGTCGGGCACTTTGCGCGCGGCGATCCGCAGCGGCATCCCCGAACCGACGCCGAATTCGCGGGCCTCGTACGACGCGGTCGAGACGACGGCCCGCTCGGTGGGATCACCGCGCCCGCCGACGATCACGGGCTTTCCGGCCAGCTCGGGATGCCGCAGCACCTCGACGGCCGCGATGAACTGATCGAGGTCGACGTGAAGCACCCACTGGCGGGCTTCCGTGCTCATGCCAGTGAGTGGGAGCGTCAGGTGCGGCGCTGGGTGTGGAACAGGAGCGCGACGGCGAGGGAGACCGACAGGATGCCGGCTGTGAAGATCAGACCCTGGAAGGCCTCAGCGGTGAACGAGGCGCCGAACAGCCAGAACCCCGCCAGGAACAGCACCAGGTACAGAGCGAACAGAACGTACATCGCCACCTCTCTCCCTCTCGTCCCTCGATCGTATCGGCAGTCGCGCGGCACCGTCAGCCGACCGGCGACTCGCAACGCCGCACCCGTGCCAGGCTGGTCGACATGTCCTCGACCGAACCCGGCCACGAGTGGTGGCGCTCCGCCGTGGTCTACCAGGTGTACCCGCGCAGCTTTCAGGACTCGGACGGTGACGGCGTCGGCGACATCCCGGGCCTCATCTCGCGGATCGACTACCTGCACCGCCTCGGCGTCGACGTGGTGTGGCTTTCGCCCGTCTACCGCTCGCCGCACGACGACAACGGCTACGACATCAGCGACTACGAGGACATCGACCCGACCTTCGGCACACTCGCCGACGTCGAAGAGCTGATCGTCCAGCTGCACGCACGGAACATGAAGCTCGTCATGGACCTCGTCGTCAACCACACCTCCGACGAGCACGCGTGGTTCGCCGATTCCCGCTCGTCCCGCGACTCGGCCTATGCCGACTGGTACATGTGGCACGACCCGCGTCCGGGAACCGTGGGCGGTGAGCCGGGCGCCGAGCCCAACAACTGGGGTTCGTTCTTCTCCGGGTCGGCGTGGGAGTGGGAGCCGGTGCGGCAGCAGTACTACCTGCATCTCTTCTCGCGCAAGCAGCCGGACCTGAACTGGGAGAATCCCGCCGTGCGCCAGGCCGTCCACGCAATGATGAACCGCTGGCTCGACCGCGGTGTGGACGGCTTCCGGATGGATGTCATCAACTTCATCTCGAAGGATCCGGCGCTTCCGGACGGCCCGGTCCTTCCGACCGGCTTCGGCGATGGGATGCCGTCCTTCGTCAGCGGACCGCGTCTGCAGGAGTACCTGGCGGAGATGAAGGCGGCGGTCTTCGACGGCCGACCGGCCGACTACCTGTCGGTCGGCGAGATGCCGGGCGCGTCACCCGAGCTGGCGGCTCGTCTCACGGACGCGCGCACCGGGCAGCTCAGCATGATCTTCCAATTCGAGCACGTCGGGCTCGACCAGATCGGCGGCAAGTGGAACGTCGGGCAGCTCGACCTCCGCGACCTCAAGGCGTCGTTCGGCAGGTGGCAGAGCGCGCTCGCCGACCACGGATGGAACAGTCTCTACTGGGACAATCACGACCAGCCCCGCATCGTCTCGCGATGGGGCAACGACCGGGAGCACTGGTACGCATCGGCCACCGCACTGGCGACCGTCCTGCACCTGCACCGGGGCACCCCGTACATCTACCAGGGCGAAGAGCTCGGCATGACGAACGTGCCCTTCGACGACATCAGCGCCCTGCGCGACATCGAGTCGCTCAATCACTACGCGGTGGCGGTGAACCTGCTCGGCCACGACCCCGACGTCGTGCTGGACGCGCTTCGGGCGATGGGTCGCGACAATGCTCGCACACCGATGCAGTGGAACGCCGAGCCGGGCGCCGGGTTCACCGTCGGCACTCCGTGGATCGGCGTGAACCCCAACCACGAGTCGGTGAACGCCGCGGCTCAGGTCGATGACGCCGGCTCCGTCTTCGCCCACTATCAGCGCCTCATCGCCCTGCGGCACAGCGACCCGATCGTGGTGCACGGCGACTTCCGGATGCTGCTTCCCGACGATCCGGCGATCTACGCGTACACCCGCGAACACGCCGGCCAGAGCCTCCTCGTCGTCGCCAATCTGTCCGACGAGGCCACGGTGTGCGACCTCGGCGGCGACGAGCTGGTGCTGACGAATCTGCCCGAGGGTGCGGCATCCGCTGTCCTGGCTCCGTGGGAGGCGCGCGTCTACCGCTCCGCGCGCGCCTGACCGCAGCCCCGAGTCAGGAGTCGCGGAGGGGTGGCAGCCGGCCGCCCTGCGGGAGAAGGGATGCCGGGTCGGTCTCGTTCCAGCGCTGCCAGGTCTGCAGCCACCAGAAGACGAGGAACGCCAGCAGGGCGACGGCCTCACCGACCAGGATCCATGGAAAGATCCGCGCCGCGGCATCCGAGGTCGGCACGTCCCAGGTGAGCATCGTGGCGACGATCAGCGCGACCAGATCCACGATCAGAACGACGGCGATCACGATGTAGACGATGCGCAGCCAGCGAGGCGGCACTTCGCTCGTGGTGCGCCAGAAGGCGTTGAGGATGGCATCCGCCGCGATGAGCGCGAAGAAGATGACGGCGGCGAGAAAGTGCGCCCACCCGAGGAACACGTCGTGCAGCGTGAGCCCGACGACCAGGACCACCACCCAGACCGCCGCGCCGAGCGCGAGCGAGAACCGCGCACCCTGCACCTGACCGGCGACCGACAGCGCCGCCCCGAGAACGAGGACACCGGCCAGCACGACGAGGTAGGTCGTCACTCCGTTCGCGACATCGGGCTCGACGGCGGGCGGCACGCACGTGCCGCACGGCACGTCGAGGCCGGGCACCGAGCCGGCTCGCACCACCGTCGGGACGAGGGCGATGATCGGCGCGAACAGGGCGGCCGCGTCGAGGATCGTGCGCTCCGCCCCGCGGCCCGACAGCGCCAGGAGTGCGAGGGATGCCGCGATCAGCGCCCCGACCAACGCGTTGCGCGCGGGGGTGTAGTAGTAGTCGCTGATCGAGAAGAGCCAGCCGACGGTCGGGACCGCGACCAGCGTCGCGGCGAAGATGACCGCGACGGTTCCGCCGGTCGCGAGTCGCAGGTAGCGGTGCGTGCGCTGCGTCGATGTCGAGTCGGTCACGCGCGCTCCGTTCGCAGGGGTGGACACCCACGCTAGGGAGTCTGGTGCACGCACGCACTGGGTAGTGTGAGCCGAGACGGAGAGGCGGCGGCGTGATCGCTCGGTTCGAAGAGCTCGACTGGCAGCCGACCCGGATGGGTGAGCTCACTCTGCGGCGTCGCACCGAGCCGGCGACCGGCGAGGTGATCTACGAGGTCAAGCTCGGTGACGAGTATCTGATGTCGAGCCTGTTCACCGTCGCCGAGGAGGAGCTGGCCACGCTCGGGCTGGCGGCAGCGACCGGAAGCGACCTCGATGTCCTCGTCGGCGGGCTCGGGCTCGGGTATACCGCGGTCGCCGCCCTGCGGGATGATCGTGTGCGCTCGCTCGCGGTGATCGACGCGCTGCCGGCCGTGATCGACTGGCACGTGCGGGAGCTGCTGCCTGTGTCGGGCGAACTCGTCCGCAACCCGCGCACGACGCTCGTGCGGGACGACTTCTTCGCCGTCGTCCGCCGCTCGCCGGCCCCCGCAGACCCCCGATACGACGCGATCCTGCTCGACGTCGATCACTCACCGCGTCACCAGCTCGACGCGACGCATGCGGATCTCTACACCGTTGCGGGTCTGACGGCCCTGGATCGCCACCTGCGCGCCGCCGGAGTCTTCGCGCTGTGGTCGGACGACCCGCCCGACGACGAGTTCCTCGAAGCGATGAGAGCGGTGTTCGCCCGCTCCGCGGCTCATGTCGTCGAGTTCGCGAATCCGCTCACGGGCGGGAGGTCGTCGAACACGGTCTACGTCGCGGTCAGCCGTGGGACCGACGGCCCTCTCGCGGTCCGCGCCGGCTGAGCTGCTTGTCTACCTCTGGGCGTCGTCCGCCTCTTCCTCGGCTTCGAGTTCGGCTTCCATCAGGGCTGCGGCCGCGAATGCGGCCACCACGTCGTCGGCGTTGACACGGCCATCGGCGATGAGCACGCCTCCGGCGCGGCGTGCTGCAGCCGCGAAGGGCGCAGCCCACAGGTTCTCGTACACGAGCACCCCCGCGACGCTGCCGGGCGACATGGTGGCGGCCAGCAGAGCGACGTCGTCCTCGGCCAGCAGGCCCGCGAGCCCGGCCTCGATCGCAGCGAGCGGGCCGAGGTCCTCGGCATCCGTGATCTCGACCGCGTCGATGCTGCCGTCGGCCTCCTTCGCGATCACGATCATGTCGATCACGCGGATCGTGCCGGCGTCGACCAGGCGCACGATCTCTTCGGCGATCTCTCCGGTGAAGTTGGACGTGCCTGCCGGAAACTCGACGACCAGGTAGTCGACCGGGCCGTAGCCGTCCAGTTCGTTGTCGGACATGGAGCACCTTCCTCTGTGGAATGAGCCGTCTGCGACTCGACCACCACGTTAGAGATCCCGCGTCCGAGGGGCGTCATGCGCAGGGGGTGATATCGAATGCCTCCGCGGTGCTCGGCGTCGGTGGGTGCTGACAGACTCGACGGGATGATCCAGGACACCCGCGCGGACGCCCTCGAGATCCTTCGGGCGCTCGTCGGGCGTGAAGACGCCGACTTCCATGAGGGGCAGTTCGAGGCGATCGAGGCGCTCGTCGACGACGGCAGCCGCGCGCTGGTCGTGCAGCGGACCGGGTGGGGCAAGTCCGCCGTGTACTTCGTGGCGACCCTGCTCCTGCGTCGCCGGGGCGCCGGTCCGACGGTGCTCGTCTCGCCGCTCCTGGCACTCATGCGCGACCAGATCACCGCCGCTGAGCGTGCCGGCGTGCGGGCTGTGGCGATCAACTCCACGAACGCGCACGAGTGGGCGGACGTGCTGGCCCGTCTCCGCGCGGACGACGTCGATGTGCTCCTGCTCTCCCCCGAGCGCCTGAACAACCCCGCCTTCCGCGACGAGCAGCTGCCCACGCTCGTCGAGCGGATGGGGATGCTGGTCGTCGACGAAGCGCACTGCATCAGCGACTGGGGCCATGACTTCCGGCCCGACTACCGTCGGCTGGGCGAACTCATCCGCAGGATGCCGGCCGGGGTGCCGATCCTCGCGACGACCGCGACGGCCAACAGCAGGGTCGTCACCGACGTCGCCGAACAGCTCGCGGGCGGAGCTGTGGAGGTCGTGACGATCCGCGGACCGCTGGCCCGGTCATCCCTTCGCCTCGGCGTGCTGCGCCTTCCCGATGCCCGCGCGCGACTGGCCTGGCTTCTGACCCACCTCGGAGACCTCCCAGGATCGGGCATCGTCTACACCCTGACCGTGAGCGGCGCGCAAGACATCGCGCGGCTTCTTCGCGAGGCCGGGTATGACGTCCGCGCCTACACCGGGCAGACGGATGCCGCCGAGCGCGTGGAATCCGAAGCGCTGCTGAAGAGCAATCAGGTCAAGGCGCTGGTGGCGACGAGCGCGCTCGGCATGGGCTTCGACAAGCCCGATCTCGGCTTCGTCGTGCACGTCGGCGCACCCTCGTCGCCGGTGGCGTACTACCAGCAGGTGGGCCGCGCCGGCCGCGCCACCGAGAACGCCGATGTGCTGCTCCTGCCCGGCACCGAAGATCCCGACATCTGGCGTTACTTCGCGACCGCCTCGATGCCCACTCAGCAGCGGGCCGAGCGGGTGATCGCCGAGCTCGGCGCGCAGCCCACCTCCACCCCCGCGCTCGAAGCCCTGGTCGACATCCGCCGCACCCCGCTCGAGCTGCTGCTCAAGGTGCTCGACGTCGACGGCGCCGTGCACCGCGTGCGGGGCGGCTGGGTCTCGACCGGCTTGCCGTGGACCTACGATGTCGAGCGCTACGAACGCATCGCCGCCGCGCGCCGGGTGGAGCAGCAGCACATGATCGACTACGAGACGACGAGCGGATGCCGCATGGAGTTCCTCCAGCGCACGCTCGACGACGACACGGCCGCCCCCTGCGGTCGCTGCGACAACTGCGCGGGCGTCTGGTTCCCGACCGGCATCGAAGCGACCGCCACCGCATCGGCCGACGCATCGCTCGAGAGGGTCGGAGTGCCGATAGAGCCGCGAGCACAGTGGCCGACCGGAGGCGACCGCCTGGGGATTGCGCTGCGCGGCAACATCGCGGCGGGCGAGCGGGCCGAGGAGGGTCGCGCTCTGGCCCGGCTCACCGACCTCGGGTGGGGCGGAGTGCTGCGCGCGCTGTTCGAGGGAGCCGCCGCGGACGCGCCGGTCGCCGACGGGCTGCGGGATGCGGCGATCCGGGTGCTCGCCGACTGGCCGTGGGCGAGGCGCCCGGCATCCGTCGTCGCGATCCCGTCGCGGCGTCGGCCGCAGCTCGTCGAGTCGCTCGCGCGCACCCTCGCCGATGCGGGACGGCTGCCGTTCCTGGGCACACTGCCGATCCGCAACGGAGGCCCCTCGGGTGAGCCGGGCGGTAACAGCGTCTACCGGTTGGCCGGGCTCTGGGACCGCTTCGACGCGTCCGACCTCGAGATCCCCGAGGGCCCCGTGCTGGTCGTCGACGACATCGCCGACAGCCGGTGGACCGTCACCGTCGCTGCGCGCGAGCTTCGTCGTGCGGGAGCGACCGCCGTGCTGCCCTTCACGCTGGCCCTGCGGGCGTAGCGGGCTCGACCCGTAGGGTCACGCGGCGGGGATCGTGGCGGTGTCGATGACGAAGCGGTATCGCACGTCGCCGCGCACGACGCGGTCGTACGCGGCATTCACCTCCTCGGCGCCGATCGTCTCGATCACCGACGCGATGCCGTGGTCGGCGCAGAAGTCGAGCATCTCCTGCGTCTCGCGGATGCCGCCGATGTTCGATCCGGCGAGCGAGCGCCGTGCGCCGGTGAGGGAGAAGACCCTGAAGCTCTGGCGGTTCTCGGGCAGGCCGACGAAGATGAGCGCGCCGTCGAGGCGCAGCGTCGCCAGATACCGGTCGACGTCGATGTCGGCGCCGACGGTGTTGATGATGAGGTCGAAGCGGCCGCGCAGCGACTTCAGCGTCGCAGCGTCCTCGGTGGCGAAGTAGTCGTCCGCGCCGAGCGCCAGGCCCTCGTCCTGCTTGGCCAGCGTGCGCGAGAGGACGCTGACATGAGCGCCCATCGCGTGCGCGACCTGCACCGCCATGTGCCCGAGGCCGCCCATGCCGATCACGGCTACCCGCTTGCCCGGGCCCGCGCCCCAGTGCCGAAGCGGCGAGTAGGTGGTGATGCCCGCGCACAGCAGGGGCGCGGCGGTGTCGAGGGGGATGCCGTCGGGGATGCGCAGCACATAGTTCTCGTCCGCGACGATCTGCGTGCTGTAGCCGCCGTAGGTGTCGGTCCCGTCATATGCGCGGCCGTTGTAGGTCGCGACGTTGCCCTTCAGGCAGAACTGCTCCTCGCCGGCCACGCAGTTCTCGCACTCCCGGCACGAGTCGACGAAGCATCCGATGCCGACGCGGTCGCCGACCCGGTGCTTCGTCACCTCGGATCCGACGGCGCCGACGATGCCGGCGATCTCGTGGCCGGGCACCATCGGGAAGATCGCGCGGCCCCACTCTTCGCGTGCCTGGTGGATGTCGGAGTGGCAGATCCCGGCGTAGGCGATGTCGATCAGGACGTCGCTCGGCCCGACGTCGCGGCGCGGCACAGTGCCGCGCTCGAAAGCCTGGCCGGCGGAGTGGACGAGGAGGGCGGGAGTCGTGATCGGCATCCGGAAATCCTTTCACACGTACTCTGGAGGGATGCCCCCCGTGACCGTCATCGTGCCGTGGCGTCCGGCACCCTCCCGCGAGCCGGCATTCGAGTTCCTGCTGGAGTGGTACGCCCGCCGGCTGCCCGAATTCGTCGTGCTGACGGTCGACACCGACGACGATGTCTTCGTGCTCGCCGCGTGCCGCAACCGAGGGATCGAGGCGCACGATCCCGATGAGGTCGTCGTCGTGTGCGACGCCGACACGCTGCCCGAGCCCCAGCCGCTGCGCGCGGCGGTGGCCGCGGCACGCACCAGCGGACTGGTGCACCTGCCCTACACCGAGTACCGCTGGCTGGGCCGCACCGGTGAGGCGCAGCTGCGCGCCGGGGTGCCGGCCGAGGAGTGCGAGCACGAGGTCGTTATCGGAGCATGCTCGGGCGTGTACGTGACCACGCCGCGCGCCTGGGCGCGGCACGGCGGACAGGATGAGCGGTTCCGCGGGTGGGGGTTCGAGGATGCCGCGTGGTACCTCGCGCACCAGACACTCCTGGGCGCTGCGCCCGTCCGCCACGAGGGCAGGGTGTACGCCCTCCACCACGCGGCCGAGCTGCGCGCCGGTGCCCGCTACGAAGCCAACGCGGGGCACATGGAGCGCTATCGCGCCTTGGACGGCGACGCGATCGCGATGGCTCAGCTGGTCGCGGGCTCGCGGGCGTTCAGCAGCTCGTAAGCGATCTGCGGGCCGGGTCGCCCCGCCTGGTCGCGGGCGAGGGATCGCAGCGACGGCATCGCGGCGAGGTCGCTCACGGCCGTCAGCCCTGCGGCCAGGTCTTCGACGGTGGCGCCGTTCGGGTCGAGCGCGCGGCCGAAGCCGGTGCGCTCGATCGCGGCCGCGCCGGCGAACTGGTCGGTGGAGAACGGCAGCACCAGAAGCGGCACGCCCTGCCCGATCGCCTCGGTCACCGAGTTGTTGCCGCCGTGAGTGACCGCAAGGCGCGCCGCCGAGAGCAGCCGCACCTGGGGCAGGTACTCCCGCACGAGCCAGCCGTCCGGGATCGGGCCGAGCGATTCCGGCGGGGTGGAGCCGGCGGCGATCGCCGCGGGCATCCCGATCTGCGCGAGCGCCTGCGCGATGCGACGCAGCACGTCGCGGCGGACGGAGAGGAAGCTCCCGAAGCTCACGTAGGCGAAGTCCCCGGTCGCGTCCAGCCACTCCTCGACCTGATCGTCGGTCGCCTCCACCCGGCGCGTCGAACCGAGGAAGGCGTGGGGCGGCAGCATCCGTCCATCGCCCTCCGCAAGGGCCGCGGGATAGTTGTGCAGCACGAGGTCGCCGTGCTCTCCGAACGCGTCGGCGGTCGGTCGGGCGTAGGCGTCGAGCGTGCGCGCCGTGCGGTTCCACTCGGCCGTGAAGCGTGCCGAGACCTCGTCGCAGAGCGCGCGGAGCTCGGCCAGCTCGCCGCCTCCGGGAGAGAACGCGGCGGGCCAGAAGGGCGGGTATCCGTACACCTCGCCGGCCACCGGGAGTGCACTCGGGTGCCCGAGCACCACGTCGGCGTAGGGGATTCCGGCGGTCTGCAGGGCGAGGCGCGCACTGAAGGCCAGGTGGTCGACGATGATCGCGTCGGGCGCCACGGCCTCGACGGCGGCGAGGGTCCGCCGGGCGGCATCCACCGGATCCCACATCAGATCTGTCAGACGCTCGCGCGCCTGGTAGCTCAGAGTCGGCACCATCCCGCGCCGGGTCGCGTCGAAGAAGCCGCGGAGCGAATCGGACTCCTCCTCGGGCTGATCCTCGGCGCGGATCACGCGGGCGTTGCTGCCCCGGCCGAGCGGCAGGTCGTAGCGCTCAAGACCGAACTCGCGCACGATCGCGTCGGTGGCAGGACCGGTGGCCACCACGACGCGTTCGCCGGCGTCGCGCCACGCGGTGGCCAGGGTCGCGAGCGGCAGCAGGTGCGAGGCGTAGTCGGGACTGATGACCAGCAGTGTCACAGGGTGGCTCCCTCGACCGCCCCGGCGGCGCGGATCAGCTCGGCCTCTTCGGCCACGACACCGCGATAGACGGGGCCGAGCGCGGTGGCCATCGACTGGATGGTGAAGCTCGAGCGCACCATCTCGTGCGCGGCC